>Ga0308169_10006757_pt1 | contig 10007 bp, 8 predicted proteins | sample PhyBR1_2_FD_202139 | JGI IMG/M metagenome (GOLD analysis project Ga0308169, IMG submission 202139) | Phyllosphere microbial communities from UC Gill Tract Community Farm, Albany, California, United States - DLSLSB.R1 | ecosystem: Host-associated > Plants > Phyllosphere > Unclassified | place... | reverse complement strand
TATGCGCGCGGTTGAAATAGGTCGGGGTCAGCAGCGCATCGGGCTCATAGGCCCGGAAGACGGGTTCGAACGCGCCATAGCCAAGGCCGACCGGGAAGAAGTCCTTGAGCATTTGTATCATCACCGGGGCGGCTAATATGCGCTTTTCGGCGCGCAGTTCGTTGGTGTCGAGCAGGCGGCTGATCGAGGTAGCCTGATCGCTGGATACCATGTAGCCGATGACAGCCACGACCAGAAGGACGACCGCAAGCGCGGCATAGGTCACGATCTGCGACCGCGTATTCCCGAGCCGATGCTTTAAGCTGATCCGGAGGATCCACGGCAGCAGCAAAAGAACGCCGAACGCCATGATGAGGCCCGAGCGCGACCCGGTCAGGATAATGACGGGCATGAACAGTAAAAGGCCACCGACCACCAACGCCAGGCGGATTGGCAAAGCCACCTTGCCGCTGCCACGAAATCCCCAGACGCTCAGCGGGGCTAGCGCTAGTGCAAGGAAGACCGCCTGATGGTTACGGTTGGCAAACAGCCCGACGGGCAGGCCCTGCGATGTCGGGCTATAGAAATAGGCAGGGCTGTTCCCGCCGCCGAGGATCTGGACGAGGCCCAGCATGGCGCTCATCGCGGCGATAGCAACCAGCCACGGCAACAGATTTAGTCGCTGCGCGGGGTTTAGCCGCGCATAGCCTAGAATGACGACCAGCGCCGGCAACAGCGCGACTAGCGCATTAAGCGTGAGATCGGGATAGAGCGAAATCGGACGCCATCCTGCCGCCGGTCCGGCAAGACCGATCGACGGTGCGAACAGGCCATGTCCCGGCAGCGCGAGCCATATCTGTGGGGGCAACGGGATAAGCTGGACAGCGATGGTGGCGGCGAAAAGCGCGAGGAATATCCCCGGCGCACGCGCGATCGCCCGATCGGCACCGCCCGCGATCAGCAGGACGCCGCCGAGCAGGGCCACGACGACGGGGCGCAACAGAAGCAGCGCGCCGGCATCGGGACGCGAGGAACCGCCCAGCAACGCCGTCGCGACGATCAATGCTGCGACCAAATAGAAGTGTGCGGAACTACGCCAAGCTCCGGCTTTGATCCCCAGCATGTATACTCGTCTTTCACATCGCTCGAAGGGGTTGGCTCTAGCGACATTATCACAGGTTCGGAAGCCGTAGTGGATTTTGGAAGGCTCAATCCATCTCGCGGGCTCTGGGATGGGGCAATTCGGGGCGAGGACAGGTGCCGCTACGACCGCCGCTATCGAACATCGTGTCGCGGGGGACCCCGAGGCAGGAAGGGCTAGGCGTCAATGCCCGTGGCGCTTGATCCCGCGCCTGCGCAGACGGTCGCGGTGGCGCTTGACCTGCATGTGGATGAGGAAGGGGACCGCGGTTATCAAAATGATGGCGATGATCGCATACGCAATATGTTCGCGCGTTATCGCAATCATCGGGACGCCGTTGTGGACATCGGATCATGTTTCATCATCGTTCTTCCATAGCCGTTATCGAAACAATGTACATTCGGACTTTAATTACGGCGAGAAAGTCATGAGTGTAGGGGATCGTCGTTCGCCGTACTATGTCGAAAAACTTTTTGTAAGACGGTGTATTAACCGGCCTTTGGTGAACCCGGAGAGGCGGTGGTTCGTATCAACGCAGGGTTTTGAACGCCCGGCTGATTAGCCGGGTCGGTACGACTTTTTTTCTGACTATTTCTTGTGGCAAGTGTAGCCATAGCTGAGACGTATTGTTCTAGATGACGCATCGGTCGACGACAAAAAGTCCTGCACGATCGAGCTGCATGATACGATCGGTAGTTTGTATGGCCACAACCAATACCGTGATTGCGCGACATGTCTACGGCAGGATATGCCGGGGCCATCCTCTGGCGGTGAGCAAAACCCGGACGGTCAATTGGTCATTTGTGGTCGATGCCTGCTTGACTGCATCCGCTGTCGATACTTTACTTTGTCCTAGAATAAGGGGGTTTGTAAGCTTCTGCGTCTTGCCGGACGATACCTTGCGCCATAGGGACGTGGTTTCGCAGGGCGGGCCGGCTCTGTTGCGACCCCTTGAAACTACGGCATTCGGGCCCTGGGCTCGGGTATGAGGTGTGTGTTGCTGATCATGGGCGATCATGGGCGATCAACGCGGGCGAGTCACACAGACGTTCGCTTGCTAAGGCCTCTGTTGTTGGTCGCATTGACAGCCTATCTCGTACCGCTTGTCGCGCCGTTGATAACGTTTGGGACATTGTCCCTCGATCTTGCGAGCACGGTCGATACGCAGCTGACCTCGCTGGTTGCGGCTGTCCTGGCTCTGCTCCTTTTCCGTAGGATGACGGTGTATCCGGGCGCGCGCGCGTTCGGCTTCATCCTGCCTGCCTTCTCGACGACGTTCGGGGTTGCGGCTGCCGCGCTGCTGATTTCACGGGCCAGCTATAGCGGATCTATGCTGCTCGTAGGCTATCTCGCTTCGGTCGGTGTCACCTTTCTGCTGGGCTATTTCAACCAGCGTGCCGAACCCAAGCGCATGTATTATGTCCCTGCCGGCAAGACCGGCATTGTCGGTGATACACCCGACGTCGACTGGATTCGGCTTGTCGAACCGATCGTCCCGAACGATCCCAACGCATCGATCGTCGTCGATCTCCGCTCCGATCACTCGCCCGAATGGGAGCGCATGCTGGCGCAGGCCGCGCTGGCCGGAATACCCGTCTACCACACCAAACAGCTGCGGGAGTCGCTGACGGGGCGTGTCCAGATCGAACACCTCTCGGAGAACAGCTTCGGGTCGTTGCTGCCGGGGCTCGGCTATCGGGGGATCAAGCGGACGCTCGATATCGTTGCGAGCATCGTCTTGCTGCCGATCCTGATACTGCCGCTGATCGTCGTCGCGCTCATGGTGCGCGCGAGTTCGCCCGGGCCGATCCTGTTTCGCCAGCGTCGGATGGGGTATCGCGGCATACCGTTCGACATGATCAAGTTCCGTACGATGGTGGAGCAGGTGGCGACGACCGGTGACGCCGCTGCGCGCCATTCGGCGATCACGCGCGATGCCGATGATCGCATCACCAAGATCGGCCGGTTCCTGCGGCGGTCACGGATCGACGAGCTTCCGCAGATCGTCAACATTCTCCGCGGTGAGATGAGCTGGATCGGTCCGCGACCGGAAGCCGTATCACTGTCGACCTGGTACGAGAATGAACTGCCCTTTTATGCCTATCGCCATATCGTGCGGCCCGGGATCACGGGGTGGGCACAGGTCAACCAGGGGCATGTGGCAGCGCTCGACGACGTGCACGTCAAGCTCCACTATGATTTCTATTACATCAAGTTCTTCTCGTCATGGCTCGACCTGCTTATCGCGATCCGGACCATTGGGATCATGGTCACCGGTTTCGGCGCGAAATAATCAGCCGACCAGAGTGAGCAGTCGCGCCAGGATGGTCATGCTTACCGTTGCGACCAGCAGCGATCGCCAGCGGATACGCCGAAGACGGGATTGAGGATCCGGCTGGGGGCGTGGCTGCGCATGAGGGTGGCGCCCATCAAAACGGTGAAGACGGCGCTGCACGCGACGCTGTCGCGCAAAATGCAGGCGTTCGCTGTCGTCGAGCGCCCGATCATGCGCAGCCCGTGCGCGCTCATCCGACAGGCAGCGATAGGCATGCTGCACCTCCTGCAAACGCCCCGGCAGATCGCCTGCATCTCCGGCATGATCGGGATGGTGGTGCTTGGCGAGCCGTACGAAAGCGGCGCGGATGTCGGCGGGCGACGCGGTGTGGGGCACGCCGAGAACCTGATAGAAATCGCGTCGGCTCATCGCGGGGTCCGTGCGCTCACCAAGGCGCGCATCGCGGCGATGCGCTTTCCCGCGGAATCATGCGCGGCGAACAGGTCGAGACCCAGATCGCCCCCGCCAAGGTGCTGGAGTATCGCGGCGCCCCTGACGGGATCGAAGCCGGCATCGAGCATCATCGCGCCGCCAAGCGCGTCTGCCGTGCGCTCGGTTTCGCGTATGATCCGGCCGCTTCGTCCCAGCGTCCGCCCGAGGCCATGTTTCACGTCGCCCCCCCGCATGATCGTGGCATGACGCAGGATGTTGTGCGCCATCTCATGCGCGATGACGAAGGCGAGCTCGTCGTCATTGCCGAGCCGCGACAACAGGCCGGTTGTCAGGAAGACATGGCGTCCGTCGGCATAGGCATTGCGCTGGTTCGAGCGCGCAAGATGGGCATGCGACGGGCAGGCGGGCAGGGGAATCACGTCGGCGACCAGTACGCTATCCTTGCGCAGCAGCGTGATCGTAAACCGGCGTGTGCCCGCGTTCTCCAGCAGATCCTGGACACTATCGGCACGGGCATGCGCGCGGGACGCATCGAAGGATGCGGACAGCGCGATTTCGGGGGGCAGCGCGCGCCCGTCGATCGCCGTCACTATGTCGCCGGGGCGAACTCCGGCTGCGGCTGCCGGACTATCCGGGACCACGACGACGACGCCTGGCCCCCGATCGAGCGACTGACTGGTGATCATGCCGGGGCGGTCGGGCAGCTCGAATTGCGAAAGATGCTGAAGCACAAGGCCAAGCGTCGGTACTAAGATCTCGCACCGCGCCCGGCCGGCAACCGCAAGGCGAAAGGCAATGCGTTCGACCCGGCCATCTTCCTCGCGGCCGGACAGCGCCCAAGCGGGGATGGCACCAAGCGCCGTACCGACAGGCGTACTCACCGTCGCGGCGGGCCTGGAGGGGGTCTGGACAGCCGGCCGGCAATTCGCCGGTTCGACCGCTGCGCATGCAAGACATCCCAGCAGTCCGAGTCGGACCTTGATCGAAGGCATGGGCGATCAGACGGTTAGAGTGTGCAGACAAGAAAAAGGCCCGGAATGGCGAACCACCCGAGCCTTTTACCGAACACAGCCAAATCAGCTCACGGGCTGTTGGGCGAATCGTCCGAATCAGCAGCGACGTAGACGCCCAGGCCGATTGCAACGACTGCAAACGCAGCGATGATGAAACCACCACCGGCCAGCGTGTTGTCACCGTCGACCGACTCGGTCGCTGGCTGCGTCAGGGGCGTAGCGACGGGCGCCGCTGCGGCGATGCTCGGCGCAGCGACGAGCGAAAGCGCCGCCATTGCCGTATAAAGAGACCTTAATTTCATGCCTTCATCCCCTTTTTCTAGGAATCGGAGAACCTAATGTTGCGGACCCTATAAACCGGGATGGTTTACGTTGTCACGTAAAATCACGGCGAATTCTCGAACTTTGAACGTTTAAGATCGCAAGAGCCGGAACTCCGCGCCTTGCGACAAGTTCCGACTTTCATTCAAAATGGATATGTCGCGCTTGTCGTAAAAGTCCGGTGTCGAAAGGCGAATATAGCGAAAAGGTTTATACAGTGTTGTCGGGTCAGGCCTGATGCTCAAGTCCATGATAGTCGCGATACCATTGTACGAAACGCGGCACGCCTTCGGCGATCGTTGTGCGGGGTTCGTACCCCAGGTCGCGCTGGATCGCGCTGATGTCCGCAAAGGTGTCGCGCACGTCGCCTGGCTGCATTGGCAGCAGCCGACGCTCGGCGGGACGGCCACATGCCTGCTCGATCAGCGAGATCATCTCGCCGAGATCTTCCGACCGGCTGTTGCCGATATTGTAGATCCGGTGCGGGCTGACGCTGCCACCCGCCTTTAGCGCACCATCGTCCGCAGGCGGATTGTCGACGCAGGCGATGATGCCGGCGACGATGTCGTCGATATAGGTGAAATCACGGCGCATGTTGCCCTCGCCGAACACGTCGATCGGCCGTCCGTCGAATATTGCCTTGGTGAACAGCCACATCGCCATGTCGGGGCGGCCCCAGGGGCCATAGACGGTGAAGAAGCGCAGCCCGGTCAGCGGAATGCGGTAGAGATGCGCATAGGTCTCGCTCATCAATTCGTCCGCCTTCTTGGTGGCGGCATAGAGGGACAGCGGCTGGTCGACACGGTCCTCGACGCGGAACGGCAGCGTGTCGTTGCCGCCATAGACCGACGACGACGAGGCATAGACCATATGCTCGACCTGCCGGTGCCGGGCGACCTCGATCATGTTGAGATGGCCGGCCAGGTTCGCCTGGAGATACGCGCGGGGGTTCTCGATCGAGTAGCGGACGCCGGCCTGTGCGCCGAGATGGACGATCCGGTCGAACGCTTCGCCGTCGAGCGCAGCATCGAGCGCGACATGGTCGGAAAAATCGACCTGCTTGAACGCGAAGCCCTCACCCAGAGTGGCGAGCTCGGCCAGCCGCGCATGCTTCAGCGTGACGTCGTAATAGTCGTTGAGACTGTCGATGCCGAGCACCGTATCACCGCGCGCCAGCAGGTGACGGCTGACGTTGAAGCCGATGAACCCGGCCGCGCCGGTAACAAGAACGCGCATGCGATCACTCCTCAAAAATCGAGCTGGCTCTAGGGTGCCGCCCGATAAACGGCAACGACGGGGCGGGCTGGAATCGTCGCCTGGCGATCAGCGCGCATGCCACTCGCGGATCCAGGCTTGGAACATCAGCACGCCCCATAACGATGCGGTCCGATCGTGCGTGCCGGCGAGATGCTCGGCCCAGCGTGCGCGGATCGCGGCGACGTCTAGCGTTGGCTGTTCCGCGAGTGCATCCGTCGACAGAAGCGATTCCGCCCAGTCGCGCAACGGTCCACACAGCCAGGCCCCGATTGGGATCGCGAACCCCGCTTTGGGGCGCTCGATCAGCGCCTTTGGGACATAGCGATACAGGATCTGGCGCAGCGCCCATTTTCCTTGTCCGTCCCGGACCTTAAACGCGAGCGGGGTGCGCCACGCCTGTTCGACGACGCGGTGGTCAAGTAGCGGGACGCGCGTCTCCAGGCTCGCCGCCATCGCCGCGCGGTCGACCTTGGTCAGTATGTCATTGGGCAGATAGGATTGCATGTCCCAGTGCATCATCTGCTCGGCGGCCTCGTTACGCAACGCAGGTGGCCTATCGATCGATGCGGCAAGACGAACGTCGGAGGTTAGCGGCAAGGCCCCCGACCATTCCTCGCTGGAGGCGCGATAGATGTCGGCGATCCCGACCGGCGTTTGCAGCATCCGGCCCACCTTGTGTACCTTGTCGCCCAGCATCCCGATGCGCGGTACTCGCGGGAGCCGGGTCAGCGAGTCCCAGGTCCCCGGCGATAACTGGGTGAGTGCCTTGCCGATCCCGGCGCGCAGCGGGGCCGGGACGCGGGCTGCGGCATCCCAGTAGCGGCGCGACACGAGGTAGCGATTATACCCACAGAACAGTTCGTCACCGCCATCGCCCGATAACGCGACGGTGACCGACTTCCGCGTTAATTGGCTGAGCAGCACGGTCGGGATCTGCGATGAATCGGCAAACGGTTCGTCGTAGATCCGCGCGAGGTCGGGGATCACTGCGCGCACGTCTTCGGCGCCGACATACATCTCGTGGTGATCGGTGCCGAGATGCGTGGCGACCGCGCGGGCGTGTGGCGCCTCGTCGAACCCGGTTTCGGCAAAGCCGATCGTAAAGGTTTTTACCTCCGCGTTGGTGACATTGCGCATCAACGCGACGATCGCCGAGGAATCGACGCCACCCGACAGAAACGCGCCGACCGGCACATCGGCGACCGTCTGGATCTTCACCGCCTCGGTCAGGCGGGCTTCGAGACAGGACAGCGCCTCGCTCTCGGTCATCGCCGGATCGGCGCCCGCTGCGACGACGGCGTCGAGCGACCAGTAGCGCCGGCATGCCACACCGGATGACGCGCGGGAGGCGGGGTTGGAGGAGGGGTCGGTCGCGGTCGCGGTCGGGGGCAGAGCAGGCGGCGTGCCCAGCGCGGCGCGGCCGAGCGTCACGATCACGCCGGGTTCGACCTTGAAAATGTGGCGTAGGATCGACCAGGGCGCGGGGACGTAGTTGAACCGCAGGTAGAGCGACAGCACGTCGGGATCGACCGGATTGTCGAACCCGGGCGCGGCGCGCAACGCCTTCAATTCGGAACCGAACACCAGCCCGTCACGGCTCCAGCCGTAGAATAGCGGCTTCTCGCCCATCCGGTCCCGCCCGAGCGACAGCCTCCGTTCCTGCCGGTCCCAGAGCGCGATCGCGAACATGCCGACCGACCGTTCCAGCGTCGCGGCGAGACCCCAGCGGGTAATGGCATGAGCTAGCGTCTCGGTATCCGAATGGCCGCGCCAGGCGATCGCCCCGGCCACTTCGAGCTCCCGGCGCAGCTCGAGGTGGTTGTAGATCTCGCCATTGAACACGATCCTGTAGCGATCGCAGGGCGACGCCATCGGCTGATGCCCGGCGGGCGAGAGATCGATAATCGACAGACGCCGGTGCGAAAGCGCGATGCCGACGGCAGGATCGGCCCACGCACCGCCATCATCGGGACCCCGATGCGTAAGCGCGGTGGCCATCGGCGTCGCATCGACCGCCCCACCGGACATGCTCCAATACCCTGCGATCCCACACATATAGCTAACCCCAACGGATGCATGTTCGGCACGCGTAAACCGCGGCTCGGTAGGTATGCGCAGAACCGGTCCGATGTTGAAAGTCCAGAGACCGGCGCGTGGCACGTGAACTGGTGCGCGAAGGTTTTAAATCCCGCCATTTGTGCGCTAATGCACCCCAGATTTCTGGGGGAGGCTGTATGCGTGGGATAAAGGGCGTCTTGAGAGATTTACTACCATCCAGTGCTCAGGTGCCGTTCAAATATCATTACGGACGGTTTCGTGATGAGCTCGAGCCCGAAATGGCGTTGTTGCCTCTGCTTGTGACGCGGGGCGATCGGGTCATCGATGTCGGCGGTAACCGAGGGACCTACGCCTATAGTCTAGACCGTCTTGGCGCGCGCGTGGAAGTGTTTGAACCCAATCCCGTATGCCTGCGCGTCCTTCGTCCCTGGGCAGAAGCGCGCCGTTCCGTAACGGTACATGCGGTTGCATTGTCCGCGACCAGCGGGACCGCCGAACTGGCGATCCCGATCGATGACAAGGGTATCGAGCATGATGCATCGGCCTCTATCGAACATGGTGGAAATGCTGACGTGCGGCTTGAGACCGTGCCTATTCGCACGCTCGACAGCTTTGGCTTCCGCGATGCTGTTCTTATAAAAATCGATGTCGAGGGGCATGAGCAGAGCGTGATCGAAGGCGGTCTGGAAACGATTGCCGCGTCGATGCCCGCGCTGCTAATAGAGATCGAACAACGCCATCTTTCCAAGCCTATCCAAGACGTCTTCGCGCGGATCGAGACACTCGGGTATCGAGGTTTCTTCCAGCGAAATGGGACGCTCGAGCCGATCGCCGGTTTTGATCCCGCGAAGGACCAGATCATCGCCAACTTCGAGGGCGGAACAGGAAGATATTACAATAACTTCCTCTTTTTATCCGCGGAAAAGCTTGGGACCAATATTTACAAGGATATCGTGCATCAATGAAACGCCGGAAAATTGCGGTGGTCACGCCGCGCTATGCAATTTCGGGCGTTCCGCTGGCGCAATGGCGTTTCGCTGCGGCACTTGCCGCGGCCGGAAACGACGTCGACCTGATTATCGGACGGCGCGACGCGAACCTGGAAATTCCCGACGCGCCGGGGGTGCGTACGATTGTCGTCGGCAGCGGCAAGACCCGAGGTATGTTTTCGTACCTTGTACGCTATCTTCGTACGGACAAGCCGGACATCGTGTTTTCCGCCGAAGATCATCTGAACACTATCTTGCTATGCGCGGCGATCCTCACGCGATCCAAGGCACGGATCAGCGGCTCTTCGCGTGTCACGCCCTACGACACCTATTCAAGCAAGATATTCACCAAGCGGTGGGTGTTGAAGACGATGACACGCGCGGTCGCGTGGCGCGCCGATGCACTGACCTGCGTATCCAAGGACATGGTCGATCAGTATCGCATCGTGTTCAGGCGCGCCAAGCATGTCTGCGTCTACAATATCGTCGACCAACCCGCGGCGCGCGCCAAGATCGCTTTG
>Ga0308169_10006754_pt1 | contig 10009 bp, 14 predicted proteins | sample PhyBR1_2_FD_202139 | JGI IMG/M metagenome (GOLD analysis project Ga0308169, IMG submission 202139) | Phyllosphere microbial communities from UC Gill Tract Community Farm, Albany, California, United States - DLSLSB.R1 | ecosystem: Host-associated > Plants > Phyllosphere > Unclassified | place... | reverse complement strand
ATTGAGGGGGGCGAGAGGGGGAGAGAGATGAGGAATTGGATAGAGGATTTGGGCAAAGGTGAGCTTTCACTCTCTTTCTTTCTCATCGGAGTTTTGAAGCTGATTTGCAATCGAGTTCGTTTGTTAGGAGAAATCACGCAACCTAGAATATTGTTTAGTCATGTACCATTATGGAGACCGAGTGGAACTGGATGTGGGAAAGAAAGGGAGAGTAGAAGGAACAAAGGAGGAATCGAACAGGGTAGAGGGAAAGGGTATCAGAATTTGGTGGGAGAGGAAGAGACGAAATGGTTATTGGAGAATGTAAGACCCGAGGGTGTGTTCAGGTGAGTCAAACGAACGAGTTTTGCGAGGTTTCCGAAGGAATTGGATTTAGGGAATGATATCAGGAACGAGGAGGATGAGAGAAAGAGAATGAGGAGGAACGAAGAGAAGGAGATAGGTAAGGATGTGACGGAGGGAAGAGGAACTGAGAGATTGAATGAGAAGAATCAGCGAGCAAAGGACGAGGATTTCGAAGGGAGGATTTCGAATTTGAGCGAAAAAAGACGAGTGGGAAGCGCGGGAGTTGCAGAGACGGGACAAGGTGGCAGCAACATCGTCGATGGGAAGCTTCGAAATGATCTTGCCCTGATTCGAACACCGCTCTCGTTGGAGGTTTCGCAAATATTTCTCTCCGAGTTTCGTTCGTGAATCATTTAGCTGACCCTTTTCATTCCCTTCCTCCACCTCTTCCAGCGGCGACGATCATGATTCATGTCATATCCAGCATCCCTACCGTTCACCTCTCACTTCTCTCCCGATAACAGAGACAACCGTCAAATCTTTCGTAAGCTCTCCTCTCCGCTTCACTTGGCTCAGACCACTTATGTCGAGCCTTCACTGGTAGTCTATGGTAATGGGAGTGACACATCCCGGATACACACTCCTCAACCTCTACCCTTCCCTTCCCCCTTCCCCAAATTCACCCTCCTCGAATACGCTCCCAACTTTCACCTCAAACTCTTGTACCCTTCCCTCCCAACTCTCAATCTACCTTCACATCTACCTCCCACTCTCCATCTCCCTATTCCTATTCTTTCTCCTCCCGAAACTCCTCGTCATCCTTCGTTCATTCCTCTACAAACGTCGTAGATCACGACACACTTCCTCTGCTCGTGGTCAGAACGGATCATTGACGGGACACAAGAGGAGTTTGAGTAGGACTTTATTAATGAGGGATAATCGAGAAGAGGAGTCGGAAGAGGGTGATGAATTGTTTCCTACTTTCCCTTCAACACCTGCTTCGAGCGAATACAGTTATTCGGCAAATCTGGGTGATGACTATGATGGGGATGGAGTGAGCTCGAATCGATTGACTGGGAGGGATCTATGGGGGAATGAAAGAGAGGAAGAAGAGGAATTGTTGAATTCTTCAAAGAAAGTTAGAAGGGTTAGTAGGGTTTGGTTATGGGATAAAAGTGGGGACTCTTCTCCTTCCTTACCATTCTCGAACTCTTCGAATTCAAGATACGACGATTCTTCGACAACTCCGATTGTGAGATTGAGATCAATATTTCATTCCCTCTTGAACCGACTCTCTCAGAATACTCTCCTTCTTCCGCTCCTTCGACTCTTACGACCACTCTTACGCTTATTGAGGACGTTGGTGTTTGTCGTATTCGCGAAACCGTTGGAATTAGTTGGGAGATTGGTTGGAGGAGAGAAAGGAGTCGGGAGAGCTTTTAGTGAGGCGGGAAGGGAATTTTTGGAGGTTGCGATAGGGGGTATAGCGGTATGGGTAATCGTATTGGTGTGGATTGGAATGTAAGACTTATTATCGGCGGAGTATCGAGAATGTGGGAGATTTCGCGAAAACGACAGACGAAATCGCCGGTCACTTCGCTTCGTCTCGCATATACTTCTCGTGAGACTGATACAGGAGAGCGCTTTGTGAAGCAAGAGCAAGAGAAGCAGAGTATGATCATGGACAAAACGAACGGAAAAGCTAATCAAATGCCTACATCGTTGAGGCTTCTACCGATCGGACGAAAGGCAGCAGGCGTAGGGAGAGGAGATGACGATGGAGCTGGTGTAGGGTGAGGAGTATAGGAAGGAGGGTCAAGTGGTGAATCGGATGAATCCTTCGTAGGAATTGCTTTCTCCTTTTCTTCTTCTGCTTCTTCCTCTTCGTCGTCTCGAATCTGCTCTTCAGAGTATAGCTTTTCGTGTAGTTCAGGATATTTCGATATATGCTTATTCCACGCCTGCACGGAGACTCTGTTCAGCTCATCAGCGGCAACAGACTGCGAAAGCGAGAAGTTACCCTTTTCCAGTTCGAGTTCAACCCTTCTTGCTGTCATAATCGACGGCCGTGTCAGTCGACAGTGGCTCAAAGTGTGGCTGAGTATCTCACACAGTAATCTTCGAAATCCGTCACATCGTTGTCCTGATCGTCTCGAAACAAAAATGAGCAGGCGAGACAAGACGAGACGCACAATTTCTGCATGAAGATCTTCCATCATAGACTGCTTGTTGATCTTGTTCCTCGATTTCTCCTCCTTTCGCAACGACTTTCGTGACCTATCATAGCAACGGTTCAAATCCTCTAGGTTGTAGGAAACTAGGCGTTCAAAGTCTTCGGACGACATGTCAAGGAGAGTTGCTCGGAAACATATCATCTCGTGAAACCTTGACTTGGGTAGAATTTGAATAGCAGCTTTGAAAGGATGAATCCAGTGATGAAGGAAATGTTCGATTTCTGCGAGGATAGCTTTCACTTCGTTGAAATCTTTCATGCCCTACGTAGCAACGAAAGACATCAGCTTCAGCTGCTTATACGAGATTGTCGAGATCGAGGTACTTCAATGGTAAAGTTCTTTAGGAGAAGACTGAGCGAATCGATCAACGCTTTCGTCGGTGCGATCCTTCGTCCTTGACTGTACTTTGTCCTCATAGGCATCATCCTTGTCGTCGCTTCATTCCAATTCTCCAGAGAGATCTTCTTGAAGCGCTGCTTTAATTCAGCGAAAGCCTCGTGATCCGGCAGTTTCGTAACGAGCGAGCGAAAAGTAGTGTAAGGTCGAGGTGGCGCTATGAAGGTATGGCTCGCCGACATCCTTGTCGATAGAGGCCGAAAAGAGAGAGGAGAAAGAAGTCGAGATGGAGCACCTCAAGATCGATCCGCGGTGGTTTTCGGAGGAGAGACGGATTCTGTTCCCGACGAACGCCATTCAGCAGGTTCCGATTCCTTGGTTTAGCACTTGCTCTCTAGCTTCCCATTCCGGAGACGAGAGGAAAGAGCGAGAGGAGGAAGCCAGTGAGAAGTAGATTGAATTGAGCGAAAGAAAGAAGTTCTACTGTTTCGAGAAGGGGTTTCGACGACGAACGGGATGGAAGCGGGAGGTGTGCGAGAGGGAGTGAGAGTGTGTAGGGGAATGGGAGGAAGCGTCATCGTCGTATAGTTCGAGGCTGTTGATGCCGTGAGCGTGCTCGTTCCAAATCTAACCATGCGAAAAGAGTGAGTTCAGTCCGGAAGAAAGGAGAGAGAATGACGTTATACCCTTTTCCAGACGTCTAACTGATGGCCTGTGAGAGCGTCGGCCTATCAACAAGGGAAGGAAACAGTCAGCGAAGGGAACAGATGCTCATCATCTTGATGTGCTCACGATATTCCCGTCGATTTCTTCGACTTTCTCGGTCTGTTCGCAAAGGTAACAAAGTCAGTGCTTTTCCGTGAAGCGCTGTATCATATTGCTTGACTTACGATTGCTTCCTGAATCTCATCCAATTCAGCACGAGTGTCAGTCGGCTTTTGGCGCTCATTCAATTCTCTGTCAATCAACGCGACGAAAGCTTGAAGCTCGTTGGCGAAATGACCATGTTCAAAGTCCCTCAAACAAGTAAGACCACCCTTGCCGAGTTGTTCCGCGAATTTTCGAAGAGAGAGTCCGAGGCATTCAGCTTCGCGAAACTGAGAAACGGGAATGTTCTTGATGAGGTGTTCGAGCTCCGCCAATTGACCTCGAGGGAGATTCATCTGTGAGGTAGCTCTTGTTGTCAGTGCTCTCGGCAAGCGAAGGAGCAGTTCAAGGAGCTCACGTCGAATTGGAAGAGAAGGGTCTCGAGTTTGTCGAGAGCGGTTGTAGACTGCGAGAGCGATCGGTCAGTTTCCGCTATATTTCGGGCATGACTGAAGCAGCCGGTTGACTCACCCGAGGAAACCTCTTTTTCTCTTCAACCGCTGAAGCTAAAGCTTCTCCTAATTTGCGACTCCAAGAATAGCTGGTTTTCGCATAGTGGGCGATCGACATTCCGTGGTAATCCAACTCGTTGATACGGAGTAGTTCATTCTTCACTTTATTCCTCTTCGTTGTATCATCGTGAGGGTGATCCGACAAATTCGCGGCGAGAGTTTGAAAGCGCTGAAACGGAGTAGCCAAATCAGGTCTGTAGGAAGAACGCATCTTGTAATCCTCCGTTGTCCGGATGTGAGAGAATGAAGAGGAAGGAGAGAGGAGCTATAGGAGGCGCCTGATCTGCGTGAGATAGGAGATTCCGCGGTCACGACGAGGGAAAAGTGGGAGACAGGAAAAGAAAGGGGTACTCACCCAGATTCCTTCAGCACCTCTTGCACCTCCAGCCTACACCTCAGATCTCGGCGAGTGTAGTCATCCTAATCCCGAGGCTGTGTGATGAGAGAAACAAGCCTGAGAACGAGAAGGAAACGAAAGAGAGGAGACGAGTGGGAGCATAAGCGTGAGCAGCCGAGACAAGGCGCAGACTAACCTAGCAGCTCCTATGATAGCTATAAGCGATACAAGAGCATCTTGAGGGATCGAGGTAAGAAGGAGAGAAACGAATCGTCAAACTTTTGGTTCTCCACCATTCGCTCGACTAGCTCAGACGACCAGCTGAATAGCTAGAACTACTCAATCAAGTATCAGTAACGACCTACACATATTACAAGCATCGCTAGAAACCTACATTCTCTTCAACTTCCCTCACTTCCCAATCAATCTCCGAACCGATTTCTACAGCGTGAGGGAGATACTCAGCGGTGGACAGCTCATTCATAGAGTCGTAAGCTCACTCTCTACCGATACCGCTGATCTCAGAGTTGGATTCGTTTCGCTTGATTTGACAGACTTGCTCGCTCAAACAATCGGAATCGAGAGAATGGGACTCTACGCTTGCGATGATACCGCTGCTTCGGCGTTATGATCTACGCTCGTGCTCGTAAGCCTGCTTCGAGGGGATTCAGCTCGTATCACAGAATTCCGCTTCGCTTTCAATTCTCATTCTTTGCTCTCGCTGATTCCCAATCGCTCACAAGAACTCGCCAGATTCTCATCCAAGGTTTCCAGATCAAGTCTATTGGGTAAAGGGGAGGCGAAGGGAAAAACTTGGGAACAAATAAAGGACTGCAAGAGGGGAATACTCTAGAAAGTATGCTTCAAGTTTCGACGATTTCTGGGGATGAAGGCGTGGAGAGCGCGAGCGAGAGACGCTTGGAGTGGCATATCATTCTCATGCAACAAATCTCCATCAGGAAGGCGCCCCGAAGCGTTTCTATTCCAGCGCTGGATATCGACGAGACTTGTCAACGAGAACTAAAAATCGGTGAAGGAAGCGAAAAGAAGCGCTCACTTTGAGCCACTTGTTTCCGAGTACTCTCCACTACGTTTCGAGACAGTGTGGAACAAGAGGATTGATTGTGAGCTTTCCATCGTTCAAGTTTGCGTCGGAAGAAGAGCCACTCACGATCGTTCGACTGACTCGGATCACAATAGCCCTCTATGTTTACGAGTGTAGACAATACTCAGCTATATTGTGTTGACATGGAGAGAAACTGTCGAGTACTCACAACCAGATTGAGACGCCTTTCAATCTCTTGCAAATGTTCTGGCAACTCTTCCAACTGGTACAGCTCTGTAACTCGACTCAACTCGGTCGTCATATCGATAACAAGGTGATAAATGATAGCCAGGGTTCGCTGATCATGCTCTTGTCCTCTGGCGAGCAAGTCGATGTCCTCGTGAGTCAGTTCCAACATTGTTGGTCGAAGGCAATCAGTTTCTCCAGTTTGCGCTTCGGGAATCTCCTCAATCATTGTGACAAATTTGACGCCGCGGAGGTGTTTCTGTTCGAAATGAACAGAGGCTCGGACATCAAGCTCTCGAAAAGATGAGTGAGGGAGAAGCGAACGAACTCGGAAACTCTGGATCAAGAGATCCAATTTTGATAGCGTCCAACCATCCTCCTAGACGATTTTGCCGTCCCCGTCAGCAAACACCTTTTGAATAGGAAGAAAGAGGGAAACTTGACTGACGGATTTCTGCGTCTTTCGGATCGCGATCGGAATGAGCTGAGCCCAAGTCGTATGAGCTCCTTCGTAGACGAAATCCAAATGACTTATGCGGTTCCAATCCCCTCCCGAAGTTGCTTCAAGAATACCTTTGATCTTCTCGATATGGCCTGCGTCCCCTCTGTTGTCACTGGGAAGAGCTTGAGCCTGTCGCAGCAGCCTCAGATGGGGAGAGGGAGGAGACATCGAGGAGAATGTGGGGTGCTGCATCTTTGGAGAGCCTCGAATGGAGTAGCGGTTTCGCGAGAGTCGTGGTTGAACCAAAGATTCCGGGAATTAAGAGAGGGAGAGAGACTCTGCGGCTTGCAGGAGATAGATTGAATGGCCGGCATTAGGAAATCTAAACCCGTATCGAAGCGAGAGAACCGAAGCGGGAGAACCGAACTCGATGTATCGACGGGCGAAAGTGGGTTTAAAGTCGATTCGTCGTTTCGTTTTGTTCGTGAGCCATCAAGTCGATCTTCTGGTGTTGCTAGTCGTCCTAAGAGCGATCAAGTGATCACTGACTTCTGTTGATAGTGCAGAAATTCGCGATTCAGGAGAATTGCGAGAACAGAGCGAGATCGAAGCGAGAGACGAAGCGAGAGAGCAGTAACTACCGGAGAGCGTTATCAAGAGCTTCTTGAGCTGTATGAGACGTCCTCAGGAACATCTTGTAGAGCCAAGTGGATGGTAGAAAGGAGGAATGAAACGTTTTGATTTCTGGCTTCTCCCACTCACCTAACTAGCTCAGACGACTCAGAGACCAACTAGAACTACACAATATATCACTTACAACACTCTACGAGCGCTCCATCGATCTATCGAAGCCTGCAGCAACCTCAACTTCTCCCTCTGACATTTCATCTGGAAGTCGCTTTAAAAGTCAGACAACAGCATGGGGACAGCTTAGGAAGCTATGTGAGTACTGTAACAATCGCTGTCAATCTTCCGCAGTAATCTCACGAGTCGGCATTCTTTGACAGCTTGATTCTCGCTCATCTCGTCAAATCATTTCACCTTCGATCGGTCAAACAGAGCAAGGAGTAGTAGTCTCAATGCTTTAGTAGAGCTCGCTACCAATCAGCGTATGTTCCGTCTTCCTTGCTATCCCGAGAGGGAACGCTCAGACCAATCAATTCCTTTCGCAGATTCGCTTTCCCCCTCCATCTCCCCTTCACTCCTTCTCCCGATTGCATTCCTCGCCTGACATCTCGTCAGACGGGCTCACTCCTATCGGCGCCTATCTCTTCCGCTCAAATTCTCCAAGGGAAACCTCGAGAATGATCATCTCCTCGATATCGCAACTTGCTCGTTTCGTCAATCAGTCATTCAGATCAAGAGCATCTCCTCTACTGCGCTTCCATGGACGTCTTCATTTTGACCAGATAAAGATGATAGGACGACAGCTGGATGTGGTTCCTCCACGACTATTCGATTTCGATTATCGACGCATTCGAAAGGTTTCCTCCTATCGGTCAACTCTTCACTGCAGCAACTCTCTTCAGCAGACTAAGCGGATCTTACTACGATTACAGAATCGCGTCAATGACGAGACTAGATGAGGATAATCTAGACGAAGGATGGTTTAGAGTGAGAGGAAGATTTCGCAGAAAGGGGGAGGAAAGCGAGAGATAACTGGAGATTAGAGGACTCAGACTGGCCGGGATGAGACGATGTTAGCGATGCTGGAAAATGAAGGAGGAGGGTACGGGACTGGAAGGCATCCTATTCGAACGTCGTAATCTCGTCAAATAATCGATCATTCCTCCTTTCGTCCCGAACTCCGACTCGACTCTTCACTCTCCCTTACCTCAACCACCTACTAAATATCGTCTATACCTCTCACGCACCGGCCATTTCGAGCTCCCTCGAACTCAGCGTCGATTCAATCGCTCATTCAAAACCCTCACTTTCGAAACTCGATTCAATTCTCTCCCCTCTCCGCTGTCTTCCCCTTTCTCGTTGACTATCACCGATATCAACGTATCAATCTCTCTATAACGTACGATCGACCGAGGTGCTTGAATGCGTTGAGGGATCTTGGAGGTTTGGAGCATTTCGGGTGATGGAAATTTGATCCAAAGACCATTTCTTCTTCCTTCTCTCTTCTCTTCTCTTCTCTCCACCTCCCTTCTCACTTCGACTGTCGCAAGGTCGTAGTCGATTGTAAGTCTCTCCTCTCGCTGATATCTGGTTCTTTGATACTGATTCTCTCTTTTGACTCGAATAGCTCTTACGAAAGAACAGTTTCGCACTCTCCAATCGTTATTCTCGATCGATCAATTCATCAAGATGTCTCTCAATAACGAACTCGCAGCGCGCAAGCTTCTGCTCCTAGAATCGCTCTGCTGTCAAGGAAAACTCACTGATGTCCTCATTCCTTTCCCTTCTCTTCCTATCATCTCGCTTTCACCCTCGTCGCTCGTTATCGGTCTACAGTCAGGACCGAACTCGAGAATTACACGAAAGGGGAGCAGGAAAGGATGAGGAAGGTAGTGGTAATCGCAGAGGCGGAGAGGGCTTGCAGAGCCTACGTCGACGCGGCGAGGGATTTCTCGAAGGTGGCGCCCAAGCATAGAGAAGTAGTTGAGGACATCATTGCTGATTTGGAAAGACACCTGGCTGTGATCCGCAAGTTGAAGGGTAACTGAGGTGGAACGGAAACGCTTTTCTTTGAATTCGGTACTTTACCCGTTTTCGCTTTTACTTCGATTCTTTTGTGACTTTGCAATCTCGTCTGTGCCCTTACTCCTTCTCTTTTGCTGTTGGTCGACAGAGCTGCAAGATCTGAATCCGGGTTCATCTTTACGAAAGAAACTGAGGAAACATCGTTTGCGAAACTTCGTCTCTCCTTCACTTTGATTCGAGAGTGAGCGCGCTTTGTTTACCACTCTCATACGATCTTTCTCAAGCTTGTAGAACTCTGGACCCTCTTGCTCCGAGGTTTGGAGTCGAGGAATCTTCCCTCCTCGCTTTCGCTCTTCTCACTTCCTCGCTTCAACCGAAACTGCCTCAGAGCCGACTCAGACACCTCGAAACATTGTCAAAGAACCTATATACGCTATCGCTGCTGTTCCCCTTCGTCCTCCTTCACCTCGAAACTCGCTTCATCAAATCTTGTATTTCAAGTTCATCAACGCAACGATACAGACAGCAGATCAAGTCAGATAAGCTTGTGGGATACATAATATAGTATGTCTAATCTCTCAGCTGTCAACGGAGCGCTCGTTAGCTCACTAGAAGCTGTTTCCCCTCCTTCTCTTCTCAGCAACTGAACTCCTGCTTGAACAAACGTAACAGCTAGCTAGACAGCTCGATCAACTCTTCTTAATTAATCTGTGAGTTCCCTCAAGATGTGCTACATCCCAAGGGAAAGGTTAGCTAATCCTTCGACTCTTCGCATTAACAGCTCCCCTTTCCCTCCTTTCCTCCCTTCCCTTCGCTCGACATGCCCACTTCGACCAGAAGAGCTACTAGCAAAAGGCAGTTTTCGTCACCTCCGAAACTCCCCACCGAACTCGTCGAATCCATTCTCTCTAACAAACAACTTTCGACACTCGACCTCGCAAATTGTTGTCTCGTCAATCATTACTTCTTATCTTTATCCCGCCCCTATCTCTATCAAGCTGTCGAAATCATGCTTGTCACCGGAGACCTCGAATCTGGAGGTCTATGGCAGTT
>Ga0308169_10006753_pt1 | contig 10009 bp, 7 predicted proteins | sample PhyBR1_2_FD_202139 | JGI IMG/M metagenome (GOLD analysis project Ga0308169, IMG submission 202139) | Phyllosphere microbial communities from UC Gill Tract Community Farm, Albany, California, United States - DLSLSB.R1 | ecosystem: Host-associated > Plants > Phyllosphere > Unclassified | place... | reverse complement strand
GCGACGGGAACCGCACCAACGTCGGCGAGGAGGCTGTCGTCATGCGGCTCGTCGGCTGAGCTGAGGGGGTGCGAGCGGGCGGGCGGCGCGAGGAGAAGGGGGAGAGGGGGGAAGCGTGCTTGTAACGATGAGCTATCGCGACTCTACGGCTAGGCGAGGACCTTGAGAGCGCGCCGTCCTCGGAGCGCTTCTCGCCGCAAGCCCGCTCGAGCCTCTCCTCCTGCCGCAGCTCGTGCTCTCGCTCTCGCTCTTGCTCTCCTTCCTCGCCCTACTAGAGAGATAGTCCAGCAACACGAAGCACCAGGAACGACCAGGAACGTCTACGAAAAGACAACACGGCCTCGGCCTCGACGACAGGACGAGCTAAGACGGCACCCGCACGACGCGCACGACCGCCCCTCCACCCGCACCCGCACCCGCACCCGCACCCGCACCCGAAGCGGCCCCGCGCGGCACCCACCGCTGCGCGACGACCCTGAGCGCGCCGACGACGCTCCTGAGCGGGCCCAAGCCCGTCGCGGCGCCGGCCGCCGAGAGGGGGTGCGGCGCAAAGGCCGTGCGCGTCTCGAGCGAGAGGAACGGCTCGCCGTCGCTGCCCGCCGCACCACCGAGGCCGAGGCTGCCGAGGGAGAAGGGCGAGAGGGCGGACGACGAGGGCGGGAGGTGGAACAGGGCGGGCGGGGCGAACGGGTCGTGGTATACCGTCTGGAAGAGGGCGAGCGCGTGCGAGTTGGCGAGCCTGCGGGTTCCGGCACAACAAGCCGAGTCAGCCTCTCGAGCGGGTGAGGGAGAGAAGGCAGGCGGAGGGAGAGCGCCGCACCGCAGGAGGAAGAAGAAGAGGACGAGCTGCGCGACGAGGGCGACGACGAGCCACTGCGAGCGGCGGCGCGTGTCGGCTGCGAGCGAGTGCCCGACGGCCTGCGCAACCTGCGCACGTGGTGAAAGAGATCGTCAGATGCGTAAAGAGGAGAGGGAAAGGCGCGGGGAGAGGAGAGGAGACGCACCTGGTCCCCGACGAGCTGCCCGATCCCCTCGATGCTGCGCTTGAGCTCCTCGACCTTGGACCCGAGGTCGTGCTCGAGCTCGTACGTCTCGATGAGCTGCTCGAGCATGCCGGCGCGGCGAGTCTGTACGTCGTACCTACCAGACTCATCAGTGACGGCTCTCGAGCGAGAGAGGCGGACCGAGCGAGGGAAAGTCGACGCACCGCCTCCTCCCCTCCTCGCGCCTCGAGCTCACGCATCTCGCGCTCCTGTGCCGCCCAGCGTGCCTCGCTCTCCCTCCGCCGCCGCTCAACCGCGCCGCGCAGCTCGCCGTCGCGCTTGAGCCCCTGCGGCGCTTGCTCCTCCTCGACAGCCGCAGCGACGCCCGCCGCCCGGCTCGCCGTCAGCGCCTGCACCGCCGCCGCCAGCTGCCCGACGAGCGCCTGCACCGCGTCCTCGGCCGAGCGGTCCGCCTCGCCCTCGCCCTCGCCGTCCCCTTCTGCGGCCGCTCCGCTCCCGCCGCCGCCGCCGCCGAGCGCGATGAGCGACGTCCCGCCGGACCGAGGAGGCGTGCGCCGCGGCGACGGCGGCTCGACGCGCGCGCCGCGAGGGGGCGTCGAGCTCGACGGGCGGGTCCAGCGCTCGCGCGCGGGCGGCGGTGGAGAGAGCGGCGGCTGTCGCGCGGCGGGCGGCGGCGGGTCGAGGTTGAAGTCGAGGTCGAAGCTGGGAGCGGGCGCTCGTCGCTGCGAGGAAGAGGGCGAGGGCGCCGAGTGAGGCCGGGCGGGAGGCGCGGCGCCCTCGAGCGGCGGGCTCGCCGACGAGTGCGAGCGCCGCATGAGGTCGGGCCGCTTTGAGCGGCGCAGGGGCTCGGGCGAGTCGGGCTCGAGGGGCGGAGGGAGCGGCGGGAGGGTCGGCGAGGGCGGAGGGAGCGGCGGGGTCGTCGAGCGCGAGCGCGTCCGGGGCGGCGGGGGAGGGGGAGGGAGCGGCGACTGCGCGGGCGAGGTCGACGGGCTGCGGCGCCGCGGAGGCGGCGAGGCAAAGCGCACGCTGTGGCTCGCGCGCAGCGGGGCTGCCCGGCGGCGAGACTGGGACGCGCGCGCGTCGGCGTCGTCCGAGGGCGAGTCGTCCGGCGACGGCTCGTCGGCGCGCTCCTCCCCGTGCCGGAACGAGCGCGCCATCGCAAAGTCGATGGCGCTGCGTCCCGCCGCCGCGCCGTCGGCGTACTCGGCCCGCTCGGTCCTCGCCGCCTGCTCCTCCCGGTCGACGTACGCCAGCCGGCGCACTTCGCCGTCCGCCTCGAAGTGCTCCTCGCCCTCGTCCCGCACGCGGCCCGTCCCAGCGGCCTCGCGCTGCGCCTCGCCGAGGTGCCGCAGCGCGCTCTCGAGCTTGCTCGGCCGCGACGGCGTGCCCTCCCCGCCGCCCTCCCCGCCGTCGCGCCTGCGCACCGAGCGCTCGACGGGCAGGCTCCCCGAGGGGACGAAGGCGTAGTGCCCAACCGGGTGTGGCGTCGGTGGCTCGACAGCGCGCGGAGGAGGCGGCGGCGGGCTCGTCGCGGCGAGGGCGGCGCGGCGCTCTGCCGAGTGGGCGAGGGCGCCGTCGGGCCCGGTGATGAGGCGGGAGAAGGCGTCGTGGATCTGGCTCGATGGCGTGCCGGTTGAGGTTGTTGCGGGTGGAGGGAAGAGGGCCGAGCTGGGACGGTGCGAGGTCGAGGAGGAAGAGGGGAACGAGGCGGCCGGGCGGAACGACGAGGGCTTGCGCGCCGAGCCCGGGTAGGCGCCGGGCGCTGCGGGCGTCGCCGGCGTTTGTCGGATGCGCTTGGGCGAGCGGCGAGGCGTGGAGGACGACATGCGCGCGTCGACGTAGGACGCGAGGTCGCCCACCCTGCTGCGCCGCGGTCGAGGCGAGCTCGACTCGCCGTCGTCGCTCGCCGCGCGCCCAGGCTGCTCCGTTCCCTCGTCGTCGTCGTACACCTCGTCGACGAGCGCGCCTTGCCGCCCTACCGGGAGCTCGACCCGCGCGCGCCGCACCGTCACGTCGTCGTCGCCGTCCCGTGCAGCGGACGAGAACGCGCCCGGCTTGCGCGTCGGGTCGTCCTCGCGGTCGACGAGGGTGCTGCTGCCCGTGCTCGGGCTCGGGGCGTACAGGTCGCCGTTGCCGCGCCGGAACGAGAGGGCGAGGCGGTTGGACGAGCTGGCGAAGGGGGTCGGGCCGTCGCGCGGCTGCGAGAGCTGGAGGAGGCTGCGGCGCGTCAAGGGCGGGGTTGTGGAGGATGTCGGTCGGTCGATGGGGTGCAGGCGGCGGTCGATGTCGCCCTGGGCGAGGTCGAGGTCGAGTGATTCGGTGTCGCTGGCGTGAAGCGGGTCGTCGTCGTCGCGGTCACCTCGAGGGTCGGGTTGGCGGTGCGCGCGGTGGCCTCCCTTGCGCGGTGTCGAGGTGTGGACGTGCTCGAGGTCGAACGAGGGGTCGTCCGAGTCGGACTCGAGGTGGGGAGCGAACGGGCGAGATGAGGACGAGGTGGACGCGTCGCTGGCCTCTGATGGCGCGAACGGCGGCGGGAGCGACATTCAGGTGGGTCTAGGCGCGTCTCGAGTCCGCAGCAGCCTACGTCTGCATCGAGCGAGTGGTGAGGAGCGAGGAGAGCTGCCTCCCGGGGTTGTTGGTCCTCGTCGTCCACGCTCTCCACCGCCAGGGCTGCTTTGTGCTCGTGCAGCCGGTTCTGTGCGACTTTTCAGCCCGACTCGACTGCGCCAAGAAGCGCCCGGCTGAGCTGCGGCAGCTGCCTCGCCCCGCTTCCTTTCGAACGGCCGACATGGTCCTCTTCTTCTCGTCGACCGCACTCGGCGCCGATAAGCCCGTCGTCATCTACGCAGGCAAGGACAAGGTGCGCTCCTCTCCAGCTCGCACCGCCCGAGGAGGCGAAGGCCTGACCCCTTTCCTCCTCGTTCGCAGTTCGAAAGTGCGTCGCCCCTCCCTGCCTCGCTCGTCCTCCTTTACCGTCAGCTGACAGTCCTGCGAAACAGACGAGGAGCTCTTGAAGTACTTCATTCCTGAGCAGGACATCTGGTTCCACGTCGACAAGGTGCGCTCAGCGCTGTCACTCGCTCGCTCGCTCGCCTTCGTTCACTCGCTGACTCCCTGGATGGCGTACATGCAGCTCAGCTCGCCGCACATCTACCTGCGCATGCCCGAGGGCATGGAGTGGGACAAGATCCCGGAGAAGCTCCTCCTCGACGCCGGGCAGCTGGTCAAGGCGGGTTCGATTCAGGTGCGCACGCTCTCTCCTGTCTCGTAACCCCTCTTCCGGCATGAACGCGGCATGCAGAGGCTCTTGAATCTCGTCGAGCTCGCTGACGAGCTCTCCCTCGCTCGCTCCTACCTCCCTCCCTCCTCCCGACGCGCAGGGCAACAAGGTCGCCGTCACCATCATCTACTGCCCGGCCACCAACATCAGCAAGCGCGGCGACTTTGCGACGGGCTCGGTCACGTTCCACGACCCGCGCAAGGTGCGCCGGTTCCGCATCGACGAGCGCGACAACGCCATCGTCAACCGCCTCAAGTGCGTCCCTCTCTCCCCTCCCTCTTCCTCGCTGCGCTCGCGCGCTCCTGCTGACGCTCCGCCGACCCGCCTCGCCCGCAGCAAGACCAAGCGCGAGGTCGCAGTCGACCACGAGGCCGAGCGCACCGCGCGCGACTCGGCGCGGCAGCGCGCAAAGCGCCTCGCCGCGACCGAGCTGCGCAACGCCGAGCTCGCCGTCGCGCGCGCGCGCAAGGCCGACGTCGAGGCCAAGAGCTACGAGCGGCTGCACGCGGGCGAGGGGAGCGAGGCGTGGGAGGAAGACCAGTGGGAGGCGAGTCGCAAGGAGGGCGAGGTGCGTCTTCTTCTCTCTTCATCTCTTTGGCTCGTGCTCTCCTTCTGACAGGCGCTACGACTCGCCCAACAGTTTGATCCCGAGGACGACTTCATGTAGCCCGCGCACCGTCAATGTACAACCCGTCTCGACCACAGCTTGCGGGCGAGCCGGGAAGGTCGATGAGCAGCGAGAGCGCTTACTTGAGCCTGTTTCTCGAGCTGGACCCCTCGTGCACGCTTGATCGCTCTGCTCGAGCCCAGCGAGCATTTCGTGAGCTGGAGAGGGCCGCAGAGAGCGAGGAGCGAGCACAGAGAAGAGAGCGATCGACTTGAGAAGGTCGCTCGGGGCCCGTGCGCGAACGCGAGCGAGCCGAGGCGCCGCGCACGTACGACTCGCTGCCTCGCCGCGCGAGAGCCTCTAGAGAGCATCGAGCGAGCGAGAGCGAAGAAAGAGAGAGACGTAGCGAGGCGGCCGCAGACGAGGCGAGCAAGAACGGATCCGAGCGAGCGCGCGGCGGTCGAGGCGGAGCTCAACTCGCGACGCTGAAGGACCCTGCCGCGGCGGCGACGACGACGTGCACGTCGTCATCAGGACGATGAGAGACGAGAGGCGGAAGAAGAAGACGCAGCGCGAGACGACTCACGGCCGCGCCGCCGAACGCACGACGGCGACGACGAGCGCGCGCAAAGAGAGACCGAGAGCTTTCCGGACACGTCCCGCCCAACCGCACGTCCCACAGAGGGGACGAGGGTCGCGGGACACGGCAGGGGTGGGTCCACCACCTCGCACTGCAGCCCGGCATGGCATGAGCCCCCGCCCGACCCCCTTTCGAGGGCGCGGAGGGGCTCGCCGGGTGGAACGCTACAACAACGGGATGACGGCTGGCTGGGGGGTGCTAGAAGGAGGGAGGGAGAAGGGGGTTTAGGCCTCGATGGTCTCCTGCGGCGCGGCAACGTCCTGCTCCTCGTCGGCCTTGGGGACCTCGGCGTACATCGGGGCGAGGATGATCTCGAGGTGGGTCGGCGACGACTGGTAGGGGTTGATGCGACCGTGCGCGCGGTAGGTACGGCGGCTGAGAGGAGGAAGAGAAGGAAGAGATAGGAAGGAGGGGAAGGGGTCAGCCGGGTCCTCGACGACGACGACGACGATAATGGCGAAGACGAAGAGGACGTGAGACGCACCGCATCTTGGGAGCCTGCTGGACCGAGATGTTCTTGACCATGAGCTCGTCCTTGTCGAGACCGTTGGCCTCGGCGTTGGCCTGGGCGTTCTTGATCAGGGCGAGGAGGAACTTGGCCGACTTGACGGGCCAGCGACCCTGGACGACGCCGTGGACCTTGGCCTGGGCCGTGCGGCCGACGGCACCGTTGTGGCGGCGGAAGGGGATGCACGCCGTGTGCGTCTGCACCTCCTCGAGGAGCTTGATCGCCTTGGCGAGGGTCAGGCCCGAGACGGCGGCGGCGGTCTCGCTGCGGGCGTGCGGGTCCATCGTCAGCTTCTGCGTGCTGCGAGGACCGAGGAGAGAGCAGGGACGCACCGGGTGTTCTTGTAGTGAACACGGAGGTACGAGCCCTTCGAGATGCCGACCGCCTTGCGGTCCTTGATGAGGTGCGACTGCGCGTACTTGCCCTGCGAGTGCGACGAAGGTAGGGTCAGTACAGTGCTCTGAGCGTGTCGGGCATGGTGCTGGAGCCGCAGGGCGAGGTGGTCGGGGCGTGCGGGCGAGGTCGAGGTCGAGCACGGGCACGGCGACGGCGACGACTTGCTCGAGCAAGACGGCTCGTTCCGCCCTGAGCCCTGCGCACTCTTCTGCGCGGTTCATGCTGCCCAGCAAGCCCTCGCGCAGACCCTCGCAGCCGCCGAGCCGTGCATCGCCCTCAGCTCGCCGACCTCGCGCCCATGTCCAGCTCGCCCGTCCCCTCGCGCAGCTCGGGTACCACATGCGGTCGCCGTTGTAGAGCACGCAGGTCGCTCTGGCGGGCGGATCGCAGGCGCCGGGCGAGATGTGCGGCGAGTCGAGGTGGTCGACAAGTTTGCGGAGGGGAGGCGGACGAGGGCGGCGGCGGGAAAGGGTGTGCCGGGGTGCGGCTGGCGGTGCTGGAGGCTGTAGTGGTGCAGGGCAGGCTGCGACTGACCATTGTTTACGAGAGGGTTGACCGGGTGCGAGACGGGGGAACAAGCGAGGCGAGGCCGGCCGCGAGCGCAAGCTCGTCGTCTCCGCCGCGCGCGCCTCCTCCGCACCTCCTCCTCCTTCTCACCCGCTCGGCTGCTTCTTGCCGCACGCTCAGGCTCTAGCTGCACTGCAGCGCAGTCCAGGGCGTCTCCCCCCTGCCGCGCAGCCGCACTCGCCCTCGCCGCCGGTCGCCCTCCGCCCCGCTCCCCTCGCCCCGCTTTCCTGCTCGACACGCTTGCTGTGCAGCGAGTAGCTTTGGTGCACCTCGACGTGCTCTCCGTGCACAGCAGCCGCGCGACCCGCTCAGCCCGCCCTAGACTGCCTGCTCAGCTCTCGACTGCGCTTCGGCCTCTCGACAACCTCGGTCCGACCGGCTCTGCTCGCGCTCGACACCTGCGTGTGCCGAGACGGCTGTACCCTGCTTCATGTACACCGTTTCGAGCTTCTGCTATCAAGAGAGGTCGCTCGAGCCGGTGCTGCGGCCTCCAGCGTGCGCTCGAGGAGGACGACGCTCGGTGCGCTGCGGCTTCGTCGAGGAGCAGGCTGCGCCCTCGCTTCCTGCGGCGCCAGCTCATGCTCACGAGCATGCAGCTCGAGCGTAGCGAAGCTTAGCTGACGGGCTCCTCGTCCCGCTGCCGTCGAGAGCGCGCACGCAGAGGAAGAGCGGAGAGGAAGAGCTCGTGCGCCGCAGCGGACAGCTCGGTCGTCCTTCGGCATAGCTCGTCGATCTAGTGCGTTTGATACAGCCGTGCGCTCAGTTTGAGACGAGCAAGCCGGGCGGTGAGCGTAGCCGGCTCGCCGTGTCTTGTTCCCGCGGGAAGCAGGAAGGCGGGGCCTCGTCCTCCTCCTCGCTCCCTCGCTGCTCTGCTCTGCACCGCTGCACAGCTCTAGAGCACTCGCACGCCATGCTCGCACGCCAGAGCACCCTCGCAGCACGCTGCACCCGCGCCTTGTCGACCGCCTCCCCACGCCGGGCATCGTCCTCCTCTTCAGCTCGCGGCACCGCAACAGCCATGCCCCCGCCGCTCAAGGGGGTGCGCGTACTCGACCTCACTCGAGTGCTCGCAGGGCCCTACGCAACAGTGAGCTTGCCCCTCCCCCCCTTCATCTCGCTCCTCCTCCTTCCCCCACCCGACAGGCTCGACGACACAGCTCCCTCGCCGAGGACCACAAGCTGACCTTGTGCTCTCCTGCACCGCAGATGATGCTCGCCGACTTGGGCGCCGACGTGATCAAGGTCGAGCACCCAGAAAAGGGAGACGACACTCGCTCGTGTGCGCCCTCTTCTAGCTCTCCCTCTCCTCGCTCTCGCCTTGTGCTGACTCTCGTTTTGCGCCGCACAGGGATCCCGCCAAGCGCACCGCTCATCGAAATGCCGCCGACACCGCCACCTTCACCTTCGCTGGACGGCGGGCCGGCTCTGCGCGTCGACGACTGGAACTCGCTCCCGCCCGAGTCGGCCTACTTCCTCCAGGTGCGCCGTCTCGTTCTCTGTCTTTGACCTGTCTTCGAGCGAGCTGACGATGAACTGCAACAGGTCAACCGGGGCAAGAGGAGCGTCGGGCTCGACTTCAAGAAGGAGGAGGGCAAGGAGATCCTGCGAGAGCTCGTCAAGCGCGCCGACGTCCTGGTGCGCCCTCGTTCCTCCCTCTATTCCATCGAGAAGGCTCGAAGCTGATGACCAATGACGGCGCGCAGGTCGAGAACTATGTCCCTGGTGCGTCGCGCCGACCCTCACCCTCCCCCTCCTCACAGCTGACCCCTCGCTCACGCAGGCAAACTCGCCGAGATGGGCTTCGGCTACGAGGCTTGCCGCGAGCTCAACTCGAAGCTCGTCTATGCGTCCGTCTCGGGTGCGTCCTGCTCGCTCTCGGACCCGCTCACCCGCGGCGCGCACTGACCTCCTCGTCGTCCGCCGCGCGCAGGTTACGGCCAGTCGGGCCCGTACTCTCGCAACCCGGGCTACGATGTCAACATGTGCGTCCCAATCTCTCTCCTGTGCGCATCTACTCGAAGCTGACGAGCTGTCGTGCGCGCAGCGAGGCCGAGGCGGGCCTGATGCATATCACGGGCGAGGCGAACGGGCCGCCAGTCAAGGTCGGCGTCGCCATCACGGGTGCGTCCTCCTCTCTCACTCTCTCTCGCACTCCTGAAGACGCTGACGCTCCCCTCGAGCTGCTCGCAGACCTGACGACGGGCCTGTACGCCAAGTCGGCCATCCTCGCCGGCCTCCTCTCGCGCGCCCAGACGGGCGAGGGGATGCACATCGACGTCAACCTGTTCGAGTCGCAGATCGCGTCGCTCGCCAACATTGCGAGCAACTACCTGATTGCCGGGCAGGAGGCGACGAGGCAAGGGACGGCACACCCCAGGTCCGTCCTCTCCTCCTCCTCCACCTCTCCCTCCTCGAGCCTTTCCCTCGGCGCACGGACTGACTCGGGCTCGCCCGTCCTCGCTGCAGCATCGTGCCCTACCAGGTCTTCCCGACAAAGGACGGCTTCGTCATGATCGGCGCAGGGAACGGTGCGTCAGCCTCTCGCTCTCTCCCTCGCGCTCGAGCCCCGAACCTGACCGAGCTCCCTCGCTCGCAGATGGCCAGTTCAAGAAGCTCTCGACGCTCCTCGAGCGCGACGACTGGGCGAGCTCGCCCTCGTTCAGCACCAACAGCGAGCGCGTCGCGAACCGCACGACGCTCGTCCCGCTGATCGAGGACGCCCTCTCGGCGCACCCGACGGCTCACTGGCTCGAGCGCTTCAAGGGCGGCGGGTTCCCGTTCGCGCCCGTCAACGACATAAAGGGCACGTTCGAGCACCCGCAGACGGTCGCGAGGGAGATGGTGCGCGAGGTCGAGCACCCGAGGGCGGGCAAGATCAAGCTCGTCGCGCCGGCCGTTCAGTACAACGGCCAGCGCATGGAGGTGCGTATCCTCTCCTCTCTCTCTCTCTCGCTCTCGAGGCTCTCGAGAGCTGACGAGCTGGCCCTCGCCTCGCAGTTCACGCGCC
>Ga0308169_10006751_pt1 | contig 10012 bp, 5 predicted proteins | sample PhyBR1_2_FD_202139 | JGI IMG/M metagenome (GOLD analysis project Ga0308169, IMG submission 202139) | Phyllosphere microbial communities from UC Gill Tract Community Farm, Albany, California, United States - DLSLSB.R1 | ecosystem: Host-associated > Plants > Phyllosphere > Unclassified | place... | reverse complement strand
CAAGGTCAACACCAACTGGGGCGGCGTCCCGGAAAGCAATGCGGTCGGCACCCACGAATTCTTCGACCTGGTCGACCAGATCGGCGCGGACGCCTATGTGAACGGCAACCTCGGCACCGGCAACCCCCAGGAGATGAGCGAGTGGGTCGAGTACATGACCTCGTCGGGCAAGTCGACCCTGGCCGAGCTGCGCGCCAGGAACGGCCACCCGGCGCCGTTCAAGGTCAAGTACTTCGCGATCGGTAACGAGTCCTGGGGCTGCGGCGGCAACATGCGGCCGGAGTACTACGTCGACCTGTACCGCCACTGGAACAGCTTCCTGAAGGCGCCGCACGACCTGCGCCCGCAGATGCTCGCCAGCGGCGGCACCGGCGCCGACACCACCTGGACCAACGTCCTGTCGCGCGACCTGAAGGGCCAGACCGACGCCATCAGCTTCCACTACTACACGCTGCCGACCGGCGAATGGAAGGTCAAGGGCGCGGCCACCGGCTTCCCCGAATCGCAGTGGCTGTCCACGATGGTCAATACGCTGCAGATGGAGAAGTTCATCCAGTCGCATACCGCCGTCCTCGACCGCAACGACCCGGAGAAGAAGATCGCCTTCGACGTCGACGAGTGGGGCACCTGGTACGACGTCGAGCCGGGCACGAACCCGGGCTTCCTGTACCAGCAGAACACGCTGCGCGACGCGGTGGTCGCGGCGCTCAACTTCAACATCTTCCACGAGCACGCCGACCGCGTCCGCATGACCGCGATCGCGCAGATGGTCAACGTGCTGCAGGCGATGATCCTGACCGACCAGGACAAGATGCTGCTGACGCCGACCTACTACGCCTTCCAGATGTACGTGCCGTTCCAGGGCGCGACCTCGCTGCCGGTGGCCCTGGCCAACAACACGACCTACAGTGTCGGCGGCGCTGGCAAGTCGATCCCGGGCATCAGCGCATCGGCCGCGCGCGGCAAGGACGGCAAGACCTATGTCGCGCTGGTGAACACCAACCCGCATGACGCCACCGACGTGGTGCTGAACGTCGCCGGCCAGAACGTGGGTGCGGTGCGCGGCCAGGTGCTGACCGCCGACGCGATGGACGCCCGCAACACCTTCGATCGCAAGGACGCCGTCAAGCCGGCGCCGTTCAGCGCGAACGCCAGCGGCGGCAAGCTGACGATCAAGGTGCCGGCCAAGGCGGTGATGGTCCTCGCCGTCGAAGGCTGAGCCATGCGGTCGGCCCGGCTTGCGGTACTGGCGTTTGCCCTGCTTGGCGCCGCCGCCCAGGCCGCCGACCTGTTTCCCCTGCAGGATGTGCGGCTCGGGCCCAGTCCCTTCCTGGACGCCCAGGCCACCGACCTGCACTACCTGATGGCGCTGGAGCCGGACCGGCTGCTCGCGCCTTTCCTGCGCGAGGCCGGCCTCGCGCCGAAGCAGCCCAGCTACGGCAACTGGGAATCGTCCGGCCTCGATGGCCACATGGGCGGGCACTACCTGTCCGCGCTGGCGCTGATGGTCGCCTCGACCGGCGACGCCGAGGTCAAGCGCCGCCTGGACTACTTCGTGGCGGAGCTCAAACGTGCGCAGGAGGCGGGCGGCGACGGCTACCTGGGCGGCATCCCCGGCGGCCGCGCGGCCTGGCGCGACATCGCGGCCGGCAAGCTCCACGCCGACAATTTTTCCGTCAACGGCAAGTGGGTCCCCTGGTACAACCTGCACAAGCTGTTCGCCGGCCTGCGCGACGCGTACCGCTACGCCGGCAACGAGGATGCGCGCGCCATGCTCATCAAGCTGTCCGGCTGGGCGCTTGGACTCACCAGCCACCTCGACGACGCGCAGATGCAGTCCATGCTCAAGAGCGAGCATGGCGGCATGAACGAGGTGCTGGCCGACGTCTACCAGATGACGGGCGACAAGCGCTACCTCGACCTGGCGCTGCGCTTCTCGGACCGCAGGATCCTGCAGCCTTTGTCGCGCAGCGAGGACAAGCTCACCGGGCTGCACGCCAACACCCAGATCCCCAAGGTGATCGGCTTCAAGCGCATCGCCGACCTGTCGGGCGACAAGGACATGGAGCACGCCGCCGAATTCTTCTGGCAGACCGTGGTCGACAATCGCACGGTCGCCATCGGCGGCAACAGCGTCAAGGAGCACTTCCACGACGACAAGGACTTCAGCCCGATGATCGACGAGGTCGAGGGGCCGGAGACCTGCAACACCTACAACATGCTCAAGCTGACCGAGATGCTGTTCGCCGGCTCGGACAAGGCGGTATACGCCGACTACTACGAGCGTGCGCTGTACAACCACATCCTGGCGTCGCAGCATCCGGACAGCGGCGGCTTCGTCTACTTCACGCCGATGCGGCCGAACCAGTACCGCGTGTACTCGCAGGTCGACAAGGCGATGTGGTGCTGTGTCGGCTCGGGCATCGAGAGCCATGCCAAGTACGGCGAATTCATTTACGCGCACGAGAAGGACGCGTTGTTCGTCAACCTGTTCATTCCGTCGACGCTGGACTGGCGCGAGCGCGGTGTGCGCATCACGCAGGCCAACGGCTTTCCGGACGAGGCGAGCACGCACATTACGGTGGACTCGGTGGGGTCCCAGGCGCGCTTCGCGATGAAGATCCGCTATCCGGCCTGGGTCGCACCCACGCGCCTGCGCGTGCGCGTGAACGGCAAGCCGGTCCGCATCGACGCGCAACCCGGCAGCTACGTCAGCCTGGACCGCATCTGGCGCAAGGGCGACCGCGTCGACGTCGACCTGCCGATGGCCACCCACCTCGAACAGATGCCGGACAAGTCGCGCTACTACGCGGTGCTCTACGGCCCCATCGTGCTGGCCGCGAAGACCAATCCCTTCCCGACCGAGCACCTGAACTTCCTGGCCGACGATTCGCGCATGGGTCACGTCCCCGCGGGCCAGGTCTGCCCGCTGGAGGCAGCGCCCACCTTTGTCGCCGACAGCATGGATTTCATCAAACGCTTCAAGCCCGTGCCCGGCAAGCCGCTGACCTTCACGGCCCCGGCCGGCCTGGTGCAGGGCGGGGCTGGCGCATCGACCGAATTCATCCCCTTCTTCCGCCTGCACGATGCGCGCTACGTCATGTACTGGCCGCAATCCACGCCAGGCGCCTACGCGCAGACGCGCGCGCAGACGGCCGCGCGCGAGGCCGAGCGGCTGGCGCTGGATGCCCGGACCATCGACCAGGTGGCGCCGGGCGAGCAGCAGCCGGAAGTCGATCACCTGTTCAAGGGGGAGGGCGCCGAGGCGGGCCTCACAAAGGGGCGGCACTGGCGGCGGGCGAAGCAATGGTTCAGCTACCAGCTCAGCGATCCGAAGCACGAAGCGAAGCTGCTGCGGCTGACTTTCGCGCGCGCGGATGCAGGGCGGCGTTTCGATATCGTGATCAACGGGCAAAGGCTGGCCGAGGTCGAACTGCCGAACGACGCAGCGGACGAGTTTTACACGCGCGACTTCGAACTGCCGGCGGCGCTGGCGCGGGGCGAAGGCGGCAAACTTGACGTGAAGTTCGTCGCTCAAGCGGGATCGATGGCGGGCGGTCTATACAACTTGCGCCTGCTGCGCTGAGCGGACCAGAGTGATGCCAAAAAAAGTATGGCAACCATTAAAAAATTGATTGGATGAGCATCCCTCCCTATCGTAGTATTGTGAGACAACTATTCCGGAGACAAGCATGACGCTCACCCGCAGGTCTTTCCTGGCCGTGGCTGCCGGCGCGGCCACCTTGGCTGCAGGCACCGCCATCCCGTCCCTGGCGCTGGCCGCCAAACCCCTCACCATCGGCTTCTCGCAGGTCGGCGCCGAAAGCGAGTGGCGCACCGCGAACACCGCCTCGATCAAGGCCGCCGCCAAGCAGGCCGGCGTCAACCTCAAATTCGCCGACGCCCAGCAGCGCCAGGAAAACCAGGTCAAGGCGATCCGCTCCTTCATCGCCCAGCGCGTCGACGTGATCGCGTTTTCGCCGGTCGTCGAAACCGGCTGGGATACGGTGCTGCGCGAAGCGAAGAACGCCAAGATTCCCGTGATCCTGACCGACCGCGCGGTCAAGGTCAGCGATCCCTCGCTGTACGTCAGCTTCATCGGCTCGGACTTCGTCGAAGAGGGACGCCGCGCCGGGCGCTGGCTGCTGGACTATGACAAGAAAATCGGCGGCAAGCCGCTGAACATCGTCGAGCTGCAGGGCACCGTCGGCTCGGCGCCGGCGACCGACCGCAAGACCGGCTTTGCGGAAGTCATCGCCGCCAATCCGAAGCTGAAGATCATCCGCTCCCAGACCGGCGACTTCACCCGCGCCAAGGGCAAGGAGGTGATGGAAGCCTTCCTGAAGTCCGAGGGCAAGAACATCAACGTGCTGTTCGCGCACAACGACGACATGGCGATCGGCGCGATCCAGGCGATCGAGGAAGCGGGTCTGAAGCCGGGCAAGGACATCGTCATCGTCTCGATCGACGGCGTGAAGGGCGCGTTCGAGGCCATGATGCAAGGGAAGCTCAACGTGACCGTCGAGTGCAATCCGCTGCTCGGGCCGACCCTGATGAAGACCGCGCAGGCGGTCGCCGCCGGCCAGCCGGTGCCCAAGCGTGTGACGGTCGAGGAAGGCGTGTTCCCAGCCGAGGTGGCAGCGAAGGCATTCGCAAGCCGGAAGTACTGAGCCGGCGATGACGGCGGTCACGCGGCCGGTGCTCGAGGTCACCGGTATCCACATGCAGTTCCCCGGGGTGAAGGCGCTGACAAACGCCGGTCTGCGCCTCTTCCCCGGCGAAGTCCACACGCTGATGGGCCAGAACGGCGCGGGCAAGTCCACGCTGATCAAGGTGCTCACCGGCGTCTACCAGCCGGACGACGGGAGCATTGTGCTCGACGGCCGCGCCATCCATCCGCGCTCGACGCAGGATGCGCAGAACCTCGGCATCAGCACCGTCTATCAGGAAGTGAACCTGTGCCCGAATCTCTCGGTCGCGGAGAACATCTTCATCGGACGCTATCCGCGCCGCTTCGGCATGGTCGACTGGCGCACCATGCGCAAGCAGGCGGCCGAGCTGCTGGCGCGCCTGGACGTCCACATCGACGTCAGCCAGCCGCTGGCCAACTATCCGCTCGCGATCCAGCAGATGGTCGCGATCGCGCGCGCGACCAGCGTCGAGTGCCGCGTGCTGATCCTCGACGAGCCCACCTCGAGCCTGGACGAAGCCGAGGTGCAGACGCTGTTCTCGGTGCTGCGCCGCCTGCGCGAGCAGGGCATGGCGATCCTGTTCGTCACGCACTTCCTCGACCAGACCTACGCGATCTCGGACCGCATCACCGTGATGCGCAACGGCGAGCGCGAAGGCGAATATGCCTGCGCCGAGCTGTCGCGCCTGGCCCTGGTGAACAAGATGATCGGCGCGCCGGACGACAGCCAATCGATCGAACAAACCGGCGACGCCGCCGCTGACGGCGCCGCGCCAAGCCAGGAGACCTTCCTGCGCGCGCGCGGGCTGGCGCGCAAGGGCGCGCTCGCGCCCGTGGACCTGGAGCTCAGGCGCGGCGAGCTGCTCGGCCTGGCCGGCCTGCTGGGCTCCGGCCGCACCGAACTGGCGCGCCTGCTGTTCGGCGCCGACAAGGCCGATGCAGGTAGCATCGACGTCGACGGCAAGCCGGTCGCGCTCGCGAACCCGCGCGACGCTATTGCTCAGGGCATCGGCTTCTGCTCGGAAGACCGCAAGCATGAAGGCGCGATCCTGGCCCTGTCAGTGCGCGAAAACATCGTGCTGGCATTGCAGGCACGCCAGGGCATCTGGCGCGCGATCCCGTTCAAACGCCAGCAGCAGCTGGCCAACGATTATGTCCGCTGGCTGGGCGTCAAGACCGCCAGCATCGAGACGCCGATCGGATCGCTTTCGGGCGGCAACCAGCAGAAGGTGCTGCTGGCGCGCTGGCTGGCGACCGAGCCGCGGCTGATGATTCTCGACGAACCGACGCGCGGCATCGACGTGCGCGCCAAGCAGGAAATCATGGATTACGTAAGCAGCTTGTGCCGCAAGGGCATGTCCATCCTCTTCATTTCGTCCGAGCTGCCGGAAGTGCTGCGCGTGTCGGACCGCATGCTGGTCATGCGCGACCGCAAGGCTTGCGGCGAGTACCAGCGTGGCCAGCTCGATGAGAGTTCGGTCCTGCATGTGATTGCGGGTGAAACTGCGGGGGAGGGCGCATGAACGCGCCGGTCGCCGCCAAGCCGTCGACGCCCGCTACGGAAGCGTCCCAGACCGCGCGCGTCACACTGCTACAGCATCCGCTCCTGCGTCCGCTGGCCGCGCTGCTGGTGCTGCTGGTGCTGGACGCCTTCCTCGTCCCCGGCTTCTTCCGCGTCACGATCAAGGATGGCCATCTGTACGGCAGCCTGGTCGACATCCTGAACCGCGCCGCGCCGCTGACCCTGGCCGCGCTCGGGATGACGCTGGTGATCGCCACGCGCGGCATCGACATCTCGGTCGGCGCGGTGGTCGCGCTGTCGGGAACGGTCTCCGCGATGCTGATCGGCGGGACCATGGTCATGCACGGCAGCACGCCGGAATACGTGGCCAACACGCCGATGGCGCTGTCGCTGCTGGCGGCCTTCGGCGTGGCCCTGCTGTGCGGGCTGTGGAATGGCGTGCTGGTCGCCGGTATCAAGCTGCAGCCCATCGTCGCCACGCTGATCCTGATGGTGGCCGGGCGCGGCCTGGCCCAGCTGCTGACCGATGGGCAGATCGTCACGGTCTACTACGAACCCTTCTTCTTCCTCGGCAGCGGCTACCTCTTCGGGCTGCCGTTCTCGCTGTACGTGGTGGCGGCGGTGTTCGCGGTCACCATGCTGCTGGTCCGCAAGACCGCACTCGGCCTGTTCATCCAGGCGGTCGGCATCAATCCGGTGGCGGCGCGCCTGGCCGGCCTGCGCACGGCGACCCTCATCATCTTTGTCTACGTGTTCTGCAGCGCCTGCGCGGGCCTGGCCGGCATGTTGATCACTTCGAACATCAAGAGCGCGGACGCCAACAACGCCGGCCTGCTGCTCGAGCTGGATGCGATCCTGGCGGTGACGCTGGGCGGCACCTCGCTGCTGGGGGGCAAATTCAGCCTGGTGGGCAGCATGATCGGCGCGCTGATCATCCAGACGCTGACCTACACGATTTACTCGATGGGCGTGCCGCCCGAGGTGAACATGGTCGTCAAATCCATCGTCGTGTTCGTGGTCTGCATCTCGCAGTCGAGCGAATTCAAACGCATCCTGCGCCGGAGGGCGGCATGAGTGCCCAGGTCAACGCTGTCGCCAAACCTTCTTTAACCGCCGCACCCTGGTTCACGGCCGCGATCACGGTCGTGCTGCTGGTGGCGATGCTGGGCATCGGCGGCGCGGCTTACCCCGGCTTCCTGTCGCTGCAGGTGGTGTTCAACCTGCTGATCGATAACGGCTATCTGGTCGTGCTGGCGGTCGGCATGGGCTTCGTGATCCTGTCCGGCGGCATCGACCTGTCGGTGGGCGCGATGCTGGCGCTGTCGACCATGGTCGCGGCCTGGCTGCTGCAGACGGCGCACTGGCACCCGGCCGCGGTGATCGTCTGCGTGCTGCTGATGGGCGCCTGCTTCGGCGCGCTGATGGGTTTGATCATCCACGTGTTCAAGCTGCAGCCCTTCATCGTCACGCTGGCGGGCATGTTCCTGGCGCGCGGGCTGTGCTATCTGATCAGCACCGACTCGATCGCGATCGACCAGCCGGTCTTCGTGGCACTGTCGCAGACCCAGGTCCATCTGTTCGGCGGCTTCCTGTCGCCGGGCGCGATCATCGGGCTGGTCGTGCTGCTGATGGCTGTGTGGCTGGCGCACTTCACGGCCTTCGGACGCGCGGTGTACGCCGTCGGCGGCAACGAGACCTCGGCCGCCATGATGGGCTTGAACGTCGGCGCGACCCGCGTCGCGGTGTATGCGCTGTCCGGCTTTTGCGCGGCGCTGGGCGGGCTGCTGTTCGCGGTCTACACCTTGTCCGGCTATGCCTTGCACGGGCAGGGCACCGAGCTGGATGCGATCGCGGCGGTGGTGATCGGCGGCACGCTGCTGACCGGCGGCTACGGCTACATCGCCGGGGCGCTGTCGGGCGTGCTGGTGCTGGGGGCGATCCAGACCCTGATCGCCTTCGATGGGACGCTCAGCTCGTGGTGGACCAAGATCGTGATCGGGGCGCTGCTGTTCGTGTTTTGCGTGGTGCAGCGGGTGCTGTCTAAAAAAGCCTAAAGTCTTCGCGCTGCATTACTACGTCGTTCCCGACCTCGCCGGCCGCCTTGGCGGGAACCCAATTTTGTATGCGCAGTCGATACGCATGCAAAACTTGGGCCCCCGCCTCCGCGGGGGCGACGGCTACTTCGATTCCAGCGTCACCTTGGTGCTCCCCAACCCCGCCCCACTGGCCGTCAGCACCAGCTTCCCGGGCGCACCCGCGCGCGTGCGCACGATCGCCAGCGCCATGCCGTTGAAGGCCTTGCGCGAGGGCGACTGGAAGGACTCGAAGCTGGTCGCATCGCCATTATCGGTGGCGACGATCTCGCCCGGCCCGCTCAGGGTGAAGTTCACGCGGTCGCTGGCGCGCGGCACCATGCGGCCTTCCTTGTCGGCCACCTTCACGGTCACGAAAGCCAGGTCGGCGCCGTCCGCGCGCAGCGTCGTGCGGTCGGCCGACGAGGTCAGGCGGGCCGGCTTGCCGGTGGTCTGCACGGTGTCCTCGGCCCAGGGCTTGCCGTTCCTGTAGACGACCGCGCGCAGCGTGCCGGGCTGGTAGACGACATCATCCCAGCGCAGGCGATAGTCGCGCGGACCGCGCTTCTTGCGTCCCAGGGACTTCCCGTTCAGGAACAGCTCGGCCTCGTCGCCCGAGGTGTACAGGTGCACCGGCGTGACCTGGCCCAAGCGCTCCGGCCAGTTCCAGTGCGGCAGCAGGTGGGCCATCGGCAGCTCGGGACGCCAGCGCGCCTGGTAGAGATAGAAGCGATCCTTTTTAAAACCGGCCAGGTCGACGATGCCGAAGTAGGAGCTGCGCGAGGGCACGCTGATCTTCTTCATGTCCGCCAGCTCCTTCGCGGCGCGCTGCTGCTGGGCCGGGTCGCTGAAGTTGAGCAGGTTCGTACTGTCGCTGTTGTAGGGCGTCGGCTCGCCCAGGTAGTCGAAGCCGGTCCAGACGAATTCGCCCGCCACGAAAGGATTGTCGTCCTGGCCGTGGAACTCGGCGTCGGGCGTCGTGGCCCAGGGCGGCGCCGACAGGTCGTAGCTGCTGACCTGGAAGTCGGCCAGGCCCTTCGACTTGTCCTCACTGACCGGGAACACGTATTCGCCGCGCGAGCTGACCGTGGAGGCGGTCTCGCTGCCGAAGACCGGGATGTGCGGCGCGTGCGCATGGACCTTCACGTATTCCTGCGGCTTGTAGTTGTAGCCGAACAGGTCGACCGCTTCCTGGAAGCCGTTGTAGCCGGAGTCGGTGTGATTGTAGGCCGCGGTGACGGGGCGCGTGCGGTCCTCGCCGCGCGCGATCTCGGCCAGGTGGGCGGCCAGCTTCCAGCCTTCCGGCGCGCCTTGTTCGGGGATCTCGTTGCCGATGCTCCAGGCGAACACGCTCGGGTGGTTGCGGTCGCGCCGGATCATCGCGCGCAGGTCCTGCTCGTGCCAGGCCGCGAACAGAGTGTGGTAGTCGTTCGGCTTCTTGGCCAGGGCCCAGGCGTCGAAGGCTTCGTCCAGCACCAGGAAGCCCATGCGGTCGGCCAGGTCGAGCAGCTCGGGCGCCGGCGGATTGTGGCTGGTGCGGATCGCGTTGACGCCCATCTCGCGCAGGATCTCGAGCTGGCGCTCCAGTGCGCGCACGTTGATCGCGCTGCCCAGGGCGCCCAGGTCGTGGTGCATGCACACGCCCTGGAGGGTCACGCGCTGGCCGTTCAGCAGCAGGCCGCGGTCGGGGTCGAGGATGATGTTCCGGATGCCGAACGGCGTCTCGAC
>Ga0308169_10006749_pt1 | contig 10013 bp, 15 predicted proteins | sample PhyBR1_2_FD_202139 | JGI IMG/M metagenome (GOLD analysis project Ga0308169, IMG submission 202139) | Phyllosphere microbial communities from UC Gill Tract Community Farm, Albany, California, United States - DLSLSB.R1 | ecosystem: Host-associated > Plants > Phyllosphere > Unclassified | place... | reverse complement strand
CATCCTCAAAAACAACGTCGACCGTTGCTGGCAACACAAGCCTCGCACGGCGTCCACCAATCACAACCGCAATCCCCGGTTCGACTTCCGAGACGACTGGCTTTTTCCCAACCGAACCGGCCTTATCGTCGGACTTTTCGCTTGTTGCGGACCCTGCCGGCGTTGCAGTTTTTGACGCTGGTGCTGCTGGCGGTGCGGGCGAGTTTTCCGCGTCTTTTCCAGTTGGCGCCGGGGCAGCTCTGGCGCTCGATCCCGTATCTACTGGCTCTGAAGTTCGTCCGGACGAACTTTTGTCATCGCCCGCGGAAGTTCGTCCGGACGAACTTTGATCCTCCGGATGCAATGGCAATGGTGGCTCATCCGCGTTTTGCGCGGCCGGTGCTGGTGCCGGTGCCGGTGCCGGACGCTTCATCGCGTCCGCTCCACGTACCAACTCGCGCGCCGCAGCTCGTCGGATTCCCGTTCCATCACTCTCGGCAACGAACGCCTCGATCTTCGCAGGGTCTGATTTCCAGCCTTGATAAAGCTCGTACAGCGTCCGGATTGCAGTCGTATCGGCCAGGGCGCGCAGGAATGGCGGCATTTCCTGCAACGCGGCATATTCCGCGATTACCGATTTCGGCCGTCCGAGCTTTTTCGCTATGTCCGCTGCCTTGTCGCCTCGGGCTAACGCTGCCCCGATCGCCTCGCCCATTTCGGCGGTTGTCAGCGCGGCGCGCTGGTCGTTCTCGATGACCTGATCGAACAAATCATCTTCGGACACGTCGCCCGTCGTGACGATCGCGCGAATTTCCGTCAGTCCAGCAATCCGAGCGGCGCGAAAGCGCCGATCGCCGTAGCGGACCATGAACGACGTTCCACCCTCCAGCGGGCGGACTGTGATCGGCTGGAGAATCCCGCGCTCTTTGATCGACTGCGCCATTTCCTCAAGCTGGGTCTGATCGAAAGCCTTGCGCGGATTGTTCGGGTCGCTCGTGATCCGATCAAGCGGGATCATCTGAATAGCAACCGCGCTCGCGTTTGAGTTTAGCGTAAATGCAACGTCGCCAAGTAGGCTCCCAAATTTGGACATTACTTAGCCTCCGTCGTTTCTTGATGCTTAGGCGCAACGCGGTCGTGAACCGCGCCAAGTATCTTTCGGATTTCTGCGCCTGCTACTTTTGCTCCGGAGGTCTTAATTGTCCAAACCGGAACGGCATCGGACATTGCCTGTTCGTACCCGTCACGATTGGTAATAACGCCGGGAAACAACATATCCGATCCAAGCGCGTTGATAAGCGTTTGCAAATTGTCGCGTTCGCGCTGGGAATGACTATTAAACCGGGAAGCGAGCAATCCAAGGAAGTTGACGGGCTTGCCGCTGCGCCCCTTCTCCTGAACATTCTTCATCGACTGCAACAGTTTGCCGACGCCGCTTATTGCAAAGTCTTTTAGTTCGATGGGGGCAATTACATGATCGCAAACGGCCATTGCCGAGAAGTTTCGCCAGCCCCAGGCGGGCGGGGTGTCGACCACACAAAAATCAAACGCGCCCGCGATCCTCGCGAACTGTGGAATCATCGCATCCGCGCCCGCAGCCTCAATGGTGTCGAGCCGTCCGTCGCTGGCTAAGACGGTGATGCCCGATTCAGCGGTCAGAGGATCTAGCTTGCCCGTCTCGAATAGGTCGGCTGCGTAGCCGCCTTTCCGTTCAGCCTGTAAAACAGTGCTGGAGTTGGCTTGGCCGTCAAGGTCGATGAACAGGACGCTCGCCTTTAACTCGGCCAGAAACCAAGCAAGGTGTACGGAAAACAGCGTCTTTCCGACGCCGCCCTTCTGATTGTTGATTACGATCGTCTGCATGGCTCAAGCCTCCACCGGCTATGCCGGGATCAATGGTTGTCCGGACCCTTCCGGAGATTGCGGTCATAGAGTTCTCGGGCCGATCGATCGTAACGGTAGGGGCCATCCCCGCCGTGTCCTGCTCCGCGATTGCGCCCGAAGGGCGTCGATCTGCGAACGAACAGGCCCCAAAGGATCAATCCTGCAATGAAAAGGTAGCCGATCGCTTCGCTAATGCCGCGAATGCCGTCCCAAATCTCTTGCATTACCGTTCCTCCGTTACTCGGCCGGGGGTGCTTACGTCATCCGATGACGCCACCCTAGCACGATATCGTTAAATCGCCTATGATCGCTCCTGCCATCATCAAACGCGATGGGTGTAGGAGCATCATGGACGATCAAGTTAAGCCACGCGGTCGGCCTTCTCGCGGCGCGATGGGGTCGGTTTACGCGCGCCTTGCGGCCGATAAGCACGAACTGTTGCAGCGTATCCGCGAGGAAAAGGGCTGGTCGCTTGTGACTGCGATCGAGCGCGCCGTTGACGCGCTGGCGAAGCAAGAGGGCTATAGCGAACATAAGGATTAATGCGCCGTCGGGTTGATCGGCGGTTGGCCGGTCAACGTGTTCAAAAGCCGATCCATCGTCGATCCTCCCGCCGCAAGCGGGCGGGCAGGGGCCTTGAGCTGATCGACCATAAGCATTCGCGCCAGGTCGGCCGGGATCTCCGGAACGTGACGTTTCGCGATCGTCACCAGCACTCCGGGATGACTGACCTCGGCATAGGACGCGCCTAGCCAAATCAAAGGCGGCTCATCTTCCGAACCGTTCTGCAGGGCGTCCGTCCACACGGTTAGAAAAAACGACGCAAGCGGCGCGTCCCATCCGATCGCAAGGCGTGCGCCGTTTCCCTCGTACTCGTACCGGCTCATATTTCCTGTTCCTCGGTTCGCGTCACGATCCGCGAAATTGTCGCTTGGCTCACGTTGTAGGATCGAGCGACGTTGCGCTGGGTCTCGCCGCTCGCGACGCGCTTTGACGCCTCGCGAACCTGATGGGGCGTCAGGGTAGGTTTGCGGCCGAACTTGATCCCCGCGGCCTTTGCCTGAACCCGTCCCGCCGTGGTCCGCGCGATGATCCGGCCGCGCTCCCATTTCGCCGCGATCCCAAGAACGGCAATCACCACCTCGGCCAGCTCCGACGACGTATCTACCAGCGGCTCCGCGATCGATCGGAAAGCCGCTTCCGATAGTTTGACCTCGTGCAGAATATTCAAAAGGTCGCGCGTGTCGCGTGCAAGCCTGTCGATCGCCGTCACCACCAGCACGTCGCCCGGTTCGAGCGACTTCAACGCTTGCCGTAATTTCGGCCGGTCGGCGTTGGCGCCGGCGCTGCGCGTCTCGCGAATTATCTTCTGACAACCAGCGGCGCGAAGCGCCTCCGCTTGCTGGGTCAAATCCTGTCCCCCTGTCGAGACGCGCGCATAGCCCAAAATCATGCCCTCCTTTTGTATCAGAAATGTGCATCGCGGAAGGGCGCGGAAAACTGCCGTTCTTGAGTTGATGCAAAACTTTTGATTTCTGCATCGCGAAGCGATGCGCGCGATTATCGGCCTTTCCGATAATCGCGCCGCGCCATGCGGGAACGGTCATCGTGCAAACCTCCGGTTTCGGATGCCAGCAGCGCGGCGCAACTCGTGCGCGACGCATACGCGGCAAGGCGGATACGTGTCGGCGTCCAGCCAGTTGACGAAAGAAAGAGCGGCGCGGGCTGGGGCCAGGTGACGCCAGCGGGTTTGTGCAACGGTCGTCATGGGTCTGTCTCCGTGACGGCACGACGCGACCCTGTTAGGGGGCGCGCGTCGGCTTTGGGGTCTGTCTCCGATTGTCGGCAAAACCGGGGGGGCGGCGCTGCAATGCCGTCCCCCCACCTTTGTTTAGGCTGCGGCCTTTAGGCGCTGCATCCCCTCGGCAAGCGTCCACATCGCGCGATTGAGGCTGACGTTCTGGTCAATGCCGTTGATCGGGCGCGACTTGCTGCGGCGAATGCGGCCCTCGTCGGTGCGCTTCATCCCCTGCAACCCGCCGCGAATGACGTTCTCCTGAATCACGTTAAACGTGCTCCAGACGCTGCCGCCAACGTCGGCCGAACGGCGCGGCTGAATGATCTGGTCGGGGCGGATGGGGCTTTCGTCGTCGCCATAGCGGGCGATCAATGCCGCCTCACCGAAAAGGCGCTGCTCGGCTTCGCTAAGGCGCGTTCCCTTCATTTCCGCCGTAGCGTCGATGATGCGCGGGAAGTCCTTTGCGATCGTATAAGCGCCTTCGATGATCTGATCCTGAATGTTGCCCTTGTGGGGAACGCGGACCTCTTGGAACTGATCGCCGCAAATCATGCCGTTGGTGCAGACGAACCGGAGCATCCCCGCGAACATCTGATAGGCGCTCGTGCCGTCATGGCTGTTGACGATAATTACCTCTGCGGCCTCGGCGTTGCCGATATCGTCGGGACGGCGAAGGCGAAGCATGTGCTTCGTGTGCGCCATGCGGCCCAGGTCGCGGGGCTTCGACTGCGCAGCGAAAAATGGTGCCCAGCCCTCTTTGCGAAGGCCGTCGACCAGCTCGATCGTCGGGACATAAACGTAACGCTGCGAACGGCTGTCGTGCGCTTCTTCCGCGAAGATCGAGGGGACGAGGGCGCGGAGCGTGTCGTTGTCGAGTGCTTCCGAACCGCGAATCTGGCGGGCGTTGCGAGCGAAGCGGGTTGCGAGGGTGGCGTTCATGGGTCTGTCTCCGGTTGGTGATCGCCGCTGCAAATCGGCGGGAAGGCCGTCCTTCCACTCACGATATTAAACGATATCGTTTGCTATGCAATAGGTATTTTGCATATTGCCTAATATTTTCCAATATCGTATTGTTGTGGGGAGGTTAGGAGGCTTTTCGATGCTGCTCACGCCAGAAATCGCCGCGCTGTTCCCGACGCTGGGGGAAAAGCAAAAGCCATATCACTGGTCTCTTTTCGAGGTTGGACCGCAGCCGCACGGCTGCTTGATCGCTATTGGTACGATCGAGGTTGAGGGCGGAAATACCCGACGCCTGAACGTCCTCGCGGTCGATCTAACGACGCAGGGCGCATACTCGCGGCTGGTGATGGAAGGGCAAGGGGCGTGGTGCGGCTCGGCTGTGCAGGTAACGACCGGGGACGTTGAAGTTAAGCATTCGCGCTTGAGGGGGCAGGGGATCGGAACACTTGTGTTCAACGTCGTCACGGCGTGGGCGCAACGGACCTTCCCCGACCGTGATGTTAGACCGATCACCATTGTTCGTCCGGCCGGTCGCGACGAATTTGATCCGCTAACCCGGTTTTACGGGCGGTTCGGTTTCGAGTGGGACGAACCCGGCGATCGGTGGGACCGCCATTTTTCGTCCAGGCCGATGAAAGTCGCCGCGCTCAAACAATATCCCGAAGACCTGTTGGCTAATGTGCGGCGCGTCGACCTGACGCGCGGTATAACCGCGTTGATAGAACGGACGAATGAGGCCGTAGATGATCGCCGGATGATCGCCGGATTGCGGGAACAGCTAGCCGATCGGCGCGACCGCTGGCGAACGATTGGCTACCGTATCAACATGGTGGGCTATGCAATTGCAGCGCTCGCCGGGTTCGGGGCAGCTCGGGCGCTGGCGCTGCTGTAGCTCGTGCCGCTCAAGGGGGGTCCGATTATCACCGCGCATAGCTAGGGGGGGTAAATGTCACCGGCTTTGCCGTTTCAACGGGACGAGGACGAGCGAATAGGAGCTGACAAAGCCGCTTGCTCCATCGTGGAGCATCGTGGCGGCGTAGCCGACACTCCCGCACTCTCCTATTGTGCTGGAGCTAGATCCTTTTGCGTTGTCCATCCCGCGAGCCGTCAGGCTGCAATGTGTTGGCCGACTAGGCCAACTCCATCCAATCCATGATAATATGAATCTACTAGCGGTTGCGTCTGTAATTGAGACTCACTGTCCCGCCGATCGATCGCCGCGCCGAATTTCTCCAGCATCTTCCCCAACTGCCCGCCTACTGTGGCTTTCGCGAAGTCGCGGCAGGAGAGGGTAGCTAGCATAGCCTTCGTCTCGGCCGCGCTGTCGGCGTGGTGCTGCTCGTGATCGATCGGGACCGGCGCCGGTCGCATCCAGCGCGGGAGATAGGCCAGGACGCGCGCCGGCAGCATCGTGCGATAGGCATTCGACGTTTGCTTGTACCGCGGCCCTATGCCCTCGACCTCCACCCGCTTAAAACGGCGTTGGCGGGCAATGAAGCCGACTGCTTCCAAAACCCCCAAGGCACGCGCGACCGTTGCCCGGCTAAGGCCCGTCTTTTCCATCAACCATTCATAGGTCGGATAAACCCGCCCGGCGTTGAGCCGCGCCAGCTCTAGAATCCGCTCAAATATCAGGATCACATTCCCGTTGAGCGATAGGATAGCGCGCTCGATCCGCGACGGCTTGCGCGCCTCGCGGCTGATCGTCGCCCGGATTGCCGAACGACGCGCGCAAAGCTCCTTTGCCGCTTTCAACGTCTTGTCGGTTTCGCCCTTCGCGGGAACCGCGAAAAACATATCCTCAAACGTGCCTTCTTCGATGCTGTTGCGCAGAACCGGAGCGCCGGTCCTGTGCGCTGCACCTGACGGCTTGGGCTTACGCGCCGACTTCCATCCGCCGATCGCGCTCCGCGCAATCTCGCCAATCGATAATGCTTCCATCGTCCATCCCCTCGATAGGGCTGGGACCGGGCAAAGGGGTAGCGTGGCGCAAAACGCGCATCCTTGAACCGAAGCTCATTCCGGGTTATATGGAGGGGGTGAACGACACTCCGGTTCGACGTTTGGCGACGTCGCTCCATTTAACCCTTGGGATGCCCGGCCTTTGTGCCGGGCTTTCCTTTATGTGGTCACAGCCCAAGCTCCTGCTTAAAACTCGGATTGCCAAGCGCGGTGCGTAGCACCAGCTCGATCGCCTCGGCGCGTCGGCTCAAATGGTTGGCCTCTCGCACTTCATCGATTGCGGTTAGCGCCTCGTCGGTGACGAGAAGGCGCGTAAGCTCGTGGCGTGTGTCCAGAAGGCCAGTGATCGCGATCTGCAAGGCTTCCGCCCGGCTCCGCACGCCTTCCTTGTGCCGCACCTCGTCTAGGCGCTCCACAAGCGCCTTGGGGACGAACACGTTTAGAGCCACAAGGCCCTTTTCCGTCGCGGTCGCGCGATGCTTTGCAACATTGGTGCGGACGCGCTTACGCTTTTCCTGCGCCTGTTCCTCGCGTACCGAGGGCGGGACAGGGTCTAGCGTGAAGGGTTCGGACGACTCCATGAATCCAGGTGCTAGGGCAAACCTTCACGGCTTGCAAATTACTAGTAATTTTTGGCGGGGGATAGCCGTCACGAACGCTCGCGCGGCGTCGGTGAACCCCGTACTTAGTCCTATGGTTTGGGAGAAGAAGACAGAGCTGGTCCGCGTGCATCTGACGCCTTCGGATATGAAGGTGGTTACGGACTGGCAGACAAAAAAGCGGATAGGATCGCGTGCCGAAGCCGCGCGCCAGCTCATATTCAAGGGCCTGTTATCCGAAGGCGCGTTGCCGGAAATCGATGAATGACTTTCGCCCGCGTTGATTCCAGTGAGTGACGATCATCCCGTAATTCGGGAACGCCAGCTAACTTCGATGCGCCCCACGGGGGGCCAAATCACTTGCGTTCGGCTGCTGGAAGAACTCGACGGGCGTTGGACCACGTTCGTAACTGTCTCATGGCGTGATGAGGAGTGGTCTATTGTTTACGACTATCTCGGCAAGGCACCCCGTCGATATAAATCTGTGTCGCTCGCCATCGCTCACATTCGCGCTGATTACGATTATTTCGGGCGCGTAATAGTCGACACCTTGCGTCGCTCGGATAGCCCCGATAGACCTGCACGTCGGAGCGACAACTTTTGATCAGTTTCGGATCTATTTTGTCCAAAAATGGCTGAAATCAGCCATTCTGTTACGGCGCTGTCGTATTAACCTTATAAAATGTCGCTATTTTACAAACCACGTCTCGCATCGCGAATCGTGAACTGCTAGTCATGTGCTGTTCACAGCACAGGAGTTCAGCCAATGTCGTTGTTCCCTAAAATCCGGACTAGCGCCCGGCGACTGTCGTATCTATGTAACTTTACGACGGTAGCGGCTTTTGCCGTTGTTGGCGTCGGGACGGTTCCGGCTCCAGCCCTCGCAAGCGACGATTGGGGATGCCAAGTGCTGCTATGCGTATCCAATCCGGGCGGTGCCACGCAGTACCCGGCTTGTGTCCCGCCCATTACCAAGCTGTGGAAACACCTTTCCCTTGGTGGCGCATTCCCGACCTGCACGGGCGGGGGCATCTCAAAAACTAAGGTAAACAACCTGAAAGACCCGGCTCGCCGGTCTGTCACGATGACTTACGATGATGGTCGCCGTTCGACGCTCTCGCTGGTCGGGATAGAAAGGAACGGCGCTCCGTGATTTTTACGATCGCCGCCGCTGCCGATCTGGCACGCCAATGCGCGCCAGGTGTGGCCGTAGAAACGATGCTTTCGGTGATCCACACGGAAAGCCGGTTCAATTCGCTGGCGATCGGCGTCAACCGTGGGGGCCGGTCTAAGCCAAAACCACGCAGCTACGCCGAAGCGGTGAACACGGCATACGCCCTCATCCGCGCCGGATATAATATCGACCTCGGGCTAGGTCAGATTAACAGCGCCAACCTTCGCCGGTTGAACCTGTCGATAGAAGACGCCTTTGATCCGTGCCGCAGTTTGGCCGCAGCCGCTACGGTCCTGACGGGTAATTATCTCCGCGTCCTGCCACGCTCGCAATCGACGCAGCACGCGCTCGCTACGGCGCTCTCGATGTATAACACCGGCAAGGAATGGCGTGGCTTCGCGAACGGCTATGTCGGCCGCGTGTACGGCTCGGCCGGGACGATCGTTCCGAGCATCGCCGGGCTTCCCAAGCTCGCCCCCCCTTCCACGGTTCTAGCCATGAACCGGCCAGCAGATTTCGGCGCGGTCGCCCGCCGTGCCGATCCCCAACCCGCTCCGCCTGCACGCCCATCAGAGGAAGGCCCGCCCGCTCGGGTGGCTCCTGCCTCGGACGTGCAAAGCGTGATGGTGTTTCAATGACGGGCAACACCTACCGAAAGGACGGACAAGTGCTGAAACGACACCACGAACACCTCAACGGGCATTACGATTCCGCCCGTCGCACAAAGGATCTGACGCGCTTTGCCATTGCGGCGCTCGCGTGCTGCCTCGTCGCTCATCCTGCCTACGCTCAAGGGACGGGCAATATTCAGAGCTTTGCGGACTCGATCAAAGAGTTCGTCACCGGGACGTTTGCAAAGAGCGTCGCGGTCATCGCGATTGCCGTCACGGGCTATCGCTTCTTCACCGGCCGCGCGAGCGCCGGGCCGCTGATCGCCGTCGTGGGCGGCTGCTTCCTGATCTTCGGCGCGTCGTGGTTCCTCGATCAAATCGTGGGCGGCTGATCGGTCGCCGCTGACGACGCTTAACCAACTGGAGAACGATCTTGGGTGACGACGAACCACTAATCAGCGAGCCGCTTTTCTTGGCGGTCACACGCCCGGCTATGTGGTTCGGCGTCCCCATCGAGGCCGGTATTCCGATGGCGATCGCGGGCGTCCTCGTCCTGATCGTCTCGGACAATCCAATTTACGGCGTGGTTGTCGCCGTCGTCGGTTTCGGGATCGCCCGGCTTGTCGTGCGCCATGATCCCAACGCCTTCCGGCTTCTGAACCTCGGCGTTCAAACGAAGTGGAAAAACCGGGACCGCGCGTGGTGGGGCGGTAGCTCCTACTCGCCGCTCCCTGTGAAAGCTCTCAAGCGCAAGGGTTTTGCAGGTGAATAAACCGACCGTCGCCGAAAAGCTCCAGACGCCTTGGAACATCGCCAAGCGCGAACAGGAACCCAAGCGCTTCCTTCCTTACTCGCGCCATATCGACGATCATGTGATCGCGCTCGATGACGGCTCGCTCCTGACTATGTTTCGTCTCGACGGCATGGCATTTGAAACGGCCGATCGCTCGGACCTCAATTCATGGCACGAGAACCTAAACAGCATCCTCCGCAATAGCGCAGACGAACGCGTTGCATGGTGGACGCATACCGTTCGCCGTCGCACC
>Ga0308169_10006748_pt1 | contig 10013 bp, 13 predicted proteins | sample PhyBR1_2_FD_202139 | JGI IMG/M metagenome (GOLD analysis project Ga0308169, IMG submission 202139) | Phyllosphere microbial communities from UC Gill Tract Community Farm, Albany, California, United States - DLSLSB.R1 | ecosystem: Host-associated > Plants > Phyllosphere > Unclassified | place... | reverse complement strand
TCTGAATCGGCTGTGCCAGAGAGCAGCAGTAGATCATCCTCGAAGCCTGTTGCTGATGCCGAACAGGTTCTGATTCGCAAGCCCGACGAGTCCTATGGAGCTGATGTGCTCCAGTTCATCAGGGACTACCGCGGGGGAGCAAACTGGAGCATCAACGGGATGCTCCGCGAGGGAAAGCCTCTCTTCGGCCGATACATTGAGCTGGTAGACCACTTCGACCGAGTCTTTGAGAGGGTTGAGCCACTGAGCGCACCAATCCAGCTTCAGCGATCCCTGGAGGCGTCTCCTGACGGCAAGGGCTATGGCATTCCCAGCGAAGGGGTCTACTCTGATCCGGCCTATCTCTCCTGCAGCAGCTCCAAGGATTTCATCGAAAGGAGCCTAGAGTACGGGGTCACCGAGGATGTGAGCGCTCCCTCCGATACCATTCTCACCATCGATGTGCCTAAGGGTGCTCGAGTCTTTGCTCTGGCTCTGGACGATGAGGACTACGCTGAGGAAGCTGAAGTGATTCTCCCTCGAGACAGCAAGCTTGAGATCACCGGAGATAGTGGCTTTGTAGATGGAGTGAGGCGGGTTTCAGCTCGACTCATTCTGGAGGGTCAATCGTAGCTGATAATGCTCTGAGTCTAAGGAGCAATCATGGGGGAGTTGATTGCTGCGACACTGTTTCTCGGTTCCCTCTGGAACAGGTGTGGGGCACCTCGATCCCAAGAGGAAACTGCTGATCCTTCGGTAGTGTAGCTCTACAGAGAGTAGGGAGCACTATGGATCACAGCCACCAGGATCATTCTGATCACGGCTCCATGAGCATGGCTCCCATGGCGCGTGCAGCTACACTCCATTGCCTCACCGGCTGTGCCATCGGAGAGATAGCTGGTCTGGTCCTCGGCGCTGCGCTCGGAATCGGCACTCTTGGGACAGTTGTCCTCTCGATAGCGCTAGCCTTTGTCTTCGGCTACATCCTTTCGGCCACACCGCTCCTCAGGGCCGGTATTCCCCTCAAGCGAACGCTCGCCGTCGTCCTCGCAGCTGACAGCCTGTCGATCCTATCCATGGAGCTCGCTGAGAACGGCTTCATGGTGCTGATTCCAGGGGCCATGAGTTCAGGACTCGATAGCCCTCTCTTCTGGATCACCATGGCAGGCTCACTGGTTGTAGGCTTCGCCGTGGCCTATCCTGTGAACCTCTGGCTTCTCAAGCGAGGAAAGGGCCATGCGCTTACCCACGGGGAGCTCGGCCATCACACCATGGACAATCGGCCGCTGACCTTCGCTCTGGTGGCCTTCCTCCTGGGCGGCTTTCTCGTGGCGCTGCTCGGGCCACTGAGCCACTGACACCTACAGGTGTCGACGCGCTCCTCCTTACTGTCGGTACGATCACTCCGAAGCAACACCGTCTATCCTCAGTCTCTTCACAGTAAGGTAAGCCCATGAGCTTCCCCCAGTACCATGAACCCCAGGTTCCCTTCGATGGAACCTGGCTGTGGCTTCCCATTGTCCTCGGTCTGATCGCCGTACTGATCTTGATTTTGACCTTCTCTGGCCCGCTGAGTAAAAAGCCAGTTGCTGACGGTTGGCTCCCACCTATGCTGTTCATGTTTGCCTTGGTGGGTACCGTCTTCACAGCCGTTTTCCTTGTGGGACAGGTGAACCTGGATAAGCAGGTCGCTGCTGAGGACAGGGCTGAAGGAAGCTACCACAGCAAGGTCGCTGCCTACATCGATGACACCTATGGCGTCAAGATAAGCAACGCTTCTGCCGCAGAGCTTGTCCGTGGTGAGGAGACCGCTGGCACTGATCCTGCTGGAGAGACAATCACGCTCTCGCTCCTCAATCGAGACCAGAAGGAGCCTGTGCTCATCGGCACTGATCACAACCCGATCCCCAAGTTCGAAAAGATCGGCGTGGACCTGGACGAGTGAGCCAGGCTCATCTCCTCCACCTGGGTCCGCCGAAGCACTTCACCATTGTGCTTCGGCGGGCCTTTGTGTAGAATGGTGCTTCTGGCCCCATCGTCGAGTTCGCCAGCAGGAAGGATAGATCCATGCTCCTCGTCTCTGAGGCAATTTCGGTAGCTCCAGTTCGGCCAACCTCTCCAGCCCTTCGGGAGCTCATGGCGGCTGAGATCGATGAGCTCGCTGAAGCCTACTTCCTCGCCAACAGACTTGAGAACGACTACTCAAATCTCAAGTCCTTCTCCTGGATCATGAGCCCGCTGATCGTAGCGGCCGGTCCGCTGGTGGGAGGGCTAGTTGATGGCCCGAGCCTGATCGCTTTCGGTGCTGGAGGCGCTGTGAGTGGGTTCGCCGCTCTCGCCCTCAACCTTTCGATACTTCGTCGGGGGAAGCGAGCAAAGAGGGTTCGAGACCGTCATGAGAACCTGGAGGTCGAGCTCCTTCTTCAGGAGCAGGAGCTCAAAGCGCTTCAGCCATGAGTGAGCTGCAACCTACCTTAGAAAGCTCGATGGCAAGGAAGCTCCGAGCCCAGGGGCTCAAGAATGATGTGGTCACGGGCATCCTACAGTTTTCAGCAGTCTGTTCAACGGTCTTTCTTACCACCGATTTCGTTGTCGGCTGGACATCCGTTGCCACCACTCTCACTGGAATCGCCCTGGGTCTCACTGGAGGAAGTCTCCTAGAGGTACTGCGCAGCCGCCGCTCTTGAACGATCACGGTAGGCGCTGAATCTCGATCTTCTTGGTTAGTGTAGGCTCGACCGAAATCCAGCTGGCCCAAAGAGCCCGATGGATTACCTACTAACCACCGAAGGGGAAACACTATGATCCTCGTCAGCGAACAGAGAGCGTCTTCGAAGGATCTCGCAGAGCTCGACGAACACATTGAGCAAACAGAAACACTACTTTATGACATCGAGGGCAAAGAGACCGCCACCGGTGCGTTTGCTGTTGCTTTGACTCTCGGGGGCATGTTCCTTGGACCGATCCTAGGTGAGACCTTCAATGTTCAGGATATGATGTCTCTACTCGGTGGCACAGGTACTGGCTTGAGTGTCGGCATGGTTTTCGTGGTCCTGAATGCTGTCAGAAGTGGGAGAGCAGGGCGCGAGCTCAAGGCCCTCAAGGATCTTCGTGCGAAGGCGCTCTCTGTATGAGTGCTCGAACAGCCTACGGAGCCTCCAAGAACCCCACGAAGATCCCCAGTCTCGCTGACTTTCGCAAGGAGATCGTAGTTCGTCGGAAGGTTCTCATCCCCGTCAAGAGTCATCTTAATCTGAGCCCCAGGGCAGTTACCAAAATTGAGTCTGGCTCTGAGCTCCGCTGTTCAATGGTGGATCGCTACCTCGAGCTCATCGGCCACAGCGCTACCGTTGCGCTGAAGCGTGGCACACAGAACCTCAGCAAGGAGATTCCTCTAGTCGATCTCTCTGAGGCAACTGTGCTTATGGTGAAAGCAGATGCCATGCCCAACCGGGATGTGGCCCGTGCGCTAGGCAAGGGACAGGACTACTTCTCCCTGAAGGAGACACAGCCCTCCCTGGAGTTTGCCCTGGAGATCTTGCAGTTCCTCGGCTACGAGGTGCGCTTCCGGCTCTACAGTCACGGAATCACCGAGGCAATGGAGCGGAATGTGGCCGAGAAGAGAGGTAAGCTCGGTCTTCGAGCTTCCGGCGAGCAATCTTCTCATCAGCTTCAGGCACAGGCAGATCTTGAAGCGCTCATCGGTCGATAGATCCCCCTCGTATTGCGTAGCTCAAGATTCGATGATAGGTTTCTACGAAGGATCACATCAGAACTTTCAATCGAGGAGCCACCATGGATCTCAGCAGCTTCTACGCCGACTCATCCACTGCGCCACTGCCTGACTACCAGGGAGGAACCCGCCAAGTTCAGCTTCAGCTCAAGAGGGTGGGCAGTATGAACTTCCCCTCCGGCATCGTGGGCGCCGCAGACCCACTCTGTGTGGAAGATGAGTTCCTTCGCTTCGAAGCACCTGAAGGTGAGGACGGTGACGGCGAGCACCGGGCCGCAGTCTTCGCCACTCTGGCGGATGTGTCGGAGAAGCAGGATGGCAGCCATCAGCGCATCGCCTACCTATCGCTGGTGTTCTCCAAGAGTGAGGCCACCTCCATCGAATCTGCGACCCCGATCGGTCGGGATCGCTCCAAGCTCCCCGATGGCTATGACTTCGCGATCCCGGTGGATGCGGGCACCGTCGGCTTCTTCGACGCCGACGAGATGCTGCGCCACCTGAGCGTCTTCGACCTGGAAGAGCAGGAAGAGACCCGTGACAAGTGGATCGACGAGCTCTATCCCGATGACGATGCTCCGTCCTGCCAGGCTGAGAAGTTCGACTATGCTCTCAGCAAGATCGATGCTGGAGAGCGTGGAACGATGGCCATGTCCAGCGCTGGCTGGGGCGACGGGTCCTACCCGGTCTACCTGACCCTAGATGCCGACGGGAAGATCCTCGGCTACCACATCGACCTCTTCGTGGTCGGCGACTCCAGTGAAGACGACAAGTAGGCTCAGTTCTACCGCGCTTACCGTGCGGCTCGAATGCCGTCTTTCCTCTGAAAGGTGTTCGAGCCGCATCGCGCATCGGAAGCGATACTTTCTGTAGAAGTCGTCCTAGCAGGTCGAAATGGAAGCCTAGAGGTTCGACCAGTAGGTGGCTCTAGCCTGCGGCCTCAGGATGCCTAACTTGCCTCCTGGATCATGGCTCAAAGTGCCGAATCCGATCCCTAGAAATCCCCGATCCGAGCCAACGGTTGCGGAAGATGGCAGCACCATGTAGGATCGCTCCATGGCATCACGACAGAGCTCCCGCTACGACCTTCCCTACGGTCCCAAGCCCGCCCGAGGACGCATCGCGCTCTCCATCGGTCTCTCCCTCCTGCTTTCCATCGGTCTCACGGTGGGCTTCAACGCGCTCAGTGCGAGCTTCGCGAGTGCCTCCACCCTGAGCACTCAGCCGGTGGCGGCATCATCCGACTCGAGTCAGCTCGTGGATGTGGTCTTCGACGGCGCAGATGTGATCAGCGCCGAGGATCGCCTGGCCATCAACGCCGCAGCCAAGCCGATCTTCGAGGACTACGGTGTGGCCATCTCCGTGGAGACCACCAACAGCACCGGCGGTCAGTCCATCGATGACTGGGCCAAGGAGCAGGCTGTCGCTCACGGTGGCGGCTCTGCCGATCTCAACAACGGGCTCTTCTACGGCATCGACATGGGCTCTCGCCAGTACTCAGTGGTCAAGGGCACCGGCTACTCCAGCATTCCGGACAGCGAGCTCGACTCCATTCTCGCGGACTCTTTCGTGCCGCAGCTCAAGGAGGGTCGCTACGCGGACGCTGTCATCGAGTCTGCCAAGGCCTTCGGTGAGCGCGCCAAGAACGGTCCAGCACAGGCCCAGGAAGCACCCAGCGGCTTCAGTGATGAGCAGCTCCAGGGCCTGGGTGTTTTCTTCACCTGGCTTGGCATTGCCATGGTTGGAGGCATCGGTATCTTCATCAGCATCTTCATTGCTCGCCGCATGGTTCAGTCCCGCCGGGACCGAGAAGAAGAGGCTCGCCGTGCAGATGCTGCTCGCATCAAGAAGGAGAAGGCAGGCCGGCGCATCGACGCTGTGCTTTCTCTGAAGGAAGGCCAGTGGAAGGAGTTCGCCAAGCTCCCCAACGAGCAGGCCCGCATCGGCTGGCTCAAGGAGCACGGAGTCTACGGAATCGCCTTCCCGGGCGAGTACGACTGGGAAGATGAGTCACTCCTCGAGGCCGACATCATCGACTACCACTTCAGTGAGCTCCAGGACTGGCGCAACCCCTCGGCTGCAGCCTTCGACAGTCCCATCTCCATCAACGAGCAGCTCAAGGAAACCGCCGCTCGCCGGAAGCGCGAAGAGAAGGCTCGGGTGGCCGCCGAAAAGAAGCGCGCTGAGGAAGAGCTCGTCCGCAGGGGTGCCAAGGACTTCTGGAAGAAGCTCTCCAAGTCGGAGCGAGCTGAGTACGCCGGGCTGAAGTCCGACCGGGCTCGTCAGGACTGGACCACCCGCCGGACCCTCCAGGATGCATCTGACTACAGCCGCCGGCAGGACAGTTCCAACTTCTTCGGGCTCAACCCCATCATCGCCATCGCTGCGCTCACGGGGCTGTCCCAGAGCGAGGAGCGTTCCAGCCGGAGCTCCAGCTCTTCCTCATCGAGCTCCTCGTCCTCCTCTTCGAGCTCCACGAACTACGGTGGACTCTCGGACTACGGCTCTTCGAGCATGTTTGGGGGCGGCGGCTTCGACGGTGGCAGCTCCAGCGGGAGCTTCTGAGCATCGCTCACAGTTCCTAGGCAGGCGTTCACGGAATTTCGAGCGTCTCCGCGCATAGACCCATTGGTCCTTGATTCCACAGCCCAGAAAGGCCTCCCATGACAACCACCGAACCGCAGCATAGCCCTAACGATTTTCGAGTCATGGAGGCCTTCAGTCGCTGGGGCGATGTCGAGGATCTCTTCGATGATCCCGCAGTTCGGCCAGACTCCATCTCTGAGGAGCTTCGCAGCCGAGTCATGGCTTTGTCCTTCGATGAGAAGAACATCCTGGGATTGATTTGGAGCCTCTCTGCTCCGGGCATCGACCCCCAGGACATCGCGCTCTATGGAGCTCCTATCAGAGAGTCGTCTCGCTCTTTCGACTTCAGCAACATCAGGAAGGAGCTCAACCTGGGAATGGTCATGGGCTACATCAGCCATGAGCTCGTGAGCGATGATGTGCGAGTGCTCGCCGTGAACGGCGACCACAAGCTCGCTCGTCACCTCACTCAGGAGCAGCTTGAGGCCCTCGTGGGAAAGCTCGACGGCTTCACCGTCTTCATGCTGCTCAGCCATGGACTCCTCGAGCGCACAGAGACTGTGGCTCGCCGCATCATCGGAACGATCTTCGGCGAGAACCCGATGGCCTACTCGGATGCGATTGCTGCCTTCGGCCACGGGGCCATCATCGACGCCGTGAAGGATGATGAGGAGCTCTCCCAGCTCATCCGGGTTACCACTACCTCCCAGGCAGCATCGGCCAAGCTCTTCCTCCACTCGGAGTACTTTCGACCTTTCCACTTCCTCGACCTCGCAGCCCACTTTGAAGGGCGGCAGCTTCTTCGGTTCCTCGAGTTCGCAAGCGGCTCCCTGCAGTCTGACAGCAAGTTCAAGCTCGCTGCCGACGCCATGCTGAAGCGCAAGGGCGAGTCCCTCGACGAGACTCCCGACCCCGAGCTCGCGGTTAGGTCCCGGCGTGCCCATGCTCAGCTCCTCTCCGGAAAAATCTCCGTGAAGGACTTCGTGGGAGCCGAGGTTACCTACCGACTCTACAGAGGCCCCTACGAGCGCATGGTGAAGCTCATGGAAAAGGAACCCGAGGCCTTCAGCAAAGCTGAGCTCGATGTTGAGCTCTTCAGGCTCGTCCGAGAAGAGGCTGATCTTCAGCTCTGGGCTGAGACTGTTCGAGCAGACGCTCGGCTGGAGGTTGAGGTCGCTGGCCTTCAAGCCTCTCTAGATGCTATGAGCTAGGCATCGGCCCACAGAAATAGGCGAGGGCACCCGGGGAAGTTGACAGGGTGACCTCTCCCGTGTAAGGTTTCTACTACATCGTTCACCACACCTTAGAAAGGGAATCCCAACCATGGGTTCTGTCGTCGGAGTGATTTTCGCACTCGTGTTCATCTTCGGAGGCTTCGCAGCCTTCATCATCCTCTCCCGGAAGCGCAAGGCTACCGACAAGGAGATCGCCGAGGGCCGCAAGCCCGTCGAGACCACCATCGGTAGCGGCCGCAGCTCCTACACCGAGCGAGAGCCGAAGCTCACCGAGGGCGCCATCAAGCGTCTCCAGCTGAGCTCCGCTGTCTACAACGGCACCCGCTGGATCGGCCTTGTGGTTGCGATCATCGCGCTGATCTCCCTGATCTTCAGCTCCACCACCACGGTGTCGGCCAAGAATGTCGGCGTGGCCGTCAACTTCGGTAAGGTCTCGCAGCAGACCCTGTCTCCGGGTCTCCACTTCAAGGCTCCCTGGACCAAGGTCATCGAGATCGACGGCACCATCCAGACGGACCAGTACGCTGGCGACAGCTGCATCAAGGTCACCATCGGTGACGGTAGCCAGGCCTGTGCGAAGATCACCAACCGCTGGCAGATCAATCCGAAGAACGCCGCCTCGATCTACGAGCAGCACCGTTCGGATGACCCGACTCAGTCCTTCCGGGCCGCCACCATCAGCACGCAGCTCGAGCAGGCCATCAGCGAGACCCTGGGTAAGTACAACCCGATCTCGAACCTGAAGGTCGTCGGCGGTTCCGATGACGCCACCCAGGTCTCCTTCGTTCCGGACTACGACAAGCTGTCGAAGCAGATCGAGGAGAACATGAAGGACCGTCTCGACAAGGCCGACCAGGCTGAGATCATCGGCATCACCTTCTCCCACCTGGATCTCTCGGACAACACCCAGAAGAAGATCAACGACTACATCGCTGCCGTCGGTGAGACCCGCATCGCTCTCCAGCAGAAGGAGACCGCTGCTGCTCAGGCTCAGGCCAACAAGGAGCTCTCCGCTTCGGTGAGCAACGACCCCAATGTGCTCGTCTCGCGCTGCCTCGACATCCTCAAGGATTCGTCGCAGAACGGCTACAAGCTCCCCGCGGGCTTCAGCTGCTGGCCTGGCGACAACGGCACCATCGTGGTCCCCAAGGGCTAAGCCTCACGGCTAATCCCTCCAAGGGCTCCCCAACCTTCGGGTCGGGGAGCCCTTCCCCTTAGGTTTCACCGGCTTCCCTCAGTAGACTTTAGCAAGGAGTAGGACCATGAATGTCGATCCCAAGGACATGGAGCTCGACGCTCCCCTCTGGACCCGAGAGAGCTTCGCCAAGGCCCTTGAGGCCCACAATCTCAACGCCGACTACTACGGAGACCCCGTGGACGCTCTCTTCGAGAGCGTCAGCAACAGCCTCAACTATGACGAAGGCGGCCATGAGGTAGCCGAAGAATGGCTCACGGTCGCGGTCGTCGAGACAGAGTCGGGTGATCGATTCCTCATGGAGCGCCCGGGCCGGCTGAGCAAGCTCGATCTCACGGCCGAGCTATTCCTTGAGGCTCCCACCTACTACGGGTCCCCCGACGAGATCGGCTTCACTCAGGTCAGGTACTACAACTTCAAGCCTAGCGGCAGAACCTACTAGAGGAGAGGACCTCGCAGCTGATGTGCTGCGAGGTCCTTCTCATTGGACAAGCTGCACCAGTAGAAGTCGTTGCCGAAAGGTGTCCTCAGGAGTTGCCAAACTGCTTTCTAAGCGCATAGAATAGACCCCATGAACAACTCACAGTCGGGCCGCAGGGCTCACCTCACCGCGGCAGCAAAGGCGCTCAGCGGCAACTTCAGTGTCCACACGCAGACCGAGGGCTACATCCTCCGGGGACTGCGCCACTTCAGCTACAATGGCACCACCCTGGATCTCGTGATCCAGGCAATGAGGGCCGGAGCTCAGATCGGTGACTCCCTGGTGACTCCCGGCATCGGCGGTCACAGCAATCGCTGGGAACTCGTCGGACAGGGTGGAGGAGATCGTACGCTTGGAGGAGCCTGGGTGAAGCGTAAGATCTGATCCATCTCAAGTTCATCGGAAGCCCCGCAGCCCCAAGGGTTGCGGGGCTTCTGTGCTGCGTGTACGATGGTGCCATGGACACCGCAACCAAGATCGCAGCTCCGGCCGACACCGTGAAGCTTCCCAGCAATCGCAAGAAGGCTGAGCACGCCCACTTCGACGCCATCGAGGCCGTCAACGAAACCATCGACGGTGCTCTGGTCGAGGCTGAACACCGGATCGCGATGGGCACCATGGAGGCAGCTGACATCATTCGCTTCCTCCGGATCGAGCTCGGCCGGGAGAACGCCGCGGGCGTTCACCACGCTGCACCGGGCATGGAGAACTTCAAGGAGCCGCTGGACCGGCTCCTCAGCTTCGTCAAGGAGAACTGATCATGGTTGAACGCATCGCAACTGCCGAGAGCATCGCAGACGAGGTCGA
>Ga0308169_10006746_pt1 | contig 10020 bp, 7 predicted proteins | sample PhyBR1_2_FD_202139 | JGI IMG/M metagenome (GOLD analysis project Ga0308169, IMG submission 202139) | Phyllosphere microbial communities from UC Gill Tract Community Farm, Albany, California, United States - DLSLSB.R1 | ecosystem: Host-associated > Plants > Phyllosphere > Unclassified | place... | reverse complement strand
CGCCGGAAAGCAGGCATCCGATTGCGGCGGCTCAGGCCCCTCCGGCAGCGCCATCGCGCCGCAAAAATACTGGACGCTTGCAGGCGGTGGTGCTGGCGCGCCCCAGTCTTCGCTGGGCAGCACCTGGCTCATCGCAGCCCAGGTATCGTAGGGCATGCTGAAGTTGGTCAGGATCGGCTCCTGGGCATCGGGCTGGCCGGGCCAGTCCAGCTCGCGGGTCGTGTGGTCGAGCCAGACCTGGCAGGCCTGGGTCGGCACCGTGCGCAGCGTCGCCGCGCAGGCCGCCAGCGCCGGGCTGGCCTCGAGCAGGCCGGGCGCCACCAGCGGCAGGGTCGCCACCGGCAGGCCGAGCACGACCTGGTCGAAGTCGCGCCCGCGCTGCAAGGTCCGGCGCGGCAGATCTGCGCCGAAGGCCTCGCGGTAGCGCGCCGGCCAGTCGCTCCACCAGGATTCGAGGTCGACCGCATAGGCTTGCATCAGGGCCGCCTGGGCCGGCACGATCTGGCCGTAGTCGGGCGCGTCCGGCCAGCACGGCAGGCCCTTCACGTCGATCAGCGGCCGGTAGTCTGCTTGTGCGAGCGTCGCCTGCACCGTCATGCGCAGCGTGCTGACGCCGCCGGCGTCCAGGCCGACATGCTCGACCCGGTGAAAAAACGCGAAGCGCACGCCGCGCCGCGCCAGCACCTGGTACAGCGGCGCGAACACGGCGTCGCCCATCCCGGCCTGCATGCGGTACATGACGCTGCCGCGGTAGGCGAAGGACATGCGCATGATCCAGCGTAGCGCCGTGCCGGCCTCCAGGTTGGGCCTGGAAGCCATCCCATCCTCGAAGGCGAACAGCTGCGAGTACATCGCGTGCAGCGGCGCCGAGTTCACGCACAGCTCGGGGTCGCCGCCGTGGCGCGTCAGCCAGGCGCGCAGGTCCTCGCCGTTGATGACGTCGAAGCCGTGGGTAAATACGCCGTCCGCCAGCATGCCGCGCAGCGCAGTCAGCCAGACATCCAGCCCGATCGCCGCGCGCCGGATGTGGTCGGGCTGGCTCGCCTGCGTGGTCGTGAGCGCGAGCGTGCGGGCGCGCGCGCTGGCCCGCTCGAGCGCGTCACGCAGGCGCGCGCGGTCGGCCGCGCTGTGGCCGCGCGCATCCGGCGGCAGCGAACGCGCGGTGGCGATCAGGGCGTCGATGGCGTCGTCCTTTTGCTGCGCCAGCGCGGCCACGTCGCTGTGCCAGCGGCGCAGCCAGGTGAGCGCCTCGAGCGCCATGCGCCAGGGCGTGACCGGATCGCTGCCCATGCCCGGCTCGCCCGGACGGCGCGGCAGCTCCAGCCGCCAGGGCCGCCACCCGGCCCCGACCGGCTCGGCCAGCGCAATATGATCCTGCGGGCGGAAGGCCTGGTCCCAGGCGGCAAGCGGTGCGCCGGGCGGACGCGCGAGTTCGGCGTAGGCCGCGCGGATCATGGCGAAGGCGTTGGCGTAGAAGCCGAACCAGATGTGCAGCCCGTGTTCCTCGATGCGCTGGCCAAGCCGGGCGTTGCGGCCGCTGGCGCCCTTGCCGCCGAGGCGCCAGCCCTGCTGGTAGACGGTGATGTCGTAGCGCTCGCGCCAACCGGGCTGCGCGCTCAGGTAAAAGGCCGCCGACAGCGCGCCGGCGCCGCCGCCGAGGATGGCGATTTTCTGGACCTGGGCCATGGGACTCTCCGCTTGGGGTAGGGGTTCACAACCGGTCCAGTGTATTTTCCCGGTTCCATGGCCGTGTTCGGCTGGATCAAGCCGGCCGGTCAGGGCATCAAAACCCCAAGGTGGCGCCGACCGCGACCTTGCGCGCCGCCTCATGCCCGGCGGGCGTGGCCGCGACCACGGCGAACTGCACGTTGAGGCGCCCGAGATCCACGCCGAGCGCCAGCCGGGCGTCGATGCGATGGCGCGCCTCGATGCCGCCGTCGCCGAAGGGGTGCAGCAGGCCGACGTGGCCGCTCAGCGTCAGGCGCCCCTGCAGCGGCCAGGCGCCATTCAGTTCGGCGTACACGGTTTTGCCCTGGCCGTAGTAGGCCGGCGAATAATAGAGCCGGGCGCCGATGCCCCCACGCGTGAGGCCCGCATAGAATTCGTGGTACCGGTATTCGGTGTCGCCCGGGAAGCTTGCGTTCAGCAATCCCGCTTCCCAGGTAAGGCCGGACGGCAGCCGGCGCGCGTAGCCGCCATAGCCGAGCAGCTGCAGCCTGGCGTCGCTGTCGGGCAGGGCCACGCCCGAGGCGAAGGCGCCCCCGTACCAGCCGGCGCTGGCGTCGTAGTCCAGGCGCAGCTGGGGTTCCGGCCGGCCGCGGCTCAGCGTCATGCCGCGCACCCCATAGTCGGACACCAGCGCTGCGCTGCCGCTCAGCTGGGCCCGCGCGGGTGATGCTGCCAGGATCGCCGCCAGGAGCGCGCCCAGGAATGCGGCAGGCGCGCAGCCGCTCAGCGCCCGGCCGGCGCGCAAGCACAGGCGCAGCCGCCGGCGCCAACAGCCCTTGCAATCGTTGCGCATGCGTCGATGCTACCAGCACTCGGCGTTTCGGGCGTGGTGTGCGCGGTACGCCGGAGCGCCAGGGTGTCGTGTACGACGACGATGCCGTGTTTCAGTTGCTGCGGCGCGGCGCCCGGGCGCAGCTGGGCCAGCAGCGCCACCAGGCCGCTGACGTGTGCGGCCGCGTAGGACGCGCCGGAGACCAGGCCCCAGCGTGCGCCCGGCAGGCAGGTCGGGATATCGACGCCCGGCGCGAGCAGCGCGTGGGCGGGCACGGGCACGTGCAGCGGGCCTTGCGCGGCCACGGCGATCACGAGGGGCAGCGAGCCTGGAAAGCCGCCCGGCAAACCCGGGTCGACCGCGCCGACCACCGCAGCGCCATTCGCGTCGGCGGCCTCGACCAGCGTTGCCAGCAGACGGTCGGCCGGGCCGGCCAGGCTCAGGTTGATGACGCGGGCGTGATGCTCGATCGCGAAATTCAGCGCCTTGCCGAGGGTGAAGCTGCTGCAGCTCGCGCGCGTGCGCGGCGCCTGCCAGCAGGCGCGCAAGGCCATCAGCCGTACGCCTGGCGCGACGCCGGCGATGCCGATGCCGTTGCCGGCTCGTGCGGCGATCACGCCGGCCACCGCCGTGCCGTGGACTTCGGCCGGCGCCGGTCCGGCATCGACGAAATTTTCCTGCAATTCAAGCTGGCCGGCCAGGTCCGGATGCGCGGCGTCGACGCCGCTGTCGACGATCGCCACGCGGACACCGCGCCCGGTGCTCCAGCGCTGCAGCTCGGCCAGGCGCCAGGCCGTCGCTGCGGGCTGGACCGGATACAGCGGATCGCCGGCGCCGTCCGCCTGGGCATGAAAAGCGTTGAGCGGCTGCACCCAAGAAACGCGCGGATCGCGCCCGAGCGCCTCCAGCTTGGGCCCGGGCAGTGCGCCGGCGGCGCGCTCCATCACGAAACAGTCGACGCCGATCACCGGCATCGGCCAGTTGTCGATCACCCGGAGACCATGCTCGCGCGCGAGATCGTCCGCGATCCGCCGCCGCGCCAGGGCCCCTGCATCGAGCGGGTAGGCGCCGCCGTAGCCGGCGCCGGCGTGGAAGTGCGGGGGCGCCATCGGCAGCATGACCAGCAGCCGGCCGGAGGCTGCCTCGGCGGCTTGGGTGGAGGCGCCCGTTTGGGCGGGCGCGTCCGGAGCGGCGCAGGCCGGCAGGGCGGTGCACGCGGCGATGAACCCCGCGGCCAGCAGCGTCTTCACGGCCGGCCTTGGACAGCCAGCGGCTGGGCCAGCGTGACCGCCGGCTCGGCCCGCAGGCGTGCGAGCGCGTGCGCGGGCGTGGCCGCGCGCGCCGCCAGCACGTAGGCGCCGGCCACGGTCGGGCCATCGAGCACGCGCGTGCCGCTGGCGTCCAGGATGCGGCGCAGCTCGCGTTCCGGCGTGTCGGGGCGAAAAGCCACCACCAGGTCGCCCTGGACCGGCGCTGCAGCGGCGAGCAGGCGGTAGCGATCCGCGTCCGCGTCCGGCCGGACCAGCAGCAATGCGGCCAGCGCGGCGATGGCGCCGAACTGCGCCGCCGCCAGCGGCCGCCACCAGCCATCCTCCCTGGCGGACAGTGCTTTTGCCCAGCTGCACAGGCTGTCGAAGCGCCGCGCCGGATGGTCCAGCCGTGGCGCCAGGCGGCCCAGTGCGGCCTCCAGGTCGAGCGCCGGCTGGCTCTGCCCGGCCGCGCGCAGGCGGCGCTCCCACTCGAGCTCGTCGCGGCAGGCCTGGCAGCCGCGCAGGTGCCCGCGCACCAGCGCCAGCTCGGCGCCCTCGAGGCTGCCGCTCAGGAGCCAGGGCAACAGGCGCTGCGCCGCCTCGTGTTCCCTGGATGGTCGATCGCTGCGGCTCATGCTTCCTCCTCGAGCTCATCGCCCAGCAAGACGGCCAGCCGGCGGCGCGCGTGGAACATGCGCGTCTTGACCGTGTTGACCGGGCAGCCCATGATGTCGGCGATGTCGCCGTAGGCCATGTCGTGAAAATAGGTCAGCTGCACCACGGTGCGCTGTTCCAGCGGCAGCGCGCACAGCGCCCGGTCCAGGGCCTGGCGGCGCCGGACCTGGGCGTACCTGTGTTCGGGCTGGGTGCCGGCATCCGCTTCCGACAGGTCGGGGTCGGCGTCCACCGCCTCGTCCAGCCCGTGCAGGCGCTTCCTTGCCTTGCGCCAGGCGATCGCGAACACCCAGGTCGACACCTTGCAGCTGCCGTCCCAGGTGCCGGCCTTGTTCCAGACCACCAGCATGGTGTCGTTGACGATCTCTTCGACCAGCTGGACATTGCGCGTGATCCGATGCAGGAAGCGTGCCAGCCGGTGAAAATAACTTCGGTACAAGAGCTCGAAGGCGCGCCGGTCGCCGTCCGCGGCTTGCCGGACCAGGCGCGCATCGTGCGCGTCGACGCTGGTGCGCTGGGCCGGCGGGCCGGTCCGATCGTCCGCGTACTCACCTATATACATGACGCCTCTCCCAGTTTGACGGTGTATGCCGCCGTCCGGCCCAGAGGTTCAATGTCCGCCCGCCGCACGGCCTGGGTTGGACCGTGCGGCGCGAGGCTTGCGCTCATTCCGACTCGTTGCTGGCGTCGTACCCGTCGCCCGGCATCACGTCGAGCCGGCCATACAGGCCATTGCTTTCGTCGTTGGGTCCGGAGGCGAAGAACAAGGTGTCGACCGGCTGCTGGGCGAGCCCGTTGCCGAACGCGATGCCCCACAGCCCGGGAATGCGGATCGGCCGGCCGTTCGGGCCCTTGAGGCGGCCCTGGAAGCGGCCGCTGTCCAGGTCGTAGGCGTTGATGGTGCCGTCGCCGAAGTTGCCGACCAGAAGGCGGTTGCTGAACTTGCCGAAGCTGGCGGGCGCCAGCGCCATGCCCCAGGGCGCATTCAGGGCGCCGTTCGAGGCCAGGCGCCGCACCAGGCGGCCGTCGGGGTCGTAGACGTCGACGAAGCCCAGGCCGGCGCCGTGCACGTCGTCGTGGCGCTCGGCATCCTGCTTCGCATAGGTCACGTACAGGTCGCCATTGATGGCCTGGATCCCGAACGGGCCGTAGCCCGAGGGCAGGGCGGGATCGAAGAAGGGCCGGCCGGGTAGGGAGACCGGGTGGAAGGCGCTGTCGTACACGTCCACTTTACCGTTGTGGAAGTCGGTGGCGTACAGCAGGTTGCCACGGCCATTGCCGCTGATCGCCACGCCCTTGTAGACCGCATGGCCCGGGCCGTTGTCGATCATGCGCAGCGCGTGCGTCATGTCGACCGCCGGCGCCCAGGCTTCGATGCCGCCGTCCTCGCTCGCGAACAGGAAGCGGCTCGGACCGGAGGCGCTGCCTTTGCTGACCATGAAGGCCGGTCCGCCGTAGAACGCGATCCCGGTCGGGTCGCCCGCCTCCTTGCCCGAGCCCGGTATCTGGACCACCAGGTTTTGCGGCACGCCGTTGCCGTCGTACAGGGTCGAGTAGCCGCTGCCATTGTCGGCGACCCAGGCCACGCCGTAGGGATTGAACGCCAGGCCCCAGGCATTGACCAGCTTGCCGTCATGGTGCGCGGCGCGGATGGCGCCGGTGTTCGAGACCAGGTTGCGCTGCTGGTAAAAATCGCTGGCCCAGGCCTGGGTGCCGCCGGCCAGGGTCAATATGCCGGCCGCGCAGGCCAGCGATCTGGACATCATCTTCATTTTCCTATCCTCCATCTGAACGATCACAGCCGCCGTGCAGTCGACGGTGCTGTTGATACCGGGAGTGGGCGGCAAGGTTCCAGGATCCGGATGGGTCTTTGGTCGCATTGTGCTGCCGCGTGAAGCTGGCGAACATGGGTCCAACGCCAACCGATTGCGAGGTCATCAATGGATGCAGGAACCCGTATTGCGCGCAGCGCGGACGTCGCCACGAAGGTCGGAATATTGCTGCGCAGGCGGCTTGACACCGCCGTCAAGCAATACACCGAACGTGTACGTGGTGCAGTCGATGGTGAAGCCGACGCCAAGGGCGGCGCGAAACTGCCGGCCATGCTGGCCGCCGCCACGCCCTGGAACGCCTGGCACTACATGATCGACGCGGCCCAGCGTTCCATCCTGTTCTGGGACACCATGCGCCAGCGCGGCAATGAGTTCGTCGCCAGCGCCGTGAGCGGCGTGCAGCCGGCGCTTCACTTCGATTCGGAGATGGTCCTGGACGGGCGCCGCTTCGAGCGTCCCGTCAACTACGCGCTGCTGCGCATCGAGCCGCCCGAGGGCATGACGGTCGACCCGAAACGGCGGCCTTACCTCATCATCGACCCGCGCGCCGGCCACGGCCCGGGCATCGGCGGCTTCAAGGACGATTCGCAGGTGGGCGTGGCGCTGCGCGCCGGCCACCCGGTGTATTTCGTGATCTTCTTCCGCGACCCCGAACCCGGGCAGACCATGCTCGACGTGTGCGCGGCCGAGCAGCGCTTCGTGCGCAAGGTGCGCGAACTGCACCCGGACAGTCCCAAGCCGGCGATCATCGGCAATTGCCAGGGCGGCTGGGCCGCGATGATGCTGAGCTCCTCCTCGCCCGAGGACACCGGCCCCGTCGTCATCAACGGCGCCCCCATGTCCTACTGGGGCGGCGCGTGGAGCGAGGGCGAGGTCGCCAACCCGATGCGCTACAGCGGCGGCCTGCTCGGCGGCGCCTGGCTGTCGTCGCTGACGGCCGACCTGGGCAACGGCAAGTTCGACGGCGCCTGGCTGGTCAACAACTTCGAGCGCCTGAACCCGGCCAACACCTTCTGGGACAAGTACTACAAGCTCTACGCGAACATCGATACCGAACCGCCGCGCTTCCTCGAATTCGAGCGCTGGTGGGGCGCGTATTACCTGATGAACACCGAAGAGATCGAGTGGATCACGCAAAATCTTTTCGTCGGCAACAAGCTGTGGAGCGGCGAAGTCAAGTCGGCGGCCGGTACGGCATTCGACTTGCGCGACATCCGCTCACCCATCGTCCTGTTCGCCTCGATGGGCGACAATATCACGCCGCCGCAGCAGGCCTTCAACTGGGTGGCCGACCTGTACGGCAGCACCGAGGAGATCAAGGCGCGCGGCCAGGTGATCGTCGGGCTGGTGCACCAGGACATCGGCCACCTCGGCATCTTCGTCTCGGGCAAGGTGGCCAAGAAGGAGCATAGCCAGATCGTGTCCGTGCTGCAGACCATCGAGCGCCTGCCGCCCGGTCTGTACGCGATGGAGATCATCCAGCACACCGGAGCCGACGGCGAGCCGGAGTACAAGGTCGAGTTCCGCGAGCGCCAGCTGGAGGAGGTGGCCGCGCGGCTGAACCGCTTCCAGCGCGAAGACGAAAAGCCCTTCGAGGCGGTCGAGGCGCTCTCCGAATTCAACCAGCGCGCCTACGAGCTGTTCGCCCGGCCGGTGGTGCGGGCGATGTCGAACGAATTCAGCGCCGAGCTGCTGCGCCGCCTGCATCCGCTGCGCATGCAGCACTGGCTGCTGTCGGACCTGAATCCCTGGCTGGCCTGGCTGGGCCCGGCGGCCGAGCACGTGCGCCAGCAGCGCCGCGCCCTCGGGGACGACCATCCGCTGCGCCAGCTGGAGCATGCCGGCTCAGACATCCTGAGCGCGACGCTGGACCTGTACCGAGGCATGCGCGACGCGCGCACCGAGGCCGCCTTCTTCAGCATCTACGCCAACATGTACAACACCTATCTGGCCGACCGCCCGCATGCCGAACTGCCGGCGCCGAGCGAGCCGCGCGAGCTGCCTTTCGTCAAGGAAGCGCTGGCGTCGATCGCCGAGGGCGGCTACACGGAAGCGGTGGCGCGCATCGGCTTCCTGCTGATGCGGCGCGGCGAGCCGCTGCCATTGGCGCGCCTGCAGGCGACGGACGAGCTGGCGCGCGACTATGCCGCGCTGCTGCCGCAGGTGGCGCCGGATCAGTTCCGGCGCATCCGCGGCGAGCAGGAGATCATCGCGCGCTACGAGACGCAGCAGGCGATCGCTTCGCTGCCCCAGTTGCTGTCCGATGCCGACGATCGCGCACGCATGCTCACCTTGCTCGAGAAGCTGATGGCCGACCCGCGCGTGCAGGCGGTGCAGCCGACCGCGCAGCAGCTGGAGATGCTGGGCCGGATCCGCAGCGTGCTCAAGCCGCCGCCGCAGCCGCAACAGCAGCGTCCGGGCGTCGAGCGGCGCCAGCAGGCGGCCTCGGCCACGCGTCCGGCCACGGAGCGCCGCCGCCAGACCGCGCTGGAAGCCAGGTGAATCGACCGAGGAGCACGTCATGGAGAACAAGCACGAGAAGTACCAGCGCCTGATCGACTACTGCAAATCCCTGCCGCCGCTGCCGACCGCTGTCGCCCACCCCTGCGATGCCAGCTCGCTGTCGGGCGCGATCGAGGCCGCGCAACTGGGCCTGATCGCGCCGATCCTGTGCGGGCCGGCCGAGCGCATCCGCGCCGTGGCGCAGCAGAACGGCATTCCGATCGGCGATTATCCGATCGTCGACGCGCCCTACAGCGAGGCGGCGGCGGAACGCGCCGTCGAACTGGTCCGCGAAGGCAAGGCCGAGGCCCTGATGAAGGGCAGCTTGCATACCGACGAGCTGATGGCGGCGGTGGTCAGGCGCGATTCGGGCATGCGCACCGGGCGCCGCGTCAGCCACTGCTTCGTGATGGCGGTTCCCAGCTACGAAACGCCGCTGATCATCACCGACGCCGCCGTCAACATCGCGCCGACGCTGGAGGAAAAACGCGACATCCTGCAGAACGCGATCGATCTCGCCCACGCCATGCGGTTCCCGGAGGTGCGGGTGGCGATCCTGTCGGCGATGGAGACCGTCAACCCGAAGGTGCCGTCGACGATCGAAGCGGCGGCCCTGTGCAAGATGGTCGACCGCAAGCAGGTGACTGGTGCGCTGGTCGACGGCCCGCTGGCCCTGGACAATGCGATCGATCCGGAGGCGGCGCGCATCAAGGGCATCGAGTCGCCGGTCGCCGGGCGCGCCAACGTGCTGCTGGTGCCGGACCTCGAAGCCGGCAACATGCTGGCCAAGAGCCTGTCCTTCCTGGCCTCGGCCGACGCGGCCGGCATCGTCCTGGGGGCGCGGGTGCCGATCATCCTCACCAGCCGCGCCGACTCGGTCATGACGCGCCTCGCCTCGTGCGCGGTCGCGGTCCTGGTGGCGAAGGCGCGCCGCGAACAGCAGAAGATCGGGTGACGCCATGGCCGACCTGATCCTGGTGCTGAATGCGGGCTCCTCGAGCCTGAAGTTCCGCGGCTACGCGGTCGATGGCCAGGCAGACGCCACGCCCGGGCTGCTGGTGCGCGGCCAGGTCGAAGGACTGTACACCGAACCCTTCTTCAGCGCGACCGATGCGCAAGGAGGCAAGCGCGAAGAAAACCGCTGGGCCCCGGGCACGCAGCTGGGCCACGAGGGCGCGATCGCCTACATCGGCGACTTCCTGCGCAGCCACGGCGAAGGCCACCGGCTGGTCGCGGCCGGCCACCGGGTCGTGCATGGCGG
>Ga0308169_10006742_pt1 | contig 10026 bp, 11 predicted proteins | sample PhyBR1_2_FD_202139 | JGI IMG/M metagenome (GOLD analysis project Ga0308169, IMG submission 202139) | Phyllosphere microbial communities from UC Gill Tract Community Farm, Albany, California, United States - DLSLSB.R1 | ecosystem: Host-associated > Plants > Phyllosphere > Unclassified | place... | reverse complement strand
TCGCTTATGCGCCGCATGCCGATATCGTGAACGGATCGCGCATCGTCGAGCCGCTCCGCCAGTATCTGACTCAGCTGACGGTCTTCATGTATTACGGCAACCTGTTCGTCGGAAAGCTGCTGGAGGCCAAATATCTTGGCCGCGGGACGATCACCGATGTCGGCACGACCTACAAATTGTGTCGCCGCGATGCGCTGGTCGGGCTGCTCCCGCATCTCAATCCGGGCGTGAATCTCGAATTCAACGCCCATTTCCTCGATACCGCGCTCAGCCGGGGCTTGCTGCTGCTCGAATGCCCGATCACCTTCCATGCGCGCATCGGGCTCAGCAAGGGCGGCAACATCAACAATTGGCGAGGCTTCACCGTCGGTGCGCGGATGATCTACGGCCTGCTGTCGGATTGGAAGCGCTACGCATGAACGGCGACTATCACGCATCGCGTCTGACAGAAGATCACCGGCGCGGCGCGGTGTGGGTGGCACTCTGGCGCTACGTCTTTCGCCACCGCATCGCCGCGGACGCGTGCGTGCTCGATCTCGGCGCGGGCTATGGCGATTTCATCAACAGCGTCACCGCCCGGCGTCGGATCGCGGTCGACACCTGGGCCGGGCTCGCCGACCATGTCGCACCGGGGGTCGAGGCGCTCGTCACGCCCGTCACCGATCTCGGGGCGATCGCCGATGACAGCGTCGATTTCGCCTTCGCCTCGAATCTGTTCGAACATCTGCCGCAGGACGCGTTCGTCCTGGCCCTGCGCGAGATCGCGCGCACGCTGTCGCCGCGTGGCACGCTGACCATCCTGCAGCCCAATTACCGCTATGCCTTCCGCGAATATTTCGACGATTACACGCATGTCGCGGTTTATTCGCACATCAGCCTGGCGGACCTGCTGACGGCGCATGGCTGGGACGTGACGGAGGTGCGGCCGCGGTTCCTGCCGCTGACGGTCAAGTCGCGCCTGCCCGTCTGGCCATGGCTGATCGCCGCCTATCTCGCCTTGCCGTTCAAGCCGATGGGTAAGCAAATGCTGGTCGTGGCGCGCCCCCGATGATCCGGACGGCCCTGACCCGGACGGCCGTGCGCCATGATTGGCGGGTGTGGGCATTGCGGCTGGGCTTGGGACTCGCGGTCGCGTTGCTCGCGATCGATCTGATCCGGCTGGTCGACATAGGATGGGGGGCGGTCACCTATCCCTATGATCTCGATTATGGCGAGGGGATCGTCTGGCAGCAGATGATCAACATCGCGGCTGGCTCGGGCTACGCACCGATCGGGGTGTTTCCGGCGATCGTCTATCATTATCCGCCGGTCTATCATCTCGTGGTAAGCGCCGTGGCCTGGATCTTCGGCAGCGACGGGCTGGCGACCGGCCGCATGGTGTCGCTGCTGTCGACGCTTGCCGCGATCGGGCTCGTCGTCCGTCTCGCCTATGCGGCGATACCCCAGAATCCGACAATGCATCAGACTTTGCAGCAGTCGCGTCGCGTGCCCCTATTGGCCGCGTTGATCGCTGGCGGATCCGTCGCCGTCTCGCCAACGATCATCTACTGGGCCAGCCTCATGCGGGTCGACATGCTGGCCTGTGCGCTGTCGCTGGCAGGACTCACGCTGACGCTCGATGCGACGCAGCGCCCCGCGCGGATCGCGTTGGCGGCGCTGTGCTTCGTGCTGGCGATCTATACCAAGCAGACGTCGATCGCGGCACCCACCGCGGCGTTCATCGCCTTGTGGCTCGCCCGGCCCCGCGCGGCCTGGACGCTGTTCGGCTGGTGCGCGGCGCTAGGCCTGTGCATTTTGGCAGGTCTTAGCCTCACGAGTGATGGCGGCTTTCTGCGTCATACTTTGCTCTACAATCTGAACCGGCTCGACCTGTCGCGCGCGCTGCTCCTGCCGTTCGTCATCCTCCCCCAGATCAGCACCGTGGCGATCGCGCTGCTGGGAGTCGTCGCGACCTGGCGGCGCCTGCAGCCGACCGCGCTTGCGGCCTTGCGTACCAAGCTGGCCGCAGACCCGGGAGCGTTCGCGGCGCTTCTGGCGCTGGCCTTTCTGGTCATCAAGACGGCGATGCTGCCCACCATCCTGAAATCCGGCGCCAGCGACAATTACTTGATCGAATGGCTGTTCGCGGTCGCGGTGTTCGTCGGTATCGGCACCGCGCCCGTGATCGAGGCGGCGATGGGGAGCGCACGTTGGCCGTCTGCGGTGCTGGTCGCGCTGGTCACGATCGGCGTGCCGATCCAGGCCTATTTCGTGTTTGCGGCCGAGACTGGCCTCCCCGCGACCAAACCCTATGTCGAGATCGTCGCACGCATCGCCCGATCGCCCCGCCCGGTGGTGTCCGATGCGATGGTCTTGCTGATCCGGGGCGGCCAGCCCGTGCTGTGGGAGCCCGCGATCGCGGCCGAGCTCGGCCATGCCGGCCTCTATGACGAGAAAGATTTTGCACGGCTGGTGCGCGCGGGGCATTTCGGCTTCTTCATCACCACCGGCGATCGCGGCGATCGGCTTTATGACGAACGCTACAACCGCGTCGTCGCCGATGCGATCGACACGGCGTATCCGCGTCGTGAGCGACAGGGCCATCTGGTGCTACACCTGCCGCGCTGACGAGGCTAGCCCCGCGCGCGGATCCGGTCACACCGGGCTGGCGAGCTTCATGTCTCGCATCTTCGCCAGCAGGCTGGTCACCGCGGTCGTGCAATCCTCGGGGACGACGTCGAAGCGGTCGAGCAGCGCCGCCTCGACCGCGCCTTGCGTCTGCGGCGTTTCCAGCACGTCCCAGACCGCGTTGGCCGTGGCGTTCAGCGTCAGATAGGTCCCTGTTTCCAGGTTGATCATCACGAAGCTGTCCTCGACTTCGGTGCCGACCCACTGGTCGGTCCGTTGCCATAGCGTCTCGGTCATCTTGTTCCCCTTTCATCCATGGTCGTCGTGCGGGATCGTGCCTCGGATGGCGTCGTCGAGCAATGCATCCGCATCGTCGCACGGCCATCGATAGACCGGGACGGTGCGCGCCAGCCACGCGGCGTCGCGAAGCGTACGCGGATCGAGGCCGCACAGACGCGGCACACTGGCACGGTGCCGGTTGGCGAGCAGCGCCTCGACCGCCGCGACCGCGCCGAGCCGGGTCCGGCTGGCGTGCGAACCATCGTCCAGGACGACGACCGCCGCGAGGCGCGCCGCGCGCCGCGCGCGCCGATCCGCGACCGGATGGAAGACGCGCGTGCTCGCCCCGCCTTGGATCGGCAGATGATAGCCGCCTGCGAGCCCGGCACAGCGCGGCGCTGTGGCGTCGGCGTGACGGGGCCGGCGGACGGCGACGCTGTCGTCGGCGACCAGATATGCGCCCCGCGCCAGAAAGCCTGCGGCGAGCCGCGATTTGCCGCTGCCCGAGGGGCCGGCGATCGCCAGCGCGCCGTCTCCCCAGTCGGGCGGGATCACCGCCGCGGCATGGAGCATGAAGTCGCCCTGCAGCCACAGCACCGCGGGCAGCGCGGTGGCGATCAGCAACGCCTCGACCATGTCCTGCGGCGCGCCTGCGGTCGGGGTCACGTCGATGCGGGTCGGCGTGCAGCGATAGTCGGCGACCCCCGGGGCGGCGAAGTGGAGCGCGTCGCCGGCCAGCGACCAGATTGGCGGCGTGTCGGTCCGGACCAGCGGAGTCATGGCCCGGCATATGCTGATCGCCCCGTCCCCGCGCCCATCGTTCCCCGCACCCCAACCGATAGAGGGAGGCAAGGCACGCGTCCCCGGGATCGGCATGTCGGTGTCGATGACCCGGTCGAAGCCGATCCGGCGCATACGGATGCCCGCGTCCCCACCCCCGACGACGCGCCCGTTGCTACGCCCGCCGATGCGTCCGTTGGCACTCCCGCCCATGCGTCCGTTGCCGCTTCCGTCGCCACGATCGCCCGACGTCCCGCCCCAAGTCTCGCTCCAAGTCCCGCTGGCCCCCCCGCCGGCAATCGGTACGATTTGGACCGACATGCGCTTCGTCCGTACAGCGCCCGATGCTAATCCTGCGGCATGACCCACAGCGCACCGCTTCCCCGCTCGCTCCATCTCGAGGCGTTCACGCCGCTTGTCGGCCAGGCGCTGCTGGCGGAGTGCGATCCGCGGCCGGTGATGCTGCATCTGGTGGAGGCGTCGCCGCTCGTCGATCGTGCCGGGCTGGCGCGCGCGCCCTTCCTCCTGATCTTGCGATCCGCGCCCGATGCAGTGCTGGTATCGGGCAGCTACGTCCTGCGCGGCGATGCCTTTGGCCCCGATCGGATCGATCTCGCGCAGATCGCCCCGCCGGTCGCAGGGGCGCCGGGTCATTATTACCAAGCGGTGTTCAACTGAACGCGAGCCTCGGCGTGCCCCGAGCCGACGCGTCCCGAGCTGGCACATCACGCGCCGGCACATCAAGCGCCGACGCCCGGGGACCCATGCCGATCCGAGCGCGCGCATCCTCGTCAATTGCGCGAGGGGAATATGCCGGTGAGCGCGATGCAGAAGTTCAGCGCGAGATACGGCTGCATGATGGACAGGGGTTGGCTGCCCCCCGTCTGCGCGATCGTCCCGGCCACGGTAAGCCCGCCCAGTGCCGCGGTCTGGCCCATGGTTCCCGCCGGAACATAGATTAGCGGCTGGGCCGCAGCCGGGCTGGCGTCGTTCGAGCGCGCCAGCATCGATCCCGCCGCGGCAGTCTGCGTCGTCGCCTTGACGGTGAGCGCGTTCAGCCCCGATCCGGTCCCGGTGAAACCATGCGTATGGATCGGCATCTGCGAGGATGTGATCGTGACGGACGGGGTGCCGGCGAGCTCGCCGACGGAATAGGGGGGCAGGCCCGGCCCCTGCCCCATATGGATCGGTACGCGACCGCGCAGATCAGGCAGCTGAAAAACCGTCTGACCGTTGCCGCCATAGGTGATGCCGAGCAGCGAGAACAGCGCGGTGTTCTGGCTGATCGACAGGAGTTGGCCATTACAGGCGGCAAAGCCGACCGGCGGAAAATTGAATCCGAAGATATGGATGGATCCGATAAAGGGTTGCGACCCCATAGGAATATTCCTTGTGCTGCCGTGCAGATGGACGCGATGTACCAATACGCGACAGTCTGGACGAAGATATCCAAGAGACGCGGTCGTTCAGTATGCCGGACGGCAAGACGCCATTCGATGATTGATCTATACTATAGGACGATACAGGAGCCTGGTATCTGCTGCATATCATGGGGGGAAGCGCGCCAGCGAGTCAACGAGATCTGGGAGAAGTGGGTCCGTTATGAAGCATGATCGCGCGGCATCGCGGCGATGTGGCGCAAGATCGTGAGCCGGGCATGGACGGGGGTGTTGTAGCTGCGTGCCGCGGCCTCGATCTCGGGCGTCGCGGCGCGGTGTTTCGCAGCGGTGTCGGACGTGAACGGCCGGTCGGGTGCCTTGGCGCTGCGCATCGCGACCGCCGCCATCGCGGCGCGCTGTGCAGGGTCGGGCGCGAACCCGAAATGCGGCGCGATCCGGTCGATGATCGCTACGGGCATGTCGGCATAGTCGACCAGCAGGCCGCCCCCCAGGGGCCAATGCTCGATCACCGCCTCGCCCATCCGCTTGAGCACCAGCGCGGCATAGTGATCCGCCGCCATGCCGGGCCCGCCCGCAATGTCGAGCAGCTCGACCGGCAGCATCCCCGCGACCGTATGGATGCCGCGTTCGCGCCGCTGCGACACCAGCACCTCGACCGGGTTGCGGTACGCGAACACCCAGGGCGTCTCGGGAAACGCCGCGCGGAACAGCGGCAGCGCGAGCACGTGCCAGCTGTCGAGCTTGACGAAGACTCGCCGCGTCTCGCCCGACCGGTCGCGGCCGAGCGCGGCGACGATCGCGCGGAGGGCGGCGACCTGGTCGTCCAGCGGTGCGCCCGACGTCATCGCCCAGCGGACCACCACGTCGAGCGGCTCGGGCTCCGACAGCACGACATGCGCGGGATCCGCGTCGAGCATCCGCGCGATCAACGTCGATCCGCACCGCGACATATGATGGATGAATCCGGCGGGCGCGGCTGCGGTCTCGGCGCCGGCGACCAAGTCCGCAAGGCTGGTGCGCGTCCGGAACATCAGGTTGAACGGTCGCGACGCGAACCGCTGCACCGCCTCGGCGTAGAATGGCGCGTCGAGCGGTTGCGGACCGAACCAGGCCCAGTCGAAGCCCGGTGGATCGCCCGGTGACGTCCCCTGCACCGCACGCGCGGGCAGCCAGCCCTTGGCCGGCCAGCCGTCGCGCGTCACCGGGCTGGGCAACCAGCGACCAAGCCCGAGCGGATCGGGCCGGATCGCCGCGCGGATGGCGGCGAGGTCGTCCGCGTCGAGCGCGATCGCATGCGCTGCGGCGATTGCGACCGTTTCGGCGATATAGGCATCAGGGCGCTCGATCACGCCGAGCCGCGCCTGCAGCGTCGCGTCGGCGAGCACCAGCGCGAAGAATCCGGCCAGTCCGGCGCGCGCGGAGGACGTGCCGAGCGTCGCGTCGCTATCGGGCATCGTGGCATTGGTCACGCGGCTGTCCTCCATCACGGTTTCGGCTACGCTGGCTGTACGGATCGTGGTTCGTCGATGTCGCCGGGCCGCTTGGCATCGCCTCGGGCCCGTCTTACGCTGCGGATCCGAACCCTGATCGGGGAAGCGTATCGTGGCTGAGCATCGCGGGCAACACGCCCTCCCCGCCCGCTCACGCGGGCACGCTGGCCCCGCCCACTCGTTCAGGTGCGCGCCCACAGAGGGACGATGGCCCGACCGGCTGATCCTGCCCATGCAAATCGATCCCGTCGGTCTCGCGGCGGATCTGGCGGGTCTCGCGGATCACGCCTGGACCGCGCATTTCGTTTCGCAGCATTATGAGGGGGACTGGAGTGTGCTGCCGCTGCGCGCGCCAGCGGGTGCGCTCCATCCGATCCTCCAGATCGCCCCCAACCCCCTGCGCCGCGACTGGGTGGATACCGTGCTGCTCGGCCTGTGCCCGTCGATCGCGCGGGTGCTCGACGGCTTTACCTGCCCGCTGGAGGCGGTCCGGCTGATGCGGCTCGCGCCCGGGTCGATCATCCGGGAGCATCGCGACATCGATCTCGCCGCCGAGGCGGGCACGGCGCGGCTGCATATCCCGATCACGACCAATCCCGGCGTTGCGTTCCGCCTGAACGGCACGCGGGTCGAAATGGCGCCCGGCACCGTCTGGTATCTGCGGCTGGCGGATCCGCATTCGGTCGCCAACACCGGCACGACCGATCGCATCCACCTGGTGATCGACGCGATCGTCGATCCGTGGCTCGAAGACCTGCTGGATCGCGGTCGGACGATTGCATAGCCGATCGGACCAGACGCAATCGCCCGACCGCTGCGGTCCCGGTCCGGCGGGCAAGGCGCCGATGCACAGGAAGACGGGCAGGCTTGAACCCGTGTATCAGTTTTGATACGCGGGTGTTCATGAAGTCGATCGCGTTCCTGGGCGACAGCCTCGACCGGCTACGCGACTTTCCCGAGGACGCGCGATCGCAAGCCGGCCACCAGCTTAACGAGGTCCAGAACGGCACCGATCCGGACGACTGGAAACCGATGAAGACGGTCGGGCCCGGCGTCCGCGAAATCAGGATCCGGGAGGAGTCCGGGCGTTCCGGGTGATCTACGTGGCGACGTTGCCCGATGCGGTGCTGGTGCTGCACGCCTTCCAGAAGAAGACGCAGGCCACGCCCCGACGCGATATCGATCTGGCGGCAAGCCGCCTGCGCGCATGGAAAGGATGACGAGAATGGACGTCCAGATGTTCGATAGCGTGTTCGACGCGCTGGCCGACACCCCGGCCGAAGCCGCCAACATGAAGGCGCGATCCGAGCTGCTGTCGGCGCTCAAAGCGCGCATCCGATCCTGGGAGGTGTCGCAGGAGGCGGCTGCCGGCCGGCTCGGCATCACCCGCCCGCGCCTCAACGACCTGCTGCAGGGCAAGCTCGCGAAATTCTCGCTCGACGCACTGGTGAACCTCGCCACCGCCTCCGGTCTGACCGTGCACGTCCACGTCGCGGAGGCGGCTTGATCCTGCTGCCGTTGCGCCCCGCCCGCGGCTGGACCAGGCGGATGGCGACCGGTATGTCTCGTGAATGCGAAGGGCGGGGGCGCTCGTCTCGCCGGGGAACGCCATGTCGCTACGCCGCAAGCTGCGCACCGCGTCGCGTCTGACCGGGGACGACCGGCGCCTGATCGTCGAGGCGATCGCGGCGCTGCTGGTCGCGCGGCTGCGCAGCCTGTTGCCGTTCCGGGTGCTTGCCCGGCACATGGGCGGTATCGTCGCGCCGCATAGCCGCTATGCGCCCCCTGCCCCGCTATCGTCCGCGCAGGCGGACAGGGTCTTCGCGATCCGCTGGGCGATCGGTGTGGTGGCGCCGTGGATGCCGTTCCGCACGCTGTGCCTCCAGCAGGCGATTGCCGCGCGGGCGATGCTGGCGCGGCGCGGGATCGACAGCGTGCTCCATCTGGGCGTGCGCGATCCGACCGGCACCGCGCTGGAGGCGCATGCCTGGCTCGATGCCGGCGGGCTCAACGTCACCGGCTACCCGATCGATCCGGCGCTGACCGAGGTCGGCCGCTTCGTCTGATCCCTCCCGCATCCTTTGCGTGGGGCACCGACGGACCGGGTGCCGCCAGGCTCACGCCGCGGTGGTCTGCGCGGCCTCCAGCAGGATCACGCGGTCGCAGGCGCGCAGCGTCTCCTCGCGGTGCGCGATGATCAGGATCGTCGCCTGCGGCAGCGCGCGGCGCAGATTGGCGATCACTGCCTGTTCGGTCGCGACGTCGATCGCGTTGGTCGCCTCGTCGAGAATCAGGAGCCCGGGATCGCGCAGCAGCGCGCGGGCGAGCGCGATCCGCTGGCGCTCGCCGCCCGACAGCCGCGTGCCGCGATCGTCCATCTGCGTGTCGAGCCCCTGCGGCATCGCCCCGACCATCTCGGCCGCCCCCGCCTGCGCCAGCGCATGCCAGAGGTCCGGATCGGGCCGCACGTCGCTGCCCCAGGTCAGGTTGCGGCGGATGCTGTCGTTGATGAGGTAGGAATCCTGCGCGACATAGGCGAGCCGACGGCGCCATCCGGCCAGTATGGCGGGGCCCAGCGCCTGCGAGTCATCGCCCTCGCCGATCACGATCCGGCCTTGCGTCGGCTCGAGCAGCCCGGTCAGCAGGTCGACGAAGCTCGTCTTGCCGGTCCCCGAGGCGCCCGACAGCCCGACCAGCTCGCCCGCACCGATTGCAAGATCGAGCCCTTCGAACACCGGCGCGGCCGCGCCCGGATAGCGGAAGGTCACGCGCTCGAAGCGGATCGTGCCGTGGCGCACCGCCTGCGCGCCGGCGCCGGCGCCGGTGGCGATCGGCACGGGCGCGCCGAGATCGGCCTTCAGGTCGCGCAACTCGGTGAAGGCGGGCAGGACGCCGAACAATTGCTGCACGCTTTGCTGCAGCGACCGGACCGGACCGCTCATCCGCACCAGCACGACCAGCGCGGCGAGCAGCGTGACGGTCGGGATGTCGAGCAGCACCGCACCGAAGATCATCATCGCGCCGGCCAGCGAGGCGATCGTCGCCGACGCGATCGCGACGCGCGACTGGAAGCGTTGCTGCAGGGCCAGTTGCGCGCGCAGTTTGGTGCCCTCCTCGCCGATCTGCGCGACGAACGCGTCCGCCATGTCGTGCGCGACCGCGATCTTGAGACCGCCGAGGAAATGCGCGGTTTCGCCCGCGATGCGGAAGGCAAAGCGCGCGCTCGACCGGCCGACCGCGCCTGCGCGCCGCGACAGCGGCACCAGCACGACCAGGCCGAGCAGCGCGAACCCGATCACCACCAGCGCGACGACCGGCGACAGCAGGATCATCAGGATCGCCTGGACCACCAGCATGATGCCCGCCGCCATGATCTGCAGCAGGACCGAACAGGCAAAGGCGAGCCTAGTGATCTCGCTCGACAGGATATGCGCGATCCGCGCATGCTGCAGCCGCGCCAGCGACGACCA
>Ga0308169_10006741_pt1 | contig 10028 bp, 12 predicted proteins | sample PhyBR1_2_FD_202139 | JGI IMG/M metagenome (GOLD analysis project Ga0308169, IMG submission 202139) | Phyllosphere microbial communities from UC Gill Tract Community Farm, Albany, California, United States - DLSLSB.R1 | ecosystem: Host-associated > Plants > Phyllosphere > Unclassified | place... | reverse complement strand
CTTGAAGAGCTTGGACAGCATCGTCGGCTTCTGTAGGTAGAGATGCTCGAGTCAGTCACGCTGAGAAGAGAGCTCGAGCAGCAAGCAAGGACGGACCTTGGGCGACGACGAACGCTCGACGAGAGGGGTCGAGGACGAGACGGTGTGGAGGGAGGTGCTGTGCATCTTGGCTTGCCAGGATGTCGAGAGGAGTGCTGCTTGGAGTGACAGGGTGCGAGAGGAGCAGCTTCGAGAGGTGGTAGAGAGAGAGCGAGGAGAAGGAAGAACGGTCAAGGTGCGGCGAGGCGACCTTCGACCGAAAGGCAGCATCGAGTCCGTAACGCTGCGAGCGACGAGCGAGTCACTCTGCTCGTGCTCTGCTCGTCGAGTCCTGCTCGCACAGAACGAGAGGCGATCGAGGTATCAACTTGTCGGCGAGTCAGCGAGCCCTTGAGCGGACGCAGATCGGCATCCCGGCCGAGCCGGGGTCAAAGCGTCTTCGTCGCGAGAGCGTCGTCGCGCAACGCTCTCCATGAGCAGCAGAGCCGCTGACGAGCTGAGCCTGCATTCGCAGCACAAGAGCGAGCTACTGCGAGAGCAGGACGCACGCGCTCGCTGGGCGAACGCAACAGCCTCTCGTCCTTGCCGTTTCCGAAGCTGTCGCTCTCGCGCCCGGATAGTCGGCGAGCAAGGGTGGATCTATGTACATGCTATTGCAGGGCGAGAACTACATACGGACTCGGTGGTGGCAGGGAAGGAGGAGTCCCGAGCGTGAAGAAGGTCCTCAGAAGGGCAGGCACGCCTACGCCTTGTACTTGCGGCCGTGCTTGCCGGCGTGAGCAGGGTGCTCCGAGCCGACGACGGTGCCGTCGGCACTCGAGCGCGCGTCGGCCTCGTCGGCGAGCTCGCGGTGAGCCGGCTTCTCAGCGACCGTCTTGCGCTCGGCCTTGAGCCCGTCCTGGTAGTCGCGGCGAGAGTCGGCGCCCTGCGCGCGTACGTCGAAAGCGTTAGCTCGCACGTAGAGTGAGGCGCAAGGAGGCGCGAGAAGGAGACGAAGAGGGAAGAGGACGCACTGGAGGGACCCAGCTGCGCGACGTCCACGGCTTGACGCTCGGGTCGTTGTACATGCGGTCGACGTTCTCGAGCGACAAGCCCGACGACTCGTAGAGGAAGAAGTAGACGATGACGGCGCCAGCGATGTTGCAGCCGGCGAAGACAAATCTGCGGCGCCGAGTCGAGGTCAGCTCTCGGCGCGCACGAGCCGCCTCGCAGGAGAGACGGTGAAAGGACGCACCCATAGGAGTAGTTGATGTCGCGCGTGATGAAGGGCGTGAAGAAGCCGATGAGGCTGCGGGCGAGGCGAGAGGAAAAGCGTCAGCCGCGCCCCAGAATCGAGATGGAGAGGGACCGTGCGCACAAGTTCCAGGTCCAGTTGGACGCCGTCGCGAGCGCGCCCGTCTTGGCGCGAGCATCGTTGCGCGGCGTCTCGCCGACGAGGGTCCAGATACCCGGTGCCCAGCTGCGTCAGGGGGACGAACAGGTCAGCCTCGAAGGGGGGGAGGGGACGAGGAGCACGAGTCGGACTGCGACGCACGTCGAGGCGTAGCCGAGGATGAAGAGGCACGAGGAGACAATGAGGACTGTCAACGAGGAAGAACGAGGCGTCAGCTGGCGTGCTCAACGGTGGAGTGAGGCTCCTTTGAGGATGGGAAAGGGAGGAGGACGCACGAGTGCCGATGCTCTCGTTCCCCTCGGGGTTCTTGGCGGTGCCGGCCGCAGCATAGACGATGAGCCATGCGCCTTGCCAGAGGCCACCCTGCGCGCGGAAGCGGCGAGGTCAGCCCTGCATCTCGAGGCGTGCGAGCAGGTCCGCTCGTCGACCGGCGGTGAGGGAGGGGACGCACGATGATGAGGGGGACCCGACGACCGAAGCGCTCCATGACGTAGAGCCCGATAAAGGTGCAGCCGAAACTGCGCGCATGCACAAACCGTCAGGGTCGCTCGAGGCACGCAGGAACGGGTTGAGAAGGTCACGCACTTGACGGCTCCGAGGATGATCTGCGCGACGAAAGGGTCGACGTTGCCGACCGACTGGAACACGGTCGTGCCGTAGTAGAAGAAGTCTGTATGAAGGAGCCGTCAGCAGCGAAGAAGATGCCGCAGCGCGCAGATGGGGTTGTCGAGGACGAGGCAGTGGTGGAGCCGACGGCACGCCGGCTCGACCCTCGCTCGCCGAGCGCACGGTCGAAGAAGAGGAACGAGACGTACAGTTGGCGCCCGTGAGCTGCTGACCGGCCTGGAGGACCATGAGGAGGATCGTGCGGTAGAGGAGCTTGTCCTTGGGCTTGAAGCAGTCGATCCAGCGGAACTTGTCCATCCTCGCCTCGCGCTCGACGGCAGCCTGCATCTCGTCGCACGTCTGGCGCACGGTGTAGTCGTTGTCCTCGGGGCGGACGCCTCGGATGCGGCACAGAGCGCGCTCGGCCTCCTCGGGCCGACCCTCGCCGAAGAGCCAGCGCGGCGACTCGGGCGCGAAGAGGATGCCGATCATGAGGATTAGGGACCAGAGTGCCGTAAGGCCGCAGACGATGCGCCACGAGGCGCCGCCGTCGTCGAGGTAGCGCGTGCCGATCTGTCCTCGAAGAAGCGTCAGCGACGGCTCAGCTCAAGACGAGACGGGGATGAGCTGAAAGGTACGCACAGAGATGCAGTAGGCGACGAGGATGCCGGCCGTGATAGCGAGCTGGTATGTCGCGACGAGGCTGGGGGGAGAGCGAGAAGAGGGAGTCAGCTCAAGCTGGAAGAAGGGACTTCTCGCTCGCGCTCAGGCCTCGAGATGTCGCTCAACTTACGTTCCTCGGATCTCCTTGGGAGCAGTCTCGGACTGGTAGAGGGGAACGACGGCGGAAAGAGCGCCGACGCCGAGGCCGGTAACGATGCGACCCTGCGCGAGCGAGAAAAACAACGTCAGCTGCGCTCTCAGGGCAAGAAGGTCGCAGTCGTGCAGACGCACGATCATGAACTGGTACTGTTGCGGCGCGGAAGGTGGACGTCAGCTGGGTGCCGCCCGATCTTGACCGAGAGGGGAGGAGTGAGAGGAGCTCGAGGACGGACCCAAGCCGTGAAGGACGCGCACTGGATGACGATGCCGACGCAGAGGACCATGTTGTCGACGACGATCGCCTTCTTGCGCCCGAGCCGGTCGGCGAGTCTGCAGAGCGTGCGCAGGAATGAGTATTCGAGTTGAGAAGGTCGAGGAGGAGGAGGGGAAGGGACGACGCACGTTGCGCCGATGAGCGAGCCGAAGAGCGTGCCGATGGAGAGCATGGCGACGATCAAGCCCGAGCGAACGGTGCTGAACTCGCACGAGTCGGGGTTGCCCGCCTCGGTGCACTGGGCGAAGCGCAGCTTGAAGTCGTCCTGCGGGTCGCGAGGTCAGCTTGTCGCCCTCGCTCTGCGACGAGTTGAGGAATCGCACGCACCATCTCGAGGAAGTCGGCGATTTGACCTGCGAGCAGTAGCAGCAGCACGTCAGCAACTCGTCCACGCGCAGCCCTTTCCCTCCTCGAAAGGCGGCGTCGCAGCTCGCTCACCCGTGTCATAGCTGTGCGAGAGCGGCAGGGTCAGCTCGTGGTCTCCCCGAGCGGCGAGAGACTGCTGGAGAGGACGCACCCGAACAGGAAGCTGTAGAGAGGGAGGAGGAAGGGCGAGGTCAGCTTCTCGCGACTCGAGGGAGCGAACGAGGACGAGGGAACGACGACGCACCCGCCGATGGACGAGAAGACGGCGAGGACGATGGCCGTGAGGCCCACGGGCGCGCCGTGGACGTGGAAGGTCACGGGCATCCTTGCGCGCGCGAGTTGGGCGAAGTCGAAGGCGACGGCGGGCGAGAGGTGGAGCTGGCGGAGCGGAAAAGCGGGGGAGGTGCGGCGGGTCGCGACGAGCTGGGTTGGAGAAACGAGGAGCGCAGGGAGGTCCAGCGGAGCAAGCAAGCCTCGAAACGTGGGGTCGGCTCAGCCATGCCAGCCCTCGAGGACGAAGCCGACCCGTTTGCGTCATGCGAGTCGGACTCGCCGGGCGTGTCAGAGCGAAGGTCGGCCCGCCCGCTCGGGCGGAACGAGGGCAGCCGCGCTTCGGGCACAGCGACGAGCGTGTGACTCTGGGCAGGCCCGGGTGCGCATCATCGTCCACCTCGCGGCTGCCGAAGTGGTCAGGTCTCGGGCGAGAAGAAGCTCGACGAGGAGCGCAGAGTGGCTCGTCCCGCGGCGGCGGATCATGCACAGCTGCAGCTCGTCTCGCCCGCTGTGGGCACGATCGAAGAGTCGCTCTCGAGGCTTGCAGAACAGCCGATGCGCAGGAAAGCCCAGCTTGCACGTCCCGGCGGTGCCCTACACAGATCCAGGCTGCGCCGCCTCCTCCGACCCTCCTCGCTCCCTCACTGTATCCGCTCGTACGACCAGATGCGCTGCGGGAAGGAGCGCGTCAGGCAAGGACGCCGAGAGCCGAGGCGTGCAAGAGAAAGGGAGGGAGGACGCACGGCGCTCCAGTCGCCCGAGCCCGTGGCGATCAGACCATGCGGTCCCGGCGAGACGGCGACGGAGATGACTGCGACGCCGAGGCCGAAGAGAGCGTGTCGGGGCCGACGAGGGAGCCAAGGGCGGAGGAGGGGTGGAGGGAGCGGGAAAAGACGAGGCCGAGGTCAGCATGCCGAGCTCCTCGGACAGGCAGTGCCGCACTCGGCAGCGGGCAGGCTCCGCCTCGCCAGCTCGAGAAAAGGAGAGGAGAGCGGTCGACGCACCCGAGTTCTTGTGCCCCTGCAACATGAACTGCGCCTTGGCCGTCTTGGGGTCCCAGAATTGGACGCCGCGGTCCTTCGACCCAGAGACGATCCAGGCGCCGTCAGGCGAGATGTCGACCGAGAGCACGTAGTCCTGTTTCGCCGAGCGGAGGGACGAGAGGAAGGAGGGCGAGTCAGGAGCGGGCTCGGGGAGCTGAGCGCGACGAGGAGGAGAAAGTCGACGACGACGACGACGCACCTTGTGCCCCTGCAGCGTCGTCAGGCAGGTCGTCTTGCCGCCCTCGCCAACGGGCGCGTCCTTGACGCCCGCAGCGAGCGCCGCCTTGAGCGAGCCGATGTCGAACATCTTGAGCGTCTTGTCGAGCGAGCCCGACACGAGGAACTTGCCGTCGGGGCTGAACGCGACCGAGTAGACCGAGTCGCGGTGACCCTTGAGCTTGTCGAGGAGCTGGCCCGACTCGGCGTCCCAGATGCGCACCATCGTGTCGAGCGAGCCGGCGGCGAGGAACTTGCCGTCGGGCGAGAAGACGACCGACGTGACGCCAGCGTCGACGGGACCGTTCTCGGCGATGGTGATGTCGTCGATCGCGAGCGTGTACAGGCAGGTGCCCGACTCGAGGTCCCACATCTTGGCCGTCTTGTCGCCCGAGCCCGAGACGAGGCGGCGGCCGTCGGGCGAGAAGGCGAGCGAGTAGATCTCGCTCTTGTGGCCCTGGAAGACCTGCGAGATGCGCTTGTGGGCGAGGTTCCAGATCTGTAGGAGGTGGGCGAGAGAGGGTCAGCCTCGGCGCGAAGAGAGAGGCGGCCGGCCGAGACGGCGAGAGGGAGCAGGACGGACCCGAACGATGCGGTCCTCCGAGCCAGTCGCGAGGAACTTGCCGTCCGGGCTGAACGAGGCCGAGCGGATGTAGTTGTCCGTCTTGGCGCCGGCCGTCTCGTCGAAAAGAACGCTGTCGGCGAGGACGAGGCTCGAGGTCAGCCTCTTCCGAGCGGCACAGACAAGAGGGGGGAGGAGCGAGGGACGCACGCGATCTTGGCGCCCGTCTTGGTGTCGTACAGCGTCGTGTTGCGGTTGCAGCCCGTCGCGAGGACCTTGCCGTCGGGCGAGAAGCGAACGCAGCAGACGACCCTGCGCACGACGAACGAGCAGGATCCTGGGTCAGCTCGAGACGCTGCGCTGCGCCGGTGAAGAAGGGAGAGAGGAACGAGACGCACGAGTCGTGGACGAGCGTGTGGACGAGGCCGACGTCGAGGACGCGCTTGACGTTGGGGTTGAACATCGTCATCCAGTCGCTCCCCTCCTTCTTGAGGTCCTTGGGCGCCGTGTCCGGGTCGAAGCTCGTCACCTCGACGGGCTTGTCGTCCTTGGCGGCGAGTGGCGGCTGCTGCTGTGCGGGCGTCGAGGCTCGAGACTGGGCGCTCGAGGCGGCGGCGATGGCGGGGACGGCGGACGCTGAGGGAGGGAGAGGCGAGGGGTGCTGGAGGGGAGGACCGCCGAGAGGGCCGGTCGAGGGCGGGCGCGATCCAGGGTAAGGGACGGCGGCCGCGGCGTGCCGAGGCGGAGGGATCGATGCTGCGCCTGCAGAAGGAGGGGAACGACCGAGTCAGCCAGGCTCGCCTCGACGACGACAACGAGGCGAGGGAGATGCAGCGCACCTTTCCTGCGGTCCTCGTCGTCAGTGCGCATGCGCTTGTTGGGGTGCTCGACCTCGCGCTCGCCGCCTCGCCCGTTCGCGCCCGAGCCGTACGGCGCCGGCTGCGCAAAGTCGCGCTCGCCGTCCCTCCCCGCAAAGACGCCCGCGCTGCCCGGGCGTGCGCCAGGTGCGGGCGAGATCATCGGCGGGAAGGCGGTGCGGCTGCTCGGGCCCGAGATGGACGGGTTGCCGGCCGACGAGACGGACGAGCGGGACGAGTCGAGCTGTTGCCGCAGGCGCGAGTTCTCCTCCTGCAGCCTCGAGTTCTCCTCCTGGAGCCTGCGCGCATGCAGAGTCCTGTCAGCGAGTGCAGGTCGGGGTCGCAGCGCACGCACAAGTGAGGGAAGACGACTTGCACCCGCTTGTCGTCGTGGTACTTGCGCTCGAGGTCGTACACCATGGCGCGCATGGCGTTGAGCTCGCTCGCGTGCGTGTGGACTGTCGCTCGGAGCCGACGTCAGCGTTCTCGTCGCCGAGCTGCTTTCACAGGCTGGGAGGCGAGAGGGGAAGAGGGACGCACTCATGGCCTCGTACTCCTCGCGCTGCGCCCGCAAGACGCTGCCCTCGCCCGCGACCTGCTCAAACTCGGCCTTGACGAACTCGAGGAGGTCGTTGAGGCGCTGCGCGTTGGGGTGCGGCGGTGCGACGACGCCGACGACCGGGCCCGACGAGAGGCCGGCGGCTTGCGGCGGTGCTCCCGGGCCGCCGTGCATGAGGCCGTTGAGCGGGTGCGCGGCGGCGGCGGCGGCGGCAGCTGCGGCTGCTGCAGCGGCCGGGTGCCCAGGAGGGCCGCCTGCCGAGTTGCCGCCGCCCGGGTTGGACCCAGAGGCGGAGCCGGGCGGCACCGAGGGCGGGTTGAGGGCGACGGCGCCGAGCGGGCGGTGGTCGTACACGCCGCGCGAGGCCACTGTGCGGGCGGACGTAGGCGTGCGCGAGGCGGTGGCGGGTCGGAGGGAGGGAGGGAGGTCGAAGCGACGAAGGCGAGATCGGCACGAGGTGTTTGGGCCGTGGGTGAGCGAGAGAGCGGAGGGGTGCGATCGGGAGGGAGAGGGGGAGGGACAGTGTCAGTGCAAGGCTCAGCGGACCAGGTAGAGAGGGCTGCACACGCACTGGTTCGAGCCGAGTCGCGGGAGAGCCGAGGCGGACGAGGTGATGGACGACCGACGGCGGACGGGGCGAGCGGGCTCGAGAGGGCGGGCGCGCGGGGCGGTGCGGCTCTGCTGGCTGGCTCGGTGGTGCGCCTGGTCGCAGTGCTGCAGCGGTGCGAGCAGTGCAGAGAGGCGAGCGAGGACGCAGAAGGGAGGAGGGGGGAGGAAGGGGGGACGACGAGGACGAGGCGGACGGCGCACGCGCACACGCTCGAGCTGGCGACTTCCCTCGGCGGGCAAGGCGAAGGCAAGCCAGGCACCCGCGGGGTAACTGCTAGCCTCGATCGCCCCACGGCCTCGCCCCTCTCTCCTCTCCTCTCCTCTCTCTCGTGCTCTCCGCTCGCCGGCTCGTCCGGACCGTCGCCTTTGTTCGTTCTCCTCGACCGCCTCGCCTCGTCGGCCGCTCGCCCTCGACCGGCAGCTCTCTCTTGCCCTCGCACCGAACCGAGCGAGCACCCAGCATGCCGCTGCTGAGCCCGACCTCGACGCTCCTGTGCTCGTCGGCCTTCACGACCGCCTACCTCGGCTCGATCTACCTCCTCCCTTCGACCCGCGTCAGCCTCGCCCAGCCTCTACCGCCGCCCGGCGAGCCGCAGGACATCGCCAGCACCGTCCCGGCAGGGGCACCCGAGCGGCGAGACCGCAACCACCCGGCCGTCATCAAGGCTCGCCTCCTCGCCGTCTCGCTCGCCTCGGCGGCGTCCTGCGCTGCGCTCCCCGCCATCCTCCAGCACGCAGCACCGACCTCGTACCCTTCTTACCGAGCCGCCGTCCCCGCCGCCGTCCAGCTCCTCGGCCTCGCCCTCCCCTCCTCCTCGACTCGCTGGGCCGACCTCGCTCGCCTCGTCGCCTACCCTCTCGGCCTCACTGCGAGCCTGTTCGCCGGCAGCGTGCACATTCATGCGATCGAGGGCGAGCTGCCTGGGCAGGTGCGGGCGCGCTCGTGCGCGAGCTGGGCGGCCAGGTTCGGCGGCTGGAGGGGCGTGCGGAACTACGTCCTGGTGCGCTCTCCGTCCTCCACCTACTGCGTCTCCTTGCACCGTATCTTCTCGCTGACTCTTTCCTGCACGCGCAGGCCCCGTTGACCGAGGAGCTGTCGTTCAGGAGCTGCGTCGTCGCCGCGTCGTTCCTCGGCGGGTGGAGCCAGCGCAAGCTCGTCTTCGTCACGCCCCTGTGGTTCGGCCTCGGTGCGTCTCGTCCTCTCCAATACGAGCCTCGGTCGCCGTCCTGACTCGCGCTCGTCCCGCAGCACACGTCCACCACGCCTGGGAGACGTACCTCGCCGGCGGGCGAACGAGGAAGGCGCTCGCCCAGGGCGTTCTGCAGTCGAGTGCGTCGCAGCTCTCTCTCCTGTACTCGTCGCACTCTTCGCAGGAGCCGTCGCTGACCTTACACCTGGTCTCGCAGCGTTCCAGTTCGTCTACACGACCCTGTTCGGGTGGTTCGCGGCCTTCCTCTTCCTGCGGACCGGTGCGTGCACTCCTACCCCTCGCTCGTCTCCTTCCACGCCCTTCGTCGGGCGTGCGAAGCTCGTACCGAAGCTGACATCGTCCTCGCGCTCGCAGGGTCCGTCATGCCGCCCTTCCTCGCGCACGTCTTCTGCAACATCATGGGCGTCCCGCAGCTCGCCTGGGCGCTCAAGGTCTGGCCCGAAAGGAAGCTCTGTACGTCTCGTCCTCTCACTCTCGTCCCCTCCTCGTCATGGCCGCTCTCTCTGCGCGCGAGCTCTTTCAGACGAGCCCGCTCGAGCGACTCGCGCTGACGCTCGGCCTCGTTGTTCGACGTCCTGCAGCGCTTTGGGCGAGCTACCTCAGCGGCATCGGCACCTTTATCTACGGATTCTGGCGGTGGACCGAACCGACCCTGTTTGGTGGGAGCGTGTACTGGCCGTAGAGCCTTCGAGGGTGCAACGAGGACAGCTCGCGCGCTTCCTTTTGCTTCCTTCGAATCAAACTCAGGCTCCACGTCTTTCTCTGCTTATAGCCAGCTGCGTACCGTCGCTTTCAGCCAGTGCGACTGCCGCTCGACGGCGTCGGCCCTCGGAACGAGAGCAGCGTGCCCTGTTGCGTTCGCCCAGCGAGCGCGTGCGTCCTGCTCTCGCAGTAGCTCGTTCTGGTGCTGCAAATGCAGGCTCAGCTCGTCAGCGGCTCTGCTGCTCATGGAGAGCGCTGCGCGACGACGCTCTCGCGACGAGGACGCTTTGACCCCGGCTCGGCCGGGATGCCGATCTGCGTCCGCTCAAGGGCGCGCTGACTCGCCGCCTGTACAGGCTCGATACCTCGATCGCCTCTCGTTCTGTACGAGCAGGACTCGACGAGCAGAGCACGAGCAGAGTGACTCGCTCGTCGCTCGCAGCGTTACGGACTCGATGCTGCCTTTCGGTCGAAGGTCGCCTCGCCGCACCTTGAC
>Ga0308169_10006739_pt1 | contig 10032 bp, 14 predicted proteins | sample PhyBR1_2_FD_202139 | JGI IMG/M metagenome (GOLD analysis project Ga0308169, IMG submission 202139) | Phyllosphere microbial communities from UC Gill Tract Community Farm, Albany, California, United States - DLSLSB.R1 | ecosystem: Host-associated > Plants > Phyllosphere > Unclassified | place... | reverse complement strand
CAGGTGAGAGCGCCAAAGGCGATGGAGTAAGACGGGTTGATTTGCTTGGCGAGCAGTGTTCCGGGCACCTGCCTGTCAGCACGGCTTGGGCGAGCCATCAGCGCTCTCACGGAACAAATGATGTAGGTAATGAAGAAGCAGGAGAGCGCGATCGAGTCTGTAGGTGAGCCGGAGTGGTTGCCGCCGTCGACTCGACGTACAGTTTGTGTCCTTGCCATCCAGCACCGTCTCCTCCAATCCTTGCAATCTGGCATTGGCCAGGTTACCTCGGTCCAAGTAGGCCGAGAGGTACAGCAGGACGGCGAAAGGCAAGATGGTGCAGTCTGGCCATCAGCTCCAAGTCACCCCCGACTGCGTGTCCACACACCCATCTTGAGCAAGAGCTTTCGGGTCGCTTTGGCCGTCTCCTTCTGATGCACCAGCCCGGCCTCGCTGTGGTCGCTCTTCTCTGATCCAGACTGCCTCGTCCCCGTGGGGGCGATGGACTCCCCATCGTACGTGCTCATCGTCTCATTGTGCAGAGCCGCATTCTTCTCCTCCTCAATCACTCTCGGCTCGTCGGCAAATGCAGCGTGTCGAGTCATGTCGGCGCGGGGGGTTGATGCAGGCCCCGTAGTGACTGCATTGTCAGGTTCTTATAGGTCATCAGCGGCGGAGCGCTTTCGGGCCAGTGCGAGCCGTGACTGCTAGCGCCTCCAGCGATCTCCTGAGTCAAAGTGAGAAGCCAGAGCACCGCCGGGAGTGCACGCATGGGTCCTTCGAATCGCAGTTCGGAGTGCTATTTCGGGATACGACTCCTGATCGGGGCATACGTGATGAGCTGTTTATAGTCACCCGGTCGGGGCGGTTTCGCTTTCCTCGCCTCCCCATTCGTCAGAAACACGCCGACAGACTGAGGATGTGGGGTGCCCCTGACAAAGCCGAGGAACACCGGTGGGACCGGTCCGACATCGTGAGGGGACTGCCTCTCGCCTCACATGTTCCTGTGGTGGCCCAAAAACGAGAGGCGCAGTCTACGTTGTGCGGTCTCCACTTCGCTTACGTCAATCCCCTTTCCACCTTCCCCCCTAATCCTTCCCCAATACCTCTCCCTTCGGAGGAATCCGGGGTCCAAGTGGAGGGGCAAATCGCGGCGGTACGCGGGGCGCAGCAAGCAAGGTAGGGGTGAGCTGTCACAGACGGTATCTGGGCAGTAAGGCTGCGGGGCTATACGGCGGAGGAATCCCACGGGCCGGCGAAAATCGAGACACAGGCTGCGACTTCAACTCTCGACCGCTGGTCAGACGAAATGTGCGGGGGAACGAAAGCAACCTTTCAGACCCCATGAAAACCGGCCCCCGAGGCAGCAGTTGGTTGGCTTCAACGAAAGGCATACATATGCGCGTGAACGAATGAAGACTATAGACCTAATGATAATAGCAACGAACATCGGCTTCCAAAGCCGTGGTAAAACCCTGGTGGGATACGAAGGGATCAATCCGAAGCAAATCCTCTCTTACACCTTCTCGACCTGCGCAAGGTCCTCCTTGATGCTTCCCTCGTAGTTCTCGACTCGCTGACCCTGGTACGCGATGGAACCGGCGGTAGCGGCGTTGAGGTCGGCGTTTCGGGCGTCGATCTCGGCCTGGGTCTCGCCGGCGACGCCCCACTTTCGGCCGTCCTTGTGCCAGATGTACACCGCCCAGAGAGCGATGTAGACGAAGCAGGGCACGACGATGAAGAACGAGACTCGAGTGTCAAAGGCGTCGGAAATGGCTCCCTGCATGGGCGGGAAGACGGCACCACCAGAGACACCCATGACGACCATGGCAGAGGCCCGTCGAGTGTGTCGGCCGAGTCCGGAAGTGGAAAGGACGAAGATGACCGGGTACATGATCGACTCGAAGAACATGATGACGATGGCGAGGTAGACACCGGTGGGGCCGTGGATGGCGCCGATCGCGATGGCAATGATCGTGCAAGCGACGGCGTAGACACCGAGGAGGACAGGGGCAGCGATGAAGCTCAAAAGAGCGGTTCCGATGAATCGAGCAACGGTGAAGGTGATGAGTCCGTACGACAGGAGTTGCGATCCCTTCTCGTGGTTGATGCCCGCCTCTTCCGCGAGGAACAAGAAGAAGGCTCCAATAGTGACCTGAGCACCAACATAGAGGAACTGGGCAACGGCTCCCGAGATCGCTCGGTATTGCTTGTAGAAGGGCTTGAGGGTCTGGGGGTCGGCACCGTGGGCGTCGGCGAGAAGCTCGGCCTCGGCCTGGAGAGCCTCCTCAGAGACCTCGGGGAGGTTGGTGAAGAAGAAGGCAACCGCGACGACAACACCGAGGAGCGCGACAGCGAGGTAGACCCATTGAACAGTGTCCAGGTTGTCGTTGTGCTCGCCGGAGAAGAAGTACTTGGAAGCGATGAGCGGTCCAGTGAACGAAGCGACACCGTTGAACGACTGCGAGAATTGAAGTCGGAAGTTGGCGACGTTGTGGGGGGGCATGACGGAGACGTAAGAGTTGGCGGAGACCTCGAGGGTAGCAAGACCACAAGCGATGACGGCGGTGCAGATGACGAAGCCACCGAAGACAGCGGCGTTGTTGCCTTTACCGGAGAACTTTGCGCACGGCCAAAAGAGGATAGCTCCCAGAGAGTACAGCGACAAGCCCATGATGATGGTGAACTTGTAGCCGCGCCTCTTCAGCACCTCTCCGGCGACGGGCGAGAAGGCAAAGTAACCGATACCGAAGTAAGCCGCCTGGAGACCAGTCGACTGGGTCTTGGTGATACCGAGGACAGCACGGAAGTGGGCGTTGAGGACATCGAGCAGACCGTAGGCGAAACCCCAAAGGAAGAAGAGGGAAGTGACTAGGATGAAAGCCCAGACTGCGCGTAAGCCTTTGAACGCGACGCCCAAGTATAGAGGTCACTCACGGTACTCCCTCTTGATGAATCCGTGTCGGAGGGGGTTTCCGCCCGAACCGCCTGAAACGACTGCGCCGCCTGCCATGTTGTTCTAGATTGACTCGAGGTAAAGAGTAAAAGAGGTGTTCGACTAAGAAGACTAAGTCGGAAAGAAGACTGTAAGGGGAAGGGTGGGGTAAAGTGCTAGGCTTGTGTGGTTGTCGGGAGGGGGGAGATTAACTCGGGGGGAGTGAGGGGCTTTGTGGGTCACATCCGCGCTCGTTCTTATACCATTTCACCAGGTCTGGTGACCGATTGTTTCGATCTTGCGTGCCCCCATGACATCCCGCAGGGCCCGGGCTGTAGTACGGCATGTTGCCCCAATGGGCCAACGGGCTAAGGCGCAAGGAACGAGCCCAAGCCCAGCCTTTTTCACAGGGCGTACTACCAGAGGGAGCCGTTCCCGCCGGAACCTACTTCGGCCTGCGGCAGTGGAGCGGCATCGTGACAGTAATCCGGCGTCGCCGTACTTGCCCCGCTGGGGTCGCCAGGGGCTGACGCGCTAGAGCAATCAAAGACATGTCGTCCTCTGGGTGTGCCTCCAGGCACAAGAGTGTTTTCCGTTCCTGATCACTGTCGGGGGCGGACGCGGGAGAGTGTTACCGCCGGCATCTCGATTCCGCCATTGGATCTCTGCCGCTCAAGCGAGGTGTCATCCTGGCCTTCCAGCACGTACGGAGTCACCGAAAATAGTGTACTATTGCCAATCTCTATTCGTACCGTTCCCGGCGTATGACTTCTTTGGGCTTAGAGTACGACTCGCGATATCCCGCTTTGCCCGGAAATTGCACGCGACATTGACAAGCCGTAAAATGCCAAATGCAGCTTCGGATTGTCAACATGCCTTGTGCGCGTTGCAGATGCAGGCGGTTAAGTGGGGCTGTAAGCGGGGCTGGATGCGGTATTTGCGGTATTTGCGGCACTTGTCAGGGCTGAATGTGCAACATGCGGCAGCCAAGCGAACGTTGCCGCAAAGTCTTTTGCACATCATCGGCAGGTAGTGCCTGGTTTCCACTCGGGAGCGCGGGAACCCCAAGCGACGGCCAAATGCGCGAGAACCCCAGGATTGATCTACGCCGACGCGCTCGGGATCACTCGGTCTGCAATCGAGACGAGGACCCCCAAAAGTGCATCGTGACGTATTGGCAAGAAGACTCAAGTCAGAAACGGACCCCACACACCCCGACTCTGAATATCCCTCACATCGTCCTCCAGCGCTCCCACTCGCGCGAGCATGACGTCGACCACCCCTTCCAGCTCATGCAACCTACCTTGCGCATCCACTTTCTGTCCGCTTGGACTTGCCTGCAAACCGTTCTCGTCCACCTCGGCACCGGACATTACGCGGTCCACTTCGTCCAGCAGCTGGCCTGCGGTTTCTGTCGGTGATCCGCCCTCGATGAGCGCGATGGCAAGGGCTTGAACGCGGGCGACGTCAACCTGGGGAGCGGAGGTATCCAGAGCATCACGTTGATTTGGTACGTCTGCTGCGTTCTTCACCTGAAGGCGCGATGACTGTTTCTGCCGTCTGTCTAGGCATCTGAGTGAGAGTTGCAGGCGGTCAATCTGCTGGGCGAGACGCGATACCTCCTGTTGGAAAGCTTGGATCGTCTCATGCGGCTCAAAGTTGTAAAGGTTTTCCGCCGCTTGCTCATCTTCACTTTCGCTGCCAGTCTCCATCCCATCACACTCGGCGTCAGTGACAGCATCCTCGAGGTCAATAGTCTCCCACGACTCGCCCTTCGTTGTCGGCGATGTTGATGAAGGACTCTCGGGGAATGCGTGGTCAGGCTGGTTCGCGGCGGTTGGCTTGGCCATCGCAACGGATGGAAGAACGACTGCTGGAGACGGACAGGGGTTTCGGAAAGACACTGGGACCATATGGGGAGAACAGACGAATTCTTGACCTGGTGAGCGACGAAGAGCATGGACCTGTGGCCTGTGGGGGACAAAGGACCGCGTTATGACGTAGACGCACACAGGAGAGACAAGAGACGTCGCCTCGGTGGTATTTGGCGTTCATGGCGGACATGTGAGGTGGACGAGGAAGCGCGGGGCACTCGCGGGGTTGTCGTGGTGCTACATACGATGTACGAGTCGTGAAGATCCTAGGCGTACATGACTTGCAAGCTTTCCAATCGGCGCACTCGGAATGCCGTTCCCGTCCTTCTCACCATGGCTGGGGGCGTTTAGGCCGCACTACGCCTTCTCCCCATGGATACTCGTCGCCAAGCCTCAGCCATTCCCACCGCCTCGAACCTGTCTGTACCGCTCCTCGAGCGTCTCTAGTCTTCCCAGCGAAACATCCATGATCCCTTCCAGATTCCGCAGCCTCTCCCGAGGCGCCAATGCTTCGCGTTTAATGTCCTCTGGACCGGTCGGATACGATATGGCCGATTCGGCAAGGGTGAACAACTCGCTTGCAACCTCGGTGGGGTCCCGGCCGGTACTGAGATCCGCGGCGAGGTCCTGAATGATCCACGGATCGATTCCGATACTCGCCCGACTTCGCTCGTCCGGTTTCCGGTTGAGTTCCTGTTCGTCGACCATGCGTGTGAGCTCGGCTGCGAGCTTGGTGTGCGCGGTCTGAACCCGGTCCATGGATGTGCGCAGGCAGGCCATGTTGGCGCGGAGGGTTTCGTTGGTGAGCAGTAGGTCGTCGTACTTCCTTTGAAGGGCGACAAGCTTGATGATACGCTCAGATGTCTCGTGGCCGGTGCCATCGACGGTCGAGCTGAGCGTAGTGCTGATATTGAACAGCTGGTCCTGCAGATTTCCGAGGATCTGCTGCAAGTCTGTCGAGATGGGAACGTCGGCGTGTACCGCCTTAGAGTAGATCTCAGCCCCTGCAGACACCATAGAGCGCCTCTTGACCGGGGCAGGGCTCATGTCCACTTCCCACCCTTCCCTGTTCGTCCTTTTGCCCTTTCCAGCCCGCTCGAGGGGCTCCTCTGCGAGCAAGCGCCTCGCCACGCTGCCAGCTTCAAAGAAGTCCTCCTCGTCGCTTGTGAACCCGGATATGACCTCAGACGAGACAGTCACCATTGAAGGAGAGCTGCTCCTGTTATGGGAATGTTCATCCGTCATGCCGAGGGGATTCGCCGCTGACTGAACCTGGGATGCTGGGCCAGCATCTGAAAGCTCGAGCTGCAGCGACCTGGACATGACGTGCGGACAGGAGGAGAGTGCGGGTGAGGTTGCGAGTGTAGGGCAGACTCGTTGCCGTCTCGGTCGATGCCTGATGTATAGATGTGAGATGCCGCATGCCAATTGGCACCCTTCTTGTACGACGGGCCCAGGAGTCGGTGAGTGGCAAACAGCCTTTCCACAAGCCGGGCTCGTTTTGGGTGCAACTTCGACTGCACACAGCCCGGCGAGACATTGGGCCGCTTTGAGCGGACAGTACCACACCCTCCTGAACCATTTTTGCGCCGAGAGGCCACAGCATGCATGCAATACAAGGGACAATATGAGGGCCGCTGTTCTATCTGGTTGAGACACAGACCGCACCGGCAGGCGAAGTAACCGAGTGGCGAGCAAGTGGCAAACGGGTGGCAAGCGAATCGCTGATGAGCCGAGAGTAGCCGAGGAAACCAGAAGCGCCTAGACTGCGTTCATAACGGTCATGAGTTTCTCATAGACCGCGAAAACTATACCGCCGCTCATCTAGCAGGTCAGCCGGTGTATAACCTAGATGACTCGGGATCGGAGGGTGCCCGACATACCATGAGACGAGCGAGCCGGGGAGTCGTTCCGCCCCACAGCCGTGCCACACCCTCCTGGTTAATTGTCTAGAGTCAGCGCGCCGCTACAGGGCATGGGATCGTCGTAGCTCACGGTGACAAGGCAGTGCAGACTATTGCGATACCGCGTCTCCGCTCCAGCGGCCTGCATTCGCGTCTTGATGTTATCCAGAGGCATGGTGGTGTCTGGCGTCAGGGCATGGTTATAGCGCATGCCGAGGCGGTACTCACAGACTGTGATCAAGCCAGCGATGGCCCCCAGTCCGAATGTCGTGGCGGATCCAAGCTTGCCGGTTTCCGGTCTCATGTAGTCCAGGGCGAGCTGTTGCAATGTTGCGTACGAGGTGAAGCGGACAGCCGAATTCGCGCCCTGCTTCATGATCTATATAGTCAGTTTCATGACCGGCGCACACTTCCCCGCCAGACTCACGGTCGGGAACAGTCCCCGATATATGCCGCCGAAGCCCTCCGTCCGACATATGGTAATGGTCCCATTCATAGTGCTCGTGTAGACGGGCCGCGCCGACGCCGCATCCTGGATCAACTTGGTTCTGGGCGTCAATACAGCAGCCCATTTTGCGATGCACATCGCAGACACCTACTTTATCGTCTCCGATGGCGTGACAGCTACGACGGCCTCGACTACTCCCGCACCTAATCCGGCGAGCACAGTCCGAGTTGCCGTCATTTTCCCCTGATGATCAGTCAAAGCCCACGGCGCCCTGGCACATTTCAACTCACATCGGCATCCTTCAATGCCCCCTTAATCGAGTCGTATGTCATGAAGCGCACTCCAGCCTTCAGTCCATTTCCAGCGATCAGTGCGCCTGCTCCAGCATACAACCCCTTAACTCCTCTCGTCTTCACCGTGTCCGTCAGAATCGCAACGATACTAGTATTCGCCTAAAGTCAGTCGGCACAAGCTGGGGTGGGGGCCACAACACACCGATCCTTTCTTGGCAGCAAATTGTGCCTGCGTTTTGACATACTCGGTCGGGTAAGTGATGAAGCCCTCGACTGAGCCCGCGACGACACCGCAGAACAGCGACTTGAACTGGGAAGGTTTAGCTTGAGAGGTCGACATTTCAGCTGATGGTATGGAGGGGTGGGACGGCGGATCACGACCGATCCGTCGTCATATATCCGTGGATATTGTTGACATGGGGTCCCGAAGGCCAGAGACAAGAAGTGAAATCAAAAGCCGGACGGTACTTGTCCGTCCTTTCCGGGCCGTCCCCAGGAGTCTGGCCGAAGCGGCAGGAACCGCAGACGGAAGGTCACCATCCGTGTCCCTGTCGGATTCACGTCGGTCAAAAGCAGACACGCGCTCCAATCCATCCATGCATTGACTAATTTGAAATGTACCTTGACTTGCACTCATCTTCAGCGTCACGGCTTCACCTTTCCATGGATGACCGATAATACTGTCAGGAGGGCCAAAAAGGCTGCTGCACCGCATCCACCATGGCTCGGAGGTGAGGGACCCTCGTCGGCTAAGCGATGACTCCTGGCCACAACTTACGTGTAGGCGCTGCGGCGATGATGTCCGTATGCATTACGCATCCGATCGATCAAACCAAGGTCAGGTCCCAGACGCAGCATCCTAGACGAAGTATGCTGGCGACCGCGCGCAACACGGTCGCGGCATCGGGCGTGAGGGGCCTCTGGACCGGTCTGACCGGTAGTCTGCTCAGACAGGCGACATATGGAGCTGCCAGATTTGGCATCTATGCCGAATTGAAGAACCGAGACACCAAGAAGCGTGGAGCAGATAGCGAGATGGGCGGCTCGAAGTGGAAGCTGGTGCAGAACGGGGCAATATCAGGGGTCGTAGCAGGCGTCGTGGGCGCGCCAGCAGGTGAGCCGAGTCCTTGACATCTTGGTCATTACAGGCTGACACACAGAGCTCGTTATGGTGCGAATGTGCTCGGACGGCGTCAAGGATCCGACTAAGCGGGTCAACTACCGGAACGCCTTTCATGGCCTGTACAGAATAGCGATGGACGAGGGCTTCAAAAACGTGTTCCGGGGGACAGGCGTGACGGTGCTTCGAAGCGTGGTCATGAACGCCAGCCAGCTGTCATGGTGGGTCCGGCAATGGCCCGTATTGGAGTACCCACTAAAAGCTGCTACGACGTCATCAAGGAGCAGTTGCTGCTCTCTGGCTACTTCACCGACTCGGTGCCACTGCACCTGATCACGGCCACTCTAGGCGGAACAATAGCCGTGACTGCTTGCGCGCCCATCGATGTGATCAAGTCCAGGGTGCAGTCATCAACAGCGCAGGGTGTCGTGAGTGGGCTCCACGACCCATACACGGCATGTTCTGACTTGAAAGAGCGCGATGTCGATCATATCAAAATCTCTGCGGAGAGAGGGCTTCAGCGTGCTGTTCAGAGGATGGCTGCCGGCTTGGATGAGGATGACCCCGACGACAACACTGACATTCATGTTCCTAGAGCAGCTCAAGAGGCTGTACTAGACGTACAGGATCTCCCACATATTCGCATGCATTGCATTCGGATGACTTCTCAATACTCAGGACCCCCTTGAACTCGGAGGCTCTTCCAGCTCGGACAGTGAGTTGAGTCCTGTAATGCTTCCTCCATACGGTGAGCGGCGCTGGCTGAGACCGATTATAAACACTGTTATGGCCCGAGTAACCGGGGATTACCCGGTAGATCGGTAAAGGGGATGAACACGTGGAAATACACAACGCCAATGTCGGGCTGCGTTGTCCGAAAGGGCCCGGGACAGTGCGGCATTTGGGAGGGGGTGGCGCAGGGAGGGATGGAGAGGTGGGTCATGCGGACGTGGCTCCTAGGGGGCCAAGTCAGAGTGGGGGTGGGTGGGGTGCGGATACGGGGGACACCCATGGGACGGGCAACTTCGAGTCAGATATACGCTGAGCCTCGGACCGTGTAGCGCCTATATCCGCTTGGTGGAAGAATGGTGGGTAGGCGCCCAAAGCGCTAAAGCGCCCCAGCGAGGCGAGATGTCGAGGCACAATAAGACCTCGCAGTGCACCGGTGAGTGGCAATTTCAGCAATCTTGTTCACCTCCATCTTTCCAGCCTCATCGGTACACATATACATCATATCGCTCATGCATGATACCTAGCCCTTCACACGTTCGCAACTACTCCTTGTTGATTTCCTCGACGTGGCCCACTTCGGCCTTGTCAATGTTGGCACGCTCCGCCGAGTCCGCTACGGCTCGGGATCCTCCGAAGGCTTCTTCAATCTCCTCCAACGTCCTGCCCTTTGTTTCGGGCATGAAGAAATACTCATACAAGGCTCCCACAGTTGTCTGCAGGTCAGCACAGGTCAGACGATCGTGTCTT
>Ga0308169_10006736_pt1 | contig 10037 bp, 9 predicted proteins | sample PhyBR1_2_FD_202139 | JGI IMG/M metagenome (GOLD analysis project Ga0308169, IMG submission 202139) | Phyllosphere microbial communities from UC Gill Tract Community Farm, Albany, California, United States - DLSLSB.R1 | ecosystem: Host-associated > Plants > Phyllosphere > Unclassified | place... | reverse complement strand
CGCACTAGGTCTCCTTGCGGGTCTTGCGCTTGCGCTTCTTGTCGTCACCGGTGGCCGGAGCCTTCTTGACGGCCTTCTTGGCCGGGGCCTTGCCGGCCGGAGCCTTCGAGGCGGGGGCCTTGCCAGCAGTGGAGGCAGGCTTCTTCTGCAGACGAGGAAGAACACGAGGCGAGTCAGCGCACTGCTCTGGAGGGCCGTACGACAGGTGGCACGTCTCGAGGTGATGGAGCGGGATGGAGGAGGACGGAGATGGAGCGTACCTCGGCGACGCCAGACTTGGGGGCCATTGTTGCTAGTTGGGGTGGGTTGGTGGGGTGGTGGTGGTGGAGAGGAGAGTGCGTAGAGTAGCTTGAGCTTGAGAGAAGAGGGAGAGGGAGGAGCGAGGCGAGGAGGAGGACGACGACGACGGCGCGCGAGACGGGAGCCAAACACGGCTCGGCTCAGTTCAAAATGCGGACGTCCGCATCGCCAGAAATGCGTGCGTCCGCATCCTCGCTCGCTCTCGTCGTCGTCGCTCGGCCGCTCAAACACTCCGCTCCTCTCGACCACCCTCCTCCTCAGCACGCGCCTCCTTCTCTCTCTCCTCACACCGCCTTTAAGCACCTCTTCACGCACCTCACCACCCACCCCACCCCACCACCCCAACTCTACCTCATCATGTCTTCTGGCGGCAAGTCTGGCGGCAAGGCTGGCGGCGACGCGTCGTCCAAGGCCCAGTCGCGCTCGGCCAAGGCCGGTCTCCAGTTCCCGGTCGGTCGTATCCACCGTCTCCTCCGCCGCGGCAACTACGCCCAGCGCGTCGGTGCTGGTGCTCCCGGTCCGTCTCGCTCTCCTCCTCCCCCACTTCCTCCTCGCCTGCCGTAGCTGACTCTGTCCCTCCTCTTGTGCGCAGTCTACCTCGCCGCCGTCCTCGAGTACCTCGCCGCCGAGATCCTCGAGCTTGCCGGCAACGCCGCTCGCGACAACAAGAAGTCGCGCATCATCCCGCGCCACCTCCAGCTCGCCATCCGCAACGACGAGGAGCTCAACCGCCTCCTCGGACACGTTGTCATCTCGCAGGGTGCGTCTGCTTCTCTTTGCGCTCGCTGTCGACGTCGAAGACGCCGATCTGACCCACCTTCTCCTCCTCCCTCCCTCTTCCTCGCGAGCAGGCGGTGTCCTCCCCAACATCCACTCGGAGCTCCTCCCGGCCAAGACCAAGGTCGGCAAGGATGGAAAGCCGAGCCAGGAGATGTAGAAGAGCGACTTTGCTTCTCTGCTCGAGCGTTCGAGGTGTCGGCGGCGGCGGCGTGCGCGGTGTTCGATTTTCCGTCTTGTTGTGCCCATTTCTACCCCAGGCTGCAATGCGCCTTTCTTCACATCATCCTATGTATCCCGAGGGCTTCGTCGAGAGCGTCGGTGCTCGAGCCTTTGTCGAGCGAGCCGTTCGAGAGCGACGAAAGCGACCTCGAGACGCAGTCGGCGCGAAGCTGCCTGTTCTCACAGGCGTTCGCTCGTCTGGACCTGCAGAGCATCGGTGTCGGACCCAGTGCGTACTCTGAGCAGCGGCTCGGTTCGGGGAGGTGGCGCGGCGAGCGAGGTGTGCGAGCGAGCGGCCCGAGCGGCTCGAGAACGACGCGTCGCCGCCTCTCTCGCTCTTCGACGCGCACGTCGGCCGCGCCTTCTTTTTCTCCGAAGGCTCGCCATGGGTCAAGATTGCGACGATAGCAGCACGGCTATGCACCGACGTAGCGAGGGCGAGCACTTTGAGAAGGTCAGCGGCAGTGGAGCCCGATCGCTCCTGCGCACCTGCTGTTCTGCACCGGCTCGCCGCCTGCCCGTGAGCTGTCGAGATCGACGGACGAGGGCCCTGTGCGGCAGTGCGCTCCCTAAGCGAGGCGCGGAAGCCGTTCGAGCAAGGCACTCCAGCTCCGCACTCCTTCGTCCTGCTGCTGTACCAGGCACGCGCGGTGCCGACCGCCAGCGGGCGTAGTGTCTCGTACTAGACAGTGCGATACAGACCCGCTCAACCGTGCGCGGCGCACGCTGGTCCCAGGCTTCGAGGCAGAAGCGGTCCGTGCGCCGGAAGAAGGACGTCGCCTCGGGCGCGGGCGCGGGCGTGGGCTCGATTCGCTCAGCATGAGAGCACGTGCACGAACGAGAGGGATGGCCCGGGGTAGCAGCGAGCAGCGCAGACAACGCGGAGAAGCTGCAGAGCGGCGTCGAGAGAAAGTGGCCTTCTCAAAGACCCGGCTGCGTGTTACAACGCATCAGATACGCACGCCTGCGCCAGACGCTCAAGCAAGTCCTCGATGGTCTAGTGGTTATGATTCGGCTCTCTCACAGCCGCGAGCGGGGTTCGATTCCCCGTCGGGGAACCACAAAAGGGCGCTTCGGCGCGTTCTCTTTTTTTTTGCTTTCGAGCGCGAGCGAGCCATCTCCTACCGGGCTTTGCTGCCCTCAGCGGTCCTTCTGCGACGCTGCGCGAGAGGGCCGACGAGCCTCGAGACCGTCCCCTCCCGGACGACGCAGAGCCAGGTGTTCTCGGCTCCCGGCTCGCACAGGCACCTCTCGTAGCTGTAGACAAGCCTCGCAGCTCGCTGCCGAACGACGGGACGAGGCTCGCGCTATCGGCAAATCGGCGGGAACGGCGCTCGCACGGTCGTTGCAAGTCCGGCTCGACAGCATCGCTTTCTCCAGCCCGCTCGTCTACGTGCTCGCAGTGCTCGCCGCCGCTGCCCTCCTCGCGTCGCCCTGCGGTCGCTGCACGACGGTACCGAGCGGAACGAGAGCCCAGAAAGAGAACGACTTGACGTCGGACGGCGGTGGAGCGTGCTTACCCTTCTGCGGGCTCTTCGTCGGCGAGGGAGGGATGCCGTCGTCGGCCTGGTAGACGTACGTGACGAGCATGTTGGCCTGCAGAGGTGGAAGAGGAGAGGGCGAGGGCGGGTCAGCTCGGCCGCTCGGAAAGTGCGAGGAGATGAGGGAGGAGGGAGACGAGCGGACGCACCCAGAGCGGACCCGGCGACGCCTCTTTGGCGACGGCGACCTCCATGAGGACCGTGGTGCGGTTCATCTTGCGCTCGACGATGCCGGGCCCGCCCTTGCGCCTGCGCTTGGTCGGGCTCGACCGCCCGCCCTCGCCGCCGCCCTCGGCCTCGTCGCCCTCGTCGAGCTCGTCGTCTTGGTCCTCGTACTCCCAGTCCTCGGCGTAAGCCGAAATAGGGAACGTCGGCGAGGGGATGTTGACGGCGAAGAGCGGCGGCGCCGGCGGCGTGTCGTCCTCGGTCGCGTCGGCGGGAGGAGCGGGAGGACCTGGCTGGCTCGTCGCACCGGGACGAGCGACGGCGAGCTTGACGTGGATGGGCTCATAGAGCGGGTTGGCGAAGCTGATCTCGTACACGTAGGTCCTGCCGCTCCTGAGCGGGTCGTCCTCGCCGCTCGCGTCTGCGCTCGAGCGACCTCCTGCGCCCGTGCGCGCCGTCTTGCGCGAGGCCGTGCTCGCCGCGATGGCGCTGAAGCGCGAGCCGATGCTGGCGGGCGGACGGCGGAAGACCGAGATCGACGGGAGGTAGTTGGCGGCGACGAGCTTGATCTTAAACCGGGTCGACGACGACTTCTGCTCGGGCTTGATGAGGATGTGGGCGCAGACGGGGCAGCGCTTCGAGAGCTTGGCCTGCAGGGGCGTGCGGAGCGGTCGTAGATCTCTGTAGCACGGGCAGAGCGAGAGCGTCAGCTCTGCGCGGCGTGCAGGAGGGGGAGGAGGACGAAGTAGTGGCAGGACGGCGCACGCACCTGCTGAGCACCGGCATGTTCCACCCTGACATCCACCGCTTGTCCAAGCTCGCGACGTGCTCCATGTCCGACATGCCCCGCATCGCCTGCACCATTTGTGCGTCGCGGTCGACGCCCTTGCCCTTGTCGCTCGCCGCCCTCGCGCGCCGGTTCTCCTTCTCGCTGCCCGGCCCGCCGCCGCGCGCAGGGTACAGGCTCTTGTACGGCTCGAGCTCGTCGGGTGCGGTCGACGCATCGCCGCCGTGTGCGCCGTGTCGAGCGCGGGACGTCGTCGAGGCGAAGAGCGAGCCCGAGCCGCCGTACCGGCTGCTGAAGCCCGGGATGTCCTTGTAGAGCTGCGCCGAGGCGGCACTGGCGGAAGCGCCGGTGGAGGAGGCGCCGGCTGCGCCGACGACGCCCGACTGGGCCTGCGAGCGGCGCAGGAACGGCTCGAGATGGTCCTTGACGTGGTCGAACTCGAGGAGGTCGGCAGAGGGCTCCTCGGCCTTCTGGAGCTGTACTGTTGCGAGGGGATGCAACGAATCAGCGAACGCTGCAGCGCGAGAGAACAGGTGGCGCCCGAGCGAATGAGGGAGAGAGCGAGGACGCACGAGACAGGCCCGTCGGCTTCTCGAACGTGACGCCGACCTGGTTCGAGTCCCACCGACAGAAGTTGCACGCGAGCAGGTACGGCGGCTCGCCGACGCTGGCGGCGGCCGTGTTGAGCGGGAGCGACGAGTCGGGGTCGGACGCGACGACCGAGAGCGTGTGGTCGCAGAGCGGGCACTGGAAGCAGTTGCGGGCGCACCTGCGGGGTGGGGGGGGGGGGGTCCCAGCATGATTCAGCTCGTGCTCGGTGCAGGGCGTGCAGGCGGGAGAGGAGGACGGACCGGTTCTTCTCGCCGCGCACGCTGGCCGACGGCACCTCGAACAGACAGTTCGGGCAGAAGTAGCACGCGACCTCGCAGGCGGCGCAGGCGTTGCACCTGATGGCGTCGCAGTCCTCGCAGAAGAGGAGCTCGGGGAGCGGGTGGTGCTGGAGGTGCGAGAGGGGAGGGTCGGCGGGCGGAGGGCGCGTGTGGGAGAAGGGCGAGGTGCACGAGCAGTGGAACAGGGCGTCTTGGTGGCTCATGGCGGGCGTGCCAGGTCGTCTGTGGGCTGCGCTGGTCCCCTCGTGGTCGTACTCGGCGGCTCGAGGCGGGAAGGGCGAGGTGGAGCGATGAGGCGGGGTGCCGGCGGCTCGACGCGACCCAGGTCCAAGGGCGGGGCGCGAGGGTGCTGGCGCGGTGCCGAGCTGTGCTAGCTCGCGCGCTGGGCGGGTTCAGCGGCGACTGCGGGCGGGCGAGCTGCGCGACGACGGTGAGAGCAACCGAGACGAGCGCTCGCGCTTCCTCTCGAGGGGAGGCAACGTCTCGAGTTCCGGCACAGACAGCTTTGCAAGCGAGACAGACGACGACGCAGCTACACAGGAGGCAGGAGAGACAAGCGGAACTCGACAGAGAGGAGAGGAGAGAGAGGAGGGTCGGCCCGAACGCTCGCCGCTCAGTGCGTCGACGACGAGAACTGCGGGCGCGCAGAGCTGGCCATGGGTCAGCGATGCCTCTCTTCGGTCTCTGGCGAGCTGGGACGCACCTTGTTGACGGCCTTGGTGCCCTCCGAGATGGCGTGCTTCGACAGCTCGCCGGGCAGGATCAGGCGCACGGCCGTCTGGATCTCGCGCGACGAGATCGTCTGCTTCTTGTTGTATGCCGCGAGCTTGCCGGCCTCGGTCGCTGCGTGCACGTCGAGCGGGGTCAGCTGCTGTCGCTGACGCCGGGGAGGAGAGCGCGCTCGAGCGAGAAGGACGCACCGATGCGCTCGAAGATGTCGTTGACGAACGAGTTGAGGACGAGCATGGCCTTGTTCGAGATGCCCGTGTCGGGGTGAACCTGCTTGAGCACCTTGTAGATGTACGACGAGCTGCGGGCGGGCGACAGAGGGAGCAAGAGGCGAGTCAGCGAGATTCTGCGCCGACGCCGAAGGCGAGGACGAGACGAGACGCACTAGGTCTCCTTGCGGGTCTTCTTCTTCTTCTTCTTCTTCTTGCCGTCGTCGGCGATCGACGGCTTGCCCTTAACGGCCTTGGTCGCGGGCGCCTTGGCGGGACCTTTGCCGCCCGTCGTCGACACGGGCGTCTTGGCCGAAGTCGTGGTGGAGGGGGCCATGCTGCGCGCGCAAGGCAGGGGTCAGCGGGCGTCTCGACTCGGTGTAGGTGCATAGACAGAGAGACGCACTTGGACTGGGTCGAGGTGGGTGCGAGGACGCTGCGCGGGGAGGAGAAGGAGGGCGTCAGCAAAGAAGGGCGAGCGCAGGCGCAGCGGCCGCCGTGACCCTGCTCTCGCTGCCCGCACGTGTCGCAGGAGCTGGACGTACCGAGAGTTGATGCGCGTAGGAGGGCAAAAGTGAGGTGAAGGAGGGAGAGAGACGGTCGGGGCCTCGTCGTCCGCCGGCCTCGGGCTGCGCGGGCTCAGAGGTCAAACCCGACTCCCTCTCGCCGCGAGCTCGCACGGGCGGGTGGCATCGGTAGAGCGACGTGTGAATGCCTCGTACGCCTACTCCGCCCCTCGGAAGTGCTGCCCGGCGAGAGATGAGACCGCTCGCCGGCTCCGCACGAGCCGCTCGAGGTTGACATTGTCGGCGGCGCGTTGCTCGCTCTTTCCTCGCCTCCTGCGCTTGCTCGCTCAGACTGAGCTAAGCCTTGCAGTTCTTGACGCGCTTGGCGAGACTAGAGCAGCGGCCGCGCGGTGCGTGCCCATCGCCGCGGAGCTGAAGAGCAAGCAGCATGGTGCGCTCGACGGGCATCTCCTAGCGCCTCGACACCTCGTCGCACTTGCTGCACGACTTGGACGCCCTTCTGGCTCTTCCGCTACACCAGCGTGGGCTGCTTGAGCTGCAGGATGAGTGACCCGACGACGACGACGGCGTCGACGGCTGCCTCCTCGACTTTCGCTTCTGACGACTCGTCCTCTTGGCACCGAGAAGGCCCCGTCCGGCTGCTACAGAGCGAGAAGTGGACGAGGAAGAACGGTCCTGTCGCCTGCGAGCTGTGAGTCCACCACCCTTTCCTCTCTCGCCTCTTCCTCTCGCTTCGAAGCCAGCACCGACAGCGTCGCTTCCCCAGCGGCCCATCGTCAGAAGCCGTTGAGGGAGACGAGTACTGACTCATATGAGCTCGCGCGCAGCTGCAGGAGACGTCGAGTGCGCTGCTCGGGCTTCGAGACGGGCGCGCCGTGCCAGTCCTGTGCGTCTCGACCTCTCAATTCACTCGCCTCGCTCTTCTCGACTGACGAGTCGCTCCTTTTGCACGCAGGCATCCGTCGCAACGAGTACTGCGTCGTCGGCGACGACACCTACACGCCCGACCAGACGCCGACGACCATCTTCATCCCGATCCTTCCCCCTCCGCCGGCACCCTGCACCTCGCCCTCCTCGAGCTCCATCGTCCCGCTCGTCCTCGACGTCGACGCCCTCCGCAAGGCCCTCGAGAGCCGCATGTGCGTGCTCCCAGCCCTCATCCGTCCCTGCCGCCGGCGCGACTGACCTTCGCAACCCGACCGCGCGCACAGACCTCGTCCTGCACCCCTCGTCTGGAAGTCGACGGACGACTCGGTCCAGCCCAACGGCTCGACGGCTCGCGGCCTGCGGCAGAAGCGCTCGACGACCAGCTACGTCGAGGACGAGCCCGAGCCGCCCGCCGTCGTCGCTCCTCGCGCCGCGCCCAAGAAGCGCGCCCGCGCGCTCGTCGCCGACGACACGCCGCCGAGCCTCGTCGAGCACGTCGAGCAGCACGAGCCGACGGTCGAAGCGAGCACGAGCAGCTCGCACAAGCGTACCCGCCGCCCGAGGCCGTCGGGCGCGAAGCAGATCAAGCTACGCCGGCACGTGCCCGAGCGGGCGTCGCCGACGCCGCAGCCAGGCGTGCAGCTCGCCGTCTTCAGCTCGAGGACGGCCGCGCTCGTGCGCATCGAGGCGCGCAAGGTCGAGCCGCATGTCGGCCTCGGGACCGAGCCAGCCGAGCGGTGCGTCCTCGCTCCTCCCTCTGCGCGTACGCCGCAGCGAGCCGACGCTGACCCTCCTCATGCCCCTCCCGCCTCACCTCGCCCGCAGCGCGCCCTTATCGACGCTCTCGACGCGCTTCCCCACCTCCTGCGCGCGCGACGAGCCCAAGCCCGACCGCCGCTCCCTCCTCGCTCGCACCTCCTCCGCCTCGCCCACCTCGCACCTCGTCCTCGCCGCCTCGATCCGCCGCGACAGCTTGGCGTCGAGCTCGTCGCTCGCCTCGAGCGAAACGACGCTCTGTGGGTGCGCTGCGCTGGGCGAGAGGCGCGCGAGCACGGCGACGAGCGCGAGCAGCTTTGACGAGGTCGGCGGCGAGGGCGAGGGAGAGGGCGAGGGCGAGGCGACGATGCGGCGCGTCGGTAGCGCATGAGGGTACGGCAGCGAGAGGGAGGGATGTCGAGCGTCGAGCTGGAGCGGCGGGGCGAGCCGGAACGGCGGCGGGTGGTCGAGCGCGAGCGGGCGAGGCGGGACGTAGGGACGGACAAAACTGCATGGCACTGCTTGGGTTACTGCGTACAAGCTCTAGGCATACACCCTGAGCGAGAGCATCATCAGCGAGCCACTCTTTGCGACGAGAGAGAGAGCGAGAAGGAGAGAGCGCACGCACCTCTGGAGCACCCGCTTGTCGAGCAACCGGTCCCGCCTCCTCTGCTCGGCGAGCGCAGCCATCTCGCTCACAGGCCCATCGGGCAGCTGCACCTGCCGGAGGACGCCCTTGAGCGGGCGACCGGTTGCCGGGTCGACCGCGACCTGCGAGGTGGGGCAGCAGAGCGAGGGTCAGGACGGCCGACGAGCGCGAGCCGACAGCAGGACGATGCGGTGCGGGCTGCCGGATCGACGAGGCAGGATGTGGGAGAGGAGGCGAGGGTGCAGGAGAGAGAGGGAGGAGAGAGGAGGACGCACGAGCGTGAGGAACGACTCGGAGACCTGGCGGACCTTGGGCTGCGCCGAGTTGCGGTCCTCGCACGTGACGATGGCGGCCACCTCGACGCTCGAGTCGTACACCTTGAGGACGGCGGCGCGCACGTACACGACCTCGCCGAGCTCGACGGCCGTCTTGAACGTGAGCGAGTCGATGGCGGCGCTCGACCAGCTCGCCGAGGGGAAGACGCGCCGCGCGGCGATCGTCGACACCTCCTCGGTCCAGCGCATGAGGGTGCCGCCGAAGAGGATCTGCTTCGAGTTGGCGTGCTGCGGGCGCACGATCCAGAGGCACTGCGAGCGAGAGAGGAGGTGGATCAGCTCGCTCGCCTCGGCGAGGAGGGCAGGAGGGCTCGAGCGAGGGAGAGAGAGGACGCACCATGCTGAGCGTGTCGGCAAAGTCGACGTGCGACGCGACGTCGAGCGCCCTGCGCTGGTCCGGGTCGTCGAGCGCCGCGCTCGAGTGCCCCTTGGCCTGGTCGACGACGTCGTCGCCGACGAGCGGGATCGCGTGCCACCCGCCGTGTCCCTTCTTGCGCACGGCGGCGTCGACGACCGACCGCTTGACCCGGACGGGCTCGACAAAGCCCTCGATCTCGCCGACGACGTCGTCGCCGTCGACGTGGACGTCCGAGTCGCCGCGCATGAAGGCCTCGGTGACGACCTCGACCTGGAGGCTCGCGAGGAGGTCCTCGCGGTTGTGCGACTCGAGGCTGCGCAGCTTGTCGGCGTCGAGGACGGCGCGCTCGAGCCGCAGGACCTCGTCGCGGAACGACGTGTGGAGCGCGGCGTCGGCCTTTGAGCGCTGGATGCGGTGCGCTCGGCGTCGGCCGGCGAGCAGGTAGCGCTTCTGCTCGAGGAGCGTCTGCGGCTTGACCTCGGGGAGCTGCGCGCGGCGAGGTGCGGGAGGTGCGGTGAGGCCGACGAGGTCGCTGACGACGAGGATCGGGTGCGGCGACGGCGGCTGGGTCGGCTTTGCGACAAAGGTGAGGTAGGCGTGGCAGGTGTAGGTCTCGCTCTTGAGCGGGTCGGAGCGCGACTGGCGCATGACGCGCACGCCGATTTCCATCGAGCTGCGCGCAGGAGGGGGAGCGGGTCAGCTTCGCCCTGCTGGTCTGCGCGCGATCGAGAGGTACGACTAGAGGTCGCTCGAGGACGCACCTGCCCCATGCCCGGTTGACGGACGAGCTGATCGAGATCACGTCGCCGACACGGACCTCCTCGAGGAAGATGACACGGTCGGCGCTGATGGTGAGGCACGGCCC
>Ga0308169_10006735_pt1 | contig 10037 bp, 9 predicted proteins | sample PhyBR1_2_FD_202139 | JGI IMG/M metagenome (GOLD analysis project Ga0308169, IMG submission 202139) | Phyllosphere microbial communities from UC Gill Tract Community Farm, Albany, California, United States - DLSLSB.R1 | ecosystem: Host-associated > Plants > Phyllosphere > Unclassified | place... | reverse complement strand
GTGCGCGGCGCGGTCCCGGCCAGCAGCTGCGGCAGCACATTGTAGAGCGCCAGCTCGGCCGCCACCGTCACCTTGCCGAACACCTCGAAGGCGGTATCGTCGGGCAGGATGGGCACGGCCTGCTGGGCCACGATGGCGCCGGCATCCGGCTTGACCGTCATCTCGTGCAGCGAGGCGCCGGTCTCGAGCGCGCCATGCAGCACCGCCCAGTTGGTCGGCGCGCGGCCGCGGTAGGCCGGCAGCAGCGAGCCGTGCATATTGTAGGCCGGCGCGACGTCGAGGACGGCCTGCGGCAACATGTGGCGGTAGTAGAAGCTGAACATCAGGTCCGGCCGGGCGGCCTTCACCCGTTCCAGCAGCTCCGGGGATTTCGCATCGTCCGGGGTGATGTAGGGGATACCTTCGGTCTCGCACAGCGATTGCACGGACTCGAACCAGATGTTCTCGGTGGCGCTGTCCTGGTGGGTGACGACCAGGGCGACGTCGACGCCGCCGGCGAGCAGGACTTTCAGGCAGCGTACGCCGACGTTGTGGTAGGCGAAGACGACTGCGCGTTTGGAGGCTTGGGTCATATGTTTATGTATCTTTTCGCCGATAACAGATGAACCGTCATCCCCGCCAAGGCGGCCGGCCAGGTCGGGAACGACGGAGTTTATGTTCTCGGGGGCGACGCTGATATTTTCAGCGCACCACCTGCCGCTTTTCCGCCGCTTCCATCTCGGCCCCGGGCGGCATGCCCTGCAGGATGGTCTGCACCACATACCGCGGCCGTGCCCGCACCTGCTGGTAGATCCGGCCGACGTATTCGCCCACCAGGCCGATGCCGAACAGGATCACGCCCATGAAGAAGAAGGCGATCGCGAACAGGGTGAACACGCCTTCGGCTTCGGCGCCGAGGACGAAGCGGCGGATCAGCAGGAACAGCACCAGCAGCGCCGACAGCAGCGACATCGTGATGCCCAGCATCGAGAAGAACTGCAGCGGCACCAGCGAGAAGCCGGTCATCAGGTCGAAGTTCAGGCGGATCAGGCTGTACAGCGAATACTTCGATTCGCCGGCCGCGCGCTCCTCGTGCTCGACCACGATCTCGGTCGGCTTGCGCGAGAATTTATAGGCCAGCGCCGGCACGAAGGTGTTCACTTCGGCGCACTGGTTGACCAGGTCGATCACGTTGCGGCCGTAGGCGCGCAGCATATTGCCCTGGTCGGTGATGTGGATGTTGGTGATCTTCTCGCGCAGGCGGTTCATCATCTTCGAGGCGACCGTGCGCCAGGCCGAGTCCTGGCGCTTGCGGCGGATCGAGCCGACGTAGTCGTAGCCCTCGCGCATCTTGGCCACCAGCTTGTGGATCTCTTCCGGCGGGTTCTGCAGGTCGGCGTCGAGCGTGATGACGATCTCGCCGCGGGTCTGCTCGAAGCCGGCCAGGATCGCCATGTGCTGGCCGTAGTTGCCGTTGAAGAGGACCACGCGGGTCACGTCGGGACGCTGGCGGTACTGCTCGGCCAGGATCGACACCGAGTTGTCGCGGCTGCCGTCGTTGACGAACACGACTTCGTAGGGCAGGCCCAGCTTGTCCATCGCCGGATACAGGCGCGCGAACAGGTTGGCCAGGCCGGCTTCTTCGTTATAGACCGGGATGACGATCGACAGCTCCGGTTTCACGCCCGCCACCGTCATTTCGCCAGCACCGATTTGACAGCCTTGACCGCGCGCTCGACGTCGGCGATGGTCATGGCGTTGAACATCGGCAGGGTCACGGTCAGGCGGCCGATCTTCTCGGACACCGGGAACATGCCTTCCTTGAAGCCGCGCTCGCGGTACATCGTGAACAGGTGGATCGGCGCGTAGTGGTAGCCGGTGCCGATATTGTGTTCCTTCTGCATGCGGGTCATGAACCCGGCGCGGGTACCCGGGCCGTTGTCCGGCAGGATGATCTGGAACAGGTGCCAGTTGCTGCTGCCGAAGGCCTTGATCGGCAGCTGGGCACCGTATTTTTCCTCGAAGTCGTCGCCGAAGCAGTCGAAGTAGTGCCGGGCCAGCGCCGCGCGGTGGGCGGTCAGCTTGTCCAGGTTCTTCATCTGGCCCAGGCCGATGGTGGCCATGATGTCGCTCATGTTGTACTTGCCGCCGAGGACGTCGACGTCGATGCCGTCCACGCCGCTGCGGGTCACGCCCTGCAGGCGGTATTTCTCGGCCAGGCGCGCTTCCTCGAGATTGTTCAGCACCAGGCAGCCGCCTTCGCCGGTGGTGATGTTCTTGTTGGCCTGGAAGCTGAAGGAGACGAAGTCGCCGAAGGAACCGATGCGCTTGCCCTTCCACAGCGAGCCGATGGCCTGGGCGGCATCCTCGACCACGCGCAGCTTGTGCTTGTTCGCGATCTCGTACATGCGGTCCATGTCGACCGGCAGGCCGGACAGGTAGACCGGAATGATGGCGCGGGTGCGCGGGGTGATCGCCGCTTCCAGCTTGTCGAGGTCGATGTTGCGGGTGACCGGGTCGATGTCCGCGAACACCGGGGTGGCGCCGACTTCGATGATGACGTTGGCGGTGGCCGGCCAGGAGACCGGGGTGGTGATCACCTCGTCGCCCGGCCCGACGCCGGCGATGCGCAGCGCGATCTCCATGGTGCAGGTGCCGGAGTTGAAGGTGCGTACCGGACGGCCGCCGAAATACTCGGACAGCAGGGCCTCGAAAGCCTGGTTCTTGGGACCGGTGGTGATCCAGCCGGAGCGCAGCACCTCGCCGACGGCGGTGATGGTGTCCTCGTCGATGGTGGGCCGGGAAAAGGGCAGGAAGGGCAGCTCGGCAGTCATGGGAAGCTCGATCGAATTGTTATTGGTAAAAATGAGGATGCCATTTTATCAGCGGCTGAGCCGTCCGATGCTCAGGAGCGCGCCAGCAGGGCGACGCCGACCATGATCACGGCAATGGCAAGCAGGCGCTGCGGCGAAATGGTCTCGCCCAGGAACATCCAGGCCCCCAGCGCCGCCACCACATAGCCCAGCGAAAGCATCGGGTAGGCGATGGTCACGTCGGTGCGCGACAGGCCCATGATCCACACCACCAGCGAGAGGGCGTAGCAGGCCAGGCCGGCCAGGATCGGCAACTGGGACGCGACCCGGACGAAGGTCTCGAAGGCGTTGCTCAGCGTAAGGTGGATGGCGCCGCCCAGGGCGTTGGTGCCGGCCTTGAGCAGCACCTGGGCGCAGGCGTTCAGGAGCACGCCGGAAATGATGAAAGCGAAAGTGGTGAGGTTCATGGTTCAGAGGTGAGCATCACTGAGTGGCGATCACGGTGCGGCGCGCATCGGTGGCGACGATACGCAGCGGGACGCCCTGGCGCTGCAGGTCGGCGGCGATCTCGGGACGGGTGATGGCGACACTCTTGACGCCGGCCGCCGCCTCGGCGCGCCACTGCTGCACGAAGGCCGGGATGGTCGGGATCGAGAGCTGCGGCTGCTGTTCGAGGCCGAAGGTGAATTCGTCCCAGTAGTCGACCAGGGTCACGGTGCGCCCGAGGTAGTAGGTCAGCGACTGTTCGTAGATGCCGACCGAGTAGACGCGGGTGGCCGGATCGGTGGCGCCGGCCGCCGTGAGTGCCGGCATCAGGTTGGTGCCGGCGCGTACCTTGCCGATCGGCTCGAAGCCCGCCAGCAGCAGCTGGGTGCCGGCGAAGCCGGCGATCGCCAGCACCAGCACGGTCAGGTCGCGCTGCATCTGGCGCGCGTACAGCATCGACAGGGCGCCGCCGATCAGCAGCACCAGGCCGGCCGCCAGCACCCAGGGCTGGTAGGCCGCGTACAGCACATCCTCGCCCGGATGGCGGGCCAGGCGCAGCATGAAGGGCACGAAGCCGAGCAGGCCGGCGCCGAACAGGGCGGTCAGGGCGCCGGTCAGCATGCGGCTGCGGCGGGTGCCGACGTCCAGGTAGTTCGCGATCAGCATGGCCACCGCCGGGAACACCGGCACGATGTAGCCGGGCAGCTTGGAATTCGACTTGGTGAAGAACAGGATGATGAAGGCGGTCCAGACCAGCAGCATCAGGCGCGGCTTGAAGCGGGCCGGCTCGTCCTGGCCGCCTGTTTCACCCCTTGCGCCCAGCACCAGGCTCTGCACCAGCACGCCGATCCACGGCAGGCTGCCCACGGCCAGCAGGACGAAGAAGACGTACCAGGCGGCTTCGCGGTGGTGTTCCTTCTTCAGGAAGCGGTCGAAGTGTTCGTGGATGAAGAAGAAGTGCGGCTGCTCCGGATTCTTCAGGCCGACCAGCACGAACCAGGGCGTGGCGATCAGGAAGAACAGCAGCAGGCCCTTCACCAGGTGCAGGCGGGTCCAGATCTTCCAGTCGCGCGAAAAGAGGGTATAGAACACCAGCACGCCGCCCGGCAAAACGAGGCCGATCAGGCCTTTCGCCAGTACCGACAGGGCCATCCCGGCCCAGCACAGCAGCATCCAGTTGCGCTGCTCGCCTGGCGTGGCGTCGTCGCGCTGGGCCACCAGCAGTGCGCACAGGGCGATCGTCATCATGGCGGACAGGCTCATGTCGACCGAATTGACCTGGCTGCAGATCACCCAGTAGAGCGAGGAACCCAGCACCAGCGCGGCGTAGAAGCCGATGCGGGCGCCGAACACGCGCATGCCGGCATAGCCGGTCAGGCCGACGCCGAGCAGGCCGCACAGGCCGGTCCAGAGGCGCGCCTGCCAGTCGCCGAGGCCGAAGACCTCGAAGGTCAGGGCATTCATCCAGGTCTGCAGCGGCGGTTTCTCGAAATACTTGATGCCGTTCAGGCGGGTCGTGATCCAGTCGCCGCTGGCGAACATCTCGCGCGCCATCTCGGCATAGCGCCCTTCATCGGGTGGTACCAGCGTTCGCGCCCTCAGCATGCCGAGCAGGACGACGGCGAAAGCGATGAACAGGGTCCAGACGAGGGTCTTGTTCTTGTGCAGTTCTTTCATTCGATGATCAAGGCCAGCGTCACCTTGCGCCCTTCGCCCATCAGGATGTTATAGGTGCGGCAGGCGGCATGGCTGTCCATGCTTTCCACGCCCACGCGCAGGTTCGACAGGCTGGCGATCAGGCGCGGATGCACGAAGCGCTGGCGCTCGCCGGTGCCCAGCACGACCACGTCGGGCTTGTCGGCGGCGATTTCTTCGAAATGTTCGGCGCTGAGGTCTTCGAACCGGGTCACGTTCCAGGGACGCGGCGGCGTCTCGGGCATCACCAGCACGCTGTAGTCGTAGCGCTTGGCATTGATTTCGACGCCGGACTGGTCGTAGCCGGTAACGGTCTGGTATTTTTCGGTATTGCTGGAATGTAGCTTCATGGGAAAGCCGTGAGTGTACGTGCCATAAAAACAAATGATGCGCGGGAGCGCGCAAGCCGCGTATTGTAATTGGTTTTTCCGCTACGCCAGCGGCCGGGTTGATTAATCCTCCCTTATTGGGCAGAATGGGATTTTTCGCATTGCAACAAATTACATTGGCAGGGTGACATTTTGCGACCGATCCTCAAATCGAACAAGCTGGACGACGTTTGCTACGAAATCCGCGGCCCCGCGCTGGAAAAGGCGCGCCAGATGGAGGACGACGGCCACAAGATCATCAAACTGAACATCGGCAACCTGGCCGTATTCGGTTTCGACCCGCCGGACGAGATCGTGCAGGACATGATCCGGAACATGCCCACTGCGGCCGGCTATACCGACTCGAAGGGCATGTTCGCGCCGCGCAAGGCCGTCATGCACTACACCCAGGAAAAGAACATTACCGGGGTGAAGATCGACGACATCTACCTGGGCAATGGCGCTTCCGAACTGATCGTGATGGCGATGCAGGGCCTGCTGAACAGCGGCGACGAAGTACTGGTGCCGGCGCCCGACTATCCGCTGTGGACGGCGGCGGTCAGCCTGGCCGGCGGCAACCCGGTGCACTACATCTGCGACGAGCAGGCCGGCTGGATGCCGGACATTGCCGACATGCGCAAGAAGATCACGCCGAACACGCGCGCGATCGTCGTCATCAACCCGAACAACCCGACCGGCGCGCTGTATTCGCGCGACGTGCTGCTGGAGATCGTCGAGCTGGCGCGCCAGCACGGCCTGATCATCTACGCCGACGAGATCTACGACAAGACCCTGTATGACGGCGAGGAACACGTCTCGCTGGCCTCGCTGGCCGACGACGTGCTGTTCGTGACCCTGAACGGCCTGTCCAAGAACTACCGGTCCTGCGGCTACCGCGCCGGCTGGATGGTGGTGTCCGGCGAAAAACGCCATGCCAGGGATTACATCGAAGGCCTGAACATGCTGGCCTCGATGCGCCTGTGCGCCAATGCGCCGGGCCAGTACGCGATCCAGACCGCGCTCGGCGGCTACCAGAGCATCGCCGACCTGGTGGCCCCCGGCGGCCGCCTGGCGCGCCAGCGCGACCTCGCGCACAAACTTCTCACCGACATTCCGGGGGTGTCCTGCGTCAAGCCAAAAGCGGCGCTGTACATGTTCCCCCGCCTCGACCCCAAGATCTACCCGATCGCTGACGACCAGCAATTTATCTGCGAGCTGCTGGCCGAGGAAAAAGTCCTGCTGGTGCAAGGCACCGGCTTCAACTGGATCGCCCCGGATCACTTCCGGCTGGTGTTCCTGCCCAATTCCGACGACCTGACCGACGCGTGCGGCCGCATTGCGCGCTTCCTCGACGGCTACCGGCGCCGTCACACGCGCTGAGAACGATAGAGTAGATAGAACAGTATATGAAACCCATCAAAGCAGGCTTGTTAGGCATCGGCACCGTCGGCGCCGGCACCTGGCACGTGCTCCAGCGTAACCAGGAAGAAATCCGCCGCCGCGCAGGCCGCGGCATCGAAGTGGCCATGGTGGCCGCCCGCAATCTCGAGCGCGCCCGCCGTATCGTCGGCGACGACGTCGAGGTGGTCGCCGATCCCTTCGCGGTCGTCAACAACCCCGAGATCGAGATCGTCGTCGAACTGATCGGCGGCTATGAACTGGCGCGCGAACTGGTGCTGCAGGCGATCGCCAACGGCAAGCATGTGGTCACCGCCAACAAGGCCCTGCTGGCCATGCACGGCAACGAGATCTTCGCGGCCGCCCAGGCCAAGGGCGTGATGGTGGCCTTCGAAGCGGCCGTGGCCGGCGGCGTGCCGATCATCAAGGCCCTGCGCGAAGGCCTGTCCGCCAACCGCATCGAATCGGTGGCCGGCATCATCAACGGCACCACCAACTTCATCCTGTCCGAGATGCGCGACAAGGGCCTGGACTTCGACACCGTGCTGAAGCAGGCCCAGGAGCTGGGCTATGCCGAGGCCGACCCGACCTTCGACATCGAGGGCGTGGACGCGGCCCACAAGCTGACCATCATGGCCGCGATCGCCTTCGGCATCCCGATGCAGTTCGCCGGCGCCCACGTCGAGGGCATCAGCCAGCTGCAGGCGGTCGACATCCGCTACGCCGAGCAGTTGGGCTACCGCATCAAGCTGCTCGGCATCACCCGCCGCACCGTGGTCGACGGCGCCGAGGGCATCGAGCTGCGCGTGCACCCGACCCTGATTCCGTCGACGCGCCTGATCGCCAACGTCGAAGGCGCGATGAACGCGGTGCTGGTGAAGGCCGACGCGGTCGGCACCACGCTCTACTACGGCAAGGGCGCGGGCGCCGAGCCGACCGCTTCCGCCGTGATCGCCGACATGGTCGACGTGACCCGCCTGGCGACGGTCGATCCGTATTCGCGCGTGCCGCACCTGGCCTTCCATCCGGGCGAGCTGGCCGACCTGCCGATCCTGCCGATGGAAGAGATCCGCACCGCCTACTACCTGCGCGTCTACGTGCAGGACCAGCTGGGCGTGATGGCCGACCTGACCCGCATCCTGGCCGAAGCCGGCATCTCGATCGACGCCGTGCTGCAGAAGGAGCCGGGCGAGAAGGCCCGCACCGACATCGTCATCATCACGCACCAGACCCGCGAAAAATACGTCAATGCCGCGATCGAAAAGTTCGAGCAGATGTCGACGGTGGTGGGCAAGGTGGTCCGCATCCGCCTCGAAACCCTGGGCTGAAAGGCTCAGCGCGTCAGTCCCGGCCCCTCGGCATGACTCGGGGGCCGGCTCCAGCAGCTGAAGAAGTCGTCGGCGAATTCGTCGACGCAGCGGGGCGCTTCCTCCCGGCCCTCGAGCGGGGCCGTGGTGAGGGCGAGCAGTTCCTGCTCGATCTGTTCGAACAGCGCATCGGCGGCGCCGTACTCGTGGTAGAGGTGACGGGTCGTATCCATGCGCGCATTCTACCCGCGCTGCACTGCACAAAAAGCCCGTGCTTCAGGGAAGCTTGTGCTCGCTCAAATCCACCAAGTTTTGCCGTTTCGCATGCTTGGCTATGCGCAATATGCGTTGCCAAACATTTAATGCAGGACAAGGTCGTCCACAGGCGCGATTGCCGCCGTGGCGGCGAACAGCACGCAGACTTTCAGGCCGCGGCCGCTGTCGGCGCGCTGCATGGCCAGCCTGGCGCCGTGCAGGCCGGCAATGTCACGAACGATCGCCAGGCCCAGTCCGGTGCCGCCGGGATTGATTTCCAGCGCCGCCTGGGCGCGGTAGAAGGGCATGAACACCTTGTCGTACTCGGCCTCGTCGATGCCGGGACCGCTGTCCTGCACTTCCAGCAGCACGCCGTCCGCCACCCGGCGCACGCGCAGCAGCACGCTGCCGCCCGGCGGCGTGTAGCGGATCGCATTGTCGGCCAGGTTGGTCAGCAGTTCGTGCAGCAGCAGTTCCTGGCCCTGCACCGTGGTCCGCTCCTCGTCCTCGGCCTCGAGTGCCAGGTCGATGCGCTTCTGCACCGCCGGCAGGGCCAGTTCGAGGCCGACCTGCTGCGCCAGCGCCGCCAGCGAGACCGGGCGGTTGTCGGCGCCGCCGTTGCCGTGTTCGAGGCGGGCCAGGGTCAGCAGCCGGTTCGCCAGGTGGACCGTGGAATCGGTGGTGGCCGCCATCGAGCGCACGATCGCGCGCAGGGTGGCCGGGTCGTCTTCGCGCAGCGCCAGCTCGGCCTGGGTCTTGAGCACCGTGAGCGGCGTGCGCAGCTGGTGCGAGGCGTCGCCGATGAAGCGCCGCTGGCTGGCGATCAAACCCTGCATGCGCGCCATGGTGCCGTTCATCGCCGCCACCAGCGGCCGCACTTCGCGGTGCACCAGCGAGGCGTCGACGTCCGACAGGTCGGACACCGCGCGCGTCTCGACCACCTGTTTCAGGCGCATCAGCGGCTGCAGCACCAGGCGCACCGCGAACCACACCAGCGTCGCCACCGCCAGCACCAGCAGGGCCTGGCGCAGCAGGGTGTTCAGGAGGATGCGGCGCGACAGCGCGCGGCGCGCGTCGAGGGTCTCGCCGACCTGGATCAGGGCGATGCCGCGCATCGAATCGTCGTACACCGGCTGCAGCAGGGCGGCGATGCGCAGCGGTTCGCCGTTGTACTCGGCGTGGTAGAAGCGCACCAGGGCCGGATACAGTTCCGAACGCGGCACGTTCTTCGGCACCGGCGGCAGGTCGTCGTAGCCGGACACGGTTTCGCCGTGCAGGCCGCCGACCCGGTAGTAGATGCGGCCCAGGGTATCGGTCTCGAAGCTGTCCAGCGCCACGTAGGGCACGTCGGCCACCACCTTGCCGTCATGGACCGAGACCCGCTCGGCCAGCGCGCGCGTCGAGGCCAGCAGCGAGCGGTCGTAGGCCATGTCGGCGGCATCCAGCGCGTCGCGGTAGAGCGAAACCGCGTTGATCGCCACCAGCGCCACCAGCGGCACGATCAGCCAGCGCAGCAGCTGGCTGCGCAGGCTGCCGAGCGGCGCCGTGGCGGGATGGCGGACCGCGCCGGCCAGCCGGCGGAGCAGGGAAGGCAGCCGCGCCGCGTGCATCGCTCAGGCCGGCCGCTCTTGCAGCAGGTAGCCGATGCCGCGCAGGGTGACGATGGCGGCGCCGCCCTCGGGATGGCGGTCGAGCTTCTTGCGGATGCGGTGGATGTAGAGTTCGATGGCGTCGAG
>Ga0308169_10006734_pt1 | contig 10039 bp, 13 predicted proteins | sample PhyBR1_2_FD_202139 | JGI IMG/M metagenome (GOLD analysis project Ga0308169, IMG submission 202139) | Phyllosphere microbial communities from UC Gill Tract Community Farm, Albany, California, United States - DLSLSB.R1 | ecosystem: Host-associated > Plants > Phyllosphere > Unclassified | place... | reverse complement strand
CTCTCTCGCTCGGCTCCAGCGCCCTCGCTGACGTCGTCCTCGCACTCGCGCGCAGCTCAAGCCGTACGTCGCCAAGACCGTCAAGGTCGACCCGCGCGCGAGCAACTGGCCCATGGCCGACACCAAGCCGACGCTCGACTCGAAGCGCGGCGGCCTCTTTGGGCCCAATGGCTTCGACGGCCACTACTACCTCCAGCTCGCAGAGACGCTCCGGAGTGAGGGCGACTCCAAGAAGGCCTGAGCGGGCGGCGACGAGGGAGGTCGAGGCGGGAGGTGTCGGTCTCGCAGGGCTTGCAGGGCGAGCCGAGGAGGGTCGGCATAGACGAGGGGTCCGCAGCATGTCGTGTTTGTACTCTCATCGCAACTTCTTCAGCGTTCGAGCTGTCTCGGGCTCTCGTCGCCCTGACGAGCAGCCGCGGTCGCTGTCTGAGCGCTTCAGCAGAACTCGCCTCGCGCTCTTCCTTGATCTCGCTTCTTGCATCCTGTCTATGAGACCATGCTCGAGCCGTTGTCGCGCTGGAACAGACATCAGAGAGCGCTGTGAGAGGTCGACTCGTCCTGATGAGTCGAAGGAGAGCGACTTCATCTCCCGGCTCCGTCTCCTCCCTCACCACACCACCTTCAGCTTCAATCAGTGCGTCAGAAGGCCCTCAGCTCTCTTCGCTGGAGGCTGGCCCGCTGACTGCTGCCCTCGCTCACAGTGTCGTCGTGCTGTGTTGCCATCGTCGGTGTCGGCCTCGTCGGCAAGCAGGTCGTGCAGCAGCTCACGAGCCCGGCCCTGAGCGGCCTGTTCAAGATCGTCAGCCTCACCAACAGCAAGCACACGCTCGCCCTGTCGCCCTCGGCCCCGAGCCTCGACGCCAAGACGCTCCTCTCGCTCCTCCCCGCCTCGTCGCAGCCCCTCCCGACCGAGTCGTCCCACCCGGCCGCGTCCTACTCGCCGGCGAGCCCGACCGAGCTCGTCAAGAAGCTCGCCGCCGACGCGCGCGCCAGCAAGCAGCACACGATCCTGATCGACTGCACCTCGGACCTCGCCGTCACCGAGCTGTACCCGGCCGCCATCTCGTCGGGCCTGTCGGTCGTGACGCCCAACAAGAAGGGCTTCTCGAGCTCGTCCGCCTTGTTCCAACAGGTCGTCGACGCCCAGTCGGCGCCCAACGCCGGCCTCGTCTACCTCGAGGCGACCGTCGGCGCCGGGTTGCCCATCATCTCGACCCTGCGCGACCTCCTCAAGACGGGCGACGAGGTGACTAAGATCGAGGGCGTCTTCAGCGGCACCATGAGCTACATCTTCAACAACTTCTCGCCGGCGACGCCCGCCGAGGGCCCGGCACCCAAGTTCTCCGAGGTCGTCAAGGTCGCAAAGGAGAACGGCTACACCGTGCGTCCCTCTCCCTTTCTCCTCTCCTTCCTTAGCTCGAGAAGCTGCAAAGCTGACTCTGAGCCGCACCCGCCCGCAGGAGCCGCACCCGGCCGACGACCTGTCGGGCTCGGACGTCGCCCGCAAGCTCACGATCCTGTCGCGCCTCCTGTCGATCAACCCCTCGTCGCTCGCGGCGCTCCCCTCGCTCCCCGAGGGCTACGCCTCGCTCGACACCGAGACGCTCATCCCCTCGGCGCTCGCCGACTGCAAGACGGGCGACGAGTTTGTGCGCCGCCTGCCGGACCACGACGCCGAGTTTGAGCAGCTGCGCGCCGACGCCGAGAAGGAGGGCAAGGTGCTGCGGTACGTCGGCGTCATTGACCGCGAGGCGGGCGTCGTCAAGTGCGGCCTCGAGAAGTGCGTCCTCCCTCTCTCCTTCTCGCCCCTCTTCTCCTCCTCGTCGTCGCAGGCCATCTTTGCTGACACGTCTCCCTCCCGTCCCTCGCTCTCTCGTTCGCAGGTACCCGGTCTCGCACCCGTTCGCCTCGGCCCTGAGCGGCAGCGACAACATCGTCGCGTTCCACACGGCGCGCTACTCGCAGCGCCCGCTCATCGTCCAGGGCGCCGGCGCCGGCGCAGACGTGACGGCCATGGGCGTCGTCGCCGATGCGATCAAGGTCGCCGAGCGCATGGGCGTCCGGGTGCACTTGTAGAGAGCGGGCGAGGAGAGCTCGAGGAGGACGAGGAGGAGGAGGGGGTGAAAAGGCGCTGCGTCTCGCGCTCAACTTGTTCTTCTCGGCTGGGTCGCGCTTGTACTGAGTAGCGAGAGCAGCCGAGTAGCTCGCAGCGAGAGAGAGAGCTTGTGCGAGTCCGACCTCGCTCCTCTCGCGCCGACGAGGCGGTGCAGCTTCGTCCGGCTTTCGGTCCTCCGCTCACCACTCGCCCTCGCTGCGTGCGCCTCGCCATGGCTCGAGCGACCGATAAGGACGACATTGCTTGCATCGCGCGACCCGCCACTCTACCCTGCGGCCGGGTCCTCCCGAACCGCCTCGTCAAGGTGCGTCGTCCTCTTGGGCCTTTCGGCAGGCGCGCACGCTGCGCGCAGCCCTTGCTGATGAAGTGCTCGAGCTCACACACAGGCCGCCATGGAGGAGATGCTCCCGACCGAGCTGCAGGAGGCGCTGTACGAGGTGTGGGCCGAGGGCGGGTGGGGGATGCTCATCACCGGTGCGCACTCGCTCGCTCTGCAGCTCCCTTGAACGGGAACACAGTCCAGAGTTGACATCGAGACGCGCGCGCAGGCAACGTCCAGGTCTCGCCGTCGCACCTCGGCACCCCCTTCGACCTCGCCGTCCCACCGCGACCCGTCCCTCCCTCGTCCCTCTCCTTCTTCGCCCGCTGGGCCCGCTCGACCCGCCCGACGTCCTCACGACCTCGACCCGTCGCCGTCGTCCAGCTGAACCACCCGGGCCGCCAGTCGATGCGCGTCCTGTGCGGCCGCAGCCCTTCGTCGCCGGCTCTCGCGCCGTCGGCCGTCCCGCTCTCGGTCGCAGGGCCGCTCGGCCGCCTCCTGTGGGGCACGCCAAGAGCCATGGACGAGCGCGACGTCGACCAGGTCGTCGAGGAGTTCGTCAACGCGGCGAGGGTCGTGCGCGAGGCCGGGTGGGACGGCGTCCAGCTGCACGCGAGCCACGGGTACCTGCTCGCTTCGTTCCTCAGCCCAAAGGTGCGTCTGCGACGTTCACGATGTTCCCTCTTCCGGCCTGCAAGGACTGCCAGCTGATGCGGCTCGGCGCACTCCAACGCGCAGGTCAACCGCCGCACGGACGCCTACGGCGGCACGGCCCGCAAGCGCCTCACGCTCCTCTTCCGCATCATCGACGGCATCCGCGCCGAGTGCCCGCAGCGCGGCGGCTTCTGCATCGGCGTCAAGCTCAACTGCTCAGACTTTGTGGTGCGTCGTCGTCATCCTCGCTCTGGGAGGTCGACTCGCCCTGCGGCACGTCGCTGACCTTTCTCGCCGTCGCCCTCTCGATGCACGCAGAAAGGAGGCTTGACAGTGCGTCCTCCCCGCCTCTCGTCCCCTCGTTGCGGCCGCTGCGCTGACGCTCTAGCCCTCGCTCGAGCAGGAGCAGGACGCGCTCGACAACGTCAAGTGGATCGCCGAGCACGGCGGCGTCGACTTTATCGAGATCAGTGGAGGGTCGTACGAGAGCCCAGGTGCGTGCGCATGTCGTACCAGGAGCATGCCCGAGCTTGGGGCCTCGCACTGCTTCCGGCTCGAGCTGCCTGACTTCGACAGAGCGCTCGAGCTGACTCTCCCTCTCGCGCCTCGCAGAGTTCATGACGCCCGACGCTACATCAAAACGACCGTCAGCGCTCGCACGAGAAGCCTTCTTCGACGCCTTCTCGCAACGAGCGCGCTGGCTCCTCTCGACCCTCCCTCCTTCGACCCTCCCCTCGCCCGCTCCCCTCATCCTCCTCACCGGCGGCCTCCGCACTCGCACCGGCATCGCTCGCGCCCTCTCGACCTCGACCAAGCAGCCCGCCGCCGCCGACCTCGCCGGCCTCGCCCGACCCGCCGCCGCCGACCCGTTCCTCCCCCTCTCGCTCCTCTCGTCCTCGGTCCCCTCGAGCGCCGCTCGCGCACCGGCGTACGACTCGCTGCATGGCGTGCGCTGGCTGCGCGCCCTCCTCGGCTGGGTCGCCGTCGCCGGGCCCGGGCTCGACGTCCTGTGGCACACGATGGCGCTGCGGCAGGTGGCGCTCAGGCGCGCCGCCGAGCGCAAGCGAGGGGTCGAGCAGGTGCAGAGGGTGGGCGCGGGCGATTACGAGCTGTGCGGGTTCTGGCGCATGGCATGGAGGACCTGGGTCGTGCCGGCCGTGCCGAGCTGGTTCGGCGGCATCGCGGCGGCGCTCGTCTTTGCGGTTATCGGGCGAGGGTGGAAGTGGGCATAGATGGAATACTGTATCGCAGCATGCTGTTGCACCTCATCTCCTGTATCGGGCGAGCTGAGAGCGTTCGAGAGCGGGGTCCGAGCGGGCCTTCCCAATCGCAGCTCTCCTTCTTTCTCGGCCGGCTCGCGCTCTCTGGCTGTGAGAGACTGGAAGAAGGTATAACAGTGATGCGCGTGGACTAGAGTACAACATTGGGCTGCGTCCTTGCCGCCCTCCCTTTTAAACAGCTGCCTCCCTCCCCGACATCCCGCCCTCGAGAGCTCGCCGACGACGACGACGAACGCCTCAGACCTTGCTCGCGAACGAGCGCAGGTACTCGTAGTCCTCGAGGTTGGCCTCGACCGTCTTGAGGAGCTCGTCGGACAGCGGCTTGTCCTCCTTGGGCTTGTGCGCTGCCGCCGCCGGCTTGTCCGAGTTGCTGTCGACCGACGGCGAGCGACGGCCGACGCCCGTGCTCTTCTCGGCGTCCTCGTGCCAGCCCTTCCACTTGGCGCTGCAGGGAGGGAAAGAAGAGTCAGCTTGGAGCGTATGAGAAGAGGGCGAGCGCCTTTCTCGAGGAGGAAGGGAGGGGAGCGAGCTGCGGACGCACAAGTGGTCCCTCGTCGCGCTGTTCCACTCGAGCATGTCCTCGTTGAAGTCGACGCCGACGGCCTCGCAGTACTCGCTGACGACCTTCTTGGGCTCCTGGAGGAGCGTCTCGGCCTCGACGATGTGCGGCGTCTGGCCCGTCGCCTCGCGGATGAAGTCGAACAGGCGCCGGCTCTCGGCGTAGCCCATCTCGGATGGGTCGAAGTAGTCGAAGCCCGTCTTGGCGCCCGGGTAGCACAGGCGGGCATACGAGGGGACGGCGCGGCGAGGATGCCGGATGAGGAACGTGTGCACGATGTGCGGCTGCAGGAGCTCGCTCGTCGGGATCAGGGTCGGGTTGGTCGGTGTCGTCGGCGTGCCCTCGTACGACGGGGCGACGGTGCCGAGCGGCTTGCTCATGTCGGTGATGTAGGACGCCATGTCCTTGGAGAAGACGCGCTTGGTCGGGTGCGGCGTCGAGACGTCCTTCCAGGCCTGCGCGCGAGCGTGCGAGGTTCAGGGTCAGCTCGAACGGTTCATCTGCATGGCTCGACTCGGCTCGAGAGGGGACGCACCTTGTCGTAGGTGTAGTTCCAGTGCTCGCTCTGCTCGCACGTCTCCTGGCTGAACCGTTGGTGGACGCGCTCCTTCGAGTAGTACCACGACTCGCCCATGGGCTCGTGCAGGACGTGGAAGTCGTCGGGCTTGCCGAGGAACATGCACTCGAACATGGTCGAGCACGAACGAGGATGGCTCCAGAGGATGATGGTCGCCGGGCGGTCGGGCGAGGGCGCGGCGGCGGCGGGCGCAGGTGCGCTCGAGGTGGAGGTGCTGGCGTCGGCTGCCATTGGGTGCTGCTAGTCGGTCGGCGCGGTGCGCAAAAAGCGGTGAGGAGGAGCGAGGTCAAGAAAGAGGGTTGTCGCCCGAGCCGGGGAGAGCGAGCCGGAGCTCGTCCCAAGCCGATGAGACTTTGCGATCAGTGACGCTCGTCCCTCTTGGCCTCGTCGAGTTCACAATTGGCCCAAGCGATCTGGTAGACGCGTCGACGTGCGGAGCTGCGCCAGAGTGCGGAGAAGTCAAACAGTACTGCAGCTTGAGCGGTGCTTCCTCGTCCCTCTACGCTCGCTCGCTGCTACATGGCCTCGACAGCGCCGTCGCACAAGGCGCTCAAGCGCGCGCTCAGGGAGCTCAAGGTCCGCGAGCAGCTCGCCTCGACCTGGCTCGTCCGCCTCGGCTTGTTCCTCGCGCTCGCCGCGTGGGCCTACGACGAGTACTACTCGAGCACGGCTCCTGCGTCGAGGACAAGCTCCAAGGGAGGGCAGGGCGCAGCCAAGCAGGTCCTGCTGTACGTCGGCGGCGCGTGAGTCCTCGGTTCCCCTCTCCGCACTCGTCCCGCCCCGTGCACGCTGTGCTATGGCGTGCTGAGGAGCTGACGATCGCGGGCGAGGACCTTGAAATATGCAGCATGGGCGTCGTCAAGCTCGCGCTGCGCTATTACTTCACGCGCGAGCGGCGAGAGCTAGGTACGTCGTGCACCTTCTCGAGCAGCGCGTACGACCTCGACGACGAGCACGAGTGGCCTGACTCCTCGTTCGGCCCGCGCGCAGACGGCCTTGTGCTCGAGAACGACGACGAGGTGCCCAAGGGCCGCCGATCAGCACGCAGCAAGAGGGACAAGCGGCGCTGAGAAGCAGTGCGAATCGACGCGCCGGCCGTCACTGCGGTCCGACAGCGGCCAGCCCGTCTATCTCGGACGCCGCCCGAGTCGCGCTGCATCTCCTCGAGGGATTGCGCAAGCGAAGAGCGCACAGGCCGCCGCACTCGCGCCGGACGAGCTGTCGAGGGCCTGCGAGACGAGCGAGACGACTGCGCCTGCTCTTGGCGGGCGGCGAACAGCACGCAGCGCTCGTGAGGCCGAGCTGTAGATGCACATCGGGGGTCTGCGCGACTTGGAACGCTGCTCGCCTCGAGTTGACGCTGCTGAGAGCGAGCCCGATGAGAGCTGCGACCGGCGAGGGCGAGCTCGGCGGCGTCGTGCCGTGGAGCGGCTTGACTGCAGGGCGCAGGGATAGAGACACCCTCGAGAAGCGCAGCTAGTGCATCCACGTCCAGCGCAAGGCGGTGCCGACGAGGCGAGGCGAGCGGTCGAGGACGAGACCAAGTTCGCTGACGCTCTTGCTCCCCGTCGCACCACTTGTCGCTCCAGTCGGGCACAGCAAGACAGCCCAAGATGGGTGCACTGCTCAGCCGAGTGCGCTCAATGTCCTCTGCCCTCACCCCGTGCCTTCGTCGCTGACCCTGACGTCGCTTCCCCCTCCCCTCCTTGCACCGCCTCGCTCTCCCGACTACCGCCGCACAGCCCAAGGATGCCGACTACGACACCGTCCTCGCCAAGCTCCAGACCCAGATCGCCGCCCGCCAGGCCCGCCTGCAGCAGATCCGCCTTCGCGAGCGCCGCCTGAACGCCCTCCTCATCACCTACGGCCTCGCCTCGTGGCTCGTCTACACCGCCCTGTGGTACTTTGGCATCGTGGGAGCTCGTCACGGCGAGGCCAGCTTGCCTGCGGTCGCGGCGGGAACTGCGCCTGTCGCCCTCGGTCCGGTCGCGTGCGTCCTCTTCCTCCTGTTCTCGCCGACCTCGGCGTGCGCCCAAGCTGACGCACTGTACCGCGCCCGCAGCATCATCTTTACTCGACGAGCATCCCGCTGGTTCTACCACCGCAAGCAGGACAAGGAGGGTGAGTCCCTCCTTCCACGCCCTCTCGTCGAAGCCGACCTCCCGGAAGACGCTGACCCTGCTCCTCGTCGCCCACGCAGAGTCGCAGCTCAAGGTCCTCGTCAAGCAGAAGCAGGACAAGGTCGAGGAGATCAAGAAGAAGACGGGCTACTACAGCACTCGGGACCTGCTCGAGAAGTACGACGAGGCGCTCCGGAAAGGGGTGCGTCGCTCTCTCCTCCTCGTCGTGCTCCAGCTCGGGCTCGGCTCACATTCATCGTCAACAGCCCTCATCTGCTCCCTCTACTCCCGCCAAGCAGCCGGCCAAATCGGGCGCCAAGCCGGCCGCTGCACCCTTCCCCGGCACGCCGACCACCCCTAAGGGCGCCGTTCGCCCGGGCACGCCCGCCGCCGCCGCCGCCGCCGCCGCCATGACGCCTCAGCAGCGCACCCTCGTCAACCCGAGCGCACCGGGCACCCCGGCACAACTCCCCTTCCCGCCCGGCGCCGCCCCGACCGGCGCCTTCCCGCCCGCGCCGTTCCCGCCCGCCTCGCCTCAGCCGCGTACGCTCCTCGACAAGGTCGCCGACGCCCTCCTCGGCGTGTCGCCCGAAGACGCCAACCCGATGAACCGGTACGCCCTCATCTGCGGGCAGTGCTACGCCCACAACGGCCTCGCCAAGAAGGACGAGTTCGACTTTGTCCGTGCGTCCACCTCTCGCTCGCACCTGGTGCTCGCCCTCGCTTTGCGAGACGAGCATCTAACTTGAGCGTACCGAGCAGGTCGACTGACTGCATCGCCGTGCTCGCAGAGTACCGCTGCCCGCGCTGCGGCCACTTCAACCCTCCCCGCCGCGCACCGGCCTCGGCCTCGCTCTCGGCCGGCGACCCGCACCGCCACCGCCGCGTCGTCTCCGAGGCGGCGCCCTCGCCGCTCAGCCTGTCGTCGACTCGTCCCTGGGGCGCCGACAAGGCGGACGATGCGCGCGAGGTCGACGACGAGGAGGAGGACGAGGACGAGATGCGCGAGGTGCCGTCGGCGGGCAAGGCGGGGGCGGGCGCGGGCAGCAGGGTCGGTCAGGAGGAGGGGCCGAGCGCGACAGCGCTCAAGGAGGGCGGCGAGGCGCGCAGGAGGCGCAGCAGGAGGGACAAAGCCGAGGTGGACGAGGACCGGATGGATGTCGACGCGAGCGACTGAGGGTCGCTTCGCTCCTGCTTTATCTCTGCAACGGTGCTCGCTTTGCACAATCTGTCGAGCGTGCTCGAGAGCTAGGTGCAGTTGGCCGAGGAATAATGCGAGACGGTGTTGAATTGCCGCTGTCCGACGAGGCGGCGTCGCCTTGGCTCACCGATCCTCGAACCCTCGTCACTCGCTCGCTCGAGCAGGCTGCACCCAGGCTAGCCGACAGCCCACCAGCCACGCCGAGCTCGACACCAAGGACGCACACGCCGGCCCGCACTCGCCGCACCGTGCTGCGCAGCTCTCGGTGTCCTCATCTCTCTCGACTCGCCGCCGTTCGTGCTCGACCCTCGCCCAACGAGTCTAGCCGGCGTGCGCACTCGTGCATCCTTCTCGAGCAGCCATGAACGGTGCGCCCTCTTCCCTGCCCATCCTCCCCCTCGCCGTCGCCGTGTTGGCTGACGCCGCCTCCTCCTCCTGTGCGCAGGCTACCCTCCGCCTCAGCCCATCACGTCGCCGTTCAACCAGCCGTCGCCTCTCACTGCACCCCGACCTCAGCCCCCGCCGAGCGCCATCCCCTCGGAGCGCCTCGCCAACACGGCCGACGCCTGGGCCAGGGGCTCGACGGCCTCTCCCGCTCCCCCGCCCAGCATGGCCTCGCTCAACGTCGCCTACGCCCCGGCACCCCAGCCGCCCATGCCGCCCGCACCCCCTCCCGGCGGCTACTACGCGAGCGCGCCGTACGCCGCTGCCCCTCCTCCCCCGCAGGGCGACTACCTCGCCGCCCGGCCGGCGAGCTACTCGGTCGGCCAGTCGGTCCCGCAGAGCCTGTACGGCGGCGACCCGATGCAGGGCCGACCAGCGTCGTACGCCGCCCCGATGTCGGGCCCGTACGGCGCCATGCCGCCGCCGCCGCCTCAGCCGCCCGTCCAGCCCGGCGGGTACTTCCCGCCGCCGCCGCCGCAGGCCGGCTACCTCTCGCCGGCGCCGCCGTCGATGATGATGGGCGGTGGAGCTCCACCTGCCGCGCCGGGCCAGATGCAGGGCGGCAGCGGCTTCGTGCAGCGTCCGCCCCGGGCGGCGAGCATGCAGCCGAGCGACTTTGCGGCGCTCAGCGGCGGCTTCGACGCCATGAGCCTCGGCGGCGGCGGCGGTGCGGTGGGAGGAGGAGCGCCGGGCGGGTACCTCCCGGGCAAGCAGGGGCGGCCCAACTACTACGCCAACCCGGAGGATGGGCCGCCGCACAAGCTCGCCG
>Ga0308169_10006732_pt1 | contig 10040 bp, 8 predicted proteins | sample PhyBR1_2_FD_202139 | JGI IMG/M metagenome (GOLD analysis project Ga0308169, IMG submission 202139) | Phyllosphere microbial communities from UC Gill Tract Community Farm, Albany, California, United States - DLSLSB.R1 | ecosystem: Host-associated > Plants > Phyllosphere > Unclassified | place... | reverse complement strand
AACACCCTGGTGACGGCGCTGCAGCAGTTCAAGGACGACTACGACCGCAACCAGCCGATGTGGCGCGTGATGCCGCAGTTCGCGGCCGCCAACCCGCGTTACGAAAGCCGCGGCCTGCGCGACCTGTGCACGCAGATCCACACCTTCTACAAGCAGTACGACGTGGCGCGCCTGACGACGGAGATGTATTTGTCGGACATGGTGCCGGCGATGAAGCCGTCGGACGCGTTTGCCAAGATGGCGCGCCGCGACATCGAGCGCGTCGCGATCGAAGACCTCGAAGGCCGCACCACCGCGATCCTGCTGACGCCTTATCCGCCGGGCATTCCGCTGCTGATTCCGGGCGAGCGCTTCAACAAGATCATCGTGGATTATTTGCGCTTCGCGCGTGACTTCAACGAGCGCTTCCCGGGCTTCGAGACCGACGTCCATGGCCTCGTCAAGCGCGAAGTCGATGGCAAGCGCGATTACTTCGTCGATTGCGTGCGCCAGGATTGATCCGGGTACGCCGGATGTGAAAAGAGGAGCCGCTGGCTCCTCTTTTTTTTTCGTAGGGGGGGCGGCTCGACCGGGGTGGATGATCGCCCGGCGACCTTGGCGCCGCCCACGCTACCGTTTGAGCTCGACGATCGACGCGGTTGCAGGCACCACCGCCACGTCCATCTCGCCCCTCGCCTGCACGATCACGCTGCGCGCCGCCGTCAGGCCGAGCGCACCCATCACCATGGCCACGAACAGGTCCGGCAAGCCGCTCCCCGCCTGCCAGACGCCAAGCGCCGCCAGCAGCACGGCGAGGTTGCCGATCATGTCGTTGCGGGTGCACAGCCAGACCGAGCGCATGTTGGCGTCGCCGTTGCGGAACGCGAACAGCAGCACCGCCACCAGCGCGTTCGCAAGAAGCGCGGCGACGCCGATCGCGCCCATCGTTTGCGCGGCGGGCACGGTGCCGGCCGCGAGCTGCGCCAGGGCCGAGCCGATCACGAACACGCCGTAGGCGCCCATCGTCGCGCCCTTCACCAAGGCGGTGCGCGAACGCCAGACCGGCGCGAGGCCGAGGACGAACAAGGAGATGCCGTAGTTGGCCGCGTCGCCGAAGAAGTCGACCGCGTCGGCCAGCAGCGCGACCGAACCGGCCGCCCAGCCGCCGACGATCTCGACCCCGAACATCAGGGCGTTGACGACGAGCGCGATCCAGAGCACGCGCCGGTAGCGCGGGTCGACCGGCGGTTTGTCGGCGGAACAGCCGCCGCTGCAGCAATCGGCCATGGGGGACCTCCCGCCAAAATGATACAGATTGAGAGGCCTGCCTCCTGAAAACGTATCAGGTTTTCGGCAGCGTCACGCCGCGCTGGCCCTGGTATTTGCCGCCGCGGTCCTTGTACGAAGTCTCGCACACTTCATCGGATTCAAAGAAAAGCACTTGCGCGCAGCCTTCGCCGGCGTAGATCTTGGCCGGCAGCGGCGTCGTGTTCGAGAACTCCAGCGTCACGTAACCTTCCCATTCAGGTTCGAAGGGCGTGACGTTGACGATGATGCCGCAGCGCGCATAGGTCGACTTGCCGAGGCAGACGGTCAGCACGTTGCGCGGGATGCGGAAGTATTCGATCGTGCGCGCCAGCGCGAACGAGTTCGGCGGGATGATGCAGACGTCGCTCTTGACGTCGACGAAGGAGTTCGAATCGAAGTTCTTCGGGTCGACGATGGTGCTGTTGATGTTCGTGAAAATCTTGAACTCGTCGGCGCAGCGGATGTCGTAGCCGTACGATGAGGTGCCGTAGGAAATGATGCGGCGGCCCTCTTCTTCGCGGACCTGGCCCGGCGCGAAGGGCTCGATCATGCCGGTCTCTTCCGCCATGCGGCGGATCCATTTGTCGCTCTTGATTGCCATGCTGGGTTCTTTCAGGATTGCTTTGAATGCCGCGATTTTACGCGAAAAGCGCCGCCCGGTCGTCCTCAGGCTTGCCGTTCTGCCAGCCTTGCAGCTTCGCCAAGCTGCGCCCCGAGCAGGCGCACGATCATTTCGTGGGTCAGCCGTGCGGCGCGCGCAGGGTCTTCCATCGGGTACAGGTGACTGCCCCCGGTCATGATGAAGTTGTCGCCGACCAGCTTGCGCGTCGAGGACAGCCCCGCCTGGCGCAGTTCCACCGAATCCGTGGCGCCGATGAAGCCGACCGGCACCGGAAAGTCGCTGGCGATCAGCTCACCCAGGTGGTGCGGCAGCGAATTGTAGATGGCCGTTTCCACGGCGCGGTCGAAGCGCAGCTGGACGCCCTGCGGATGCGGTTTCAGGCCGACGTCGAGGTAGTCGTCGATCACGCCCGGCGCCCAGGCGGCGAAGATGTCCTTCGACAGGAAGTGGGCGCGCGCCGCCGCGCGGTCGGGCCAGACGTTGCGGCGCCGTTCGGAAAAGCGCGCCGGCGAAAAGCGCGTGCCCTTCCCCAGCAGTTTGACGAGGCGCCAGGCCAGCGCGCGCCAGCCGGCGACCACCGGCGAATCGAGCATCACGACGCAACGCGCCAGGTCCGGGCGGCGCGCGGCCGCCATCGTGCTGAGCATGCCGCCGAGCGAATGGCCGACCAGGATAGCCGGCCGGCCGTGGCGTTCGATATGTCCGATCAACTCGTCCACCAGCCGGTCCCAGTTGTCGTCGACGGGGAAGCGCGGATCGTGGCCGACCATGTCAGTCATGCCGACCTCGTAATGCGCAGCGAGGCCGTCCAACAGCTGGCGGTAGGTCCCGGACGGGAAGCTGTTACCGTGACAAAAATGCAGCAGGGGCTTGGTCATGAAGTCGCGCGAAGGCCATCGAAAGAGTGTCGATTGTAATGCGGCCGGCGCGCGCCCGAACTTCCTTTAGAGGGAAACACCTACAGTCAGGTCGGCCACGTAGCCGGTGACCATGTCGCCGCTCATGCTCGCCATCTGCAGCACGGTGCCGTCGCCGAAGACATTGTCGGTCGCGTAGCTGATGCGCGCCAGGTTGGCGACGCTGGCGCTGTAGCCGGTCGCCGTATACACCTCGTTCAGCGTCGACAGCGGGAAGGTGAACTGCGACGTCTTGACGCGGTTGGCCGCGCTGGTGGCCTTGGCCAGGGTCGGATAGACCTCGAAGTGCACGTGCGGCATGCGGCCGTCGTAGCAGCCCGGGAAGACCGTGGTGAAGGTCACGATGCCGTCGGCGTCGGCTTCCTGCACGCCGCGCAGGTAGTTCTCGCCGCTGATGGCGCTCGCATACATCGAGTAGTTGCCGTCGCGGTCGCAGTGCCAGAGGTAGACCGTCGCGCCGGTGGCGGTGCCGCAGCTGGCGGCGACGTTCACGAGTTTGAGCCGGATCGTCAGCAGCACGCCCATCGCCACGCCCGAGGCGCCCGCCACGCTCCAGCGGATGTCCTTGCGCACGATGCCCGACAGGGTCAGGGCGTTGGCGAGCTTGCCGTTGGCCGAATTGGTGCCGTCGGCAGGATAAGGTCCGCCGGTCTCCTCGGGGATGACGGAACAGGCGGCGCCGGTGCCTGTGGTCGTGGCAGGCGTGCCGGCGTCGAGCGCGGCGCCGGTACTCGTGATGCCGAAGTCCGCGGGGGCGCCGCCGCAGCCTGCCAGCGGCACCGCGGCGGCGCCGGCGAACAGCCAGCGCAGGCTCTGGCGCCGGCTGGCGGCGGTGGCCAGCAGCTTGTCGAGGTCGGACTGCAGCGCGTGCGGCTCGCCGTCGTGGTGATGGGTGCTCATGATCCCTCCTGGCGCTTGCTTATTGTGGTGCGCGCGGTGCGCGGTCCTGCTTGAGCAGGGCGCGCTGCTCGGGCGTGAGCAGCGCCATCACCTGCCCCGCGGTACGTATGCGCAGCAGTTCGCGGGCGGCGATCGCCTGGCCCAGCGCCTTCGTGTGGGCGGCGGCCCTGGCTTCGTTGTAGTCGCCGGAGTCGGCCATCGCGCGCAGCGCCTTGTGGGCCTTGTCCTCGATCTTGTCCTGCTCGCGCAGCTGCGGCGCCTGGGCGTGGAGGATGGCGAACAGGCGGTCTTCCTGGGCTTCGCTGAGGTCGATCCCGCGCAAGAAAGGCAGGCCAGGCCCACCCATGCCGTGGCGGGGTCCGTGGCCGCCCGGGCCGCGGCGTTCGCCCGGGCCCGGTCCGGCGTCTGGTCCGTGGCCGGCATCGAGGCCCGGTCCGGCCATGCGTTCGCCGCTGGGCGGCGCCGGCGGCGTCTGCTCGGCCCAGGCGGCCGGCACGGCGGCAACGGTGGCGGCGGTGAGGATGGCGGCGGTGATGCGGAATGGATTCATGCTGCGATTCATGCTGGCTCCTGGACGGTGATTCGAAAGACGCCATTGTTGAATGCGAGCCTGTAAATCGCTGTAAATCGGACGTAAAACCACGTAAGTGCGGCACCCGCCTCCGGCCTTGTAAAGATCGGTAAAAGCAGAGTGCGGCCGCGCCTGTGCGCGCCCGGCTTTGCTATCATCCCGGGATGAATAATGTGCTGCTGATCGACGACGACACCGAGCTCGTCGCCATGTTTACCGAATACCTGGAGCAGGAAGGCTTTACCGTGTCCTGCGCCCACGATGGCGTGAACGGTGCGCGCGAAGCCCTGAGCGGGCGCCATGCGATCGCCGTGCTCGATGTGATGATGCCGGCCCTGAACGGCATCGACACGCTGCGCCGCATCCGCGCGGCCAGCAAGATCCCTGTCCTGATGCTGACCGGCCGCGGCGACGACGCCGACCGCATCCTGGGCCTGGAACTGGGCGCCGACGACTATGTCACCAAGCCCTGCACGCCGCGCGAACTGACCGCGCGCGTGCGCGCCATCCTGCGCCGCACCCACGACACCCAGCCGGACGGCAATGCCGGCGTCGTGCTCAGCGTCGGCAAGCTCACCATGCTGCCCGAACAGCGCCGCGCCACCTGGGACGGCGCCAACCTGGAACTGACCAGCACCGAATTCAACCTGCTCGAAGTACTGGCGCGCCATGCCGGGCGCCCGGTCAGCAAGAACGAGCTGTCCGAACAGGGACTGGGCCGGCCGCTGGCGCGCTTCGACCGGAACATCGACGTCCACCTCTCCAGCCTGCGCCACAAGCTCGGCCTTCTCGACGACGGCCGCTCGCCGCTGCAGACCGTGTACCGTCTCGGCTACCAGCTGATTCGCGTGTAACGATGGCGCGTTCGCTGGCGCGGCCCGCGGGGCGCCTCTTCTGGAAGTTCTTCCTCTCGATCCTGCTGGCGCAGGTGGCGGCGGCGGTCGGCATCGGCAGCTATTTCTGGCTGCGCGAACAGGCACGGCTGACCAATACCGTCAGCACCATCGAAACCGGGCCGCCGGCCGCCTTCATGCTCGATTCGGCCGCGGTCGCCCTCAAATACGGCGGCCTGCCGGCGCTGCGCGAGATCGTCAAGCCGGGCAGCCCGCACACCGTGTTCGTCGTGGCCCCGAACGGGCAGGAACTGCTCGGACGCGAAGTGAACAAGGCCATGCTGGCGCAGGCGCGGCGCGAACTGGGGGCAGACCGTCCGTTCCAGCCGGTGCGCGAACTCGTCGCACCCGATGGCCGGCGCCTGCTCGCCTTTGTGCCGCGCCAGTTGCGCACCGCGCCGGCCGGCGCGCCGGCCGCAGCCGGGCCGGGCCAGCCATCCGCCCCCACCTGCCAGGACGCGGGCGCCGGCGCGCATCCGGACAAGCGCGGCGAACCGCGCGTGGGTCCCCACGGTCCAGGCACGGAGGGCGGTTCCGGCTTCGGCCGTGGCGACGGCCCTCCCGGCCCCTTCGGGCCGGGCTGGCAGTTCAGCAAACCGATCCCGCTGCTGTCCAGCGTCATCGTCAGCCTGCTGTTCGCCTTCCTCCTCGCCTGGTATTTCTCGCGCCCCATCCGCGCCCTGCGCAATGCCTTCGAGGCGGCGGCCGCCGGCGACCTGGCGCCGCGCTTCGCGGCCAGCGCCAAGGGCGGCGACGAGCTGAACGACCTCGGACGCGACTTCGACCGCATGAGCGCGCGCCTGCGCGCCCTGATGGATGGCCAGCGCCGCCTGCTGCACGACGTCTCGCACGAACTGCGCTCGCCGCTGGCGCGCCTGCAGGCGGCGATCGGCCTGGCGCACCAGCAGCCCGACCGGATCGCCACCTCGCTCGAGCGCATCGAGCGCGAGAGCGTGCGCATGGACAAACTCGTGGGCGAACTGCTCACGCTGTCGCGCCTGGAAGCCAACCCCGACCTGCCGAAGGCCGAACTGGTCGACATGGCGGAACTGGTCGACGGCATCGCCTCCGACGCGCGTTTCGAGGCCGGCCCGGACGGCCCCGCGATCGCCGTGTCGATCGAGGGCGACGCCCAGGCCTGCGTACGCGGCGCGCCCGACCTGCTCTGGCGCGCGATCGAGAACGTGGTGCGCAACGCGGTCAAGCACGGCGGCGCGGGCGGCATCGTCGAACTCAGGCTGCGCGCGGACGCGCACCTCGTGCGTGTGGAGGTACTCGACCGCGGGCCCGGCATCGCGCCCGGCGACCTGCCGACGATCTTCCAGCCCTTCTTCCGCTCGCATCCGTCGACGAACAATGTCGATGGCCACGGCCTCGGCCTGGCGATTGCCGAGCGCGTGGTGCAGGGACATGGCGGGTCCATTCGGGCGACGAACCGCGACGGTGGCGGATTGCAGGTGGCGATTACCCTGCCGCGCGTGCTCTAGGGTTCGAACCAGTAGCGCGCGTGGGTGCGGCGGAATTCCTCCACCGCGATGCCGGGTCCGAATGCAAAGCTGATCGCGCCCGAATCGTCGGTGCGCAGGCGCTGGATATCGAGCTCGCCGTAGCGCTCGAACACTTCTTTTTTCGGATGCCGGTAGCGGTTGCGGTAACCCACCTGGAACACGCCGATCGACGGCTGCACCGCGGCGAGGAAAGCCGGCGTCGACGAGGTGCCGCTGCCGTGGTGCGGCGCGAGCAGGACGTCGGCGCGCAGTTTGCCGAGGCTGCCGTTCACGAGCGCCGCCTCCTGCGCCGCCTCGATATCGCCCGCGAGCAGGACCGCCCTTCCCTGCGCGGATATGCGCAAGGTGCAGCTGCGTGCGTTCGCCTTCAGCGCGAGGTCCGCGTAACTGGCGGGCGCCGGCTGCAGCATCTCGAAGACGACGCCATCCCATTCCCAGCGCTGTCCCGCAGCGCAGCGCGTATGCCTGCGCGCCGCGGCGACGGCCCGGTGCCCCTCCCCCAGCGAACTGCTGACCAGGCCGACCGGCAGCGCATCGAGCAGCGTCAGCGCCCCGCCGACGTGATCGACGTCGCTGTGCGACACGACGAGCGTGTCGAGACGCCGGATGCCGCGTGCGCGCAAATACGGCAGGATCACGCGGCTGGCCGCATCCTGGCCGGGCGCGTATTGCGGTCCGGTGTCGTACAGGAGCCGGTGCCCGTGCGTTTCGACCAGCAGCGCCATGCCCTGGCCGACATCGAAGGCGGTGACGGCGAAGCTGCCGGCCGGCGGCTGCGCCGGCTGCAGCAGGAACAGGGGCAGCCAGGCCGCCGCGCCGGCCCAGCGATGCGGCCAGCCGCGCGGCGCCAGCATCCAGCCGGTGCCGGCCAGCGCCAGCGCGAACAGCCAGGGCGGCGGCACGGGTGCGCTCCACACCGCGAGCGGCAGCGTCGCCAGCCAGCCGAGGACGCGCGCCAGCCACTCGAGCACGAAGTGCGCGCACCAGAGCACGGGCCCGGCCAGGGGCGCCGGCAGCAGGCTGCCGAGGAGCGCCAGCGGCGTGACCACGAAGCTCACGACAGGTATCGCGATCGCATTGGCGATCGGGCCGACCAGCGACACCCGGGAGAACAGCAGCAGCGTCAGTGGCACCAGGCCGAGGGTCACCGCGTACTGGGTGCGCGCCGCCAGCCGCAAGCTTGCCCGCCAGCCCTGCGCCGAGGCGTGCAGGCGCCCGAGGCCCACATACAGGATCACGCCCACCGCGCCGAACGAGAGCCAGAAGCCCGGCCACAGCGCGGCCCAGGGGTCGAGCAGCACCACCAGTCCCAGGGCCAGGCACAGGATGTGCGACACGCTGGTCAGGCGTCCCGTCCACAAGGCCGCGGCGACGACCGCCAGCATGTACAGGGTGCGCTGGGCCGGGACGCCGAAGCCTGCCAGCAGCACGTACAGCAGCGCCGCGGCGGCGCCGCTCAGTGCCGCCACCTTCTGCGCGGGCAGCAGCAGGGGCAGCTGGGCGTGCGTGAAGAAGGAACGCCTCCACAAGAACGACAACGCCAGCGCCGCCATGCCGGCCACCATTGTGATGTGCAGCCCGGAGATGGCGACCAGGTGGCTCACGCCCGTGCGGTTGAAGACATCCCAGTCCGGCTGCTCGATGCCGCGCTGGTCGCCGACGACGAGGGCCACGATCACGGCGGCATAGGGTTTGCCGGCCAGCGCATCGAGGATGCGTGCGCGCAGGACGTCGCGGCAGCGCTCGACCAGGTGGCCGGGACTGGGGACGAAATCGTCGAGCCGGCGGTTGCCTGGCGCGGCGCGCACATAGCCGGTGGCGCGGATGCCCTGCCCCAGCAGCCAGGCTTCGTAGTCGAAGCCGTAGGGGTTGGCGTTGCCGTGGGGGCGCTGCAGGCGCACCGCCAGGCGCCAGCGCTCGCCGGGGTGCATGGCGGCGGACTCGCCTTCGGCGCGGTACCAGGACAGGGCGAGCATCGGCGGAACCGTGGCTTGCGCGGTGAGGACGTGTTCGACTGCGAACTGGAAGCGCACGCCCTGGCCGAAATCGTGCGGGAGTTTGGCGACTGTGCCGATTAGTTCGATGTCGCGGCCTTCGTCGGATTTGTTTAGTTGGGGTGCGAGGGCCAGGTGGGCGAGGAAGGCGGCCCAGGCGAAGCCGGCTAGTATTCCGGCCACGACGCCGCGCACGGATCCGCGCAGGGCGAGCAGCAGTGCGATGGCCGCTGCCAGGCAGGCGGCGATCTGCCAGGGGGCAGGCAGCGCGGCGCGCGTTTGCAGGAAGGCGGCGCCGGCGACGAAGCCGAGGATGGTGGAGCGCATCGTTCGGCGCGAGGACGGCTGCGGGAACCGTCAAATGGCCTGAGCCTTGGCGGGCGGCGATGGGTGCGCGGCCTGGGCGGGACGGGTGTGGTGGTATCGGATGCTGGAAGATATCTTGTCCCACAGGGTCATGGCGGCGTCCTGCGACAATGACGAAGGGACCGGGCCGTTGTCGCCCTTGCCGATATCCATGGTAAAGGAAAGGTGGGGGACCAAAACGTTGTCTTCGGTTCCATTTACCTCCCACCAAAAACCATAGACGGTTGCGTCGTTGCTCTCGACGACCCGTGTGACCAGCTCATCGCCGGCTACACCACCGATCGTGCGTGGTGCTGCCCGCAGATTCGAGACGCGCATTTTCTCGGATAATGACAATCTCGCATCCACATCTGCGCTCCTTTCAAGCAAGCGCTGTTTATCGGGCTTGTTTCCGGCTGCCAGAATGAGCATGAGCTTGATATCCGGGTGATCTGGCAGCTCGGCGTGCATCATGATCTGTTCGCCCTGGTCGGCCGTCAGCGTATCGCGGAACCAGGCGCGGTAGACACAAAATCCCGGTTCCGTGGGCGTTTCGTTAGCCGGATTTGGCACAAGCTTGGCGACCAACTGGGGGAGGTTTTCGATCAGGTCGGGGTTGTAATCGGCAGCGGAAATATCAAAACTCATTCCATGACCATGCACAAGCGCTTCGACTGCGACACCCTCGTCGTGGTAACGCTCACGCTCAAGGCCCCTTGCCCGTGTGCCTTCCGATACGTTTCGACTGTGTACAAAAATTCTGCCAACTACGCCGTTTTCGGTCTTTATTTCTCTGACCGATTCCAGGTTCTTGTTTCCGCCGAGCCGGTCCGGCGCGGCCTTGAGGCGCTCTTCTCGCAGGACAAGACGCTTACGAAAATCCGCCTCCGGCTCATCGAATGATGAGATGTCAAAGCCGTCGATGCGAGGCTGTGCAAGCTCCATCTGGGCCTCGTCCGGCATGTCAATCAGAAACCTGCCGATGCACACGGTTTTCATTTGC
>Ga0308169_10006731_pt1 | contig 10041 bp, 9 predicted proteins | sample PhyBR1_2_FD_202139 | JGI IMG/M metagenome (GOLD analysis project Ga0308169, IMG submission 202139) | Phyllosphere microbial communities from UC Gill Tract Community Farm, Albany, California, United States - DLSLSB.R1 | ecosystem: Host-associated > Plants > Phyllosphere > Unclassified | place... | reverse complement strand
CGTTTGTAGATGCAGGGACCATTCGTACCGAAACCCCGGAAATGCCTGAACGCTTGAAACGGATTTTTGCAGGTGTAGAACGGATTGTGAAATTTCATGGCCCGACCGAAGCCGCGGTTGAACAGGTGTTCATGGCACAAAACCCGGACTCTGCTTTAAAATTGGGACAAGCCCGTGGTGCAGCCATTGCCGCTTTGGTGAATCTGGATTTACAGGTGGCTGAATATACTGCGCGCCAAATCAAACAGTCTGTGGTAGGTTATGGTGCCGCAGATAAAGAACAGGTTCAGATGATGGTGATGCGGATTTTAAATTTAAGCATTAAACCACAGCAGGATGCCGCCGATGCTCTGGCTGCCGCCATTTGTCATGCGCATGCTTCAGGCAGTATGAGCAAAATGGCCGTATTGAATGCGCTGGGTGGTATGGCACGAGGCCGTAGCCGTTATACTGTTAGAAGACGTTAAAACCTGATAAAGATATTTAAAATAACTTAAAGATAAGGGGCAAAATCTTTGCGCATTTCCTTGATAGAGGGTTGCTTGCTATAAGTAAAGGTGACCCTCCGCCCAAAGGTCCTTATATTCTTTTTCTGATTCGGATCAATTCGGATAAAAATCAGTTCATCCGGTTCATTACGATGGTTGATTTCACAAATCATAATGGTTTGATTCTTTTCAATCACTTTATATTGAGGAAATTCTTTTTGCACAATCTCCTTCAATGATTTTTGAGTAGAATTCCCCTCTGCCCTCTGGGTATAGATCACCAGAAGAATACACACCACGACGACAATAGCGACGACCAGATATTTTTCCATTATTTCCTCTTAACCCATTATTTTTATATTTTTTATTTAACACATGATTTTAAATTCTTTAAGATGTGAATCTGCTTGAACTGGTATTTGAATAATATGGGAAACTTCTGCCCGACTCGGTCCTCGCCAACTCCGTTTCAAAAGTTCCTGAATGATCAGTTCATCCCCTGCAACCAGAGCCTCCACTTCACCCGTGGGCAAATTTTTTACATAACCTTTCAGCTCTAATTCCAGCGCCTGCTGTGCAAACCAGCGCCGATAACCGACACCCTGAACCTTGCCCTGAATAATAAGTTTCATCGCCTTATTCATTTATTATTTCCCTGATTCACCACATGATAAATCGCTGCATTCATATGATGTGACTGTACTCCGCGCATGCCTTGCTGCGCCAGCCAATCTCCCGCCAAAGCATGTAAGGTCACAATTTCATGCAGCTGGATTTGCCCGACAAATTGCGCCTTTAAACTGGCAATCATACCCGCCAAGACATCACCCATACCTCCCGTACCCATACCGGCATTGCCTGCGGTGCAAATCCACAGCTGATCTTGCAGAATTAAACTGCCAGCCCCTTTAAGCACCCACTGTCCGGCATATTTTTCCTGAAGGGCGTAAATAGCTGCGACGCGATCGCTTTCAACGTCTTTTACTGAACACGCTAACAATTTTGCTGCTTCACCCGGATGAGGTGTGGCATAGCTATCTGCTTTTAATGTTTCAGGATGTTCGGCTAAAAACCACAGTGCATCAGCATCTAGCACCACCTGTAAATGTTCAGCAGCATTGATCTTGGGAAACCATTTAAAATATTGCTGTTCTGACCAGCTATCCCGTCCCAACCCCATGCCAAAACTGACACTATCAACATGATCTAAGAGTTGCTGAATCTCGGCTTTAGTCAAGGCATTGATGTCACGCAGCATAATATTAGGAGAACGTGCCAATATCGCAGTGTGATGTTTATCATGACAGACAATAGTGACTTTACCTGCACCTGCACTAAAAGCAGATTCCGCCGCCATCATCACCGCCCCGCCCATATCCGCATGTCCACCCACCACCAGCACATGACCATAACTGCCCTTATGACCAAAAGCCTCACGCTGCGGCAGTGAGATCGAAGTAGGTGAAAGCTGGGCAAGCGGTTTGATTTCTGTATCTACAGGAATCAGGGAGATCACCTCCACCATTCCGGCAAACTCTTTGCCTTGACCGGTAAAGAGCCCGGCTTTTAAACCCAGAGCGGAAAAAGTGTAATCTGCCTTGATGGCACACGGTAAAGGCTGACCAGTGTTGGCTTGTAGACCGCTTGGGATATCAATGGCGATTTTCAGGCCTTTTTGAGCATTAATATTTTTTATAATCTGCTGCCAGTCAGCATCCAGTTCCCGGTTTAAGCCAATGCCAAACAGGGCATCGACATAACAGTCATATGTTTTTTGAAATGCAAACCCTGCATAGATGTTGATTTCTGCATTTACCGCTTCTTGGTAGGCGCTATGTAAATCTTTAGAGGCACCTAATTCAGCTGCGTAAATTTCTACCTTAAAACCATATTGTTTTAAATATTTGGCAGTGAGATAACCATCTCCAGCATTATTGCCCTGACCACAACAGAGCGCAATATTTTGGATTTTGTGTTGCTGAAAAATGGGAACCAAGCGCTGCGCAATCATCCAGGCCACTTGCTGCATTAAGGCATAAGAACTGTTTTGCTTGGCAAACCAGCGTTGTTCCCATGCTTGTACTTCAAGGCTATGATAAACTTGCTGAGGCATTATTCTTCCCTTTTTATTTCATTATGGCTTCTTCCACATTGTCACAAAAAATTCCTTTAGATCAATATGATCCTGAAGCGCTGAAAGCGTGGATTAAAGCGCAAGCTTTAGAACTTGGTTTCAGTGATTGTGTCATTGCCAAACCGGATGCTCAAGAAGAATTGCCACGTTTTCAGGAATATTTAAAACGTGGCTACCATGGTGACATGAAATTTCTGGAAGAAAATCTGGAAAAACGTGCCAATCCCGCTTTGCTGGTTCCCGGTACCAAAAGCATCATCTGTGTACGGATGAACTATCTGGTGGAAACACCCAAGCCGCGTTATGTGCCAGATGAACCGAATGCCGCCATTATTGCACGCTATGCGCGTGGCCGTGATTACCATAAAACCATGCGCGGTCGCCTTAAAACTTTAGCCAGCAAGATTCGGGAAAAGGTCGGTGATTTTGAATCACGCCCCTTTGCCGACTCTGCTCCAATCTTTGAAAAATCTCTGGCAGAAAATGCCGGCATGGGCTGGACTGGAAAACATACCTTACTCATTCATAAAAAATCAGGTTCATTTTTTGTTCTGGGTGAACTGTTTACTTCACTTGATCTGCCTTTTGACCAGCCAGCGACCTCACACTGCGGTTCGTGTACGGCTTGTATAGATATTTGCCCAACCCAGGCGATTGTTGAACCTTATATGCTGGATGCACGTAAATGTATTGCTTACCTGACCATTGAATATCAAGGCATCATTCCTGAAGAATTGCGCCGCGGTATTGGTAACCGGGTGTTTGGCTGTGATGATTGCCAGCTGATTTGTCCTTGGAACAGTTTTGCCAAGAAAGCCACAATTGAAGATTTTAACCCGCGACATGGTCTGGATCAGGTGAGTTTACTGGACTTATGGCATTGGGATGAACCGACCTTTTTAGCCAATACTGAAGGTAGCCCACTACGGCGTACTGGTTACCAAAGCTTTATGCGTAATATCGCGATTGGTTTGGGTAATGCTCCGTTTTCTTCGGAAATTATTGAAACTTTAAAGCAAACTCGCGACCTGCATGATGAGATTGTGCAAGTCCATATTGATTGGGCGATTCGCGAGCAACTGGCCAAATCCAGTTAAATTTTGAGTCAAAATTAACAGTGTATTATTTATTTTTCATTTTCTAGATCCTGACAAAGTTTTGCTTTTAGAAAAAACATAATGTCAAGATCAACACAAATTTTAAAAGACCATAAAAAACTTTGCAAGGATATTTATAAAAAATAGCTTCAGTTTGTAACTAAATATACAATCTTACATTTGTAATAAATGACAAAAATTAATCGTTAGATACTATCAGCTTTGGTCGTTTATGCCTTTGGATTTGGCATAAATTATGTATGATAAAAGCCAATAACGAAGATGATTATGGAATTTCACTAATGAATGTACGTAATGACTGGACACGAGAAGAAATTCAGGATTTATACAACCAGCCTTTTTTAGATTTGATTTTTGAAGCACAGCGCATTCATCGTGAACATTTTGCTGCCAATACCATTCAGGTCAGCACTCTGCTTTCCATCAAAACCGGAAAATGCCCGGAAGATTGTAAGTACTGCTCGCAGTCAGCACATTATGACTCAAAACTGGAAGCAGAAAAACGCATCGCTGTCGATAAAGTGATTCAGGAAGCCAAAGAAGCGCTTGCTTCTGGTTCGTCACGCTTCTGTATGGGCGCTGCATGGCGTAATCCGCATGAACGCGATATGCCGTATGTGCTGGAAATGGTGCGTGAAGTGAAGTCACTAGGACTAGAAACCTGCATGACGTTAGGCATGCTTAATCAGTCTCAGGCAGAACGTTTAAAAGATGCCGGTCTCGACTACTACAACCATAATCTGGATACCTCACGCGAATACTATTCCAATGTGATCAGTACCCGTACTTTTGATGACCGTTTAAATACGCTGGATTTTGTCCGTCAAGCCGGCATGAAAGTATGTAGTGGTGGAATTGTCGGCTTAGGTGAAAGCAGTCAAGACCGGATTGGTTTATTGCATGAGTTAGCGACTCTAGCCATTCACCCTGAATCTGTACCGATCAATATGCTGGTACCAATTGAAGGCACGCCGCTTGCTGATGTTGAAAAACTGGACATTACTGAGTGGATTCGTACCATTGCGGTTGCCCGAATTATTATGCCTAAAAGTTATATTCGCCTGTCTGCAGGTCGCGAATCTTTATCTGATGCTGACCAGGCACTGGCTTTTATGGCAGGTGCTAACTCGCTTTTCTCTGGCGAGAAACTGCTTACCACCCCAAATGCCGGTGAAGGTAAGGATAAACAGTTATTTGACAAATTGGGTTTAATTGCAGAAAAAGCCAAACCAACGATCAAAGAACTCTCGGTCGATGCCATGGCGAGTTAAACCGAGTAGTAAATAAAAAAGCCCATATTGGGCTTTTTTATTTACAGGGAAGTAATCAAAAGACCATAACGCGCATTTAAATAATTTCCTTTACGAATAATATCTGCGCCATTAGCGTGATAAACCACCAGCTCTTGAGTCAAAGTGTCATAACTGAACGAATCAAAACAATCCTGATGGTGGCTTAACCAGACCAAAGTGTCGGCTAATTGATCAGTTACAATGTAAGTATCGGCAGTAAAATCAATGCTCATAAGTTAAATTTCAAGCCATTTTGAATGCATATTGTAACATTTTTGACCTTTTTGTAATTTTTTTTGTAAATTTACAAAAAAAATTTAAGCGATTATTTAGCCTCAATATTTTAGATCTTTTACTTTAGAATAAAATTAAATGTCTATTTTAATTTAGTTATTATTCATTCAATAAGTTTTGTTTTTTTAATTTTTTTTGCCCTCCCGGCCTTCAATCTTGTTTTGCATTTTTTTTATTTTATGTGAACCAGTTTACATTTTTTATTTTTAAGAATAATCTTTGCTCTACCAAGTTGATCAACAAAAAAAACTTCTTCCGACAGAGTTAACACCATGAAAAAAATCGCATTAATCGCTGCTGTTCCTGTACTTGCTATCGCTAACGCTAACGCTGCTGACGGTACCATCACTATCAATGGCCTGGTTACAGATAAAACTTGTAATATTGTAAATAATGGCGGCAAAGACTTTACGGTGACTTTACCGACAGTTTCAAAACAGTCATTGGCAAATGCGGGTCAAGTTGCAGGTCGTACACCGTTTACCATTAAACTTGCGAACTGCTCTGAAGGCAAGGTTGCCACTTATTTTGAACCTGGCACAACCGTTGATGTCAACTCTGGCCGTTTAAAAAACCAAGATGCAACAGGTGCACAGAACGTACAAATCCAATTATTAGGTTCTAACAGCCAGTTTCTTCCAATCACTACGGCTGGTGCAAATGGTGCTCAAGCGAACTCCCAATGGGTTGACGTAGCGAAAGGTGGCAGTGCAGACTTGAACTACTATAGCGAATACTATGCTACTGGTGCTTCTACTGCTGGTAAAGTTACAACTTCTGTTCAATATACAATCATTTACCAATAAGTACTGGTTCAATTCCTGAGTTAAGTTGAATATTCAACTTAACTCTTTTGTTTTTCACTGGGTGGCTTTAATGATTAATCAATTATCTTTTTGGAAAAAATGCGTTCTTGCTGCTGTACTCCCTATCAGCGCTGCCCATGCAGAAATTATCATTCATGGCACACGTGTTATTTACCCTTCAGATGCCAGAGAAATCACCTTACAAGTGAGTAACAGTGGGGAAAAGCCTTCGCTGGTTCAAGCCTGGATTGATAATGGCGATGCCCAAAGCACGCCCGATCAAAGCAAAGTTCCGTTTATGATTACCCCGCCTATTTCTCGTGTCGATCCGAATAAAGGACAATCGCTCAGAATTACAGCATTACCGAATGCGGCGCAGTTGAATCAAACCCAGGAAACCCTGTACTGGTTAAATGTTTTAGACATTCCACCAAAACCGACCAGCAAAAACCAAAAAGCTGAAGATAGCGATAACTTTTTACAGTTGGCGATTCGTTCACGAATTAAATTCTTTTATCGTCCTGCAGGAATGAAAGAAAATGCTGAACAGGCACCGACAAAGCTACAATGGAAGATTCAGGCCAATACCCTTGAAGTGAAGAATCCCACGCCTTTTCATATTACCTTGACCTCTGTTTTGCAACAGCAAGGTGCACAGCGTATTGAAACGCTTCCTGAAGGACTCGTGTTGAAACCTTTTAGTAGCGAAAAAATAGTCTTAAAAACCACCAATACTGAAAAAATGACTTTTACCACCATCAATGACTTTGGTGGCCGTGTAGAGCACAACATTAAACTTTAATCAAGTCTTTAAAAGTTTGCTGGATATCCCTGCATTTACAGGCAGAAATTATGTATAAACAACACCATATCTTCAACTGGCAGCGTATTCGATGTTATGTTGCGTATGGTGTATTGACGTTATGCATTCCTGTATCCACGCATGCTTTGGAAGATGTAAACTCCACCAATCAAGAAGCTGAGTTCGATACCACTTTCCTGATTGGTGAGGCTAAAAAAATTGATATTGACCGCTTTAAATATGGCAATCCTATTCTCGCGGGTGAATACAGTGTCGATATTTATGTGAATGGCAACTGGTTTGGCAAACGCCATCTGGTGTTTAAATCGAGCGACAGTAAAGAAAATGCCTTTACCTGCTTTACCGCAGCGAAACTGCTGGAATTTGGGGTCAAACAGGAAGTACTGCAACATAAAAATGCTGATCCAGATTCGCAAAGCTGCCTTCGCATTGAACAATGGATCGATCAGGCCAGCTATGAATTTGACACATCCAAATTGCGTCTGGATATTTCCATTCCTCAAGTGGCCATTGAGAAAAATGCTCAAGGTTATGTCGATCCAAGCGTGTGGGATCGCGGTATTAATGCAGGATTTCTCTCCTACAATGCCAGTGTGTATAGAAGCACGGATAAACTTGAGAACCATCAAGAACGTATAAACGCTTTTACCTCCATTAATGCCGGAGCTAATTTAGGTGGCTGGCAATTGCGTCACAATGGGCAATGGCTCTGGCAGAATCATGCAGAAAATCAGGATCCATCATCCAGCTATGAAGTCATAAATAGTTATGTACAGCGCGCCTTCCCCAAATATCGTGGAGTACTCACCCTAGGTGATCATTTTACTGATGGTGAAATTTTTGACTCATTTGGTTATCGCGGAATAGATTTTACCAGTGATGACCGTATGCTTCCCAATAGCATGATTGGTTATGCGCCTCGTATTCGCGGCAATGCCAAATCCAATGCCAAAGTTGAAATACGCCAGCAGGGACAATTAATTTATCAAACCAGCGTTGCACCCGGAAATTTTGAAATAAATGATTTATATCCGACCGGGTTTGGCGGCGAACTTGAAGTTTCAATTATTGAAGCCAATGGACAGATCCAGCGTTTTTCAGTGCCCTATTCTTCTGTGGTACAAATGCTTCGTCCTGGATTAAGCCGCTACTCGATTACTGCAGGGCAATTTCGTGATCAAGATATGGATTCAGCGCCCTGGATTGTGCAAGCAAAATATCAACGCGGTTTAAACAATTACCTGACGACTTATGCAGGAATTCAAGCCGCAGAACGTTATTCCGCAGCTACCTTAGGTAGCGCTTTTGCCACGCCGATCGGCGCGATTGCTCTGGATATTACCCAGTCAAATATGGACTTTGATTATCGACCGAAAGCTTCAGGTCAAAGTTACCGGATCAGCTATAGCAAACTCATCAGCTCGACAGATACCAATTTCACGCTTGCGGCTTATCGTTATTCGACTGAAAATTTCTTTAAATTACGCGATGCGCTTATTTCGCAACAACTGGATGAAAAAAGCATAAGTTCTGAAAATATAGGAAAACAGCGTAGCGAATTTCAGATCACGCTCAATCAGGGTTTGCCTACCGGCTGGGGCAACATTTATGCCCTGGGGTCTTTGGTTGATTACTGGAATAAAAATGAAACCACTCGTCAGTATCAATTAGGTTATAGCAATAATTGGGGACGTTTAAGCTATTCGGTTTCTGCGCTCAAAAAACAGATTCAAAATGAATTAAGCAAACAAAGTCGTGATGACACTGAATATATGCTCAGCCTTTCCATGCCACTCAGCTTCAAAAAACATTCAATCAATATTAACTCGATGAGCACTAAAACCACCCAGACTCTAGGTATAAATGCGGTGGTTAATGAACGCTTGAGTTATGGCGCGACTGCTTCTGGTGAATTTGATGAGGCACCTAATTTGAATATCAATGCACAGTACCGCACCAATGCCATTACCCTAGGCGGTTCATATAGTTATTCAGATACATTCGACCAGATCATGCTGAATGCCCGCGGTAATATTGTGGCGCATAAAAAAGGCCTGTTATTCGCTCCCGATCAGGGTCAAACCATGGTCTTGGTCTATGCACCCAATGCAAGTGGTGCAAAAGTAAATAACGGTGTGGGACTCAATATTAATAAATCCGGTTATGCAGTCGTTCCCTATGTCACGCCTTATCGCCTAAATGATATCAGTCTTGACCCGCAGAATATGTCAACCAATGTGGAACTGGAAGAAACCAGTCAACGTATTGCACCGTTTGCAGGCGCCATTGCCCAAGTCAATTTTGCCACTAAATCGGGTAAAGCCATCTATATTCAAAGTACTCAGGCCAATGGAGCACCCCTTCCTTTTGCATCGGATGTTTATGACAGTCAAGGTCAAAATATAGGTATGGTCGCGCAAGGCAGTCTGGTGTATTTACGTAGCAATACCTTAACAGACCGCATCCAGATTAAATGGGGTGAAGCTGAAGATCAGCAATGCCATCTTCAATATGACCTATCGGGCATGCCCAAAGATCAACATATTTTAATGACGGAGGCGATATGCCAGTAAATTACAAACTATTCAGTAATGTACTGTTTTGCATCTTGGGTTTTGGGATATCCCAGCACAGTGCTGCATTTTGTTATGATGCCACTTTATGGGGAAGTCTGACCTCAGTTGATGTCAATATGGCGGTTGGACGTGTGGTCGTCAAACCCAGCGATGCAGTAGGTACTATTTTACGTAAAGCGACATTTCCGATTATTCCCAATAACTCAAGAGTGCGGTGTACCTCCTATTTCGATAAAATTTATGCCGAGATTAAACAGGGTTATTCTTTAAGTGCTTTAGGACAAAATATCTACAATACCAATATTCCCGGTATTGGCATCCGCTTATATCGGGAAGCCGAAGATAGTGCCAACTTTTCAGGCTACTATCCTTACCAAAAAAATCTCGACCCTTTAATTCCCTACAGTCTGGGACAAGGTTATTTTGTGGTAGAAATTATTAAAACCTTAAATAACTCAGGTTCAGGCAGCCTCGTACCAGGTTTATACAGCAGCTACTATGTTTCTGGTC
>Ga0308169_10006730_pt1 | contig 10041 bp, 10 predicted proteins | sample PhyBR1_2_FD_202139 | JGI IMG/M metagenome (GOLD analysis project Ga0308169, IMG submission 202139) | Phyllosphere microbial communities from UC Gill Tract Community Farm, Albany, California, United States - DLSLSB.R1 | ecosystem: Host-associated > Plants > Phyllosphere > Unclassified | place... | reverse complement strand
TGGCGCGATTATCCGAGTTACTTGAAATTAAGCTGCAAGAGTTTAATGTCAAGGCACAAGTGGTTGAAGCTCAGCCGGGACCAGTGGTGACGCGTTTTGAGCTGGATTTGGCACCGGGTGTTAAGGCTTCTAAAGTAACCAATATTTCACGTGACTTGGCGCGTTCGATGTCGATGGCATCGGTACGTGTGGTCGAAGTGATTCCGGGCAAGCCTTATATCGGCATTGAAGTACCGAATAGTACTCGTGAGATGGTGCGTCTGATCGAGTTATTGACTATTCCTGCCTTTACCGACCCAAATAGCATTCTTTCGATGGCCATGGGTAAAGATATTTCGGGTAATCCGGTGATTGCTGACTTAGGTAAAGCCCCGCATATGCTGGTGGCAGGGACCACCGGTTCAGGTAAATCGGTGGCAGTGAACTCGATGATTTTATCGATGTTGCTGAAATATACGCCTGATCAGTTACGCTTAATTTTAATTGACCCGAAACAGCTGGAATTGGCCAACTATAACGATATTCCACATTTGCTTACGCCAGTCGTAACGGACATGAAAGATGCCGTGAATGCCCTAAACTGGTGTGTCAATGAAATGGAACGTCGCTATAAGCTGATGTCTTATCTGAAAATCCGTAAATTGAGTGACTATAATCGCAAGGTCGAAGAAGCGATTGCCAATGGTGAAGACTTAATTGATCCAACCTGGAAAGCAAGTGACTCGGTGGTAGGAGAGCGTGCACCACGTTTAACCCCATTACCGTCTATCGTAATTGTTGCCGACGAATTTGCCGACATGATTATGCAAGTGGGTAAAAAAGCCGAAGAAATGATTACCCGTTTAGCACAAAAATCACGTGCTGCCGGTATTCACTTGCTGCTTGCAACTCAGCGTCCATCAGTCGATGTGATCACCGGTTTGATTAAAGCCAATATTCCGACCCGTGTGGCTTTGCGAGTGAACAGTAAAATTGACTCGCGGACCATTCTGGATGCCGGCGGGGCAGAAGATCTGTTAGGTCATGGTGATATGTTGTTCCTTGGCCCTGGCAAGATTGAACCGGAACGTGTGCACGGTGCATTTATTTCCGATGATGAAGTAAACAATATTTGTGATGCCTGGCGTGAGCGTGGTGAACCGAACTATGTGGACGAAATTCTGACCCCGTATGATGAAGAGCCGACTTCGCGTGGCTTTGAAGATGGTGATGGTGGTTCGGATCGTGATGCACTCTATGATCAATGCGTATCTTTTGTGCTGGAAACCCGCAAGGCATCGACTTCATCGTTACAGCGTAAATTCAGTTTAGGTTATAACCGTGCTGCACGGATCATTGATCAGATGGAAGAAAATGGCATTGTCAGCAGCATGGGTGCCAATGGCAAGCGAGATATTCTGGTTTAATACCCGATTTGAAAAAGCCTGCTCAATGCAGGCTTTTTTATTTGTGGAAATAAAACATGTCTTGTGCAAGTTCAATCAAGACTTTTGTGGCAGGGCTCATAAATTTCTTGTTCGCTACAGCCAGCCCAATATGGCGCTGGGTATTGGGCGTGAGTGGCCTTTTGACGACATTGGGGTGTAACGCCAGCAGTTCGGGAGTAATGGCCATATCCGCGACTATAGATACGCCTTCGTTGATATTCACCATATTTAAAATGGTCAGTAGTTGTGACAATTGGTATTTAATGGTGGGTTGAATTTGATGCAGTTTAAATAGCAATTCCACATGCGTTTGGCTACCGGCCTTGGTTAAAATAAAGGGATAATTCACCAATTCTGCAATGCTTACTTCGGTTTTGCTGGCAATCGGATAACTCTTGGGGATAAGGGCAACAAAAATATCCTGTATAACCGGGAAGGTATCCAGCTCTGGTCGTGGTAAGACCGCAAAACCGACATCGATCTGTTTGGCCAAAATCCACTGTGAAACTTGCTCATCGGTGCCTTCATCTACATAAATTTCAATATTCGGGTAGCGTTGCCGGTAGGCAGTCAATATTTCCGGTAATAGATGGATGGATGCGGAAGCACCAAAAGAACCAATCCTTAACGTACCTTGATGCACCCCATGTGCTGCCGCCGCTTCCTGCTGCATATTTTGTGCAGTATTTAAAATATTTTGTGCATGCAGCAGCAACTGTGCGCCAATTGTGGTCAGTTCAATTTTGTGCTGATCACGTGAAAATAAGCACACCTTCCAATGCTGTTCCAGACTTTTTAGCGCGTGTGACACTGCTGACTGGGTAATGCCGAGCTGTTTTGCGGTTAGGGTAAAGCTCTGGTTTTCTGCGACCAGAATAAAAATTTCAAGCTGGCTAAAGGTCATGAGGTGTATGAGTAAAAACTCATTTTATGATGAGACTGAATGAGGATTATATTATCAGCCTGATGAAAGTTAAAGTGCAGTCCAGCTGCTGAAAATAGATAGTTATGAATATACTGATCGCCTTATTTCCTCTCATTATCATGATTGCCATGGGGTATTTACTTAAACATTATCAATATCTAGCAACAGATTTTTGGGTAGGTGCAGAGAAATTTAACTACTTTATTTTATTCCCTACACTTTTATTTACCAATCTGGCCTATGTCGAGTTGGATTTGGATGCGGTCAGGTGGGTCTTGGCGGCCTTATTTATCATCATTATTATTGTCAGTCTGTTGCTATGGTCATTTAAATTATGGCGTTACATTCCTGCGGCACGCTTCGGCGTTTATATGCAAAGCCATATTCGTTTTAATACCTATATTGGCTTGTCATTAATGGCACCTTTATTTGGTCCCAAAGGCGTACAGTTATTTGCCATGATCATGGTGGTCTCCATTCCCTTAGTAAATATTATCTCTGTATTGTCTTTCTCACAGGGACAAGGCGTGTCTTTTAAGAATACGCTGCTCTCAGTATTTAAAAATCCATTAATTTTAGGTTGTGTGGTAGGCATGCTGTTTAATTTAAGTGGATTAAAACTTTTTGTTGGGATCGAAAATGCATTGAAATTATTGGCTGCAATGAGTTTGCCTTTGGGCTTGATTTGCGTGGGTGCCGGCTTGCAGTTTTCCGCTTTAGGCCGCTCTTTATCTCGTTTGGCGATCAATACCGTAGGACGTCTGCTGCTGATTCCTCTTTTTGCCTACGCCATTTGCAGTCTAATGCGCTTAAATCAGCTAGAAACGGCAGTATTGGTGGTATTTTTTGCCTTACCAACAGCAACTGCATCTTATATTTTGACCAAGTTTTGTCAGGGAGACAGTGAACTCATGGCAGGGGTGATCAGCCTGCAAACGTTATGCTTTGCCTTAAGCTTTCCTATGCTAATGTGGCTGTTGTTCTAGTTTAGATCCAAAAAATAAAAGGCCTGCAACAAGCAGGCCTTTTATCGAAATGTGGAAATTATGCAAACTTGGCAAGAACTTCCAGGAAGCCTTCGCTTTGACGTGGATATTGAGCAATCACGTCATGAATGCGTTGACCTTCAGGATTGGTGGCATTGATATCACGGCCATCAGCAATGAATTGAGTCAATAAACGTTCATAATCATTTGGACGCATGTGCTTGAACGCATGATAAAGCACGTGAAAATCGGCATTCACGCCTGCAGGAGGAAGCTGGGTTAAATAGGCAAATACACGCTCATCTGACCATTCTTCATTGAACGTTGCTGGCTGAGATAATGCCATCGCAAACTCCTTGGTATACGGATTAAAAAGGCAAAAATATGGAGCATTAGAGAAATCGGTTTTGCTTGACCCTGCCAACTTGAAGCACAGCTTCTCGTCTTGCAGCTGGGCAAAGTAGTACCTAAATCGTTCAGGCACTTCGAAGCACAGCTTCTCGTCTTGCGCCTGAACAAAGCAGTGCTTTGTTCAGGCTCATATTTTGCCTTGATTCAATTTGCTTGACTAATCAGAATTCAGATTATCGCTCTTCAGGCAAATTGATATTCATTTCTAACATTTCAATGTTGGCTTCAGAACGCACCGACATTTGAATATGCTGTTCATCCACACCACGAACATAGCGATTGACCACCTGCATGATTTCTTTCTTCATGAGGTCAATCTTTTCCTGACTTAAGCGTTTGCCTAAACCCTGTTCAGAAGCAACAATAACTTTTAAGCGATCTTTAGCAGTTTGTGCGCTCGAAGGTTTATCATCGTTGCTGAATAATTTACTCCAGAATCCTGCCATGTCTTACGCTCCAAATAGTCTTGCTAACCAACCTTTAGGTTTGACTTCGATGTGACGGTAAGCGCGTTCTTCACCCAGGAAGCGTGCTACCAGGTCATCATAAGCCTGACCAGCTGCATCTTCAGTAAACAGAATTACAGGTTTACCTTCGTTTGATGCTTGAAGTACGCTCTTACATTCAGGAATAACGCCCAGTGTAGGTACACGTAAGATATCTTTAGAAATATCGTCAATCGTTAACATTTCTTGTTTATCGGCACGTTCAGGGTTGAAGCGTGTAATACAAAGATGTTTACGGATACGGCCTTCGTTCTGTTCTACTTTTTTGGTTTTGCTGTCCAGCATACCAATAATGCGGTCAGAGTCACGTACAGATGAAATTTCAGGGTTGGTGACAATGATTGCTTCATCTGCATGGTACATTGCCATGATTGCACCGCGCTCGATACCGGCAGGCGAATCACAAATAATGTAGTCAAATTCTTGAGAAAGTTCATCCATAACACGTGCAACACCTTCATCGGTCAAGGCATCCTTATCACGGGTTTGTGAAGCAGGCAAAATGTATAAATTTTCAATATCTTTGTCACGAATTAACGCTTGTTGAAGGCGTGCTTCGTTATTTAAAACATTCACAAAATCATAAACAACGCGACGTTCACAACCCATAATTAAATCTAGGTTACGTAAACCTACGTCAAAATCGATGACAACAGTTTTGTGACCACGAAGGGCTAAACCTGTTGCAAAAGATGCACTTGTTGTAGTTTTACCTACACCACCTTTGCCTGATGTTACGACAACAATTTTCGCCACCGAATCCACTCCTGTTATGGTTCAAACCCCTTTTTTAAATCTGGGGCTTTTGGTGTTTATTTATACATTAAAATTCGAGAACTTCAAATACAAGTTCTTGATGATCATTCAAGTAAATATGGACAGATTTTTTCAGGACATGCTGCGGAATGTCATCTGCCACGCAATATGTACCTGCAATTGATACCAGTTCTGCTTCCAGGGAATGGCAGAAAATACGTCCTGCGCTGTTCCCGCCTGCGCCGGCGATGACTCTACCACGTGCGCTACCATAAATATGTATATTTCCTGAAGCAATGACTTCAGAGCCGCTGTTAATACCCGCATTGAGAATAATATCGCCATGATCCTGGACCAGACACTGACCCGTACGCAAAATTTCATCATGATAAGATGTCACATGGCTGATGACACGAGCGGGTTTGGCTGCCACTTCTGCAGCATCTTGGGTTTGAGCAGGTTCAATTTCGGCTTCAACCACTTGTTCTTTTGTGGCTTTAATCCGTTGTAGAGGTCTGTTGTCTGCAGGCAGAATAGGAAACTGAATGGCGCGGGCTTCATCGGAAAGAATGCCGTCAATCACACCCATTGGCTGTAAGTCCAGGCTGATCAATAACTGAATCAGTGCAATCAATTCCTGTTCTACCGTGCTGTCTATAATCACCAGCGTGCCATGAGAAGCAGTTTCTTGAAGCATTTGAGTCAATTGCTGGCGGATTGCATTGTGATCATTGGTGTCAAAAGTTAATCGGGTAAAATTAACCATTCTGCCTGTAATCCGTATATCAGCCATAATTATTCCTTAAGACTTCTGACTCATTCATTTTATGTCGAAGTGATGTTGTAAATAGAGCAAATGCTAGAACAAATTGCAGCTTTTCTCTAGCCACGTTTTCAATATTTTTAATCTCATGATCATTCTTTGACTTGATCATGCTGTTCCAGGATTTGTTGCCATTGTTTTATTTTCACTTGCTGGCGAACCGCTTCTAAACTTTCAAAAACAGCCGATTCCACCAGTTTTTCCACATGGGTATTATTTTCAAATTGTATTTGGCTGATTTTATTCGAAATTTCTAAATATGCCAGGTTTTTTTCATTTTTATGACCATATGCAAAAGGTTCAATCAGTCCCAGCGTGATGTTTTCTCCCAAACGTTGTCCGATGCTTTGGATCTGTTGCTCGATGCGTCCTCCCACAATGGGAATCAAACGCAGTAACTGGGTCAGTTCAGGTGTATCTTCAATGGCTTGATTGACGATGTCGCCAACATTTTCCGCAATCATGATTTTTTGTGCTTGCAGCTCTTTACCTAAAGATTCCTGTAAAATATCTGCCAAGGCAATGGCAAACATGTCGCGGTGATGGGCAACCAGATCCTCAATCAGCTTTTTATGGGTGGTACTGGTAGAGAGTTCACGTTTTATGCTGTCTAAAACTGTAATCACGATACGGCTGGTCAGTTCTTCTAGCAGCATATGGTAATAAAAGTTAGCCCGCTGATACCAAGCGTCCGGAATAACTTTATAACCATGTTGATACAGATTGTAGGCGATGGAACCGGCACGTAATAAACGTAAAAAACGCAGCTGCGGAATAATCGATAAAATTTCATACCAATGAATAAACGGGAAAAAAAACCAGCGCTTATGGTGTTGCCCGATAATTGCAATTACCCAGCGGACCAGCAGTTCAATCACCAGAAAACTGGTAAACCAGCTTTCGGTAATGACAACCCATGGGCGTAATGTGGTGCGGTAAAATTGCAATAACTCAGGAAGATGAACGAAGTTAAACAGCCAGCCACCAAAATCACTCATCAGGATGGCATTGGCACTTAAGCAGAACAGGTTGATGATAATCAGAATCATCATAAAAATGTCATAGCCAAGTGCGACTTTCCATCCCCAGGTGCCTTTTTTGACAAAAGAAAAGGTTGGAGGTGTAATCTGGTCGTCTTGCTTCATCTTCTTCCTTTAATACAATTTATGCTTTTGCAGCCAAGTCTTGCTTCATACGTTCAATCAGTTGATCTTTCTCAGTCCATAATTCATGAACCCATTGCTGAAAACGTTTACGGTATTCAGCATCATCTTCATAATTACCGCCTAATACCCAGTCCGGAATATCAATTTTACGCAAATTTACCGCAATGCGATTGACTTCACCTAACCAGAAATCGCCATAACCCGGCGCACCATCTGGATAAACAATGGTCATGTCGACCAGCGCATCAATTTTGTCGCCTAAAATATTAAGCGCCAAGGCTAAGCCGCCGGCTTTAGGCTTCAGCAAATGTTTGTAGGGCGATTGCTGCTGCGCATGTTTCTCAGGCGTAAAGCGGGTACCTTCCAAATAGTTCAATAAGGTAAAAGGCTGGCTTAATAACTGCTCACAGGCTTTACGTGATTCTTCCATATCACGAGTTTTAAGTTCAGGATTTTTCGCAATCTGTTCCTTGCTATGACGTTTCATCATCGGGAAACCTAAGATTTTAAAGGCTTGTCCCACAAAAGGAATAAAGATCAGTTCCCATTTGGTAAAGAAACGGGTGAGGGGCATGCGGGTTAAGCCAAAGTATTGATTGACCGTAGTGTCTACCCAGCTTTGATGGTTGCAGGTCATCAGATAACGGCCCTGCATGCTCAGATCTAGATCGTCATCAATCGTGATATCCCATTTTAAATGTGGTAGCACATGATCAATCAGCCAATTGTTAACGCCTAGCCAACTGTTGGTAATCTGAATGTTGGTTTCATCTACTTTACGTGATTTTTTAACCAGTTTAGTTAATCCCAATGCGAGTACAGGTGGGCCATGAAAAAAAGTACTTCCAGTAATCACTGACCCGACAGTAAGTCCGCGAGATATTTTTTTTAATATCGGTTGCTTGGTATTTTGAGATGACATATAGAAAATGGCCCTAAAAGAAAATCATCGAATGTTTTTATTCGGTATTCAATATAATTGTAGAATTTAAAATAAAAAAGCCTATTCATACAAGTATGAAGAAATTGTGCTGAAGTTATTCTTGACACTCACGTGAAATATTACAAAATGTAATTAATGGATGGATTATTTACAAAAAATCAATGGTATGCCTATTTTTTTTAATCCATTATTCCAGCATACGATAAAACACAAGAAGGAGGCATGCGATGCGTGCACTAGTAATTTCAGCAGCTGTGGCAGGGGCATTAGTTCTATCAGGTTGTCAAACTGCAGGTAGTACAGGCGGCATGGAATACGATAAAACAGCAATTGGCGCATTAGTGGGTGCAGCTGCTGGTTATGGTATTTCTAAAGGTAGTGCAAATACTAGCGCACAAAACAACCGTGCGGCTGCGATTGGTGCAGTTGTAGGTGGCGCTGCTGGTGTTTATCTTGACAATAAAGAGAAAAAACTTCGTCAACAAATGGCGGGTACTGGTGTAGACGTAAACCGTAATCCAGATGGTTCGGTGGGTCTGGTTATGCCAGGTAGCATTACATTTGATACCAACAAATCAAATATCAAGCCTAACTTCTACACAACTTTGAATAAAGTTGCGCAAACTTTAACTGAAGATAACAAGAGCGGTATTCTTGTAACAGGTTATACAGACAGCACTGGTAATGATTCTATTAACATTCCATTGTCTCAAGCCCGCGCTCAATCAGTAGCAAGCTATTTAGCGTCTAAAGGCGTTTCAACTTCACGTATTAACGCTCAAGGTCAAGGTTCAGCAAACCCTATCGCATCAAATGCGACTGCTGAAGGCCGTGAACAAAACCGTCGTGTAGAAATCAGCATTTACGCAGTTCAATAATTCTTCATGCGTTAATGATGAATTAAAAAAACCACCTTCGGGTGGTTTTTTTATGAATGTCAAATTTGTATTTTAGGTTATGCAAGTCTGGCGCAGATGACTATAATCGAGCTCCAATCAATACGAGGAAATACTATGTCGTCGGCAAGTCAACTCAATGACAAGCAACTTGAAGCCATGAAATACACTCAAGGACCCTTGTTAGTACTTGCAGGGGCAGGTTCAGGTAAAACCTCGGTAATTACGCGAAAAGTCGCACATTTAGTCAAGAATTGCGGTATTCCGGCGCATCGTATTACGGCCATGACCTTTACCAATAAGGCGGCACGTGAGATGAAAGAGCGGGTTGGTAAATTATTGTCTCGTGAAGAAGCCAAAGGATTGTCTGTGTCAACATTCCATACTTTTGGTTTGAATTTGCTGCGACTGGAACTCAAACATACACCGTTAAAAAATAATTTTTCTATTTTGGATGCCGATGATTGTAAGCGCATCCTGATGGATTTAATGCACCGTGATAATTTATCCGGTGCAGAAAGTAAAGAGCTGATTGCCAAGGCAATGAAAATGATTTCGGACTGGAAAAATGACCTGATTCCACCGGAACAAGCGCATACCACCTGTGAAACTGCTGAAGATGTACAGTTTGCGCATTTGTATCAACTTTATGAGCGTAACTTGCGTGCCTATAACGCCGTGGATTTTGACGATTTAATTGTAATGCCTACGCGCCTATTGCAGGAAAATGCCGAAGTTCGGGATAAATGGCAAAATCGGGTACGTTATCTTTTAGTTGACGAATATCAGGATACCAATACGGCGCAGTATATTTTGGTGAAACTGCTGGTTGGCGTAATGGGGCAATTCACTGCGGTAGGTGATGATGATCAGTCTATTTATGCTTGGCGTGGTGCAAAACCAGAAAACATGGCTTTGTTGAAAGAGGATTTTCCGAATTTAAAGGTTATTAAATTAGAACAAAATTACCGTTCTACCAGCCGTATTTTGAAAGCGGCGAATACGGTCATTGGCAATAACCCGCATATTTTTGATAAAAAACTCTGGTCAGATAAAGGTCATGGCGAAGCAATTCGGGTCATTACCTGCCGTAATGATGATGACGAAGCCGAACGCGTGGTCAAGGACCTGATTACCCATAAGCTGATGAATGGGAAAAGCTGGAAAGATTACGCGATTTTATATCGTGGTAATTTCCAGGC
>Ga0308169_10006729_pt1 | contig 10043 bp, 9 predicted proteins | sample PhyBR1_2_FD_202139 | JGI IMG/M metagenome (GOLD analysis project Ga0308169, IMG submission 202139) | Phyllosphere microbial communities from UC Gill Tract Community Farm, Albany, California, United States - DLSLSB.R1 | ecosystem: Host-associated > Plants > Phyllosphere > Unclassified | place... | reverse complement strand
CAGATCGCTGGTCTCGACGTCCCAAGAAAACAGTCTGGGACGTCGAGACCAGCGCCGTGCCTTAAGCGCCACGTGCAAATCCAGTCTGACGTGGCTTGCCAATGGATCATCCCCAATGATTTTTCCCAAGCTCCGTAACCGGTGGTAAAGGCTTGTCCGATGAATATGTAGATCGGCGGCAAGCTCGTTGCGGGGCTTATCCGAATCGTAGAGCTGCTCCAACATCTCCAGCAGGTCCTGCCCTTTGGCTGTTGCCTCAATGGCGGCTAGGCGGCTCGACTTAGCCTTCTGGTCCAGCTGCGCCAGGAACTGATAAATCCCCACTGAATTGTAGGCTGATACCGCGGGCAGCCTTGTGTCAACAGCCCTCGCTTGCAGCGCCACCAAAGCTTCTCTGAACGACGCTCCGAGTTCCTCAACGGTTGCACCCGTTTGAGCACTTAGGCCAATCTCTGCAGGCAACGCCGAGCTTTCACCATTTGATATGCCGTGAAGCGTTACGGCGCGTTCGAAACGGCGCAACATGGATGAGATATCGAGATTACTGACACCCGGACCTAGCAGCGCAACGACGCAAGTGCCTGCGGGCGCCCATGTAACTTTGCCCGAAACTTTCCGCAGAGCTTCAGTCATGGCATGACGAAGCAGCGTAGCGCGTTCCTGCATCCCAAACGTAACGTGCCGCTGGTACAGGGTGGGATGGCTAAGTACCGTTACCCGAACTGGTCCTTCCTCCAATAAGTCACTAAGCCACAGTTCATCATGTCGGCCTGGTTCGCGAAGAACGGCCAGCAGCGCTCGCTCCTTAGCTACCGATTCTCGAGTGGCAGGTTCGATAGCTTCACGAACCGCGTAGGCAAACTGCTCGATTCGTTCCCCCAAAGCCAAGACCGAATCGAGGATGGGACCTGGAGGATCGCTCGGATCGCTCGTGGCCACCCAGAGGTAACCAACCTTAAAGCCTTGAAAAACCAAAGGAATACAAATGCGGGCAAGAAAGCCAACCTCCGGCCTCGCCGGCAAAATGAAGGGTCTGGTCTTTGACGTAAGGTCACCTTCGGCCTCCCAGACCCGTGCTTCGGCCGAGACTTCCTTCATTAGTACTGCTTCGGTCCGGGCTCGGTCTGTCGTCGGGAAATTAGTGTTATACGCCAGAACCCTCGAAAAAACGTCGTCAAGTGTGACGTTACGCCCCGTTATTCCCGCGACCTCATCCACTACATGATCAAGTTTGCCCTGGTCCATCACAGCCATACTCCCACCGCTTCTAGTCCTTACCACAGCAATTTAATGCTACATCTGTAGCACGCTCCTCGGGAAAAGATTCAACACTAGTCCGTAGAGCTTCGCGGCGGCGCTTTCTATTGTTGATTTATTCGCAATGTGAACCACGTCATAACGCGTGGAACAGCCGATGGGAAAGAAATAAATGACTGAAGTTTTGGGCTTCGTAGGCCTGGGCAATATCGGTAGTCGGGTTGTCCCGCATCTACTGAGGGCCGGCCACGAGGTTGCCGTTTTCGATCTAAACAAGGATGCCGTTGCGGCTCTTGCCGAGCACGGGGCGCGGGCAGTTGCATCTCCGGCCGAGGCGGCTAAAGGCGCCTCCGTAATATTCCTGAGCCTGCCGACCCCGCAGATTGTCCGGGCGGTCGTGGCGGGTGATGACGGCGTCCTTGAAGGAGCATCCCAGGGCGCCATCATCGTTGACCACAGCACTATCGACCCCGAGACCGCACGAGACCTGGCGGCTGCGGCAAAGGCCGGAGGCTTCGCTTACCTTGACGCCCCCGTCAGCGGCGGCGTCCAGGGAGCAGACGCCGGCACGCTCAGTGTCATGATCGGTGGCGATGCCAGGACGGTAGAGTCGGTGCGCCCGATGATCGAAGCGTTCGCGAGCAATATCTTCCACGTCGGCCCGAGCGGATCGGGTCAGGTTGTCAAACTGGCAAACAACGTCATATCCGCCGCTACCATCGTCGCCTTGGGGGAAGGGCTCTCGGCCACCGTCAAGGCGGGTGTCGACCTCGATACGGCTGTCGATGTTTTGACCAAGAGCTCCGCGAACAGTTTCATGTTGACCAGCTACTTTCCCCGCACACTCTTCACTGAGGAGCGTGCCACAAGCTTTGCGCTTGACTTCATGCTCAAGGACATCAAGCTCTTCCTTGAATCCGCAGTGAAGGCAAACCTTCCTACACCGGTCTCCAACATCGTGGGAGACCTCTACCGCATTGGAAACCGCGACGGCCGCGGCGCCAAAGATTTCACCAGCGTCGTCGAATTCTACGAGGACTTTACCGGCATCCGCCTCCAGTCAAAAGGAACCCAGTCATGACCGTTATTAATACCGAACACATCCTCACGGGCGCAGACGCGGCCCCGCAGGTTCACCAGCTGATTGGCGGCGTCTGGGGCCCTTCAGACAATGGCCAGTGGTTGGCAGTCGAAAACCCTGCACGGAGAACGACAATCGCCTACATCCCAGAATCAGGTGAATCCGACGTCAATCGTGCCGTCGACGCAGCCGCTGAAGCATTCAAGACATGGGGCATTCTTCCGCCCCGCGAACGTGGGCGTCTTTTGCTCGCCATTGGTGACAAGATCGCCCAGCATCAGGAAGAAATCGCCCGATTGGTCGCTTCCGAAACCGGCAACGCCCTGCGCACCCAGGCGCGAGGCGAAGTGGCCTCAAGCGCAGATGTATTCCGGTTCTACGGTGAGGCAGCTTTCCAGCAGAAAGGCGAGACTTTCCCGTTCGGCGAGAACCTGCTCAGCTACACGGTGAGGGAACCGCTGGGCGTCGTAGGGGGAATCGTGCCTTGGAACGCTCCTGTGATCCTCTCGACAATGAAGATTGCCATGGCACTCATGACCGGCAACACACTCGTCCTCAAAACCGCGGAGCTCGCACCCCTGGGCGTACTCAAGCTGGCAGAACTGGCCAACGAAATTCTTCCCCCGGGCGTCCTGAACGTTTTGACAGGTACGGGTAAAGATGTGGGCGGCCCCCTGTGCCGGCACCCGAAGATCTCTAAGCTCACCTTTACCGGTTCGACCGGCGTCGGCAAAGAAATCCTTGCAGCGGCTGCGGACCGCGTCGTGCCAGTCACCTTGGAACTTGGCGGAAAATCGCCAGCCATCGTTTTCCCTGACTCCGATGATCTCGCAGCGGTCCAAGGCGTCATCGCAGCGATGCGCTTCACTCGTCAGGGACAGTCATGCACGGCCGGGTCCCGGCTCTACCTGCACCGCGATATCTTCGACTCATTCCTCGAGAAGCTGACGGCCGAACTTGGCAAACTTAAGATCGGAGATCCCCTTGACGAGGAATCCGACATGGGTGCCATCGTCAGCGGAAAGCAATATGACACCGTCATCCGCTATATCAAGGGTGCTCTAGACAAGGGTGGTCATATCGTCACTGGTGGCACTGAACGACCTATTGACGGGGACGGATACTACGTCGCACCCACCGTGATCTCGGGCGCTGGCGAAGACTGGGCCGTCACACGCGAGGAAGTGTTCGGCCCAGTCCTTGTCGTTATCCCCTGGGACAACGAAGATGACGTCATTTCGGCCGCCAACAATAGCCACTACGGCCTGGCAGGCTACGTCTTCTCGAAGGACATTTCGACCGCAGTACGAACGGCCAACCGGCTTGAAGTGGGATGGGTCCAGATCAACAGGGGCGGAGGCCAGCTCGCCGGCATGTCGTATGGGGGAAACAAGCAAAGCGGGCTCGGACGTGAATATTCCGTCGAGGGTGCGTTGGAGAGCTTCACCAACGTCAAGAACATCACCATCGCTATCTGACAGTTTCCGACGAACCGATTAGGTGCCCGGGGGAAGCGCAACATTCCCCCGGGCATCACCGTTCCCGCATCAAGCATCGGCCGTAGTAAGGATCCAGAATGGCCAGTAAAACCAAAAGCACAGAAGAACTAACCGATGATGGACTTGCTCTCGGACTGACGGCGCGTCATCTCCGTATGCTCGCCGTCGGCGGCTCCATTGGCGTCGGTCTATTTCTCGGCTCCGGAGCCGGAATTTCGGTGGCCGGTCCATCCCTCATACTTGTCTATGCCATCGTGGGCGCCATAATCTTCATCATCATGCGCGCGTTGGGTGAACTGCTGATTTACCGCCCCGTCACCGGAAGCTTTACCGAATATGCGCGAGAGTTCCTGGGCCCAATGGTTGGCTTTGTCACGGGCTGGGGAAACTGGATCACCTGGACCTTGATCGGCATGTCAGAAATCACGGCAGCAGGTATTTTCGTTCAATTTTGGTTTCCTAGCATTCCGCAGTGGGTTACAGCATTAGTGGCGGTAGTCGCACTGGTCCTGCTCAATCTCCTTCACGTCGGTGCCTTCGGAGAAGCGGAATTTTGGTTTGCTTCGATTAAGATCACTGCCATCATTGGATTAATTTTAGGCGGATTCGCCGTCATCTTCTTCAGTATTGGCCCAGCTGGCCCGACGGCATCTTTTGGCAATCTATTTAACCTCGACGTGGCCGGCACTCAGGGCGGATTTGCACCGTTCGGTATCATCGGTGTTCTCTTTGCAATTCAAATTGCCGTATTTTCTTACCAAGGAGCAGAACTGCTCGGCATGGCGGCGTCCGAAACACGGAACCGCCGTCAAGTTATTCCCAAGGCAATCAACAGCGTCCCACTTAGAATCATCTTGTTTTATGTCGGCTCGCTGGTAATTCTAATGTCAGTAGTTCAGTGGAACAAATTCAGCGGCAATCAAAGCCCATTTGTTCAAGCGCTGGATCAAATCGGTATACCGGCGGCCGCGGGTATAATGAACTTCGTTGTATTAACCTCAGCGCTCTCGGCTTGCAGCTCAGGTCTTTTCTCGAACGCACGCCTCCTGAAGCGGCTGGCAACCGATGGTGTAGCGCCTGCGGTATTCTCGTCAACCAACCGCAATCACGTCCCTGCAGCCAGTGTCCTGGCCTCCGGCGGTGTCATGCTTTTAGGTGTCGTCCTAAACGCAGTCGTACCGGAACAAGCATTTCAATATCTACTCTCGATTTGCTCGCTGGCTGCCTTGTGGACTTGGGGCATCATCATCGTGACCCATATGGCCTATCGTCGCAAAGTAAAGAATGGCGAGTTGCCCGCCTCGTCGTTCAAGCTTCCGGCGGCAAGGGTACTTGGTCCTGTGGCGCTCCTCTTCCTGGCCGGCGTCGTCGCACTTATGGCCTTTGACGAAAATGCGCGCATAGCGCTCATGGCGTTGCCCTTCTGGGGTGCGGTCCTCATAGGCGGCTATTATCTGTCAAGAAGATTCAATCCCCGGCACTCGATTCTTGAGCATACAACGCAGCGCTCTCTGCAGGGTCGCGAAGAGCCTTTGATGGAAACCGTGCGTATGTAAATCAAGAGTGAGTGGAATCAAGTCGACAAATACCAAGGGATATTTATTTGCGAGTCAGCGAGACCTAGTACGTCTCCCGTTCCCCTCGCGTTCCGGCGTAGCCTTCACCCAACTCGTTGAGCATGCACCGGAACGCTCATGCCATCTAATGCCGGAAGACATCTCATATGCATATCAGCGTGTTTGACCTCTTCACCGTAGGTATCGGCCACTCCGTATCACACACAGTCGGCCCAATGCAGGCAGCCTCTAAGTTTGCCTCACGTCTCACCTCCCTGGGTCTGCTCTCTCGTACCAGGTCAGTCCGTGCGGTCCTGTATGGTCCATTGGCTGCAGCCACCTACGGGCGCGGCACTCAAGCCGCGACAGCCGTCGGATTGGAGGGCGCGCGCCCAATGGACGTCGACCCGGACGAGCTTGAGGCAACGATTCACCGTATCCACGCGAGTCGGTCCCTAAAGCTAGCGGGAAAGCAGTACATCAGCTTTTCTCTAGACGATATTGTCCTCCAGCCATCGGAAATGTTGCCCGGACATACTAGTGGAATTAAGTTTGCAGCTTTCAGTGCAGACCGTGAATCACCCATAATGGAGGAGATTTATAATGGCATGGGCGGAGCCTTCTGCAGTAAAAATGGTATAACGCAACATCAGGCGATTCGAGCAAGATCGGTTCCATATCCCTTTTCCTCTTGCCGCGAGCTGCTTGAACTCTGCCAGAGTCACAATAGCTCCATTAGTGACTTGGTTCTGGTTAATGAAAGAGCGAGCAAAAGCTGGGCTGAGATTCGAGACGGTCTCCTAGAAATCTATCAACTGATGAATCATGTCATCTCTCGCGGAATTCAGCGGGAAGGTACGCTTCCCGGTGCTCCCAAAATTCAGCGCATGGCAAATGCCGTGTTCCAACAGCTATCGACCGACGATTGTGATTTTGACCCCTACTTTGCCCCTGAATGGGTGAACCTAGTAGGCCTAGCTGTAAACGAGGAGTCTGCATATTGGAGCGGAGTCGTGACAGCTCCGACCACCGGCGCAGCCGGCATAATTCCCGCTGTCCTCTACTACGCCACTACCTACGTCCCACGAATAGCCAAGGCCTCGCTCAAGGAGAAGAACAACGCCATCGTCCGTTTCTTCTTGACGGCTGCAGCACTAGGAGTTCTCAACAAAGAATGGACCTCCCCACTTGAGGCTAGAGAAGGGTGCCAGCGGGAGGTCAAAACTGCTGCTTCGATGGCGGCAGCAGGCCTCACAGAACTTCTCGGGGGAACGCCACAACAGATTGTGAAAGCTGCAGAGATGGCCTCCGAAGAAAGCGCCGCGGGAAGCTGCAACCCCGTGTGTGGGTTGGTAAACGTACCTTGCATCCAACGCAATGCCAATGTTGCCAATATGGCCATCAATGCGGCGCGGATGTCTCTTCGAGGTCAAGACGCGCACCGCAGGGACTCCATTGAAACGGTAGCCCATAGCTTCGCTTCTACTATTTCACTTCTCTAACGCCCTCACCCAGGACGCCTTTAACCGAAGGGTTGTCCTTAAAGTCCCGCCTCGCGGTTCTGAACCGTAGTTGCGCAAACACTAGTTTCTCATCTCTCCAGAATTGAGTCGAAGACGTTGCAAGCTCCCGAACCTGCTGTAGTCACGGGTAACGGCCGTGTTAGGCGGGGAATGACCGAAATGCTGAAGAGCGGCGTCATCGTCGATGTCGCAAACGTCGAGCAGGCCCGAATCGCAGAGGACTCTGGCGCCGTTGCAGTAATGGCGCTTGGACGGGTTCCGATTGACATCTGGTCCCAACGGGAAGCCTCCGGAATATCTGACGTGGAGATGATCAATCAGATCATCTCTGCTGTGTCCGTCCCCGTGATCGCCAGAGCCCGTTGTGGCCAGTTCGTCGACGCTCAGATCCTTCAGTCGTTAGGCGTTGACTTCATCGACGAGTCTGAGGTCTCGAGCCAGCAGGATTCCACGGTCCAAATCGACAAATGGTCCTTTACAGCACCCTTCATATGCGGAGCCTCAGACTTGGGCGAGGCGATGCGCCGGATCACCGAGGGTGCGGCGATGTTGCGGGCCGGGGGCGATACCAGCACCGGAGATGTCTCGAATGCCATGGCACGAGTGAGCGCGATCCAATCTGACATTGCCAAGCTAGCTGCTCTTTCCAACGACCAGCTACTTTCGGCAGCAGAGCAGCTGCGGGCCCCTTTCGCGCTCGTTAAGGAGGTCGCCGCGTCGGGCAAGCTTCCGGTAATGCTATACGCCAGCGTCGGTCTAGCAAATCCCTCCGATATCGCCAGGGTGATGCAGCTTGGCGCCGATGGCGTATTCGTCGGTTCGGCAGTATTTGACTTTGTAAATCCGGGGGAACGAACCGCGGCTCTTGCTAATGCAATTACCTTTTACGATGAGCCAACTGTAATTGCAAAAATTGCTCGCGAACTTGGAAGTTTTCTTGTCTGAAGTTAAGTAATAATATTTTTTGTTCCTGTAATTATAAAGGTGTAGAAAGAACTGGAAATGATCACAGTAATTGATCCCGGACGTTATTTTCATGTAACAGTGGAAGGTGTCAGTCAAAGAGATGAAGAACTAGATCGAGCGGTTAGCTGGGCTCGCGCGACCTCTGAAGCCTCAGGCTGGATGGGAGTGATGGTGACACGGCATAGTCCCACTGTCTTCACGGTTGCTCTAAGCGAAAGCGTCCCGTTCGGCATCACCGCTGAACGGGATGAGATCCCCGGCGCCGATCATACGGTTGGTCAATGACCCGCCTGACCGATGTGATGTTGAGCATCAGCATTCCGGACCTGGGGCGCAGCAGAACTATTCAATGCGGAAGTGCCATTGCACGGGAGATTCCTCGACGCCATCCGTTTTAGCGGATGCTTTGGAACTCCTCAAAGGATGCACCAAAGCACGGCGACACCTGTTCTTAATCGCCGTCGCAGCGTTGCCAGAGAAATCGGTAATGCGATGACCCGATGCACTCCCCTGGTGGCACCAGCCGGCAATCTCAGTCCAAAGCATTGTCGTGTCATGCCCCTACGCCGACGATTCCACATCAGCACTCAAGGATCACGATGACAGAACATACAACCGTGCCGCCCAGCCACGAAACCCTCTTTTACGATCCGCTGTCCATACAAGACAGTAACCAGCGCCAAGATGCAGGTCGCCGGCCGTCGTTTGCCACCACCGAGCGGGGATCCTTCGCCGGCACGAGGGCCCAATCACTTGCAGGCGTTGCCGAGGATCTGGAAAGACTGGCCAAGCGCCGCAGCAGCAGCTGATCGCGCAAGCGTGGGAGCTTCGCCCCGGCCTGCAAGAGAAGCACAAGGACGGCTAGCGTTCACTCCTAAGAAGAGCCAGCCTGACCTACACCCTGATGTCACGGTCGTCGACCAGCCAGAAGTTATCGCGGCCGCACCGCCCCGTCGACGTAGCGAAGGAGGACCTTTGTCCCACGATCCATTTGTACCGGTGCCCATTGCTGGCTTCCCGATGGTGGGCGGGGAATACTTCCCGAGGCGATGTCAACTTTCCCTTGAAGTCATCACTGTAGAGGAGCCCTGGCGCAGGGACGAAAAGCTTAGCCAAGCGGTCAACGCACTCATACCATCCGCCTTGGAACGCAAGCAGGGAATCCTTGTCATACAACACGGCTACGGCAGGTACACCGTTCGCATCGACCACGAAGTGCCATGCGGCGTGACTCACGAAATTTCGTCATCAAACCCGGCAAAGGGAAGCTCATGAACACAAGGACCCGGCTTGTGAACCGTTCTGCATGAGTTACACCCCAGACTGACGTCAGGCTGCTCGGAGGATACCGTCAGAATAGGGTCGAACAGCGAGTTCTTACCCATAGTTGTTGAAACTCTTAGGTTCCAACCTGACACTGACGGCTCGGTGGGTACTCGGTGGTCAGCGTGCGTGGCAAGGCGCTTAAGGGTGGTAGTCCGTTAGGACAGCCTGGAGGGCCTCTGCGAAGCCCTGTACTCGAGTTCGCACCGGTACCAAAATGGTGAACCTACTCAACCTAGAACAGTTCTTTAGTCATTGCCATAAGAGGTCTTTGGCCACCGCCAAAAGAAGCGGACACTGATCCTGTTCTAAATGCAGAACTGGGCGGTTGGAATTAGCCACATCGGGATATATTTCTGGTGAACGTCTCTGCCCGGTTCTCGGGCGGCCCGGGTCTCAAATTCTTTGCGGGTGCGGGGCGCTTTATTGGGAGGGCTGCACGTGTCTCAGAATGGTCTCCTCGATCCGCGACGGCGTATCGGTGGACGCATGGCCCGTCTTGCTTGGCTCGTTGTGTTAGCTGCCCTGTTCCTTGGGCTGCTGGCGTTGTATTTCTCTTGGAACAACGGAACGGCGCAGGCGAGGGTAACGGGTGACTTCCTCATCCTTGCGGCCGCCCTGACGGCTGGTATCAGCTGCAGCAGGGCTGCCGGGCGCGGCGACAACGCGCGCGCGTGGTCTCTTCTGGCGGTGGCCGCCTTTACGTGGGCTGCTGGCCAGGGGATCTGGACATTCTTCGGTCTCACCAACAACAACCAGTATCCATTTCCCTCCATCGCTGACGTCCTGTTCCTTGCGTACTCCGTACCTGCCGCCGCAGCGCTGTTCAGCTTCAAGC
>Ga0308169_10006726_pt1 | contig 10045 bp, 9 predicted proteins | sample PhyBR1_2_FD_202139 | JGI IMG/M metagenome (GOLD analysis project Ga0308169, IMG submission 202139) | Phyllosphere microbial communities from UC Gill Tract Community Farm, Albany, California, United States - DLSLSB.R1 | ecosystem: Host-associated > Plants > Phyllosphere > Unclassified | place... | reverse complement strand
GACAAGCCGCTCGACGTGTCGATGGTGCGCGAGATCATCGTCCAGAAGCCGGTGAAGTGGGAAGTCCGCGGCGACGTCGGCTATATCAACATCAACACCTTCAGCGAGAATACCGGCGCCGACACGCGCGCGGCGATCATGGCGATCGACAAGTCGCTCGGCCACCGTCCGCTCGGCTATGTCGTCGACCTTCGCGAGAATGGCGGCGGTCTCCTGACGCAGGCGATCGAAGTCAGCGACGCCTTCCTCGATCACGGCGAGATCGTCTCGCAGCGTGGCCGCGAGAAGACCGATATCGAGCGGTATTACGCAAAGCCCGGCGACGACGCGCACGGCCTGCCGGTCGTCGTGCTCACCGATCCCGGTACCGCATCCGCCTCCGAGATCGTCGCCGGCGCGCTTCAGGATCATCACCGCGCGCTGATCATGGGCGAGCGTAGCTTCGGCAAGGGTTCGGTCCAGACTGTGCTCCAGCTCGGCCCAGAGACCGCGCTTCGCCTGACGACCGCGCGTTACTTCACGCCGTCTGGCCGATCGGTGCAGGAGGGCGGGATCGAGCCCGACATCAAGGTGCCGCAGCTCACCGATCCCGACTACAAGTCCCGCCCGGTGTTCCGCGAGGCCGATCTCCGCAAACACCTGATCAATGAGGTGAAGGCCGACAACGCAGTGCTCGAGGAGGATACCAAGACGGATCCGCGCTTCTCGCAGACGCCCGACCAGTTGAAGAAGCAGGGCATCGACGACTTCCAGCTCTACTACGCACTGAAGACCGTCGCGCGTCTCGGCGGTCCGACCCAGGTCGCCGCCGCGACCAAGCCGCGCCCGATCAAGCCTGATGCCGACGCAACCAAGGCGACCACCAAGTGAGCGTGCGTCGCGGGTTGGGCATGACCAAGAACGAAGAGATCGCACGTGCCATCGCGCTGTTGCTGCCGGCGTTCCTCCTGCTCGGTGCGCTCGGCTCGCAATATCTCGGCGGTCTGTATCCGTGCGAAATGTGCCATTGGCAGCGCTGGCCGCATTATTCCGCGGTGCTGATCGCCGGCGCGACGTTCTTCGTGCCCGGCCGCTCGCTACGGGCATCGCTCGTCATCATCGCCGGTTTGCTGATCGGCATCAGCGGGTTGATCGGCGTCGCGCATGCCGGCGTCGAATATCATTGGTGGAACGGCTTCACTGCCTGCACCACGACCGTCTCGATGGCCGGCACGACCGCCGCCGAGCGCCTCGCTGCGATCATGAACGCGCCTATGGTGCGCTGCGATTCGCCGCAGTGGAAGCTGCTCGGTATTTCGCTCGCCGGCTTCAACGCGATCTTTTCCCTCGTCGGTGCGTTCACCATATTCGCACTCATGAGGAAGACGAGATGAGCGGCTGGAAGCCAGGCGACGCCAAGCGCGCCACCGATTCGATGATCCGCGTCGACCAAGCTGGCGAATACGGCGCAATTCGCATCTATGCGGGCCAGTTGGCTGTGCTCGGCGACCGCCATCCGGCGTCGCGCTCGATCCACCATATGGCGCAGCAGGAGGAACGCCACCGTGCGTTCTTTGATCGGATGATCGTCGAACGCCGGGTTCGGCCAACGGTATTACAGCCGATCTGGAAGGTCGCCGGCTTTGCGCTCGGCGCGATCACCGCAGCGATCAGTCCCCGTGCGGCAATGGCCTGCACCGCGGCGGTCGAGACCGAGATCGACAAGCATTACGAAGAACAGCTCGTTCAGCTTGGCGCCAGCGATCCCGAGCTATCGGCAGCGATCCTGGATTTCCAGGCCGAGGAACTGGAGCACAAGGCGACTGCGATTGCAGCAGGTGCCGAGGAAACGCCGGGCTATCCGGTGTTGAGCGCTGCGATCCGGCTTGGTTGCAAGGTCGCGATCGCTACCGCCAAGCGGGTCTGAGATACGGCCTGGAATGCTATACGGATTATGGGAGTGATGCGTATGAAGATGATCTTAGCGGCGGCGTTGCTCGTCGCCGGCCCCGCGGTGGCACAGACCGCCAAGCCGACGCCGCCGACCTTGGCGCAATTGCCTGCAAAGGCCCCGACGCTGGCCCCTGCCTTGCCGGGGGCGACCGGAAAGCCAAAAACGATTGCCGCACCCGGGGAAGTCTCGCGCAGTGCGCCGGTCAACGGCGTCCTCACCCTCTTCGGCAACGAACGCTGCCCGACCAACCAGAACGGCGAAGAGATCGTCGTCTGCGTCCGCCGCAGCGCGCAGGAGCAATACCGCGTTCCCAAGGAACTCCGTGAGTTCGTCGTGACGCCAGAGAACGCAAGCTGGGCCACGAAGGCACAGGGCACGATGGACGCAGGATCTGGCGTGAACACGATCGGCAGTTGCTCGGCGGTCGGCGCAGGTGGCGCCACTGGCTGCTTCGGCCAACGCGTCCGGGAATCTCGCTTGGAAAACAAGACACGTGCTGCGGAAGTTCCTGTCCTTCCCTGAACTCTTGGGGCGGGTTGGGGCCCAAACTACGATATCCCAGCTTTCGCTGGGATGACGGGCATTGGGTAGGCTGCGTCTCTCATCCCGCGTTAGCTGACGGCGTGCCTCATCCCGGTCCGCACGTTACTCCGGTCCCCGCGTCACCCCAGCCTCCTCCGTCACCCCAGCGAAAGCTGGGGTATTTCACGGTAAGGGCGACGCCAACCGTACACGACGCCCCGCTCCCGAACGATCGTGCGGTAGCCTCCTGCAGTCCTTCCCTGGACCAGCCATATCCCAAATGCGCGTTCGCCACGCGGTTGAGCGCCTGACGCCGGCCCCAGACCGGCTTCAGCCCTCGCTGTCCTACAAACACAGGGCATGACATGATGCGGGCATGACGCTGCCAATCCACCGATGCCCAAGCTTCCGCACGGTATGCCGGAGCACGCCGTTCGCCGGAACCGAGCCTGCGCGAGCGTCTACACTTTCTATACTTCACTCGTGTGCGGGCCGTGTTCCGAATTAGAACTGCATTGTTTCACAGCAAGTTAGAACGATCGAGAACGAAATACGCGTAAAGCTCGGTCTCATCCTCCCGTGCCTAGGAAATCCGCCATGACCGAACCCCTGAGCATCGCCTTCCTGCTGTTCCCGAATGTGACGCAGCTCGACTTGACCGGGCCCGCACAGGTCCTGTCGCGGCTCGGCAATGCCCGGCTCGATCTCGTGTGGAAGACGCTCGACCCCGTGCCAACCGACGCCGGCTTCTCCATCCTGCCGACCGCGACGTTCGCCGACGTGCCTCGCGCGGACATTCTGTGCGTGCCCGGCGGCTTTGGGACCAACGCCGTGATCGGCGACGACGATGTGATGACGTGGGTCCAGTCCGTCGGGGCTGACGCGACCTGGGTGACGAGCGTTTGCACCGGGTCGTTGATCCTCGGCGCGGCGGGATTACTCGACGGCTATCGTGCCGGGTGCCACTGGGCGCAGCGCGAGATGCTGCCGCTATTCGGCGCGATCCCGGTCGATACGCGCACCGTGGTCGATCGCAACCGGGTGACCGGCGGCGGTGTTACTGCTGGAATCGACTTCGCGTTGACGCTGACCGCGATGATCCGCGGCGAGGCGCACGCGAAGGCCGTCCAGCTCAGTCTCGAATATGATCCTGCACCGCCGTTCGACAGCGGCTCGCCCGAGAAGGCCGACGCAGACATTTTAGAAGCAGTAAAGCGGAGGACGGCGCAGCTTGTCCCGACGCGCGACGACGACCTGCGCGTATTGGCGAAGCGCCGCGGTTACCCCCGAGAGACTTAAGGGTGACGCTTCAGTCCGCGCACCCGGTGCCAGATGTAGAAGCCTACGAGTGCGATCAGGACCACGCCGATCAGCAGGTCGGCGCTGTGGAACGCAGCCTTCACGCGTGGATCGCTGTCCCACTTGTCGCCGAGCTTCATGCCGACCCAGGCGAGTCCGAAACACCACGGCCAAGACCCCAGGAAGGTGTAGACGTGGAATGGCACCAGCTTCATCCGCGCGACGCCGGCGGGGAAGGCGATGAACGAACGGATGACCGGGAGCAGGCGTCCGATCAGTACCGCCATCGAGCCCCAGCGGGCAAAGAACCGGTCGGCCGCGTCGAGCTCGCCCGGGCCGATCAGCAGGTAACGGCCCCAGCGCTCGGCCATCGGCCGGCCGCCGCGCTTGCCGATCTCGTAGGCGACGATCGAGCCGAGATTGCACCCGATCGCGCCCGCGGTCGCGGCGAGATACAGGTCGAATCGTCCGGTCGAGACGAGGTAGCCGGCGAACGGCATGATGATCTCGGAGGGCAGCGGGATGCACGCGCTCTCGATCGCCATGAGCAGCGCGATGCCGATATAGCCACCCGACGAGATGACGCCGATCGTGAAGGTGGCCAGCACGGCCAGGATCTTTTCGAACATGGCTCGGTCGATTGCGCGAACCGGGCGACGAAGGGAAGTGCTAAATCGGAACCGGGACGCGCTTCGTTCGCTGGTGCGGCATGACAGACCTCACACTCAACGACGGTCACACGATGCCCCAACTCGGCATGGGCACGTGGCAGATCCCCGACAGCCAGGCCGCGGCGATCGTCCGCTCCGGGCTCGATATCGGCTTCCGGCTGGTCGATACCGCGGCGATCTACGACAACGAACGCGGCGTCGGCGACGGCTACAAGGGCTCGGATGCGTTCCTGACGACCAAGCTCTGGAACGACCGCCAGGGCGACGCCGAAGCGGCAATGGACGAGAGCCTCGCCTTGCTAGGTGTCGAATCGGTCGACCTGTATCTGATGCACTGGCCGGTGCCGAAGCAGGACAATTACGTCGAAGCATGGAAGGCGATGATCGCGCTGCGCGATGCCGGGAAAGCGAAATCGATCGGCGTGTCGAACTTCCTACCCGAGCACATTGACGCGATCGTCGCTGCGACCGGCGTGACGCCCGCGGTCAACCAGATCGAACTTCACCCCAACTTCCAGCAGCGCGAACAGCGCGCCTATCACGAGGCGCACGGCATCGTGACGCAGAGCTGGAGCCCGCTGGGCCAGGGCAAGACGCTGTTGCAGGACGACGCCATCGTCCGGATCGCCGATAAGCATGGGCGAAGTGCGGCACAGGTTATTCTGGCGTGGCATCTTGCGAACGGCTTCTCGGTAATCCCGAAGGCTTCGGATGCTGAGCATCTGGCCGACAATTTTGCGTCGCTAGACCTGACGCTGGATAACGAGGACATGGCTGCGATCGAAGCGCTCGACGATCCCGCCGGCCGGTTGGGTCCGGAACCGAACGCGATGTAACCCCATACGCGGGAGGGTTATGCGATCCGCCCGCCCACCGTTCGCAGATCCTCGACGAACCGCGCATATTCTTCCGCCGCCTGCGCTGGGTCCGGCAGCCGCAGCAGATAGCTTGGATGCACCGTGATCCAGGCCTCGCCGCCATCGGGCAACTGTAATGCTCGCCCACGCTCTCGTCCGATCGTCATCACCTTACCGAACAGCGACCGCGCCGCCGTTGCGCCCAGCGCCACGGTCACCTTCGGCTTGATGAGCATCTGTTCCTGCTCGATCCACCAGCGACAGGCGTCGATCTCACCGGCGCCGGGCTTGGCGTGGATGCGACGTTTGCCGCGCTGTTCGAATTTGAAGTGTTTCACCGCGTTGGTGACGTAGGCGCGGGAGCGGTCGACGCCGGCCTCCGCCATCGCCTTGTCGAACATCTGGCCGGCGGGGCCGACGAATGGGCGTCCGGCGATATCCTCTTGGTCGCCTGGTTGCTCTCCAACGAACATTAGCGGCGCGTCGACCGGGCCTTCGCCGAACACGGTTTGCGTCGCGGGCCTGTAGAGCGGGCAGCGGGTGCAGCCGGCGGCTTCGTCGCGTAGGGCTTCCCATGCGATCAGGCTGTTGCCGCCGACGTTGTCGCGCGCTTTCTGGATCATGCCGCTCTCCCTTGCTTGCGCCGCTGCAAGCAAGCCCGGGACCAGCGCGGTTTCGGGCATGTTCTTCCAGTATTTCTTCGGCATCTCCTTCAGCATCGCGCCGATCTTCACGCGCGCCGGGTTGAAGATGCTGGCGTAGTACGTCTTCCACACTTCCTCGGTCGGGTCGCCGTCGGGGGCGTCGGCCTTGCTTGCGCCGGGGCCTTCGCTGAGCGCCTTGCCGTCCCAGTGGATCGAGACTTCGGGTGTCAGGATCGACCAGCGCATGCTGGCGAAGCGGTTGACGAAGAATGCGGCGTTGGCGCGGACGATGTGATGGTCTGGCTCGAACCACGCGACGAAGCGGGTCGTACCATCCTCCTCGACCTCACGGAAACGGAGGAAGGCGCGCATCTTGTGGATGTCGCGGCGGACGTCCTTGGCGATACGGTCGAGCCGGCGGACGAGCGGATCGGCGCGGTCCTCGATCAGTTTTTGTTCACGGCGGAGGCGAAAAAGCAACGTGTAGAGCAACGCGAACCGCTCGGGATCGCTGCCGAGGATCGCGCTGCGAGCTAGGTCGATGAAAGCCCGGGGGACCGAGAACGCGCCGGGGGGCGGGGCGGGCGCTGGTTCGGCGACGGTCGCGAACAGGTCGACCGGTTCATCGCCGACTTGCCAGACGACGTCGTCGGGGGGGACGTCTTCGGCGATCAGGCCACGCGCTGCGTCGCGCCAGCCGTCGAAATCGTCGGGTTCGGATAGGGTTACGACGCGCATAATCCTCAACGTGCCGGGGAGGAATGCGTCGGCGTCACGCGAACATTTCCATTTGCTTGGGTTTTGGGGCGACCATGGGGCGGAGTTCGGCTTTGTCCGCTAGAGCTACCGGGCGCCAATCCTCGGCAATGATGAAGGGGCGGAGCTTGGCAACGGATACGGTCAGTCGTGCGATGTCCGCCAAATGCAGGCGGCGCCAGCGGCGGCTGGTGAGGATGCCGTTGACTGCCTTTACGCCTAGTCCAGGGACTCGGAGGAGCATTTCGCGGGGGGCGCGGTTGACGTCTACCGGGAACGATCCGCGGAATTTGAGCGCCCAAGCGAGCTTGGGGTCGATGTCGAGCGGGAGCATGCCGGTCGCGTCGTCGGCGGCGGCTACCACCTCGTGCGGCTGGAACTCGTAGAAGCGCATCAGCCAGTCGGACTGGTACAGCCGGTGCTCGCGCATCAAGGGCGGGCGTTGCAGCGGGAGGACGGCGCTCGCATCGGGGATCGGGCTGAACGCGGAATAATAGACGCGGCGCAGGCCGAAGCGGTCGTACAACGTCGATGCCTTCCGTACGATGTCGCCGTCGGTTGCAGCGTCGGCGCCGACGATCATCTGCGTCGACTGGCCGGCGGGGGCAAACTTCGGCGCGGATTTGTACTTGGCCTTGGCGTCCTTGCCGTCGATGATCGAGGCCTTCACCTCGGCCATCGCTGTCTCGATGCGGACGCCGTCCTTCTCGGGGGCAAGGCGCTTCAGGCCGTTTGCGGTCGGGAGTTCGACGTTGATCGAGACGCGGTCCGCGTACTGCCCGGCCTGATGGACGAGCTCGGGATCGGCGTCGGGGATCGTCTTGAGGTGGATATAGCCGCGGAAATGATAGTCCTCGCGCAAACTCCGCGCGACTTCGACCATCTGCTCCATCGTGTAGTTCGACGAGGCGATGATGCCGGACGAGAGGAACAGGCCCTCGATGTAGTTGCGTTTGTAGAAGGCGATGGTGAGATCGACGACTTCCTTGGCCGTGAAGCGCGCGCGGCGTACATTCGAGCTCTTGCGATTGATGCAGTAATGGCAGTCGAAGATGCAGCTGTTGGTCAGCAGGATCTTGAGTAGCGAAATGCAGCGACCGTCGGGCGCATAGGCATGACAGATGCCCATGCCCTCAGTCGAACCGAGCCCCTTGCCGTCCTTCGAATTGCGCTTGGTCGTACCCGACGACGCGCAGGACGCATCGTATTTGGCGGCGTCGGCGAGGATCTCGAGCTTTTCACGGGTGTCGAGTTGGGCCATTCGTTCGTCTTACGTTCCGCGAAAAGGGGTGTCGAGTGATGGAGATCAACTTGTTGTTATGTCGCTGGTGCGGGGCGGTTCTCGGTCATGGCGGCAGAGTGAAGTATAGAAAGTGCAGACGCTGGGAGCGTTTTAGCAGGGGCAGTTTATTGGGTAGGAAAGTCTCACGATCGAGGCGTCGGGACGCTGTCAGGATCGGGGCGTGTAGGACAGCGATCAGTCAGTCGAACATATAGCGGATCAGGTCGACCATGCCGCCCAAGCTGACGGGCAGGAGCAGCAATAGGAAGAGATAGACGAAGATCAGGCGGGTGAGCGCTTTCTCGTGCCGATACACGGGCTTGCGCGGAGGCAGATCCTCCTTGCGCGGCCAGATGCTGGATTCGTCGAGGAACATCGGGGGTCAACGTCGCGAACGGGGATTGTCTCCCTACGCCGTTGCAATGAGTCCGGTCGCGGCTTGCAGGTCGACCGAGACGAGGCGGCTGACACCGCGTTCGATCATCGTCACGCCGAACAGACGGTGCATGCGGCTCATCGTGACGGCGTTGTGCGTGACGACGAGGTAGCGCGTGTCGGTGTCGCGCGACATCCGGTCGAGCAGGTCGCAGAAGCGCTCGATATTGGCGTCGTCGAGCGGCGCGTCGACCTCGTCGAGGACGCAGATCGGCGCGGGATTGGTGAGGAACAGGCCGAAGATCAGCGCGACCGCGGTGAGTGCCTGTTCGCCGCCCGATAGTAGCGTTAGCGACTGGAGGCGTTTGCCGGGTGGTTGCGCCATGATTTCGAGTCCGGCTTCGAGCGGGTCGTCGGAATCGATCAGTTCGAGGTGCGCGGCGCCGCCGTCGAAGAGGGTGGTGAAGAGGCGCTGGAAATGGCCGTTCACCGTCTCGAACGCGGCGAGCAGGCGCTGGCGGCCTTCGCGGTTGAGCGTGCCGATCGAGCCGCGCAGGCGGTTGACCGCTTGGCCGAGTTCGTCGCGCTCGACCGCGTTGCCGCGCGCGGACTCTTCGAGTTCGGCGAGTTCGGTTTCGGCGACGAGATTGACCGGGCCGATCCTCTCGCGATCGGTGGTGAGGCGGTCGTGCGTGGCGGACTCTTCGACCGGCGCGCGGACGTCGGCGACCGCGAAGCCGAGGCGTTCGGGGAGGACGGGGGCGGGGCATTGGAAGCGCTCGCCCGAAAGGCGGCCGAGATCGAGGCGGCGCGCTTCGTAGTTTTCGACGCGGGCGATCGCGCCGGCGCGGGCTTCGCGGGCGACGGCGAGCGCTTCGGTGGCGGCGCGGTGGGCGTCGTCGGCGGTGCGGGCGGCGGTCTCCGCGGTGCGTTCGGTGGCGAGGAGCGCATCGGCGGTTGTGCGCGCGTCTTGGTGTTCGGCGTCGAGCGTCTCGATTTCATCGTCGAGGGCGGCGGGGCGAGCGGCGATCGCGGCTAGGTCGGTGGCGAGGGTGGTTTCGCGCGTGTCCATGGCGGCGATGCGCTTGGCGGCTTCACCGGCGCGCGCGCGCCAGCTTTGGGTGTCGGCTTGGGCGGCGGACAGGCGTTCGCGGTGGGTGGCGATGCCGCGGTCGAGCGTGGTGCGATCGGCGCGGGCCTGCGCGACGGCGGCGCGGGCGCGCTCGGTGTCGTATTGAAGCGCGGCGACTTGGCGCGCGTTGGCGGTGCCGTCGGGGACGGCGGCCATCGCGGCTTCGGCGCGGGTGCGGTCGACGTGAGCGTCTGCGACGTCGTCGGCGATGCGGTGCGCGCGGACGTCGAGGTCTGCCCGCTGGGTGGCGAGGCGTTCGAGCGCGGCGGCGGCGCGGTCTTCCTGGCGGACGGCGTCGCGCGCGGCGGTTTCGGCGCGTTGCAGGGCGGCGCGCGCGGTTTGCGACTGGCCTCTAGCCTGGGCGATCCGCTCGTCGATCGCGGCGCGGGTTCGTTCGGCGTCGTCGAGCGCTTTGGCCGCACCGGGGCGGGCGGCCTGGAGCGTGGTGAGGCGGTTGCGGCGGACGAGGCGTTCGGCGGCGGCCGCGCCGGTGCCGGTTGCGGTGAAGCCGTCCCAGCGGCGGAGTTGGCCGTCTCGGGTGACGATGCGCTGGCCGACGGCGAGGTGTTGCTGG
>Ga0308169_10006725_pt1 | contig 10045 bp, 14 predicted proteins | sample PhyBR1_2_FD_202139 | JGI IMG/M metagenome (GOLD analysis project Ga0308169, IMG submission 202139) | Phyllosphere microbial communities from UC Gill Tract Community Farm, Albany, California, United States - DLSLSB.R1 | ecosystem: Host-associated > Plants > Phyllosphere > Unclassified | place... | reverse complement strand
ACAACTACCGATCATTCAAACTCGAGAAGAATCCCGGGAGGAAAATGGCTATCCTCGCAAATTCGATCACGGCTCTCGTTGGATCTCTTCGTCACTCTCGTCGAGCTATCGAGGCTCATCAAGTTGCTGGATCGATGCGGGACATCATCAAAGACGCTCTACTCCACTCGGATGCTTCCCTTCGACAAGCTGCAGCGGAATCACTCGGTCGTCTCTCGGGATTAGGAGGAACTTCATTCATGGCAGCTCAAATTCAGTTCTGCGTTCAACAAGTCGTCAGCAACACGGATCCCGACAATCGAGCTGGATGCGCACTCGCATTCAGTGAGATCTACTCTCACGTCGGATCTCTCGCTGCTGGACCAGTTCTCAAAACGATCGTCGACGTTCTCCTCTCCCTCTCTGCCGATCCTCATCCTCTCGTTCACTTCTCAGCTCTACGATCCCTCTCCCATGTCATCGATGCCGCTTCCCTATCCTACGCTCCCTTCACGAACAACACTCTCGGATTACTCTGCAAACTTTACATGCAAGATACTCACGAACCCGAAGGAGGAACGGCTGGATCTGTCAATCTTCGAGGAGATCTCCCTGCCTATCAATCAATCTGTCGAGTCCTCGATGCCTTGATCGGAGTCCTCGGTCCTGAATTGCAAGAATCTGCACGAGTCCGAGAACTCGTTCTCATCCTCCTCAAAGAATTGACTCTCGAAAAGGACGATGGAATCTCGGTCGAAGCGATCAAGGCTACCCAACACTTCCTCATCTTTGCTCCCGCCACTCTCGATCACACGACTCTCGTCTCGAACCTCCGATCTCAACTTTCTTCGACGAAACAACCTCTCAAAGTTGCGGCAGTCAACAGCGTCTACCAGCTCGTTCAGCGGGATGCAGCACTCATGTCGAAACTAGGAGGAGATGGACTTGTTCGAGAACTGTTCGCTTTACTCGATGACGATCCCAGTATCGAAGGAGTTCGGGATGCGATCATGTCGTGGCTTCGTCAAACTGCCGACGCGAACCCCTCGGGATGGATCGACCTATGTCAGCGAATCATGTCTCGCTCAGCTGGAACCGCAAACGTCAAAGTCGACAGTTCGCTTCCCGCTGGAGGACTCGCAGATGAAGAATCGCAAGGATTGGGTCTCGAGGCAGAAGGAGGAGCTCGACCAGGAGCAGCGAATGCTAGAACTTCGTCTCGATGGAGGACTCAACTCTTCGCTCTTCAATGCCTGCATGAAGTCTTCGTCACCGTCGTCAAAAGCGGGAGGAGGGAACATTTCGATATCGCACGAGCGAGAGCGGTTCGAGCCAGCAAGAAGGGTCTCTTGATTACTCGAGTCAGCGATCTCATCAAGATGGCTTTCACTGCTTCGACCGCTCAAGTCATGGAGATTAGGCTCGAAGGTTTGGTCGTCTTGAAAGATGTTATCGATGTAAGCTTGTCTCTTCACTTCTCGAGTTTGAAACAAGACTGACACTCTTGTCCGGGAATCAGAACTTTGGTCAATCTCAAGATATCGATTTCGAAGAAGCTCTACTCCTCGATCAATTCCAAGCTCCCATTGCTGCCGCTCTCACTCCCGCTTTCTCAGCCGATTCTTACCCAGAAGTACTCGCTTCAGCTATTCAAGTCTGTGCTGTCTTTGTCGGATCTGGTGTAGTCAAGGAGATTGAGAAGATGGGTAGGATCCTCAAGCTGTTGACGACCGCTCTCGAAAGTTGCAAAGGTGAGTGAAGACGTTCGAATCAGTTCAACTGGGGTTTTCCGCTGAATAGATTGAGATCGTTCACTCGCAGACTCGGACATGAACTCTCTCGGTGACGTCAAAGACCTCTCCTCGACTGCAGCTGTTATGCTCAAAACCTCGATCTTTGCTGCCTGGGCTCAATTCCAAACTGCGAGCGTTCGACAACCTTACCTCGCGGATGTCATTCGTCCTCATCTCCCTCTACTCTGCCCTTTCTGGGTCGCTTCTCTTCGTGAGTACGCGAGGGTTCGAACGGATCCAGATGCGGCTTCGACTAGCGATTCTGGTGCGGGAGGCGCAGCTTTCGATTCAGTTTATTCGGGTCTCTCGAGGGAAACCGCTTTACCTGTACGTTCCTCTCTCTCGCTATCAGCCTTCGTTTCGTGAGCTGATCGTTCGAGCGTGGTCAGTTTTACGAACGAGCGTGGCCTCAAATGCTTCACGCCGTCGCGACACTCCTCAAAGCTTCAGATCCACACATGCTTCTCGCAATGGACGGCAACAGCTCCTCTTCTCCTTCCTCCAAAACCGATACTGCCTCTCTTCCATCTCCACATCGATCTGAACCCGCCCTCTTCTTCTGGGTCACTTTCGGACTCTCCTTCGAAGCACTCTGTTCCTCACCTCCATCAGGATCAACTCCCGCTTCAACAGTACAATCTATCGCTCTAGAAGCTGTTGTTGGATTGATCAGACCTGATATCGCAGGAAACGCTTTGAAGGATACGAGTCTCTTTGAAGAGGTTTGTAATTTGTGTTACAGGTTGGCGATTACTGAAGGAATCGAAATCAAGATGAGGGTGTTGGAGATCGCGTTGGGTCTTATTCAGGTCTTCATCAAAGAGGTCGCTTCGACTAGGTGAGCTCTCTTTCGCCGTCTTCGAATGAAGCTTTAGATGAACTGATTTTTTGGGGGGCTTCATCAAGTGCGAATGGAGCGAATGGGGATCAAGCTGTCAGAAACGATCCGAAACTTACTCAATGCCTTCGAGTTGCTACTACTGCTTTGAGGGAATCGATTCCAGCAACTTCATCCTCTGCGAAACGTGCGTTCTACTCTCGCTTTGCTATACGGCCTCTCTCGTGTACTAATAGTATCGGACAATCTCGCACAGCTACCGCCAACAACCTTCAACGTCACGTCATGTACACTCGAGCCGTCTTCTCCCTCTACGCCGATGTCGCCGATGTTTTCCCTTCCCCGATGAGAGAAGAACTTTACGCGATCGCTTTCCATTTCTTCTCCCGTAAGTTCTCACGTCTTCTCTACGCTACTTGAGCCTATACTGATTCTGTATGGAAAATGGGCAGTGTTACTCAAGGATGAGAAATTAGAAGTTGATCTCGTCGCTCCAAATTTACCCGTTCTCAAAGCACTCTGCGATAGGAGTTTACGAGCGACGAATGAGGTATCAAGTTCGATGATTGGCAAAGTATTGAATGGAATGATGAGTGCTTGTTTGATGAATATTGACGAAATGAGGTACCGTTTTCTTTCCTCTCCGATACGATTCTTGAGTTTCGACCTGATACTCGTTCTCGAGTTGATTGAATAGGGGAAGGAAATCGCCGAGTGCTATAAGGAAGACAAAGAATAATTTACTTGCTGCTGTACTGCTCATTACGGCGTTACCGAATCATATCAAGATTGGGAAAGAAACGGTCGAACACGCTTGTTACCTCATTACTGAAACCGCTCTTCAAGGTGAAGGAGACGTGAGCCTGTCATTCATCCTCAGTCGTTTCCACTACACTACTGATCGATACAGTTTCTCGCTCACAGGCATCAACAACTGCTCTCCACTGTCTAGTCTCCCTACTAGTCGCCGCATCTCGTTCTCAAGGATCCGGAATCCTCTCCTTCTGTATCGGTCAACTCTTACCGGGAGTGATCGAAGTCGTTGCGAGAGCAGCAGAGAACGGTGGGTATACGACACAGGATGCGAGGTTTAGGAGTTTGGAAGAAGTTTTGAAAGGATTCGTTAGTGTTTTGTTGAGTGTCGCTATTGAACGCCGTAAGCACTCTCTATCTACTCTTGACGATGAGATGAGGAACGTAAACTGATGTGAAGAAGAGTGGGAAATGCGTAGGAACTCAATCACTTTCAATCTTGTTACCTACTTTGAACCTCTTGCTCTCTCCCTCGGTTACTCCAACTCCTCCAATCCATTCGTTGGCTCTCTCGTATCTACTTCAGCTTGCGCAGAACTATTCGGGTCATTTCAAAGAGGCGATGGGAGGGTTAGGGGAAGAGGAAAGGAGGGTTTTGGAAGAGAGTTTGAGGGGGAGCTTTGCTCAAGGGAGGGGAGGTGGGAATGCGGGAGTAGGTGGGAGAACAATGGGAGGTGGAGGAGAGGAAAAGAAGAAGATCGAATTGAAATTGTTCTAGTTATGTAGAGAGGAGGGTGTTGAATTATAGGAATTTTTGAGTTTTTGGACTTGACGAGGTGAGAAATTTGAAGTAAACTTTCGCTGTCTTTCTGATTCCACCCTGTTTCATTTCAAACATCGCCGTGATCGACTCTCGAGGCGTACAGGAGTAGCTCTGACGCTCGCCCAGCGTTGCTCGATTCCCCTCGCCCTTTCCCTATCCCCCAAACTTGTTTCATCTTCACCTCACTCAACCTGATTGGCCTCGTTCACTACCTGGCAGCACTCGCACGCAATGCTCTCAAGACACCTACGTACTCATCTAGTAGTAGCCCCTTCTACATCAGTAGGGAAATCAATCTTCTCTACTGGTTTAGTTCGAGCATCTCTCGCATTGGGAGAACGAGTAGGTTATCTGAAACCGGTTGGAACTGGATCTGGGGATGGTGATGATGAGCTGTACGTAGATTTGACTCTCTACAATCAAAGAGGAGAAACAGGAGATGTAACCCCACTTCTTTGACATTCAGACATCTCAACAAGTTTGCGAAAGGAGTAAAGACTGGTTGTTTGTATCATTTCGATGAACCTGTCTCACCGCATTTGGCGGTGGAACGATCGAGAGAGGGAGACTTAAGGGTACCGACGGATAGGGAATTTGTAAAAGCTGTAGGAGGATACGTGAGGGGATTCGCAGAGGAGACTAAAGGGGAGAGGAGTAGTTTATATATTGAATCTGCAGGAGGTGAGTTTCCGAATCTCGAAACTGCGAGGGCGGGGAATGCGCTAATTTCGAAAGACTTTTTATATAGGTGTTCACTCTCCAACTCTTAACGGTACTTCACAACTCGACGCTTTCCGACCACTCTTACCACCGACACTACTCATCGCTTCTCACGCACTCGGTGGAATCTCGACCACTATATCAGCTTACGAATCATTATTATTGAGAGGGTACGATGTGGATGCAGTTTTGTGTTTTCGGGAAAGTTATTACGCCAATCATGAATACTTTACGAAATGGTTTGGATCGAAAGGGATCAAGGTTGGAGTGGTTGAGGAACCTCCGAAACGAGATCCGGATGGAGAAAGGGATGAGATTAATCTTGACAAGTATTACGAGGGAATTCAGGGGGAGGGATTGGGACCTGTTGTCGAGGAATTACAAGGGTGTCATGAACGGCGGATAGAACGATTGGAAACGGCACCGAGGAGAACTTTGGATAGCGTTTGGTGGCCTTTCGTTCAACATGGGTTGGTCAAGAATGAAAAGGACGTTATGGTGATTGATTCGGCTCATGGTGATACTTTCTCAGTCTTCTCCGACAAGACGGTTTCTTCTTCGACCTCCTCAGCATCGTCGACAGTCTCCCCAATTCTCCCTCCTTCAGATCAACAAACTTCCTCCGATTCTACCCTTTCCCCTACAACAACACCTTCCACCTCTACTTCACTCCTCAATCCAGTATTCGATGGCTCAGCTTCCTGGTGGACTCAATGTCTCGGTCACTCGAATCCCGAGTTGGTACTAGCCGCAGCTCACTCAGCAGGTCGTTTTGGTCACGTCATGTTTCCCTCCGCTACGAACCTTCCCGCTTTAACCCTCGCCGAGAAACTCTTGTCTACTGTAGGAGAGGGATGGGCGAACCGAGTGTTCTTCAGTGACAATGGATCTACGGGGATGGAAGTTGCATTAAAAATGGCATTGAGGAGTTTCGCAGATCGGGAAGAGTTGACGCTGGGGGAGGAAAGGAAGAAAGTGGGAGTGTTGGGATTGAAGGGGAGTTATCATGGCGATACTATTGGGGCTATGGACGCTTGTGAGGGAGGGGTTTATTCGGAACGAGTTGAATGGTATCAGGGTAGAGGGTATTGGTTGGAAGCTCCCGAGATGAGGATTGAAGAGGGGCAAGTAGTCGTTAGGGGCAAGGGAGCAAGGGAGACGAAGTACGAGTCGTTGAACGAGGTTTATGAGACGGATCGAAGGGTGAGAGAGGATCCACTTGCCGAGGTTTACAGGCGAGAGATTGAAGGCGAGTTGGAAGAGAGATTGAAGAAGGGAGATGGGATTAGGTTCGGGACGCTCATCTTGGAACCGGTCATTATGGGTGCGGGAGGAATGATCGTCGTTGATCCACTCTATCAAAGAATCCTCATCGATATAGTACGAACCAATCGCAAACTCTTCCCTTCGACCCCTCCATCGGATTATGCTCCTTCTTCACCCTCGGCAACTCTTACCCCCGTTTGGAAAGGATTACCGATCATCTTTGATGAAGTTTTCACGGGATTATATCGATTAGGGAAACAATCTGCTTCTTCTTTCCTTGGAGGATCGACGAAACCCGACATCTCGTGTTATGCCAAGATCTTGACTGGAGGGTTGGTACCGATGAGCGTGACGTTGGCGAGTGATGCGGTATTCAAGAGTTTCTTGGGGGAGAACAAGGTCGATGCGTTGTTGCATGGTCACAGTTATACGGCTCATGCGGTCGGATGTGGAGTGGCAAACAAGACGTTGGAGATCTTGGAGAAGATGGAGGAGGGAGAGGATTGGAAAGAGGCGAAAAAGGAATGGTCAACCTCGACTTCAACTTCAAACGAAACTTCCCTCACTTCTTCTTCATCTCCTCCAGCATTCGATCCCATTTGGTCACTGTGGTCCAACTCATTCGTTCATTCCCTCTCCTCTCACCCTCGAATCGCAGGCACTATTTCACTCGGAACTGTTTTCGCTCTCCACCTCAAAACCTCCTCTAGTGGATACACTTCAAATGCGTCCGAACAATTCTTGAGGAATCTGAGGCAAGGGGGAAGTGAGAGTTTCGAAGGGATTCATGCGAGACCTTTGGGGAACGTCGTTTATTTCATGTCTAGTTTGAATTCAACGAGGGAGATCTTGGCGGAGGTAGAAGAATGTATCTTGAGGGCACTCGAGAAGGAGGAATAGATGGATTAGAGTTGGGGGAGAGGGAAAGGACCGGAAAATGTAGATAGTCGCATGTCGTGTTTAAATAGTAATTACTTCGTTTACCCCTCTTTTTCTTTCGTTCCTCTCTCCACTCACTGGGAGCGCAAAAAACTTCACTCTCTCCCACTCTAAGTGTTGATGAAGAACGAAAGATCGACAGTGATAACTTTCATTATTCTACAGCCTAGCTCTAATCGTCTGAGCTCCTCCTTCCTTTCTAATCGGCTCTATCCGTTCTCTCTCAATCCAGCTCCTCACGCCCTCGGCGAGTCCCTCTACATCCTCCTCCGAATTCCCCGCATGTAAACACACTCGAACCCTCTCCATCCCCTTCGGAACAGTAGGATACGTTATCGGTCTCACTAAGTACCCTCGTTCTTGCAAGAACGTCGCTAGTGGCCGAGGGGATGATGTGAGGAGTGGGATTATTGAGGAGGTTTGTGGGGGTGAGGTTGGGAGGGAGGAATAGTGAGGTGCGAGGAGATGGGAGGGGAGCGAAATCGAGGAGGAATGTAGTAGAGGCGTGAGGAGGGAGATCAATAGGCGAGCAAGATGGTGGACGTGTGCTGCTGCCTAGGAAAAGAGAGAGGGGAGTCAAGATGGGGAAGAACGAAGGGCAAAGGAGAGGAGGAGAAGATGCTTACAGTGTTTCCGTTACCGGCGATCAGGTGGTCTATACTACCTTCTATAGCTTTCACATTCATGTGAGGCATCACCGTTGAATAGATCAATGGTCGAGCGTAATTGATCAGGTAGTTTCGAATTAATGGACTTGCGAGAACCACCGCTGTAACTCGATCACTCTCTTGAACACTCGTTTCTCGGGGGAAAGAAGTGAAGATAGAGTGGGAGACGTACCTCCTGAACAAGCCATTGCTTTTCCAAAAGTGTGAACTCGTACAGTCATTCGTTCGTTCAATCCTAACGCATCACATAAACCTCTCCCGTTCTCTCCATACAATCCCGTAGAATGCGCCTGTACACTCCCTCTCTTCGTCAGCACTTCCTTCCATTAGTCATGTGTGAAAGAGAGAGAGTGAGCTCACTTCATCAATGATGAACAATCCATTCTTCTCTGGCAGTAACCTCTCGACTAACTCGACCATTTCCCTCAACGGTACCAAATCCCCATCCATTGAATACAGACTCTCAACCCCAATCCAAACACTCTTTACTCCGTCCCTGACCCCTACATCCTCCTCCCTCAAATTCTTCAAAATTACTTCGAATGATTCTAAATCATTATGTTCGAAAGCGATCCTACGTTCTTTCGGTACTCGAGAAGAACGCATCCCGTCATGAATTGAAGCGTGTACTAAAGAGTCGTAGAGGATGTAGTCGGAGGGAGATGGGAGACATGACCAAACTCCTACGTTCGCGTCGAATCCTGAATTGAATAATAATCCTCCTTCGAGAGGCGAACGGAAGAATGATTCGAGTTTCCGTTCGAGGTGTAAATGGGAAGGAGTGTTGCCGTCTAAGAGTCGGGATGAAGGTGGACCGTAAGGAGATGGACTCGAGGGGTTGGAGAGGGTTTCGACGAGTTTTGAGCGGAGTAAAGGGGAGGAAGAGAAGGATAAGTAATCGTTGGAAGAGAAATCGATTGTTCTTGTTGGAGTATTTGATGATGATGATGATGGTGGTGAGGAAGATGAGGAGGGGAGGGGGGCTAGAGCTCGTAACATGCCTCGGGATTTACGAGAGATTAGGGAGGATTCGAGTCGGGATTGGAAGGATGACATGGGGGGACGGGTTCGGTGCATGTAACGTAGAAGGTCAGGATACGAGGCGATCTGAGGTAAAAGGGAGAAAAGAGAGGGAGGTCAGCGAGTTTTTGAGGAGAAATTGCGAAGTTGCGAATAAGCAGCGGAATGTTCAGGTTTTGATGATTAACCATTTCCTTGCTCGAGCATCGACATGTCATCAGCAAAAAGTAGAGCATTACCTCTCAGCCTTATCGTGTGCGTTGATGAGGAGATGTTTACGAGTTGAGCGATTCTGAATTTCCCAATCCTTTCAATTCTCTCCAACCTCAGCCTGATCTGGAGCTGCCCTTTCACCGATCTTGCTCGATAGCCCATAGTGAACTTTCTAGGATGGTCCCGAGGTAATCGAGTGAGGAGGGACCGAGGGAGACTCACTTGGTTGATCAAGAAATCTTCCGAGTGAGGTCCTGATAGTTCGCGCTTGAGGTGCAGTCAATAGAGTCGAAGCTTGCGAGTACTATGGCGAGGTGATTGAGCAGATAGTGAGATATGGGAAAGGAAGCCGACGGTCGCTGAATGCACTCTGCAATTCGAGACTACAACGAACCAACCCTATTCAAATGACTCCCACACACGATCCGAGACTCCTCTGTTCTCTCCACTTCACTTCACTTCACCTCTTGAAACTCACGTAATCGCACTCAACTCGCTCACCACACAACAAGCCTCTCAAACCACTCTCCCAACCAAACCAGTGAGCTCTCTCTTGCTTCTCTCCTCGTCCTCCCTTCGAAAAAGTGGGGGTCACGAGACTAGTCTCTCTCCCCTCTCCTCTCCTTTCCTCTCCCTCTCCCTCTCGAATCTCCCACATACAAAGCAGAGTAAAGCTTTCGCCCCTCTTTATTCCTAGCTCGCTCGTGTGACTCCCTTTCCTCCTTTTTCCCCTCATCCGAAAACTCATCTCCACGTCTTCTCTTCCCTCTTCTCGCAAGTCTCACTCCTCTCTCTTCGCTCTCTCGCTAAATCATCTCCGCCCTCTACAGATTAGTCAAAGATGCCCGTAACTACTCTCAAATCTGAAGATCAATACAAACAAGCCGTCAGTCTTCCTCCCTTCCCTCTTCCTCTCCCTTCTTGTCTTCGAAACTGACGAAAGAGATCATGGCCATGTAGATCAACTCTAGTGATTTGACTGCAGTTCAATTCATGGCTCCTTGGGATGAACCATCGTGAGCTTTCCTTCCTT
>Ga0308169_10006724_pt1 | contig 10046 bp, 9 predicted proteins | sample PhyBR1_2_FD_202139 | JGI IMG/M metagenome (GOLD analysis project Ga0308169, IMG submission 202139) | Phyllosphere microbial communities from UC Gill Tract Community Farm, Albany, California, United States - DLSLSB.R1 | ecosystem: Host-associated > Plants > Phyllosphere > Unclassified | place... | reverse complement strand
CTCGACACTTCAAGGAGGAAACGACTGAATCGTTCCAAGCTGGTCTCCACCACCTCTCTGATGGAGCAGCTGAACTCTCAGCTTACGTCAAAGATCACTCGAGTGCAGCATTCGACGAAGCGAAAAAGATGTATCATCTCGCACTCGAGATTGGAAAGACTCGATTACTTCAATACGAGGAGTTGCCGCACGAGTGGAGGAACAACGAATTCATCATTTCTGGATATCGTTACATCCCGATCGAACAATGGGGGACGTTGTTGAGATCAGGATGGCAATGGCACAACGAAACGGTCAACATTCAATCCCATTTCCTCGGTTTCCTTTCCCTCGTCGGTCTCCTCGTTTACTACCTCACGACCACTCCATCCTATTCGACCTCTTCATCTTCACTCGCCGAAGTCGCAGCTCATCCAGGAGATACAGCAATCGCAATCCTCTTCGTTGCGGCAGGAATGAAATGTCTGTTGAGTTCAGCAGCGTGGCATCTCTTAGCTGGTTGCGCTACTTCGAGTTGGTTCCAAGGTGCAGCATGTTTGGATTACGTTGGGATATCAGGATTGATCGCTGCAAGTGTCATGGCTGCAGAGGTGGGCCCATTTCACTCTCTTTCACTTCTCGTCGATTTTGACTGATCGATAATTCCTTCCTCACGCAGTACTACGGATTCTACGATCGATCAGACCTCGCAACGGGATACATGATCTTCTCTTCAGTAATCGGAATTACGGGAATGATCGTACCTTGGTCTGCTTGGTTCAATCAAAGGGAATACAAAGCGTATCGAATCGCTGTAAGCATCCTATCTCTCTCGTGATATCGTCAATCTCATGCTCACCCGCTTCTTCTTCGTGTGCAGTTCTTCGTCGCTCTCGCCGCTTCAGCTGTCGCTCCTGTCACTCATCGAGCGGTTTTGTACGGTTTCTCCGACACTCTTTGGTTCTACGGTAAGCTACGACTCTCTCTTTCTGTATTCAGTCATGTTTATCTGCTGAGCGTTACCGATTCCCATGTAGCTCCCGCAATCCCGAGTGTTCTCGCTTACCTCGTCGGATTAATCTTTTATGCTCACCAGTTCCCAGAATGTTGCGCCCCAGGTCATTGGAACTGGGGATCCTCTCACAACTTGTGGCACATCGCAATCTTGATCGCTGTTTGGCTTCAATGGGCAGCGCTTCAAACCTGGTCGACCGCAGTTCATTCGACTTCTCCTCTTACCTTGTAATTCTCTCGCTCTCCCCTGTTGATATTCCCTCGCTCCTGCGTTTTTCTATATGTATGTTCTTCCTCCCATATCATGCTCTTACACCTTTTCGATATCGATACAGCTCTCTCTCCTCCTAGATCGTTCCTTTGGATAGTTTTCTCGGAATCTCACTCAGTAGACAGGTCTCTCGGAAATGTATAGATCTCGCTTACACCCTCTAGCCCTCGGCTTTCTTCGAGACTGGCACACCACGCGAGAAGGAGTCACGTTGGTTCCAGCTCGAGTCAATTTGTGTCGATAGAGGTTTTTCGTAGCAAGGTGAGTTCACTTTTCTTGCCATCTCTCTCGCCTGCTTTGCTTCACCATCGCTCACTGCTCCTTCGTACAGTCTACACAGTGAAAGCTGGTCTGAAACTTCGATGAGGATTCGAAGCGCTCTTTACCGCCTATCTGTCGATCTCGTCGAGAAACCGGGGTTCAAACGAAGAAGCGGAGAAAAGGGAGAAAAGCGTCTTCTCTTGGTCCTCGAAGCGAGACAGAAGGTGTGGAGCAAGATAGGAGTTCAGCGCCTTCTAATCGGCCGAGGGACTCGTCTCCAGAAGATTTTGAGTTCGAGTCGCAATCTCTTTCTTCTTCTTGTCGAAGAATACAACGACCCTCAAATCTCTTCGATACACGTGTGGAACAGTCAAGTCTTCTCCTCGGCAGGTATTACGCCGAGATAGGATTCGGAGAATTCTCTTATCGTAACTTTGACCCATTTCGACAATTCGCTCTTCCCGACTTTCCTCTTCCTTCCTCTCTCTCTTTCTCCCTCACCTCCTCTTTACACCATCTCCTCCTTTCGTCACAACATGCTGCTACCCTTCCTCACTACCCTCGCCCTCGCCTGTTCAGCGACAGCAGCTCCCCTCGTCGCTTCTTCCCGCGCAACTATCGAAAAACGAGCCGATTCTCCTTTCAACATCACCTACTCTTCGCCTCGGAACTCAACATACGACGATCTACCGAAGCTCCTCATACTTGCAACTGGTGCGTCTATGCAAACTTAGAATGCTCGTCGCCATCGTTTAGCTGACTCTTCCCCTCTCTGCTCTTCCCTCAGGAGGAACCATTGCTGGCTCTTCCGCTAGCAATACCGATTCGACAGCTTACACAGTACGTATTTTGCCATTCAAGACTCGTGCTCGCTCTTCACTGATGCCTTCTCTTTCGTTTCGCGCAGGCGGGTGTAATCGGGATCGCGGTACTTATCGAAGCTGTTCCCGAACTCCTCAACACTGCTCAAATCGACGGTATTCAAGTCTCGAATGTAGGATCAAACGTGAGTTCTCAGCGCTGCAGCTTTTGCAGTTTTCGGTATTGAGAGAAAACGAAGCTCACTCGAAATTCGTTTTTAGTCTTTAACCGATGCGATCGCTCTCAACATTAGCAAGATTGCGAACAAAGCTCTATGTGGTGATAACGCACCCTACGATGCTGTGTGAGTTCAGCTTGAGCTGATCTTGAGGGTTCGACGCACTGACCTTGTTCTTGGAACTTTTTCGCTTTCAGAGTCATGTAAGTCATCTCGATTGCTCCTGATCTGCGGGGAGCAATATTGACGTGTCGTCTTCTTCACCCTCTGCAGCACCCACGGAACCGACACTCTCGAGGAAACGGCGTTCCTCATGGATATTACTGTCGACTGTGGTTCTCCGGTCGTAGTAGTAGGTAGCATGAGACCAAGCAGCGCATATTCAGCGGACGGGCCGAACAACCTGCTTTCAGCTGCCCGAACGGCAGTCTCGTCTTCGAGGTAAGCAGATCGCTGAAATTTCGATTTTGGTCTTCGGAAACTGCTGACACTCTTCTTTCCCGACTTATGCTCAACAGTCGTGACCGTGGAGCTCTCATTGTCATGAACGATCGTATCTGTTCTGCGTTCTACTGTCAAAAGACTGAGGTGAGGCGAAATCTTCTATACCCGATTCTCGACTTCCCCCTCCCCAGCGTCTCAAGCTTGCGAGAACCTGGCTTTACTCGTCGAATGACACTGATCACATAGTTCCCTCTACAGGCCAATACTCTCGACACCTTCGTCGCGCCCGAATTCGGTTTCCTCGGTCATTTACTTTCGATCGAACCTTTCTACCACTATCCTCCGGTACAGCCCACGTTCAAAAAGACCTTCGACATCTCCGACGTCAATGAGCTACCTCATGTCGAGATCATCTACGGTTACCAGGGTGAGTCCATTCTGGTTGAGGCACTGTGTTGTCCAGAAACTGATTTTGACGATATCTTACAGGCGCCGACTTCTCTCTCGCTGAAGCTGCTCTTTCCGATGGAGCAGCAGGAATTGTTATCGCTGGTACTGGCGCTGGCTCGCTTTCGGATGCTGGTCAACCTCTCATCGACGATATCGCAAGCTCAATCCCCGTCGTAAGGAGCACCAAAGTAAACTCGGGTTTTGTTGCCCCCTCGGCGGATTCTACAACGATCGCAGCGGGTGTCTTTACCCCTGTCAAGGCTCGCAGAATGCTCCAGGTCCTCCTAGCCCTCGGAAAGAGCCAGGAAGAAATTCGAAAAGCTTTCGAAGAACCTCTCGCATCTTACCTCAAGCAATTTTAGATACCCTTTGTCTCCGTTGTTCCGCTGTCCCTTTTAAGTTTCCATCCGTGGTTTCTGCCTCTCTCCTTTGGGTTCCTTCGTCGATTTCATAGACTTTGTACTTTGTTCATTTTTCTTCGCATTTTCTCGTCTCGGAACCATGTAACTTGAGATATTCGCCGGTTACGTGCTAGTCACCGTTAGACATTGCAATAGTAGGAGAGGTCGCTCAACAAGAGGTCTGCGAAATTGTCTAAAATTGCGTCTCGAGTTTTGCGAAATCGTCTTTCTTCTCTCTTCTCTTCACATTTCATCTACACCTTTCGACTTCCAGCGCGATGACTAGCCTACAGCGCATCCCTTCAGTCTCGTAACAGTCCAAGAAACTTCCCGCTTCTCCTCCCAGACCCAACCTCCACTGGATCATCTTGAAACCCTTATCGCCATCTCCACAATCCAGGGGTCGACTCGCAAGCGTCATCAGAGCGTGCTATAGGGATCTATCAGCCTATACAGCTTCTCGGCAGTCACGGCACGCCCTTCCTCGCTACTTCCTTTCTTATCTCTACAAGCCATCTCGTCTCTTGTTCGACTCCCTCGACAACTGGAAGCTCAGTACCATCGCCTCTCAGCTCAAGTACTCCACGCGACTGTTCCAAACAATCTCCTCTTCCTTTCATTCCCTCATTTTCGATTTCTCGCCCCTGTCCTCGACTTCAACTTTCTTTCGTCTCACATCTCTCTTCTCGCCGTTCTACGCCGACAACAATACGACGAACGGGAGGAGATAGTCGATGGAAAGAAGGGGGCAAGTCACGAAATCCTCCCCACGACCCCTGTCACCTCGAAATAGCCATCTTGCAAGGTTTCAAACCCTGAATGTTACACTCCACATTGACCCCTCAACATGCAGTCGACTCGTCTCGCGCCGGCACATCGACTTGACCCTACGAATTCGCCCACCTAGAACGCAAAACCGTGCATTCGTAGCCGATTTCCCCTCGTCGACCTGGACGAAGCGTTTCCTCGCTCGAAAGATCGCTTCCTAGGCTTTTCATCAGCTCAGGTTATCGACGACGGCACGATCTACGCGCTTTCTACGACGATTTGACGCGTTTCACGCAAAGTTTCGAGGTCGACTGCTTTTCCTTTTTCACGCTAGCATCGACTGGGCTAAATAAAATAGGGCACTCGCTGCTTTCGAGAAAACATCACGGGTTATAGAGCTTGGCTCGGTCGATACAGAAACTTTTCCGACTTCTTCCTCCAACTTTATTTCTACCGCTTCTTCTTCCAATCCTCTCCTATTCCGCCCCAGCAAACCACCTCCCGTCAACAACACAATGCTCCGACTCCTGCTCTCCTCCCTCGCCCTCGCCAGTTCGACATTCGCAGCTCCACTGGTCGCTCCCTCAACTTTCCCTACTCTAGTCCACCGTCAAGATTCCAGCTCATCCTCCTTCAACATCACGTATCGATCACCGGAGAGTCCCGAGTATGCCTCACTAAGTCGCTTATTGATTGTCGCGACTGGTGAGTGTTCTTTTTCTCTTCGCACGGGGGAAAGTTGGGGACAAGTTCGCTTAGCTGACCCTCCAACTCGTCTCTTGATAGGTGGAACAATTGCTGGAGTCTCCGAAAGCGAGACTGATTCGACGGCATATACTGTAAGCTTGCCGATTTGTCGTTTGAGACTTCCCAACGAAATTGACATTTCTTCTTTCTCCCGCTCAGCCTGGAGTCGTCAAAATCTCGACACTTATCGACGCTGTACCGGAGCTACTTAACACTGCGCGTATCGACGGTATCCAGTATAGTAATATCGGAAGCGAATCGTTGACAGATTACATCGCCCTCGGAATCGCGAAACTCTCGAACAAAGCGCTTTGCGATGAAGGCGCTGAATATGATGCGGTCCTCGTGTGAGTCTATCTCCGCCTGATACCTGCTGCAGTGCGTCACTGACTATCCTTGCGACCTCGTCTTTTCGTTTTCTCGCTTTCTTCAGCACTCACGGCTCCGATACGCTCGAGGAGAGTGCTTTCCTCTTCGATATGACAGTCAACTGTGGTAAGCCAGTTGTCGTGGTAGGGTCAATGCGCCCTTCCAGCGGGCTCAGCACAGACGGGCCGAACAACTTACTTTCCGCTGCTCGAACGGCGGTATCCCCCTCAAGGTCAGTCCAATCCTCTTCTCGCCTTACTAGGCTTAATTGACTTACCAAGAACTCTATAGCCGCGATCGAGGTACTCTGATCGTCCTAAACGACAGGATCTGCTCAGCTTACTACTGTCAGAAAAACGAGCAAAACACGGTCGACACTTTCACCGCTCCCGAATTCGGCTTCCTCGGGCACCTTCTCTCGATTCAACCGGTATACCACTACCCTGCAGCTCAGCCGCTCGCCAAGAAGACTTTCGACATCTCCAACGTCGATTCTCTACCTCAAGTCGAAATCTTCTACGGATACCAAGGTGAGCTGCACCCACTCAGCTCTGACGATTGGTCACTGACTACTCGTATCTATCTCTAGGCTCCGATTGGCATCTTATCAACGCTTCTATCGCTTCGGGGGCGAAAGGGATCATTATCGCCGGAACTGGTGCTGGATCAATGACTGAAGCGGGGGAACCTTACATCGATTCTGTCATTGCTCAAGGAGTTCCAATCATCAGAAGTAGCAAGATCGCCAACGGATGGGTCGTCCCGCAAGGAAACGGCGAGTCTCGCTTTTCATTCTTTCTGGACTCCTCTCGAATCACTAACGCTCGAGCTGATTCTTCCTTTGACACATTAACAGCTACTGAGCTGATTGCGAGTGGATCGTTGAGTCCTGTCAAGTCTCGTCGAATGCTGCAAGTTCTCCTCGCTTTGAACAAGACGAAAGAACAGATTCGAGCGGCTTTCGAACAACCTCTCGAAGGTTATCTCACTCAGTTCTAAATATCTCTCACTATCAATCCCGTTTGCCGTCTATTTACATTAGCTTATACTCTCGTCTCGGCATTGAAGAGAACTGTCTGCAATCCAAATATGGAGAGGAAGTTTCGCAATGAATGAATGGTTTTGGTAATCTCTCGCTCGAGCTCGAGAGTGTCACCAACGCATAGAGTTTGTAGGAAAGCTGTTCCCCTAGATACCAGCTGCTATCGTTGGAGTCGAGAGTCGCATAAAACGAAACAACTCGCGAAGCTGCTTCTCTTCCTCCTACTTTTCACTCAAATCACAGCATGTCAGATCAAATCACTTCTCGGCTCGAACAGATAGCTCTCAAAGACTCCTCGGACGCGTAAGCTTGTCCCCAGGTCTCGCTAGACGCTGTACTGACCCTGATTCAAATCTAGATCTCACTCGCCTCCTCACACCCTCAGAGTCGACCCATTCCGCTCCCTACCACCCGAGATCCTCTCGCACATCTTCTATCACTGTGTGGCTCACACGTACGAAGCTGAGAAAGTCAGATACGCACGGTTCTGTCTCGTCAACAAGCAATTCCTTCCCATCGCTCGAGAACACCTCTACTCTAGGCTCACGCTCGTCATTCCCGATCAGAGTACTCGAGAGACGTTTGTACAAGATCAGCAGGATTCGAAGAAAGAGTTTTGGAGTGACACGAAGTTGGCGATTACTTTACTCAGTTATCCTCAATGCGGGAAATTGGTCAGGGTATTGGATGCGTCGTTTGAAGAGATCCCACCTACTGAATCGATCGGTAACGATCTTTGCGGTGTCATCGAGAATCTTCCGGAACTCAGGGAACTCTGGTTACTCGATATGGGGAAAGGGTTTTGGTCAACTTCAACTTCGAATCCCACTAGTCCTTCAACGTCAGGGTCGACAGACGTCATCAAGAGGCTCACGGAGAATCTCACCGCGATCCAGAAGAATACCCTCAAAGTTCTCGTCATTCCCCAACTCTACCTCTCTTTCGCCGATACCAATGTCCTCTTCACCTCGATCACCTCTCTCTCGATCTACAAAGGAACGATTCTCGCACCTCTCCCTCTCCATTCCCCAAAATCGTCACTATGTCGCCTTCAACGAGTCTACATTACCCACTTTCAGAAACCCGAAGATGTTCGTTTCGTCCTTTCCTCCTCTCTCGACTCTCTACGCTAACTTCACCTCATCGTCCATCTCGGGAACGGTACTGTCGACCTCAGTAGCCTTCGCAATCTCGAAACTCTCGTCGTCACCGGAGAATGGATCAGTCCGGGACCAATGGTCGGAACCACTTCAAACTTCATGAGCAACATCAAGAGCGTCATTAATCGTTGCGAACCCGATGTACTCCTCAACGTCATCTTCTCAATCGCAGAATCGGCGAGATGGATCTCTAGCCTCCGAGTCTTCTCCCTCTTCACGAACCTCGGAAATTATATCGCGCCTCATTTCGAACGACACTTTCTCAAACTCCCACCTTCCATCGTCGATCTCTCAATCGGTCCGACTCCCTCCGCCTCCCTCCCTTGGTCGATCCTCTTCAAGAACCTTCATCTTTACCCATTACTTCGTAAACTCTACCTCACGATTCCCGCCTCGACCTCTCCCACTCCCTCCTCCGTTCCCGCTCCCGCCCAATCTCCTTCTCTTGCCTACTTTGGTATCTCGGAAGAAGTCCTCGAGGAAGAGAAAGGATTGAAAGTGAGATGGTTCGAAGATGAATACGCTTGGTTGTCTTGGAAAGAGAATCGATTCTATCCTCAAGCTAGTATTCAGGAAATGATGGGGAAACCAAACGAGTTTGCGTGGAGGCAAGAGCAACAACAGAATTGTACGGTATCGTAGGAGGGTCAGAACTGAGAAAAAGGGAAGGAAAAGCGAAAGGGGTTTCTGTAGCCGAATCGAGAACAGCTTTAGTAACGAATGCGATTAGTTTCTCGCTATCCCCGTATTATCGAGCATTTAAGCTCAGACTCCCAGAGAACGAGAAGCGTAATGAGAGGGCACTGAACAAAACTATTTCCATTTGAAAAAAACTGAAAACTGTCAATCTTTCTACTTAAGCAGTGGTAGTCTCTAAAGGTCTCTCGACCTCTTTCCCCTTTGCCTCACCTCCAACAGTTCCAGCAGCCGTCACGGGCGCACCTTCACCTTGACTAGCTCCAACTTTCTCACTCTTCTTCGCCTCACTGATTCTGAGCGCTTCTTCATGAACGTCATGTACTTGTTTCGCTGCGGTCGTGTAGAAGGCTTGAACCTTGGCTCCTACTGGTGAATTCAAAGCTGCAGTGTAGTATTTCGAACCTGTGCGACGTTATCGAAAACCTACATGAGAAGCTGCAACCTTGTAGGAAGTAGGAGATAGAACGCACCAATGATGTATGATGCACGAGCTTTCAAAGAAAGTCCTTGTTTCTCATCCACTTCTTTCACTTTTTGAGTAGCTTTCTCTACTTGAGGTTGAACAGTTTGAGTGACTTTCGAAGTCAATGAATTGAACCACGGTAAGAATCGAGCAGAGATTCCATATTCTACTCAGATCGCTCGGAATTAGCTCAGAGAAAGGAGAACGGAGAAAGGAGGGGGAGAGAGAGAAAAAAGAGAGGGGACGTACGGGAATCGGTTTCGATCGCTTTATGAACTACTTGGTCAGAGAGATGGTAACCTGATCCTAAGAGTTCAGCTACGATAGCAGTTCTAGGTTTATCTGTGTTCGAACAGATCCAGCAAAGGTTTTTCTCGTCAATTTTCGAAGCAAGATTCCTTCGCTCGGAAAGTCGTACGCACCCTCTTGATCGATCTCATCACCATGTTTCTCTTCAGCGTGAGCAGTGGAAGGTGAGTTGGGTTTGATGTTTGCGAGTTTGGGAGCTTCAGTATCGTTCGAAGTGACTGAAATTGTCGAATGATCCAATACTCCTCCGTTCAACATTTGAGCAGTCTTGGCTGCTGATTCCTACATACACATAGATCCGACGTTAGCTCTGTTGAGGAGAAGGGAGGAGGGGAGGCAGTGCAAAATATTGCGATTCGTCATAGGGAAAGATAAGGGACTGACCTTGATGAAGTGAACCTTGGCCGCTCCACCTTCTAATTCGATAGATGAGACTAAACAATCACGCTCGGCATTAGTTCGTAGTCCCTCGAGAGGTGAGGAGAGAGGGGGATCGATGTCCTTTTTCCACAAAAGGAGAAGAAGTGCTCCAACTGCTCCTTTTTGGTGCTAGCAGCCAAATTGGAGACGATAACGGTGTATTCGGGAAGTGCTGAAGTCGATGCCATGTTGTTGTGTTGTGAAAGTGAG
>Ga0308169_10006723_pt1 | contig 10046 bp, 9 predicted proteins | sample PhyBR1_2_FD_202139 | JGI IMG/M metagenome (GOLD analysis project Ga0308169, IMG submission 202139) | Phyllosphere microbial communities from UC Gill Tract Community Farm, Albany, California, United States - DLSLSB.R1 | ecosystem: Host-associated > Plants > Phyllosphere > Unclassified | place... | reverse complement strand
AGCGCATGCTCGACCACGCCTTGCTCGACGCGCCCACGCACGAACATGCCGGGCAGGAGCAAGTGGTTCGGATTCGGCACCAGCGTGCGCACCGTCACCGAGCCGGTGCCGGGGTCGACCGTCACGTCCGAGAACTGCAGCGTGCCGGCGATCGGATACTGCGTGCCGTCCTCGAGCAGCACCGTGACCTTGGCGCGGTTCGGGCCGGCGGTCTGCACGCGGCCGGAGGCCAGGTCCTGCCTCAGCCGCAGGCCCTGCACGCTCGACTGGTTCAGGTCGACGTAGATCGGGTCGATCTGCTGGATGGTCGCCATCAGCGTGGCCGCGCCGCCCTGCACGTAGGCGCCCTCCGTCACCGCCGCGGCGCCCACCCGGCCGGTGATCGGCGCGACCACGTCGGTGTAGCCGAGGTTGATGCGTGCGCCACGCACCGAGGCCTTGCCGGAATTGACGTCGGCCTCGGCCTGGCCCTGCTGGGCGACGGCGTTGTCGTAGTCCTGGCGGCTGACCGCGTTGCTGTCCACCAGGCGCTGGTAGCGCGTGGCCTGCGCGACCTGGGCCGCGACGTTGGCCTGGGCGCGCCCGAGCGTGGCCTGGGCGCTGGCCAGGTTGGTCGCGTAGGGTTCCGGATCGATCTTGAACAGGCGCTGGCCCTGGCGCACGTCGGCGCCTTCCCTGAATTCGCGCTTCTTCACGATGCCGTCCACGCGCGCGCGCACCTGGGCCACGCGCACGGCGTTCACGCGGCCCGGCAATTCCACGGTCACCGGTACCTGGGCGGCGCGCGCCGCCACCACCGCGACGCTCGGTGGCGGGGGCTGCGGCGGCGGCGCGGCCTTTTCACCGCAGGCCGCCACCGTTCCGATGATCAAGCCTGGCAATATCCTGTTTGCAAGTCCCATGCGACCACACCTCGACGCAGCCAACGCGGCGGACAGGTAGCCAGACTAGGCAAGCGCACGGCTGGCCACTAGGTGGTAAAGTTGGGATTCACTGTGCAGCGTTTTCGCCGATCCCATGGAATTCGATGCGATTGCCGTGTTCGTGAAAGTGGTTGAAGCGGGCAGCTTTTCGGAGGCCGCGCGGCGGCTGGAACTGCCGCGCACCACCGTCAGCGCCAAGGTCGCGGCGCTGGAAAAGCGCCTCGCCGTACGCCTGATCGAGCGCACCACGCGCAAGCTGCGCGTCACCGATGCCGGCCTGGAATATTTTCATCACTGCGCCAGCGCGCTGCACGAAATGGCGATGGCCGAGTCGAAGCTGGTCGCGCGCCAGTCCCAGCCGTCGGGCGTGCTCAGGCTCACCGCCCCGGTCGACCTCGGCCGCCTGGTGCTGCCGCCCATCACCCAGGCCTACCTGGCGCGCTATCCCGACATCCAGGTCGAGATGACCCTCACCAACCGCGTGCTCGACCTGGTGCAGGAAGGCATCGACCTGGCGATCCGCCCCGGCCGCCAGCGCGATTCCTCGCTGGTCGCGCGCCACTTCTTTACCGATGAACTGCGGCTGTGGGCGGCGCCGGGCTACCTGGATCGCGCCGGCCGGCCGACACGGCCGCAGGACCTGGATGCCCACGGCCTGATCGGCCACACGGCCCTGCAGCGCGCGACGCTGTCCGACGGCCGCGACTGCCAGCCGCTCAGGGCCAATGGCCGCGTGCGCCTCGACGATTTCGATACGCTGAAGGCGATGCTGATCCTCGGCGCCGGCATCGGCTGGCTGCCGGACTGCCTGGCGCTCGATGCGGCGCGCACGGGCGCACTCGAGCCCGTGCTGCCCGGCTGGAAGGCCGAGGCCGCAAGTCCGGTGTATTTCGTCTACCCCGGACGACGCTATGCGCCACGCAAGGTGCAGGCCTTCATCGAGACCGCACTCGATGTGCTGGACGTCGATGCGCGCGCCGCCGGCGCGATCTAGGACGACGACGTCAGTCCGGCGAGCGCGCGGCCGCCCTGCGCGACGCCGTGGGCGAGCATTTGCGCACCCATGAAACCGAGCGAGGCGATCAGGATGACCTGGATGAAGCGCAGCATACGTTCATGGCCGCGCCAGCGGCGGCCGAAACGCAGCGGGCGGTGGAGTCGTTCCGCCAGATGGACTGGCGCAAGCCTGAGTTTCATGCTTTGTCTCCTCTACAGCTTTTTGTAAGGACAGCATACCCCTGCTTCGGGCCGCCTGCAAATACGGTTGAACAGCCGTCCCTGCATTACGGAACGTAACGGGACGCCTGCCGCCTTGCCTTTAATCAAATGCACCGGGTTGGCGGCGCGCATACTGGTCAATGTTGCTTGCAGGCCAGCCGATGACGGCGCCCTGCACGGCGTCTTGCCCGGCTTGCCCGGGTCCTTCCTTTTGAACGAGGTCAAGCATGGTCAAACTTCCAGGCAGTGTGTCCGCGCCACTCGCCGATGCGCGGTCCCTTGGTCCGGCCCCGGCCGACGAACGCTTCGAAATCACGGTGATGCTGCGGCGCCAGTCGCTGGCGACGTCGTCCGCGCTGGACACCCGCCTGTCCCAGCGCCGTTACCTGACGCGCGAAGAACACGCGGCCGCCTGCGGCGCCAGCCAGCAGGACATGGACGCGGTCGCCGCCTTCGCCGCGCGCAGCGGGCTGACGGTGGTCGAGCGCAGCGCCGCGCGGCGCAGCGTGTTCCTGTCCGGTACCGTGGCCCAGTTCGCCGCCGCCTTCGGCACCTCGATCGAACGCATCGAGCATGGCGCCGGCATCTCGCGCCGCCGCACCGCACCGATCCACCTGCCGCCTGAACTGTCCGGCATCGTCGAAGGCGTGTTCGGCATCGAGGACACGCCGATCGCCCGGCCGCATTTCCAGCTGGCCCCGGGTTCGCGCGGCGCCGGCGCCGACGCCGCCCCGGTGGCCGACGCCGCCGCCAGCGCCAGCGCCTTCACGCCGCCGCAGGTCGCCAAGCTTTACAATTTTCCGGCAGACGCCAACGGCAGCGGCCAGTGCATCGCCATCATCGAACTCGGCGGCGGCTACCGCAGCGCCGACCTGAAAGCCTACTTCAAGGGCCTCGGCCTGCCCGAGCCCAAGGTCACGGCGGTCTCGGTCGACGGCGGCAAGAACAGCCCGTCGCTGCCCTGGAGCGCCGACGCCGAGGTCGCGCTCGACATCGAGATCGCCGGAGCGGTCGCGCCGGGCGCGTCGATCGCCGTGTACTTCGCGCCGAACAGCGAACAGGGCTTCATCGACGCCATCACCACGGCCGTGCATGACACCGTCCACAAGCCGTCCGTCATCTCGATCAGCTGGGGCGCGCCGGAATCGGAGTGGACCGAACAGGCGCTCGGCGCCATGAACGAGGCTTTCGCGACCGCGGCGGCGCTCGGGGTGACGGTCTGCTGCGCGGCGGGCGACGCCGGCTCCAGCGACCAGAATCCGCAAAACGGCACGCCGGACGGCAAGGCCCACGCCGACTTCCCGGCCTCCAGCCCCTACGTGCTGGCCTGCGGCGGCACCAGGCTGGCCAGCGACGGCAGCGAAGTCGTGTGGAACGACGACCCGACCACCAGCGCCACCGGCGGCGGCGTCAGCGACGTGTTCGGCCTGCCGGACTGGCAGAGGGACGCCCATGTGCCCGTATCAAGCAATCCGGGCGGGCGGGTCGGGCGCGGGGTGCCGGACGTGGCCGGGAACGCCTCGCCGTCGACCGGCTACCAGGTGCGGGTCGACTTCCTCAGCTTCGTGGTCGGCGGCACCAGCGCCGTGTCGCCGCTGTGGTCCGGCCTGATCGCGCGCATGAACCAGAAGCTGGGCAAGCCGGTCGGCTACCTGAATCCCCTGCTGTACGGACCGGTGGTGGGCAGCGGGTCCTTCCACGACATCACCAGCGGCAGCAACGGCGCCTATTCGGCCGGCGCCGGCTGGGATGCCTGCACCGGCTGGGGTTCACCGGACGGCAGCAAGCTGCTCGCTGCACTGGCCACCTGACCCCGGCAAAAAAACCGCCGCTGGACGTCATATGCGTGCAGCGGCGGAAACGCTCAGCCGATCACTGAGGTGGAGACACGGAGAAAACAGCGAAACTCGCTGCAGTACAGCTCAGAGATGGGTCCTGCGCGCGGGCGCACAAGACCCGCCCTGTCTCCAATTTAGCTCGTCGTTACGTCGGACCATTCGCACAAGCGCCGCCCAGGCCTCCTGTCGTGCTCGCCATATCGTCGAGTTTTCCTATAATCGGCGACATGGACCGCATCCGCAGCGTCGACACTTTCCGCGTACTGGCGATTCTCGCCGTCATCGCCCTGCACACGGCCTCGTATGGGGGACCGGACGGGCCCGGCGTCACGCAAAACACCGCCACCCTGCTGAACCAGCTGGAACGCTTCGCGGTGCCGGTCTTCTTCATGTTCTCCGGCTTTTTCTGGGCCCGCAAGTGCAGCGGCCCGCGCGATCACCTGGCCCGCTCGCTGCAGGTGGCCAGGCGCGTGCTCCTGATTTATGTGGTGTGGGCCCTGGTGTATCTCGCCGTGGCCGGGGTCGAGGCGCAGTGGGCCGACGGCCCCACCGGGCCGATGCGCCAGCTGCTCCACGCACGGCAGGCCGGACATCTCGGCTTCGCCCACGTATTCCTGCGCGGCGGGACGATCCACCTGTGGTTCCTGCCTGCCCTCGCCTGCGCACTGGTGATCAGTGGGGGGCTGATGGCCTTTAACTTGTGGCGTACGCTGGTGCTGCTGGCCGTCGTGCTGTTCGCGGTCGGCCTCGCCGGCGGCGCCTACGCCAACACGCCGGTCGGCTTCCATACCCCCTACAACCTGCGCGACGGGCCCTTCTTCAGCCTGATCTTCTTCGTCACCGGGGCCTGGCTGGCGCGCCGCAAGCTGCCCGCATCGCCGCGGCTCGGCCTGGTCCTGGCCCTGGCCGGCATGGCGCTGCAGGTGCTCGAACTGAACTGGCTGCACGGGCGCTGGGGCGCCCACCTGATCCAGGACTATGTGGCCAGCACCTGGCTGTACGGCCTGGGGATGGGCATGCTGGCCCTGTCCGACGCGGCGCCGCTGCGCCTGCCGGCCCTGGCCTCGATCGGCCCGCTGGTGCTCGGGATCTATGCCTCGCACTACCTGTTCGTGGTCCTGCTCAGCCCCCTCGAAGGCGTCTGGCGCGCCTACGCCTGGAGCACGGCGTCCTGGGATGTGCTGTACGTGTTGCTGGTGTTCGCCTGCGCCTTCGGCCTGACCTGGCTGCTCGCGCGCTACGGGCCGACGCGGCGGTTCGTGATGTAGTAGGATCAAGCCATGTGTGGACGATTTGACCAGAGCCAGACCGCGCGTCACTACGCCAGCGTGTTCGGCTGGACCGACGCGGTGTTCGACAGCGAATCCGGCCCGACCACGAATGCCGCCCCCGGCACCTACCGCCCGGTGATGCACATCCAGGACGGCGAGCACCGTATCGACGACGTGTTCTGGAGCTACCGCGCCAAATGGGCCGAAGGCAAGGTGCCCATCACCATCAACGCGCGCATCGACAAGCTCGCCAACCGCTACTGGTCGCGCCTGGTCAAGCGCGGGCGCGGCATCGTCCCGGCCGAGGGCTGGTACGAGTGGACCGGCGAAAAAGGCCACAAGCAGCCCTGGCACATCCACCGCAAGGACCACGAGACGCTTTACATGCTGGCCCTGGCCAACTTCGGCCCCTTCGAGGAGAACCGCGCCGAAGCCGGCTTCGTGATCGTCACCGCCGGCGCCGACGGCGGCATGCTCGACATCCACGACCGCCGCCCGGTGGTCTTGAACGCCGAGGACGCAGCGCTGTGGATGGACCCGGCGCTCTCGCCGGAACAGGCGATCGAACTGGCGCGCCAGGCCGCCGTCCCGGCCGACGCCTTCGAGTGGTACAAGGTCAGCAAGGCGGTCAACTACGCCGGCAAGGACGGGCCGGAAATCGCCCAGCCGATCGACGACGACGCGCCCGGCACGACAAATCCAAATTCCGAACCCCACTGAACCGAACGACGTTATGAGCTACGTCGTATTCCACGTCGCAACCAAGCGCAGCGATCCAAGTCATAGGAAAGAGACCGAAAGCCACGAAGGAGCGCGCGATGGGCGAATACTTACGGATTCAGGAAATGCTGAGGGAAGGCGAATCGTATGCCGGGCTGATACTCGGCAAGAACGGTGAGTCCGACTACCACCTGGTGCTGTTGCCCGAGGAGGCAAGCGATGTCAGCTGGCCGTCCGCCAGCGAATGGGCGGCGAGCCGCGACGCCGTGCTGCCGAACCGGCGCGAATTGGCCCTGCTGTTCGCCAACCAGCGCGAACAGTTCGGCCGGGTCTGGTACTGGTCCAGCGAACAGCACGAGACACGGCCGCAGCTGGTCTGGGGACAAAACTTTGCGAGCGGCATCCAGACCGTGTACGGGCGGCCGTTCCGCGGGCATGCGCGCGCGGTGCGGCGGCTCAGTGGCGTTTAGTGGCGTTCCGCGTGCGTCTGTCCCGCGATATTCGAGCGGCCGATCGGCTCGTCCATGTTCGCCAGGAACCAGGCCGTGGTCGCCATGACGGCGACGTGGCGGCGCAGGTTGTCCGGATTCACCTTGTCGAAGGTGTCGGCGGTCGTGTGGTGGTAATTAAAATAGTCCGAGGAGTCGATCCATGGCTCGAAACTCGGCACGCCCGACTCTTCCAGCTCGCTCAGGTCGCCGGAACCGACCACGTCCTCGCGGCGGAAGGCGCCGGCGCCCATCGGGGCGAGCGCGTCCTGCAGCGGCCTGAACAGCTTGGCAGCCTGCAGGGTGACGCCGCCGCGCACGCCGTAGGGGCGGCCCGAGCCGTTGTCGTCCTCGTAGGCGGCAAACTGCTTGGCGGCGTTCGCCTTGACGGAGGCGTTATAGGCTTCGCCGCCGCGGCCGCCGTTTTCCTCGTTCATCCATGCGACCACGCGGATCGTGCGGCGCGGGTGATAGTCGAGCTTGCGCAGCGTGTCGATCACGCCCATGGCGCTGGTCACGCCGGTGGCATCGTCGTTGGCGCCGGTGGCCAGGTCCCAGGAATCGAGGTGGCCCGAGACCAGCACGACCTCGTCGGCCTTGTCGGTCCCCGGCCAGTCGGCGATCACGTTGTAGCTGTCGGCGTCCGGCAGGATCTGCGGGGTCAGGGTCAGGTGCATCGTCACCGGGCCGCGCTTCGAGAGGCGCGCGATCAGCATCGAATCCTCGGCCGTGACCGCGGCCGCCGGGAGCCGGTCCTTGTCGGTCAAGCGTGTCATGCCGGTGTGAACGATACGATAGTTGGCGCCGCCGACGGAGCGTACCAGGGCGGCGCGCGCGCCGAGCTCGGCCGCCTTCGCCGGGCCGGTGAAGCGGAAGGCGCCCGCCTGGCCATAGGCCTGGCCGGCCAGGCCATGGTCGGCCATGTTCTGGTCGAAGGGCACGTCGAACAACACGATCTTGCCCTTGACCTCGCTTGCGCGCGCATTCAGCTCGTCGAAGCTGCGCACCACGACCACCTCGGCGGTGAGGCCGGCGGCCGGGGTCGCGCCGGAACCGCCGAGCGCGGTCAGCACGAGCTTCTGGGTGATGCCATCCGGACGGCCGGTGTAGCCCACCAGCTCGCCCGATTCAGCGCCACGCACCCAGTGTGGCACCTTGACCGGCTGCAGGGTCACCTTGGCGCCCAGCTTGCGCAGCTCAGCGGCAACCTGCTGCACCGCCGCGGCGGCGCCGGCCGAGCCGGACAGGCGCGGGCCGACCAGGTCGGTCAGGTCTTCCAGGCGCTGATAGGCATAGTCGCTGTGCATCGCCGAGTCGCGCACCTGGGCCAGGGCGGCGGGGTCGTTACCCGGTTGGGCAGCGTTGGCGCCGGCGAAAGCGCCGAACAGGCAGGCGGCAGCCAGGGTCAGGACGGGAAGACGGCGGTTCATGCGATGGTTCCTTCTGGTGCAGGTTGAAAGCCTAGAACAATAGCGCATCCAATTTGTTTTTTGGAAGAATTATTGTTGTACGTACATGCTTTCAATGCATGCATCAGGCGGGCACGAGCCGAACCAGTGTGATCTCGGACGGCGCGCCGAAACGCTTCGGCGGCCCCCAGTAACCGGTGCCGCGGCTGGTGTAGACCCACAGCGAGCGCACCCGGTTCAGGCCGGCAACGAAAGGCTGCTGCAGCGGCACGAACAGATTCCACGGAAAAAACTGTCCGCCGTGCGTGTGGCCGGACAGCTGCAAGTCGAAGCCGGCCTCGGCCGCGGCCGGCGCGGTGCGCGGCTGGTGCGCCAGCAAGACCTTGACCGCGACATCGTGCGGCGCGCCGGCCGCGGCCTGCTGCGGATCGCTCTTGTGCAAGGGATTGAAGTGCTGGGCCGAATAATCGGTGACGCCGGCGATCATGATGGCGGCATCCTCGCGCCTGCGGATCACGTGTTCGTTCATCAGCACGCGCAAGCCGAGGCGGCGCAGTTCCGCCACCCACTGCTCGGCGCCGGAATAATATTCGTGGTTGCCGGTCACAAAGAAGGTACCGTCGGGGGCGGCCAGGCGGCTCAGCGGCTCGGTGTGCAGGGCCAGCCGTTGTACGCTGCCGTCGACCAGGTCGCCGGTGATGGCGATCGCGTCCGCCTTGAGGGCATTGACCTTGTTGACGATGGCGTTCAGGTAGGCGCGCTGGATGGTCGGGCCGACGTGGATGTCCGAGATCTGGGCGATCGAATAGCCGTGCAGCGGCGCCGGCAAGCCCGCGATCGGCACCTCGACCTTCACCACGCGCGCCACCCGGCGCGCGTTGACGAAGCCGATCACGGTCACCGCCAGGGCCAGCAAGGGCACCGCCATCGCGGAACCGCGCGTGATGCCGGCACTGCCCGCGCCCGCGAGCTTGAGCACCAGCAACGCGACGTCGCGCAGCAGGGTCAGTACCAGCAGGGAGGAAAAGAATCCCATCGACAACAGGCCGGCCCAGGTGAGCAAGCCCGACCAGCGCGTGCGCCGCAGGCTGGGCGCGACCAGGCCGATACGCACCAGCAGGCTGGACGCGGCCAGCAGCAGCGCCCCGGCCGCCATGCCGATCACGCCGATGTCCATCGCAGGCAACAGGCGCAGGCCAATATAGAGATGCAGCAGGATCAGGATGGCGAGAACGGAAACGAAGGAACGTCGGCGGGCCATGGATGCGCTCAGGAAAGCTATGAGACTGTTTACATGGGGCGAAGTGGCCGGACTGCAAGGCTTGTCGAATAATTGTTACGGGCAAAGATGCATGTGTAAGATTCTGTATTAACGCGTGGCAGCTACCAGGCCCGGGTCTATGATGATTGCATGCCTGGCGTAGACGTGATCGTCCCGATCCCCGCAGAGGCAATAAGGAATTGCCATGTTGAAGAAAACTTGCTTTGGTGCGGTGCTCCTGGCCGCGGCCGCCGTGTCCACCACGGCGATGGCGCAGGATCGGGGGGTGAACACCGCAGTCGGCGCGCTGGCTGGCGCTGCGATCGGTGGCGGTATCGGCGGCCGCGACGGCGCGATTGTCGGCGGCGTGCTCGGCGCTGCGATCGGCAACTCGGCCCGGACCTATGACGACGGGTACTACCGTGGCGGTGGCCGCGGGTATTCGAGCGGTTACTACGAGTCCGCCCCGGTCTACGAATCGGCCCCGGTGTATGTCCAGCCGCGTCCGGTCTACGTCGAGTCCGCCCCGGTGTACTACGACGCCCCCGCCTATTATGGCCGTCCGACGGCCGTGTATATCGAGCGCGGCCGTGGCTATGACCACGGCTACTACGATCGTGGCCACTACGACCGCGGCCACTACGACCGCGGCCACTACGACCACGGCGGCTGGGACCACCATCGCCGTTGATGTGCCCGGCAATCTTGCCGAGCAAGCCGTAACAGAACCGCGCCCCGTGCGCGGTTTTGTTTTTCTCCCTCCCCCCGCTAGTCCCCTGCGGCGGCAGCACGGCTGCCCATCGGAGGAGACGGCATGCAGGAAGCGGGCGACATCATCACCTTGAGCGCGGGCGCGTGGCGCCTGTGCGAACCCCTGGGACGGTCGAGCTACGGCATCCTGTGGCGCGCGGAACCCAT
>Ga0308169_10006721_pt1 | contig 10048 bp, 16 predicted proteins | sample PhyBR1_2_FD_202139 | JGI IMG/M metagenome (GOLD analysis project Ga0308169, IMG submission 202139) | Phyllosphere microbial communities from UC Gill Tract Community Farm, Albany, California, United States - DLSLSB.R1 | ecosystem: Host-associated > Plants > Phyllosphere > Unclassified | place... | reverse complement strand
GTGCGAGTGGTGAAGAGGAGGAGGAGGAAGTATTGAAGAGATTGGAGGAGGAAGGTGGAGAGGACGAAGAGGAGGACAAGATTGTTTCGATTGATCTCGATTTACGATTCAAGGACCTCAAAGCTCACGTACCTGTATGTGTCTTTATCCTCTCAGTACGCCTTTGCTTGCGAAACTGACAGAGACTCGGGATGCATAGTATTTCACTTCGAACCTTTCCTATGTCAATAACGCCCTCATTCGCCCTATCGTCGCTTTCATCAATCGCAACCGTACTCTCATCCCTATTCACTGTCATATCGACCTCGGATTGAGCGAGTTCAATGGAAGTTGGACAACTTACGATGTTGGAATTTTGGATCGCATGTCGGAACAAGTAAGCTCACCTCGCTTTCTTTCTTCCTGGACTATCTACTGACGATCTCCACCTTGTAGGTCTACTCGGCACTCGCTTATCACGTCCAATCTCAAAACGATCAACGAATACAAACTGTTGGTTTATGGACGCTTCAGATGACAGCGAATGCAGTACTCAGCACCTTCCAGAAGAATTTGGCACCTTATTGAGTACGATCCCATCTCTCTATCTCTCAAAGTTATCACATTACTCTTTTGTTGTCATTTACAATCATCGCAACTTTTCCATCTCAGTTTGTGCGATTCCGTCCGATTTCGTTCCGCCGCTCCTGCTGATGATTCGCCTTGTCTGGCAGCTCGACAATCTCGTCTCGCACTCGCATATTTCTCCTAAGATTCTCGCTCCCCTCGATTCGTATCGCTTTCGAAGCTTCGTCAGAATCAGTCTCTTCGGATGACGGTCTTTCGCCCACTCTCTCGTCGATTCACTAAAAGTACGAATAACTCCGCTCGTTCTTCTCGTTCCGACGGTCAATACACCTTTATTTTCGCTTCCTAGACCGTTTACGGTCGAATCACGAGGGGATGAGCGATAATCTGTATCACATTTCGGAGTTGTTGCCCGTTCAGAACTTTCTCAAAGTGAGCTCATTACCAATTTGTTTACGTTTGACTAGAACCTTCGCTTTTACTGCGACTCCTGCCAAACGAGCGCGCGGTCACTGTACCGTTCCCCACTTCGATTTCGACTCGTTTTGGGTACCGGTCCGTAATCCATTCGAAATCAACTTTCCTTTCCTTCTTTCCTCCTTCTCTCCCCTCCTTCCCTTTCTCCGCCACCTCTTTCCCCGCTCTACTCTTCACCTCGACACAGCAAGGATGAAGACCTTCACCTCGGCAGCTGTCCTGACAGCTTTCGTATCGACTTTTGTCAATGCCGCACCACTTTCTTCGGGACTTTCATCTGCAATTTCCGCTGTGACTGCTTCAGCAGTTTCTCAAGCAAGCGGGACTGCTTCTCGAGCGAGCGGAGCTTCCTCGGCCGCGAGCGCTGCATCTACCGCATCGGGTTCCTCAGGAGGAGGAGGAGGATCGTCGTCGTCGTCTCCAACTGTCAAAACTTCGCAAGGAACTTTTATCGGTGCCAACCAATTCGGAAGTGAGTACATCGGGCTGACTTTACCATGGGACTCTCGCTGATCAGACTTGCCTCATCGCTAGTTGAATCCTTCCGAGGTATTCCCTTCGCTTTACCTCCCGTTGGAGATCTTCGTTTCGCCCCTCCTGTCGCAGACAACCGAACACTCGGCACTTTCAACGCTACAAATTGGGGTCCTTCATGTATCCAAATGGAGGGAGTAGGAGATCCAGTCGCCGCTGCGATTACCGGCACTTTCCGAGCTGATTCCATCGGAGCTCTCGATTCAACCACTGCTCAATCTGCTCCCAACAACCAAGTGAGTATTCCAGCCCTACTATCATCCTTGTGCTATAACTGACGAGTTCGTGACCTGTAATTCCACCCTTCTCTTCCCTCGTCCCCGACTACGATTTCGACTGTTTTCCTTGCCCTCGTCGACTCATCACTCCGAAGTCCGAGGACTGCTTGTCTGTCAACGTCTTCCGTCCTCAAGGTACTTCCGCCAACTCATCTCTCCCTGTTCTCGTGTGGATCTACGGAGGAGGATTCCTCTTCGGTGAGACCGCGACATACAACCCTACCGCCATCATGCTCCAAGGAATGGCGACGAACCGATCAGTCATTTACGCTTCGATGAACTACCGTCTCAACTCTTTCGGTTTCTTACCTGGTCAACAAGCTGCCGACGACAACTCGACTTCGATCAACGCCGGTACGTCGCAGATTCTCTCCTCTCTTTCCCTTGACTTGACTCTGATGTTCTCTCAATTCTAAAGGTCTCTTGGATCAACGTATGGCTCTCGAATGGGTTCACAAGAATATCGCTTCGTTCGGAGGAGATCCCGACAAAGTTACCATCTTCGGAGAATCAGCGTGAGACCAACTTCATATCGTTCTCTCATGCCACATATTGACTCGATCCCAACTACACAGAGGAGCTATTTCCGTCGCTTATCAAATGCTCGCTTACGGAGGAAACATCACTGCTGAGGATGGTAAACCTCTCTTCAGAGGAGCCATCATGGAGTCAGGAGCTCCTACCCCAGCTGGACCCGCATCTCGAGGTCAAAACTCCTACGACACCCTCGTCAACGCGACGAACTGTACAACTGGAGGAATCACTTGCCTTCGTGCACTTTCCGCCGGCGCTCTTCTCAACGCTACGAACCTCCTCCCGAATTTGAACTCCGTCTCTTCCCTCTCTATCCCCTTCCTTCCTCGTGAAGACGGTACTTTCGTTCCTTCCATCGCGAGCGAACTCGTTGCGAATCGCCAGTACGCTCAAAACGTATCGATCATCTCTGGAAATCAATGGGACGAAGGAACTCTCCTCACTCTCGGTACTGGACTCAACATCACGACTACTGAAGCTCTCGACAACTGGTTGGCAACTACCTTCTCTCCCAACTCTACCGCCGAACAACGATCAAGGTTATTGGAGCTCTACCCTGAGGACGTCACTCAAGGCTCTCCTTTCGACACTGGAAACCTTTACGCCCTCGCTCCTCAATCAAAGCGCATCGGTGAGTACCTTTTTCTGCGTAATCTTGATCTTTCTGCGACGCTGACTCTCTGTACCCTCCAAATTGATACTGTACAGCCGCGCTTTTGGGTGACCAAGTCTTCCAAACAGTACGTTGACGCTCCACTCTGCACTATATTCGAGAGCGTACTGACTCTGAGGAATTGACGTTATTCAGCCTCGTCGAATCTTCATGAATCAAACTAAGGAAACTCAACCTACCTGGGGTTACGCCTCCCGAGCTTTCAAGGACACTCCCGTTCTCGGATCCTTCCACTCTTCCGACGTCCTCTCACTTTATGGCGCTCGACCTGGTGCCCCGGGAGACGAGATGAGGCAACGATGGCTCGAATTCACCTACAATCTCAACCGTGAGTTCTCCTCTTACTGTCTTGACGTTGTGCGTTCTCGATTACTCCTTCCCCCTTGTGCTGATGATTACGTCTTCCCCCCTTTCTAGCCAACGTCGAGGGTTTCATCGATTGGCCTGAATGTAAGTTTTCCGCTGCTGTCTATTTCCGCAAAATTGAAGCTGACTCTCCCTCTCGACCCCTTGTAGACAAGAACAATCTCACCCTCCTTCAATTCACCGACTCGAACTCTGCGATCATCACTGATGACTACAGGAAGGAGCAGATGGACTACATCAGCTCTATCTCATCGAGTCTCGTCGTCTAAAGATGCCCTCCTTATTTGATCTTTTCGCCTTTCTCCCCTTATGTTTATGCCTTCAACTTGAACTTGCTGTACACTCTACTGAATCGAAACGAAATGAATTGGAACTGCAACTCTTTGAAGTCACTATCTTCGCAACTTTCGAACAGTTCCTGCTTTCGAATCGAGGGTTACCCTCTTCAGACGGTATCGAGCTTCGGCGTTTGAATGCGATGAAACGTACTGCTTTGTAGTGCTTCGACACGAAGATAAGCTCCTTGCGATGGATCAAAACTTCGATCGGAGTGGGGCAACTTCAAAAATCTCCCTTTTTATCCCCCCTCGATTCGCTACTTGATGCTCGCCACGCAACGCCTACGAGCCTTACTGAACCACTTTACCCGTCAGACCGCATCTCTAGCTCGAACTCCAGCTTCTTCCCTTCCACCTCCTTCTTCTCCTCAAAACGCATCATCAATTCGCAAGATGTCTACCACGAACGATGAGACCCCTAGGTTCCCTCTTTCGGAAGTACCAAAGACGGATGGTGTTGTACGATCGGCAGGAATGTTGATCATTGGAGATGAGATCCTGAATGGTTAGTTCAACTTTCCAACATCGGATAGGGAAGAGAGGGTGAGCTAGGGATATACGAGAGTGCCCAGTCGCTCTTATCTGGGATGATCCTCGAAGAAAGGGCGCAGCGCGGAACTGATCCCGTTTCGTGTTCGACTTTCGCAGGCAAAACTCGCGATACGAACTCGAACTTCCTAGCAAAGATGGCATTCGACTTGGGTATCGAGCTCAAGGTCAGCATGACAGGACTATTCTACAGCTCTTCGGCGAGCGAACTGATCGGGTTTCAACGTTTCACAGAGGATCGAAGTAATCGCAGACGACGAAGCCGAAATCGTCGAGGCAGTTCGCAGAATGCACAAGAATTATGATTGGGTCGTCACGTCGTATGCTATACCCTCATTCTGATTACAAGTGAGCGAAAATTGACCTGAATCTTCATTCAAACAGCGGAGGAATCGGTGAGCTAGCCTTCTCCTAGCTATCCCGAGGCGCTGCTCATCGTCTGCTCTTTCTGCTGCTACAGGCCCCACTCACGATGATATCACGTACGATTGCATCGCAAAGGCATTCGAAACACCTCTGGAGTACCACGACGAAACAATCAAACGAATGAGAGCCTTTTCGAAAGGTCGCTACGATTTCGATGGGCAGACCGAAGAGCAACGTACCGCTCGGATGAGGATGGCACTGTTCCCCAAAGGCTCTGAGCCTTTGTTTGTTCAGGAGGATATGTAAGGCCTCTCGCTTTGCGAGACCGATCTTGTCAAATTGAGAACTGATGCTTTCGCTTGACAGGTGGGTTCCCGTCGTCCGCGTGGGAGGCAAGGTCACCATCTTCCCCGGTATTCCCAAACTCTTCGAACGACTCGTCACAGGCTACGCTTCCCGATTCATTCAGCTCCCCGACTCGTCAGAGAAACCTTTCCGAGTTCTCGTTCACACTGCGATGCCAGAATCTTCGCTTGCGCCTTTCCTCACGAAACTTCACGAGCGAGTGCGAAAGGAGGGTATCCGTGTCGGAAGTTACCCGAAACTCTTGAAGGGAGTTGATGTCAGTTTGATCGGAAAGGACGAGAGTCGTTTGCTCGAATTGGCTGAGGAAGGTACGTCAGAGATTCAGTCTACTTCCGCTACCCTTTACTCACTCGGAACTTCTAATCCAGTCGTTAAGGAGCTCGATGGAGAGCTCGTCGCTCGCGGCAAGCTCGGAGAAGAGGAAGACGTCAAAAAGTAAATCAGCCCGTCAAGTCTTGTACAAATTCGATATTGTTATATTCCCATTTCAACCGAGAGCGCGACAGAAGTGAGGCGCCTCGGATGCGCAGGACGAGCACTGAAGTTCTCGACAGAACTAGATAGAATCTCGCTTCGACTCCGAAATTCGACGCACCCGCTCAAGCTTGTTCGCCACGTTCGTCCTGCCGTTGACAGAGATTCGCAGAGAAGTGATGGCTCGAGAATTAACAGAAGTCGCTGAGCGCTGAGTCGAAAGTATAGAATTCGATTTCGTCGCGAAACTCATGGGAAACCCCAAGGGAGAGCAAGGGAGAGCAACCGAGATTGAGGACCTGGCTTCGCTCCAGAGCTATCTTTACAACATCTCAAGCAAGATGACCTGTTGATGGTTAGGTAGTACAGCGAGAGGGCTCAAAGCGAGGTCTATACCCGAAATCTTGTACCGCAAGCATCCTCCTGTTTTCGCTGTTCATACTCTTTTGCTCTGTCACTCGTCGTAGTCGAGAGTAGAGACAAAGTTATCACTTTAGTCTTCAGGTCAAGGCCTCGGCCATATACGATAACAAAGGCAAGGAAGAGACGAAAAGTCAGTTTTGGACACATCCATAGCGATTCTTAACGCGACTCGCGGCTGGGGACAGAGGGGCGGCGGACGTTGCCCTTTGCTCCAGTTCGAGCTGGAAATTCCTGAACACTCGACCAGATGTTGTGCGTTACGGTTGAATACAGCGCCGAGTTCGGAAACTTTGACGAGGCATCCTAGCCTCGACGCAGAGCTCGTTGTACTTCCAGTGATTGCTGCAGATAGAATACTTCGATTTCCTGAAGGATTTTCAATTCGAGGAGCTGACGAGAACTTTGCATAGCGAGTGCGAACCGAGTGCGAACCCCCTTCCGATTTGATCTCGAGTCTGACTTCCTCAAGAGCCAGGAGTCGTCTAGATACACTTTCTGATAGTATGATGAACGGGTGATATTCATCAGCGAGTAAGATCCGAAGAATAGGTAGAGTCAAGGTAGAGTGTCCATTGCTAGCAATACAAGCAAAAGAGAACGATAGACGAAAAGCGAATGTACAGAGGTCGACAGGGAAGCAACAAAGAGTAGGTCAAGAGGGGGTATACAGAGTATGAGAGCTGTAGAGTGGAAAAGCATCAGCAGTGTTCGAAGGAAGAGAGGAAATCAAACTCACAATTATGTGCAAATCATTCGTAGTTTCTCCTTCTAGGAGAGTTCGGTCCAGCAGGAGGAGGAGCATACTGAAGAGAGCCACGCTTGAGGTCGATAGAACCTGAGAGGAAGGAAAACAATCAGTCCAAGTCGAACATTCACAAGCAGTTCCGAGACTCACTTCTCGCAGCGTGTACACCTCCATATCCGCCTCCATAAGGTCCATCGGTGCTAAGTGTACGTTGACGTTCAGGTACAGCCGAGGGAAGTTGATTCGCGACTCGACTTTCTTGCATTCGTCGAGGTTGAGGCGAAGATGACAAATTCTCCTTGACTGGGAAAGCTGCATAGGACTTTGAAGGGACGAGAATCGGTTGTGTGTGATCGGAAGCTGCGACCATCTGTAAGTCTCGTTCCATCTGAGCGTTCCGTCGTTTGAGATCGCTGATTTCGCTACGAGATGATTCGATCGAAGATTGCAGGTGTTGAACTTCCGAGCGCAGCCGATTCTGAGAATAGGATCGAGATGAGTCAAGTAACGTCAAGGAGAGGGAAAGAGAATGCTTACGACGTTGACCTCTGCGAGCTCTCGTACTTTCTTCTCGGCGTCGAGAGCCGAGGAGAGACGATCGACACTCGGATCCCGTTTCGGCGTCTTGTGAGAGAAAGTTGCGAGACGTTCACGATCTCGATCCGCCAGCAGCTTGAACAGAGGGAACTGGATGTCAGCGTACTTCGAAGGGGAACAGTGAATTAGGAAACTTACATCTTCGAAAGCACGCGTGGCAGAATCTCGAGCTCTCTCGAGCGTGCGAATGTAAGCTTCGCGCTTGTCCCGATCTCCTCGGATACGATCTATTTCGAGGTTTTGCAATCTATTTGATCAGAGGAAATTAGAATCAGCAGGAGCGGAGGACCGTGATGAGCTTCTGAACTCACCGTTGAGCTTCTTCGAGAACTCGAATGTGTTCAACCTGTCAAACGCAAGGACAATGAGCCGTCGGTCGAAAAGTCCGGAGAGGGAAGCGAAAACTTACGACTGTCCTACCAGCTTTCTCCTCTGCGACGATGAGTCGAGCCTTAGTCGAAGCTAGTTCTGCTCGCAAGTCTCCGTTGATCTTGTCGAGATCGGCGAGAACGACGTGTTGCTGTTCGACTTGCGATTCGAGTTTGGCTTTGTCGGCGATTCGTGCTTTGACGGTTTGTTGTTCCGCTTCGAGTAGAGTTTGATACGCTTGAGAGTCCCTCACAGCAGCGTCCTTTTCCCGCTTCGCCTGTACAGCCGCGTCTTCGAGAATCTGGAACTGCGATCGAACTTCCCGCATCTCTTTCTCCCATTTCTCCCGCTCTTGTAACAGCTGTTCGGCAGTCTTCGTTCGCATAAGCTCCATTTCGAGGTCGTGAGCTTGTTGTGATCGTTCGTGGTCTGCGTTCTGAGCCTCCAGTCGAGCTACGGCTGCAGCGCTAGCGTTCGATCGTCGTTCGAGAGTGTCGTTTTGAGATCGTAATTGTCCAATCTCCTTTCGAGCAGCTTCCGATTCCGCTCTAACTCGATCCAGTGTGCGTGCCGAGTCTCGTTGAGCGACTGATAGTTCCGAAGTAGCCTTGGATAGTTGGTAACGAAGATCTTGAAGTTCGGCATCACGAATTCGAGAAAGTTCGGCAGTACGTTGCTGGTCTGAGGCGTGTTCGTCAACGAGTTTCTTGAGGACGAGAAGATCTGCTCCAGCTTTCGACTCGGAGGCTTGACTCGCTTCAAGTGCTTTCTTCGTGTCCGCAATGTCGAGTTCGAGAGAAGAAAGTCGAGCTTCAGCTTGTCGAGACCGTTCTGTAGCAGCTTGACTTTGTTGCTGAGCATTGGCGAGATCTGTGACGAGGGAAGCGAATGATCAGATGCTGCATGGCTCGAACAGCGAAAGAGGGCAAACGAACCTGAACGTAGACGAGCCATTTCCGATTCCTTCGCTCTCACTTGACCTTCGACATCCTTCTGTCCCCTCTGAAGTTGAGCGACTTCCTCCTTCGCTGTTCTCGCCTCGGTCTCCAACGAAACGAATCTCCTCCTAGCCTCGGTCGAAGCTTGAGTTTCTGAAGCGAGTCTCGACTCGAGGGAGGCGATGGCAGCGTTGAGTCGTTCTTGTTCGCGTCGTCGATCTTGACTGAGTTCGGAGACGGTCCGTTCGAGATCGGATACGAGGGCGGCAGAGCGATACTTGTCTTCGAGCATCTTGTCCCATTCAGCAGTCTTGACGCTAGTCTGAGAAGCGAGTTCCGCCTCCTTCGCTTTCCATGTTGCTTGAGCTTGCTGAAGGGTCTCCACGAGCTTGTTCTGATTGGCGTAAGCATCGTTGAGTTCCGTCAAGCGACGATCGACGTCCTTCTTGGCCTCCATAGCTCGGTCGAGTTGTCGATCAGTCGTTTCGACGTCCATCTCTGCAGCTTTCAACGCCTCTTGTAAGACTGCCTCCCTGTTCTTCGATTCGACTAATAGAACTTCCTTCTCCTCCGCTAATGACCGCTCAGCTGCCAGCTCTCTTTGCATCGTAGCTTGATTCCGTTCGAGTTCCTCCTGGAGTTGCTGTAACCTAGCCCTCTCCAATTCCTCCTTCTCCGCTCGTTCCTTCGCTGCAGCCAACTCTGACTCCTTCCGTCGAAGCTCGTCGTCCGATCGGGCGGCAGCGAGAAGAGGTCGAACTCGCTGGAAGAGCGGCCACCAAGGCCAATCTCGAAGCTGAATGTAGATGCGAGCGTTTCGTTGGAGAGTGCGAACGGCTTGAGCTCGATGAAGTACCTTCTTCGCTTGACGTCGACCAACGAACTTCCTACACGCTGCTTGAATCTTGGTGACAATCGCTCCGAGGTATTCATCTCTTCGTTCTTCGAGTTCAGCGAGGATTCCAGCTTTGAAGAAAACCTTGGTGAGACCGAGACGATAAGAATGAGGGTCGAGTTGTAAGCCGGAGAGGATAGTTGAACAGGCTTGACTTCCATCGACGAAACCTTTCTGGATCGAACCGGCAGGAGCGAGGATCTCGAATCGTCGACGGAATTCGGAGAAGGGTAGTCGATTTGGGTAACCGAGTCGAGCGATACGTATACCTTCGAGTACACCGTTACATCGTAGTTGGTCGAGAACGAGAGGAACGTCGATAGTAGAAGGGGATTTGTACAAGTTGGGAACGATGCATCGGACGAAGTGAGGTTGAGTTTCGGAAAGTTGTTGAAGGAGGACAGCGAGTTGCTCCTTGTGACGTTGGCCGACAGTTCGGAAAGCACCTTTTCGAACTCGAGCGCGAGGTCCTCCGAAAGAAGACGATGGCTTCGCTGCTGCAGCTTCTGCCTCGGCGTATTCTGAGAAGAGGCTTGAAACGTAAGAATCGGAAGATTTC
>Ga0308169_10006720_pt1 | contig 10050 bp, 6 predicted proteins | sample PhyBR1_2_FD_202139 | JGI IMG/M metagenome (GOLD analysis project Ga0308169, IMG submission 202139) | Phyllosphere microbial communities from UC Gill Tract Community Farm, Albany, California, United States - DLSLSB.R1 | ecosystem: Host-associated > Plants > Phyllosphere > Unclassified | place... | reverse complement strand
GGTCTTTCTCGGTTAGGACTCCAAGCGGACCAATGGGCTAATCCGAGCCAGATTTTAGACGTTCTCTTACCGCGGAAATCGGACCGGCCAGAGCCGAAACGCTGAGGGTATACCCTAAAAGCACTGTGGTGCAGACATACGTTTCGCACCGGCTCGGATTTCGAGCAGTGAGGCGTGCACGCGATATCGCGTCAAAGTTCGTGCTATTGATGACACCGTCTTCGCAACGTTGGCCGTCGCGAAGGCGTCAGCGAAATGATCATGCCGTCCGAGGCATATCCGTAATCGACGCCGTGACTGCCGTGGCGCTTTGCATGTCGTGTGCCTGCGTCGCTGCCGCCATCAGATCGACGTCCGTCAGATCGCGGTGATCGATCCACCATTTGGCGTCTGCCACCTGGAGGCACGCATGATGATCGGCGACGCCGCATAGTGCTGTTATCTCTGCAAGGCGCTTAGACCTGATAGTCAATGCCCAGCTGATCTGGCGATCAGTGCCGGTCAGAAGTGGAAGGTCGAGGTGCGCGACAGCGGCACTGCTGAGCGCTGCAGTAGCGGCCTCTTCGGCTCTCTTCTCAGCAACAAAGCAGTCTCGACATGTCGTCGTCTTTAACCACCGAGCCTTACGCTCCTGCTGGCTATCATAGCCGGTGAGATGATGAGCCTGCTCATGACCGCAGGCATGAATGATCCGCTGTTCCATGGGCGTGATGATGCCTGTTCGTGTTTTGTGCGCAACGCTAATGAGTCAGGTTGAATCAGAAATACGCTCAGTGGGTGACGACTGAGCCGGAGGCATCCCTAACCAGCTAGGCTGGCGCAACGCCGTCAGCGTTGACCAGATCTGGGCCAACCAACGTGCCAACCAGCCGTACGCGCTTTTCTACCAGATCAACCGGGGTGCGATGCAGTTCGAGCTGGTAGCGTCCACCAACATCCCGACGCAGATAGAAGGCGCCGCCATCGCGGATGAGAGTGCCCATCTCGTCGATCCGGGTCCCAATCGCTACCATCGCTGCGACATCATTTTATCGTGATCGTGTAAAGCTTCGCCAATTAGGCGATCAGGAAGCGCCAGCAGGCATGTATCAGCTATCGCGTTCGGCACGTTTCCGATCTGCTTTCTTGGCGCGGCTCACCGCAGCAGCATGCTGACGCGCACGTTTTTCTGACGGCTTCTCGTAATGCTGGCGGAGCTTCATCTCTCTGTAGACGCCTTCGCGCTGCAGCTTCTTCTTGAGCGCGCGAAGGGCCTGGTCGACGTTGTTGTCGCGGACGGTTATCAGCATAGTCGTTGCGCTCTCGTAGAGGTTCGTGGGTCGCGTCAGCACGCCCTATGATCCAACGCTGCCTCTGCCAAGCGGCAAGGCGAAGGTTCTGAGGACCTGATCTCAACGCATGCTGCAGGCATTCTTGCTGCGCATCAGCAAGCCGCACTCCACTAACCCAGGCGTTATCGAACGGTAATTTGATCGGCTAAATTCCGATCGTGCGGTCTACTGGTTGGCAGGCTGCACGATCGCCGCAGCGGTCTTAGCTCCGCCGATGCGAGTCCTTGTTACGGTAGTCGTCGAGTGCAAAGCTTGCTGATTGTCATACCGAACACCGCGAGCGCAAGGCCGCCAGTTTCTTGCCATACCTGTGCGACGGTTTCGATCATGGTACGATATCACCCAAAGATTGCTGCACTGCAATATCACAATTACGTTACGGAATACTTCCAATCTGCTCGGAGGCGTCAAATTTCAGTGGCTCATGATATCGACGTCTGATGGGCTTCAGAACGTCCGAATTTTACGCAATTCTGGTGGAAAGCGGCCCGGCCGTTTTCGGGCGGTGATTGCGGTAAACAGACGTTCGTTCATTTGGTGGGGCAGGGGGGCTAATCGGCCGTTTCCTGGTGGATAACGGCCTGTTCGTTATGGAGGCCCAAACGGGCTAAACTACCGTTCGTTCAGGCTTGCTGTGTCGGCGGCTGCCGTTCAGGTGCCTGGAAAGCGCTCGAAGCCGGCGACTCCCTGAGACAGACTGGTGAGATCGCCAAAAGGATCCTGGCGCGGGTAGACATCCGGACCGGCATCGGCAAGATCGACTTCGGGTAAGCTGCACGGGCGCCAACAAAGATCTGGGGGATCATGACTGAACAATCCGACGCAGACGCTCGCGGCTCGCTATGGCGCAAATGGGACTTTCAGGTCCACACGCCCGCGTCTCACCTGAATAACCAGTTTGGGTCCGATTGGGACGGCTATGTGCAGAAGCTGTTCCGGACGGCGATCGCCAAAGACATCTCGGCGATCGCGCTGACCGACTACTTCACCATCGACGGCTATAAGCGCGTGCGCCTCGATTACCTCGATAAGCCGGACAAGCTCGCAGCTCTGTTCACCCCCGAAGAAATCGTCGCTATCCGCGATATCCGCGTGTTCCCGAACGTAGAGTTCCGGCTCAACAAGATCGTCGACAACAGCAATCGCGTGAACGCTCACGTTTTGCTTTCGGACGAATTGGCGATCCGGGACATCGAGGAACATTTCCTCCACGACCTCGAATTCACCAATGAGGCTGAGCCTCAGGCCACCGCCCAGAAGCGCAAACTCAAGGTCGACAATCTGACCGCGCTCGGCTCCCGGCTGATGGAAGAGCATGCGGGGTTCCGAATGGAGGGCGACGCCCTGTTCGTCGGAATGAAGAACGCCGTGGTGGACGACGACGCCATTCTCGGGGCGCTCGTTGACAGCCGGTTCAAGGATAAGTTCCTATTTTGCGTCGTCTCAGACGAAGATCTGCCCAAGCTTAAGTGGGACTCACAGTCGCATCACACTCGAAAGGTACTGGTACAGAGGTCGGACGCCCTATTCTCGGGCAATCCAAAGACGCGATCCTGGGCGCTTGCCCAGTCTCCGTACGAGGAAGGCGAGGCGCACTTCATCAAGGAGTTTATGAGCCTCAAGGCCTGCCTGCACGGCTCAGATGCTCATGGGCCCGACGAGATCGGTCATCCGTGCGCCCAGCGCGGCAAGCAGGCCCACAGCTGCGACCCTCAGGTACCCGAGGCATGCGAGCTTCGCTATTGCTGGATCAAGGCGGACGCGACGTTCGAGGGCCTTCGGCAGATCCTACACGAACCTGCAGCCCGCGCCTTTATTGGCCCGAGCACGCCCGACTATCACGATGAAGCTAGAACGCTGTCGTCGGTCAGCCTATCGAATGGCCAAGGCTGGTTCGCCGACGCGAAGATACCGCTCAATCCCGGGATGGTTTCGATCATCGGCCAGAAGGGCTCGGGGAAGTCCGCGCTGGCAGACCTGATCGCCTATGCCGCCGGGTCTTGGATCGACGACGACGACGGTTGCTTCCTGCGGCGGGCCGAGCCGCACCTCGACGGGCTGACCGTCACACTCAATTGGGCGGACGGCGCGTCCACGACGGAGACTGTCGGTGGACCGCTGTCAGACGCGAAATTGGTCCGCTACTTGTCCCAGAACTACGTCGAACGCATCTGTGCCCGCGACGGAGTGACCCGCGAGCTCGTGCGCGAGATCGAACAGGTCATCTTTAGCTATCTCGATCCCGTCGACACCCTGAATGCCTCAAACTTTGCAGAACTGCGGGCGCTAAAGACCATGACCGTTGCCGCTGAAAGCGAGCGACTTAAGACCGAGATCGACACTATCATCCGCGACGAGTTTATCATCCGCGACCTGCAGGCCAAACTCCCCGAAAAACGCACCCGTTTGCAGACGCTCAAAACCGAGCGGGACGGGCTGACCAAGCAGATTCCGGCTCCGGCCTCGGAGGCCGAGCGCAAACTGTTGGCCGACCTGCAAGCGAAGCGGGAAGCGCTCACTGCTGTCCAGCAGAAGGCCGGCGCCGAGAAGCAGGCGATCCAGCGGGTGACCGATTTGGAGACCCGTGTGGACGCGTTCGGTCTTGCCATGGACCGGTTCTACGATGAGCTAAAGGTGGCATTGAAAGAGGCCGGCATCCCTGAAGCGGAGTGGGCGGCGTTCAAACCCGGCTTCACCCACGACTATCGCAAGCCGCTGCGCGAACGAGATGCGGCGATCCGGCAGAACCTGTCGGCGCTCGAGGGCGGCGATCCGCCGGCCGACGGCACGATCCGAAAGATCGCCGCTGAGATAGTGGACCTTTCCAAGCAGGAGCTGACGGACAAGGCGCGGCAAGAGCGAACACGTCAGATCCAGGTCCGGATCGCCAATATCAATCTGGAGATCGGCCGGCTCGAAACCGAGATCGCAACGACAGAAACCGAAGAAGCGCCGCGTCTTGAGGGCGTCCAGACACGCCGTCTGGACGCCTACCAAGCCTACTTCAGCAACCTAGCTAAGGAGCAGGCCGTTTTGCAGGGGCTCTACGAGCCAATCCGTGACCAGCTTGACGAACGCGCCCTGCTCAAGGGCAAGAATCTGGAGTTCGCGATCCGCTGGACGGCTAATGTCGACAGCTGGCTATCCCGCGGCGAGGTCCTATTCGACCAGCGTAAGACCATTCCATATGGGTCCATCGACGCTTTGGCGAAGGCCGCTCGTAAGGTGCTCCTGCCCGCTTGGACCTCAGGCGATGACAAGAAGATCCGCGAGGCTCTAGACGGTTTCCTCCAGCCTTTCCGCGACGGTGGCGCGCCGCGAACTTACCTGCGGACCAATGTCACGACAAAGGATCTGATGTCTTGGTTCTTCGAGGTAGACCAGATCACGCTCGACTATGGGCTAAAGTTCAACAACTCCGAGCTCGAAAGCCTTTCGCCCGGCACCAAAGGCATCGTCTTGCTGATCCTGTATCTCGGCTTGGACGTGAACGACACGCGGCCACTGATTGTCGATCAGCCGGACGAGAACCTCGACAACGAGTCGATCTATGCATTGCTGACGCCATATTTCCGGACGGCGAAGATCCGGCGCCAGATCATCGTAATCACACATAATCCGAACCTGGTCGTGAACTCGGACACCGAGCAGGTGGTGATCGCAACGGGCGAGAAGCAGGAATCGGGCTTCCCCCTAATTCACTACGTAAGCGGGGCGTTGGAGAACCTGGCGGTACGGCAGCAGGTCTGCAACATCCTCGAGGGCGGCAACGAGGCTTTCCTCAAGCGTGATCGGCGCTACGCCATCGTACGGCGCTGAACCTGCGAACGTCCAGGGAACTGAGGTCGGGTGTCAGTGCCATCGCGATAAGACCGCAATAGGCATATGTTGCCGACTTGAACCGTTTGCCCACCTAGCTGTCCGTAGCATCGCTGCCGCCGACCTCGGGGGTGAGGCGGACGAGCATCGAGCGTACATAGGACCAGCTCTTCGCTCTGAAATATCCGGCGCTCGGCCGGTAGGTCGACTGGACGCCGACCAGCGTGAGGCATTGCGCTGCGGTCCAGAAGCGCATGCCGTCCGGTTCGCGATACTCCCAAATTGCCGCACCGCTGCAGCCGGGCAAGGTCGGCACGTCGCGCGTGACCCCGTCGATGGTCTCGCCGCTCGTCTCATAGTGGAAGAAGAGGTCGAGATCGGGGTGGACCGGCCGGTCTGCCTGGGGCGGCACCGCTTCGAGGCGATTGGTGTGGAGTGACAGAAGTGTGCTGCCCAGCAGGCCGCCGACGCGCTTGCTTTTCACCGACGGATAGCCGGCCATGACGAAGTGCCCGGTCGGCGACGCAGTCGCGACATGGTCGGACGTCAGCACCGACCAGCTCGCCCGCGCACGCGCGATGGCGGGCGGATGCTTCAGCTCGACGATGGCAATGTCGATCGCCGCGGTGTCGGCGCGGTATAGCTCGTACGGACCGATGCCATAAAGCTGGGTCGTGTTACTGCTTGGGATGACAAGATCTTCGGGCTTGTGGTCGTCGAACAGGTGACGCGCGGTCACGAGCAGCAGGCGACCGTCATGGTCGAACAGTGTGCCGGTGCCGATCTGATCGACGAGTTCGGGGCCGGTTTCGAACAGGATCGGCACGGTGACGGTGGCCGCAAAGCGCTCGACCGCCAGCATGATCTGCCGATCTTCTTCGGTCATGACGTTGTGCCCATCTGATTGTTGCCGTCGGGTGGGTTTCTTGGCCCGTTCGTACCATGGGCCAAATCTTGCGCGGTTGGAATATCGATTGCGGCGGCGGTGCTGCAACGCTGGAGAGAGACGTTTCGCGCAGCGGTGGATGACTTACCGATTGGTCGATCCTATCTCCGGTCAGTGGTTTCGCGGGAGGCGGCATGGGCATCGTCAAGGCATGGATGATGGAGATGGAGGAGCGCGGCTATAGCGAGTCCGACGATTATGTCTGTGCGTCTTGCGTCACCGACGAGTTCCTGGCCCAGTGGATCGGCGACCATGCCGGGGCCAATGCCTGCAGCTTTTGCGACGCCGTCTCCGATCAGCCGATTGCGGCACCGTTCGAGGATTTCACGGCCGTCGTGCTCGGCGGACTTGGGTTCGACTGGAATGAGCCGACCAACGAGGGGATCATGTATATCTCGCGCGAGGGCGGGTGGCAGGCGCCGCTGTCGACTACTTCCGACGTGCTCTATGATGCCGGCTTCTCCGAGAATGATGACATGCTCGAAGCGCTCGGTGACATGATCGAGTGCGAAGCCTGGGTCGAACGCGAATTTTACCGCGGGACCGACAGCCAGCGTCTCACTTGGGGCTGGGACAGCTTCAAGGCCTTCACCAAGAACCACACCCGGTACTTCTTTTTGCAATCGGGCGAAGACAACTATGACGAGCTGACGCCGGGTGATGTACTTGGTTCGGTCGCCGACATGATCCTCACGAAGCTCGCCAATGAAGGGCTGATCAAGCCGATCACCGGCGACACCGACCTGATCCGCATCCGTGTCGATGACGCGCCCCAGCACGCCGCGACCGCGATCGGCACGCCCAAGCCCGAACATGCGCGCCAGTCGAACCGCATGAGCCCCGCCGGTATCCCGATGTTCTACGGCGCGTTCAATGCCGCGACGGCACATGCCGAAACTATCGATCCCGACGCGCATGCCGGAAAGGTGCTGTCGGTCGGGACGTTTCGGCCGGTTCGCGACTTGGTCCTGCTCGATCTTGCGGAGCTTCCGGTGGTGCCGAGCGTGTTCGACCTCGATCGCCAGGCGCTGATCCATCCGCTGCGGTTCCTTCACGCCTTTGCGACTGACATCTCGCAGCCGATCGCGCGCGATGGCCGCGAGCACATCGAATATGTCCCGACCCAGATCGTCACCGAGTATTTCCGGCGGCTGTTCCGCGCGGCGGACGAGCAAAGTCTCGACGGCATCATCTATCGCAGCGCCAAACAGGCCGGTGCCAAGGCGTTCGTGCTCTTCTGCGAGAACGAACAATGCATCGATCTCGACGCGACGCAGGAGGACGCGTCGCTGCTTCGCCTGATCTCGGTCGAACATCAGTAAGGCGAGACGGATGGGGCGCACCGTCAAGCCGAGCAAGGCTGAATTCCTGCGCGCGCATCCCCTGTGCTGCTTTTGCGGCGGCCGGCGTCCTGCCTTCGAACGCGACCATGCCCCGGCGCGGATCGTGTTTCGGGGCAAGCATGGTCCTGACGATTTTGAATTTCCGGCATGCGCGGAATGCAATCGCGCGGCGGCGATGAGCGAGCAGGTCACCGCCTTCTACATCCGCAGCATCGATCAGAGCTACGAGCAGCTCGACGAAGCGGAATACGACAAGCTCATTCGCGGGATCGTCAACAATGCGCCCGAGGCCTTGCCCTATCAGCACCGGACCTGCGCGCCCGAACCTTATACCCGCTATATTCAGCCCGATGCCGAGGAGCGGACCGTCAGCATCCCCGAGATCGCCAAGCGGCATTTTGAGCTGTTCGGCACGAAGATGCTCTACGCCATGTATTACCGGGTGACCGGCAAGCCCGCCTCATCGAGCCTACGGCGGATCGTCGTCTGGGCACAAGCCGGGACCCCAGCGGCCGATCAGGTGCGGTTCAAAGCCAGCCAGTGGTTCGACGATCTCCAAGTCGCGCAGCGCCCCAATGTCGATCTCGGCAACCAGTTTCGCTACCAGACAGGCCATAATGCGGCGCATGGATATCTCGGCCTGCACATGTCGTTCGGCGAAGCTTTTGTGTTCTTCTGCGTGCTCGGCCCCGCGCGCGAAATGATCCAGCTGAGACCGAAGCCGGAACTCTACCAGACCATCAAGATCCTCGGCGACCGCATCAAGGTGCGCAAACCCTGATCAGGCCGGACGGGCCGGTTCGTGGCGATTCCGCAGGATCGTCTCGAACCCGCGCCACCAAGTGTCGTTTTGCCAGCCGACGGTCTGACGCCTGGCACTACGCAGCAACTCGACAAAGACCGCGTCCGATCCCTCACGCATGATGTCACGGCGGCCCACGCTCCAGCGCAACCGCGTCTCCGAGGCGCTGATCTCGGTAATGTCGCGGATCGCGCCGGCAAAGCCATAGACCACGGCGTCGGCAGCGGCGTCGTCCGGCTCCCAGTCGAAACTAGTCTCGATCCGAAACAGCCAGTCGGGCAGCTGCCGATGGGCATAGGCCATTGATAGGTTGCCGCCGAACGGGCCAAGGTCGTGGTAGTCGTCGGGCAGGGGATCGGACAGTTTTCCATGAAGTCCGACCTCGATACCGCCCCGGCACAATGTTCGATCGACCAGTGGACTGTCCGCGGTGACTCGGCTGGCGTTCGGGCGATTGATCACCGCAGCGCTCGAGCGCTGGTGTGGCGGCGCTGATCTGGCGACGCTTGCGATCCTCAACGAGCAGGCTGATCGCTAGGGAAGCGGCGCGGGTGGGTTTGCTTGAAGTCGTGCTGCGGCCGCGCGGCAGGTGGCCGGTTGATAAGGTTTGGTTGACAATATCGGAATATGACCCATATCAACCAGATGTTATCAACCGAGTCTGTCCATGGCCGATCCTGAAATCTCCATCGCCGCCTTGCTCGCCGGGACCGGCAGTCCGAGCCGCGTCTTTGCCGGGGGCGGGCCGGGCATTCCGGTCGGCGGGCTGGACGATGCGTCCGAACGGGTGCTGATCACATTGCTGTTGCAGCGCCTGCAGCAGCAAAATGCGCGCGTCCACGGCATGATGGTGCAGCCCGCGACCGGGGCCGGTAGTGACGAATACCGGATGGTGATGGGGCTGCCGGCCCCGTCTAGCGAACCGCATTTCGCCCATTGGTACTCGCAAGGCAGCCACTCGGTCGCGACCCATATGCGGCCGCTCGCCGACGGTCAGAGGGCGCAGGCATATGACTTCGATCTGCTCGACACCTGCCGCAACGACGTCGCGTCGGTCGCGCGCTTCGCGCAGCGGGTCGATTTCGCGAGCTATCATCTGGCTGCCGCCTATGACGGGTCGGACGATGCGCACAGCTGGCGACCGGCGGCGAAGCGCGGTGTACAGATCGCCAAGGCCTATCGGAGCTATTTCAGCCGGCTCGCCGAAGCTTCATTCGAGCGCTGGCATACGGTCCGGTCGATCCTGATCCACGACTGGACGCCGACCGCCGAGTCCGAGCCCCTGTGCCGCGCGGCCTATTGGAGTCTGTGCGAGCTCACTCCCGCTGACCAGCAGCTCAAGATCCTGTTCGTGCATGACGCGGACCGCGCCCGCCATGAGTTGGTGCGGCATGTGGATGTGGTGGCCGAGCAACTGGCGCTGACCGCGAGCCTGAACGAGGATCTGTCCGCCGAAAGCGCGGCCGCCGACAAGGATACCGATGCGGCGCGGCTTGATGCACGTCAGGAGGCGCTGCTCGACAAGGCGGGTGCGCGGCTCACACTGACCGAAGCCTCGGAGCGGCTCGGCATCTCGCGCCAGGCCCTCTACAAGAAGATCAAGACCGGCGCCGCTTTGGGGCTGATGATCGGCGACACGTTCGTGGTGCCTGAAGCGCAACTGGTTACGGGCAAGGACGGACGTTCGGTGGTCGCGCATCTACGCAATGTGCTGTCCCTGTTCACCGAGGCCGGCGCCGGCGGCTGGTCGGCGCTGCAATATTTGATCGAGCCCGATCCGGCGCTCGGGGGAGAAGTGCCGCTCAATCG
>Ga0308169_10006719_pt1 | contig 10051 bp, 18 predicted proteins | sample PhyBR1_2_FD_202139 | JGI IMG/M metagenome (GOLD analysis project Ga0308169, IMG submission 202139) | Phyllosphere microbial communities from UC Gill Tract Community Farm, Albany, California, United States - DLSLSB.R1 | ecosystem: Host-associated > Plants > Phyllosphere > Unclassified | place... | reverse complement strand
GGCGGGTTGAGGAACGCCGTGTTGTCGTTTGGGAGCAGGATGGTCGTTCTCGACTCGGTGTGTTCGCGGTGAGTCGAAGGGACCCCGCCGGGCAGGCCGACGACATATGGCGAACTGCTAGTGGACATTTCGTCTGCGCAAGCTGCTTCCACGGGTCGTAAGGCAAGTGATGAGGTGGATAGAGCTGGATGATGGAAATAACAACATTGGTCGGGCTGAAATTTCCAAAATATCCGACGACGCGCCAGGTTTCAGCAACGAGGTCGACGGCCGAGTTGGTGACTTGCTCTTCGTCTGTGCTCGTCAACTCCATAGCTCATCCACAAGCATGGCTATTCCCAGCCAGTCATCCAGCGAGGCAGGGCCCAGTACCGGCCCACATCGGATGCGTATCACCTCGGGCGGATCTGTCCCAGCTTACATCCGATTCGCCCTGTCCTTCTTGAACGTGAGTTTGGGCTCCAGCGCGCGACGGCGGATGCTGGCACGCGGCCATACGGACGCCTGTGATGTGTACCCCGAACACACCCGCAATACTGAAGCACAGGACAACCCTCATCGCCCCCTGGTCCTGCATACCATGCCACCGCCAGCTCCTTCGACCGACCCAGGCTCGAAGAACACGCAGACGACCAAATCCCGCGGAACCACCCTCCATACAGCAACGACATCTGCGCCTCGCCTCATCTCCGTCGTGGAGCAAATCAAGCGGGAGTACGTTGAACAGAGCGGGACAAAGGGCAAGCGCCCCTCGAGGGGTATCTGGCAATATACAGAGAGCGGGCTGTTGCCGGTCGAGCCGACAGTGGACGATGAAGATCCGCTGGTCCGCGTCCTGGAGGGCAAGACAAGGTGGGCGTGCCCTCCCTCTCAGGATGCCACATGGTTGGCGTGCTGGGCCCCTCGGCGTACTCACTGACATCCAGGCCAAAGATGACACATCATCCGTACCTGCAGATCACGCTGTCGACGTCCCCGCTGGGCCTGGAGGCGGGCGAAGCGGGTCGAAACGTGACGTGTCAGTACATAATGGCCAAGCGCAAACGTGGTGCAGCGACAAAGAATTCGGTGGCGGAAGACGTGGCGAAGGAACTGATCGCGACGGAGAAAGGGGAGGGAGACGAAGCGAGACCGCGCGGCAAGACGGTCCCTCAGAGAGCCCCGCCAAAGGCGCGGGATCCGGGGTCACTGGTCAAGGGCCAGAAGCGCAAGTCGGAGACGGACCCCGAGAGCGGCGGGAAACGATCGAAGAACGGCGCGGGCGGGACAAAGCACAAGACACAAGCGATATGATATGTGGACGGCTGACCCGGGCCGTGCTGCCTGCTCGGGCGCAGCAGCGGGAGGGGAGCAGCGATGACATGCCATGATACGTATGACGATGCGACACGATTACTTCTATGCCATACGCGGTTACTGTCCAACAAAGATCTTGCACACAGAATGGATCTCGCGCTCTTCCGCAGCTCTTCGCCGCGCCTATCTCGTCGAAGACAACATCCGCTCGTCCACCACCTCCGGCAACGGACTCATTTCCGGCAAAGGCGGCGGCAACTCGACCGTCATGCCCTGATGATCAGCCCCGTCCATCACTGCTGGCACGACGCTCAGACCACCACTCACCTCGGGCTTGGACCTCGCCGCCCAGCTTGCTCCGGGCATCTCCACCTCGAACCGGACATACAGGTCCCCTTTATCGCCCTTTGCTCTTCCGCGCCTTGGCATGCCTTCCCCTCGGATCACCAGCTCCTCGTTGGGGTTGATGACCCGCTCGCCGCGTTTCGACACGATCCGGATACCCCGACCGTCGAGGTGGACGAAGGGTACGCGCGACATGCCGAGCAATGATTCCGACAGCGAGATCTTTACGACACAGCGCAGATTGGCGGGCGACGTGGGGTGTGGGCGGAAGGTGGGGTGCGGGGTGTGTCGGATATGGAAGATGACATCTCCTGGTGGGATGTCGGGCTGAGCGTCAGCGCTGAGATACGTAGATGCCTTGTGACGCCGTGTATGCGGGGTGTGTCGGAGACGCTGAACCTACCGCTGCGTCGCCTTCGCCCTTCAAGGCTATCCTCTCTCCATCTTCCGTTCCCGGATCGATGTGGAATTCGATCCGTTTCTTCTCCTTGGTCACCTTCTTCCCCTTGCACTTTTTGCACCTGGCGTGAGTGAAACCTCGGCTCAAGGAAAGGGGATCGCGCTCACTTCTCCTTGTCCCGCAGACGGGTGCCCTCGCCGTCGCACGCCGTACAAGGCACCTTCATCCGGCCAACAAGGCCCGGGCCCATCTGGCATAAGCTCCCCGATACAACGTACACAGCTCGCCGCATCAAACACAGGGTCAAGCCAGTGGCCCAATGACTCACATGCCTGTTTTCGATGACGGACCCCTGTCCCTCGCACGTCGAGCACTTGCTGGGTTTGGCACCATGCCGTGCTCCCGATCTTCTTTCAGCACGAGTCCTACCAAGCTCATATTTGCCGAAACAACAAAAACGCTCACCCAGAGCAATGCGAGCATATCCGATCGCGCTCCAGGCCCATAACCACCCGCTTGCCCTTGTACGCCTCCTCGAGACTGATCTCATACGGCACGATCGTATCCTCCCCTCTTGTCGGCTTTCGTTTGGGCATCCCCCCGGGTCCACCGCCCATGTCGAACGAGAATGACGCGCCGCCAAACATCGATGCGAAGAGATCGTCCATGTCCATCTCGGGCCCAAAGCCGCCTCCTCCACGTGCGGGACCATCCGGGCCGTACTGATCGTAGCTTGCTCGCTCGTTCGGGTCGGACAGGGTCTCGTATCTGGCATCAGAGCGCATATCGTCCACTGTGAATTCACGCACGCCTGGCCTATCTTCTGGAACGTCTCGTGCGCTTGCGGGTCGTCCGGGTTCTAGCACATTGGTTTCATGGGACACTGATATGGGGGACTGTAAACGCACCTTGTCCTGATGCGTTTAGCGTAGCTTTTAGACAGAGAGGGGAATATTTTGCTCACTGGATGGTGCTGCATAGCCTAGAGGGCATCAGCACTTCCTCACACGCATCACTGCGGCCGGCGCACCTTGCGCTTATAAGCCTTCTTGATCTCCGCCTCGTCGGCGTCGGCGGATACCCCCAGGAGGTCATAGTACGTCGTGTCCGCTACCACTTGGGATCAGCATGCAGTCCTTACAGTCGATAGGGCTCTTGGCAAGTCATGGCACGGCAACAAGGCTAGACTTACTCGTCTGAACGCGCTCTATATACACAACTGAAGGAAGAACGAAGTCACTTCAAGATTTCAGAACTGATGACGCACTCGGATTCGGTCACGTGATTTAAGACTCGCGGTCGGTCCAGGACGGGCCATACCGTCTTATACCTTGCAGGTAGGAGTGGTCGTTATACAATGCGTACATCAGCTCGGTCATCAGTGCGGAGAAGCTCTGCCTGCTTGTTCCAACATGATCGATTGTGTCTGCAGCCCGAAGCAGAAGGGGGAGTGGTCAGCCGAAACACCGCCTGAAAGGTTCATGCCAGACCTGACGATTTGATGTGCGTCTTGAGCGACGTTCATGTCCGGTTCCCAGGAGGGCTTCCAATGCTCCCTCGTGTCCGGGCTGGCATTTGCATACATGGGGTACCGCACGAAGCATCGGGGTGAGGTGAGGGAGCTTGGACCCCCGCGGAGATTCCGCAAAAATACTCTCCTGCTGTTGGCAGCAGCTGCCACTTTGCATGGTCCGAGGCTCGCTAGGTGCGTCGCGAGACAGCGCCAGCACCGCTCACCGCTCGCCAAGCACACTCGACCACGTACCGGATCGTTTCCGAAACACGGGTCGGAACCGAGCATGGCGAACAGATACGGGGTCGACGAGTGGAGCGTGTCACCACCACCGTCGCCCCCGAGACGCCACGGCGGTGGCGCATTTCCGAGTCCCCGCTCCGCTCACGAATCCACTCACGCCTCGTCCGGGCGCCCATCAAGCGGCAATCAATCACCCCATCCCTGGCGCAGGGCGTTTCAGCGGCGGATGCATGACGTTGATAAGCGCTCTTATTAGGCATCATCGTCTGATGCAGGACGGAGGCCGTGGCGCACAGCAACCAAAACCGCGCTAACGTCCCGCTTATCCGTATCTAATCGAACGGCGCCGGCGCATCGAGCATTGATCCGCCGCTAGCGCGGATTGTCAGCCGCACCGACATCACCAGATACGCCGGTATCAATACGGCCTTGATGTTTGACAGCAGTGCGGGAAGATGGGATTGTCGCGGTGCATAGCAGTCTTTCTACGGCCTACAAAATGCCTGTCCTCATCCGTGGCGCCCAGAATTGTCCATCCTATTCTAGACACAGGCCACCTCCCTCATCCTCTAACAACCTGGGACCAAACAAACAGCTATAAACAGCCAGACCAAAACGTATCTGATGGAGCTAACAATTGTGAGAACGAATCGGGCGGGCCAAGCGGGGGCAGAGTCGGTAAAAAAGCGGAATATTGGCACAATTTGCTTGGCGTAGCCGGTGAAGCGGGGAAGTCATTGATGCGGGGAAGTCATTGATGCGAGGGTAGCTGTGTCATCCAGACGGCGTGCGTTGATGAGAGATAGTCCACAGATGGAGTGCACCGAGAAGGGGATGTCATGCGTGCCGTGGGTGCGGGGTATCGCGTCGGTAATATTATTCACAAATAAAGCCCGGAAGTCGGAAGTGTGGTGGAGCGGTCTGATCTACTGCGCGAATGACTGGCGGGACGCCGGGGCTCCGTCAGCAGGCGAAGACGTCTGCTCGTACGTGTTGTAGTTCACGCCCGAGGGCGGGGGGAAGGGGAAGGACGGGCGGTGCCTTCAAGTCAGCTACCTGTCTAAGCGGAGTCTCGCGAGCGAGCAGGGCGACTCACCATCTTTGCCACGTTCCAGGATCGACGCTGTCATGGCTCGCATTCCTCTCCATCTTGGGGGCTCCGTCGATGGGCGGGCCAAGCAGACCGTCTTGTGCGACGTAGCCGTTCGGAGCGAAAGGCATGGCGAAGACGGGTCGGCCGTCAGGCCCTGCGCCTTGCGGGGTCAACATTCCCGAGGGCGAGTATGACCTGCTCTGCTGCATGTACGGCGCGGTGGGGGAGGCCAGCACGCGTCGCGGCGAGTCGACCGCACCCTCACGGCGGTACGCGGGGGCAGAGGCGGGACTGTGAGGGTACCTAGTGTAGGGCGAGTTGGTGGCACCGGGTGTTTGCTCAACCATCCCGTTATCCTGCTTCATCCCGACATCAAAATACGACTCGCCGTGCATCGAGCCCGCGCTGCTCCGGTGAGAACCGTGCGGGTTCAGGGCGGGGTTGTCGAGCGTCATGGGTTCGTCAAGCGAGGCGATCATCGGCTCGGATCGGACACCGCCCTGCGCGGCATGATCGTCGGGCGTAACGATAATTTGGTTGTCTGTGGAGTGTCGGGTGGGGAGAGTGTGCAACGGGGCGGGAGGCGGTGCTTGGCCGTACGAACGCGATGGATCGGACGCTTCGATCGGGGAGTTTTGTGATGGCGAAGGAGGGGAGAGCGCAGGCGGTCGTGAGTCGTTAATGGGAAATAGGGGCACGATCAGGTCCGTGGCACCGTCCTCGCCTCGACAACCCTTGACCAGCCAGTGTCGCCGCAGCGCGTCTTTGCGGGAGAAGCTGCGCGTCAGCGAGAACCTCGACGCGTAGACCGCCAACTTACGTCTTGCCGCACTTGTCGCACCCGAACGGCTTAACCGACAAGTGTATCCGCTTGTGTCGCTTCAGGTCGTGGTTACGGTTCTATGTCATCAGCCCGAGTATCAATAGTCGTGGTCAGACTTACAAAGCTCTGCACACATTCGTCACACTTGAACGGCCTATCAACCAGGGGCAGCCTGTTGGCAAACGAGTAGCCCATGCTTGGGCGCATGCCCATGTCCATGCCGTGGCTCATGCCCTCGGTAGTGTTGTGTCGCATCAGACTCGGCGGGTGGTGCATACCCGGGTGGTGGTACGAAGGGGAGGGGTACGGCTGCGCATAGCTCGGGTAGCTCGACGATCGCGGCATGTCGACACTTTGCAGGTGGGGCGGCGGGGCGTAGTATCCGTTCGGGTACACGTGTCCGCGCTGCGGGCTGGCCCCGCCGTACGGCTGGGACGAGTTGGAAACCTGTCGGGCGTAGGGGTATGGGCTCTGCGCCGAGGTGGGCGATGGGGCCTGCGAGTGGAGGCTGGATGTCGCGGGGATGATGCTGAGGCTCGGGGTGCGGGTCATGGCTTGAGGGGAGGCTCGCTGCGCGGGCATGCCAGAGTCGTTAGAGTATGAGCGGTATGCGCCCATGGGGGCGGACGAGGCCGCGGGGTAAGAGTACGACTGTGTTTGCGCCATAGGGGGACGTTGTTGGTAGTAAGGGTAGGCGTTGGTTGGGTCCGAGTGGTGTTGGTGCATTTGCATGGGTTGGGGCGGGCGGGACGCCAGAGGTGGAGGGGCGAATGCGAAGGGAGAGGCAGAGGCCGATGGCGATGAAGGTTGAGGGGCGGGGTGTGGTTGTGGTTGATAGGGCGCGGCGAACTGGTATGAGCGTTGGTTACGTGGACATGGGCGAGAGCACGAGTATGAGTATGAAATTATACGAGTGGGTAGATGAAGGATAAGGATAGGATGGTGGGGGTTGGATTGCCAGGGCCAGGGCAGAGAGACAAGATGACATGGATGGTTTCCCATCACGCATCGCGACCGAGATGTGCGCGACCCATGCGTGTACCTGGGCACCGTTTATGGTCACGCATCACACGTCCCTCGTCTTCCATCGTCCCCATTCAACCTCAGACGTCCCGCCTGGGGGGGACCCCCACCTTCCTTTCGCACCGGGTGCCTTTGGCCCTGGGGAATACACTCCTTTGGCAGTTGAGAGTGAACTATCTTCGGACATTTCCCCGCCAAAGCCATGCACCCTGCACATGCAGCCATTCTGACACCGTGAAGGGTCTCTCCGGTAGCCTGGAAACACGTTGCGAGGGCTCGAAGAACACGCGAGGGGATTTGCGCTAGGGCAAGGGCAAGGGTTGATGGGGTAGCACGAAATGTGAAATGACCGGTGCCCGGGACTCACCTCTTCTCGCCTGTCTGCTCCCCTTTCACGTTCCTCGTATCCCTGACTGTACTCCATCGATAGACGATGCGTGGTTTGGCGGTTATGCGAGCGACTAACGTAGGCGCCAACTCGAGGGAGATGTAGCAAATGGAGGCGTTTGATGAGGTCAAAGGAGGGTGGGTGTTTGAGGGTCGCGTCGATATCAAAGGGGTGCCTGGATCGTCAGTCGACGCCTCTTGAACCATGTCATGTCATGTGCTCACCGGCGTCGAAAGCTCGAAGTCGAGGGATGCTGTCAAGTCCGAAGACGAGCAGATGCTCGTGCTACCGTCGCAGAGTCGTTTGGACCGCAGGTGAAGCGTCGGAGGAGGTAAGCAACGGTCCCCCTGTCTCGCTTTGATGATATCGGTTCGTCGGAATGTCTTTCGTCTTGAAAGCAACTATGCTCGTGGGCAAGTCGGTCGGCAATGAAACGGGATGTTGGGCGAACAGTCGAGGTCGTAGGGCGGTTTGGTACGTTATATGATGGCGGGCAGAGAGGGAAAATAGCAATGGAGACCAACGAGCTCGAGACAGATAATGTAGCGCAGCAAACGATGTAGGACGGGATACGGTCCTATGCTGTCCGGGCTAGCCACTGACGGACGGCTCGCGCAAAACCCTACTGTGAACGGGGTGACCCTGAACGAAAACTCTACCTTGGGTATCGCAAAAAAAGCCATTGTCGTCGCTTTGCCTCGTGTCTGATTTGGGCAATTCCATGAGCCCGGCTTCAACAGGAGACAGCAGCGGCTCAGACCTGGACGCGTCCCTGATCTACGAAGAATGCCAGTGATCGGATCTTGCATCAGGGCGAGACAGGCCTCGGTTTTACAGACATCTCGTACAACGTTCACGTTCAGCACAACCTTGTCATCGTGCGCGTATCGGGGGCAGCGCTGGCCCGAGGTCAACGCGTACCGTACTACGGCAGGGGGGGGGGGAACCGAGAGGGCGAGATTTGACATAACACGTCTGAGAGCGCACGTCAGAGCAAAGGGGGATTTACGTTAGCTGGAATTCCTAGATGTGGGTCGTACCCTGGTCAGCGCAGAGGATCCATGGGGGAGGTGAAAAGGTTCCGGAGCACTGCCGGAGGGCAACAGCCGAGTTTCTCTGGTGTTGTGCCCTCGCTCAGCCTTCCCGACGGGCCAGTCCCATTCCCGCGGAAACTCGTGTCACACACGCCGGGCTGAAGCGTGGACGGCTTCGGGAGTCGCATCGGTTGAGACAATTACCCCATTGAGCCCAATCCTATCGGACGTGCCTGGCACAAAACTCTGTGTGCCTTGGGACAGGTGCTCGGTCCCTGTGCCTCTGCAGCGACAGTGTTCAGCGCGTGGGCCTGGATACAGAGGTACCGGAAGCGTACGACTCCTCCGTCACAACCATCCCAGCGGGAACAAAATCGCCCACTTCGGTGATTCGTCCATTTCGACATGTCCTGACAGGCGGCTCATGCCCCTCGGTTCAACAATAGTCGATCAGGCCCGTGGGCGCCACGGTACGGTTCCGGACACCCATTATGCCTGATGGGCGTGTCAACAATAATCGCGACCGAGGCGCCTCTGGGGGCGGTCTGAAGAGGCGTCGCTCAGCCGACGAAACCTTGGACTATGAGATCATGAGCCAAGAACCCAGCACCCAGTCGCCCACAGCCCTGATCTCCGTCGTTTCCGGAAACCACATCGAGCCCTCGGGTGACTGACTACAAGACATCCTGCACGAATTGGGGAGACAGCGAACCCTTCACGTACCGCAACAAGGCACGGAACGTTGCTTGCGGCATCGTTTTCGGCGTTGACATGTCTCGTCTCATCGGTAGCCACGAAAGCCACCTAGTCTCGTGGCATGGTCGTGGACGCCACATCTTGTTGGTCGCGTGTCTGGCAGTCACTGCAGTCTGACGCGGGCCGTAAGTGGCTTGCTTGGACAGCGTGCTTGCTCTGCAAGTGCAGACGTGCTCCCACTGTCACCTGCATCCAAACGCCGTCTATACGCATGTGTGAGCCGTGGGCGCAAATGATAATTCATGATCGATCCACTATAATATCGCTTCCCGGCTAAATGGGGAGAGAATTGTTGCCTCCGACGGTAAGGGCAGGGTAACATGCTCGCCGGACCTTGAGCATTGGATTTGTCCGAGTCTGGGACCGTGCCGTGGCTGATGCCTGGCCCGTCGGACAGGACAGGGGCTGGGCGGCCGCGGGGGTCAATGAACAAGGCACTATCAGTCCATGGATACGCGCGAGGTTGAGATCTCCCACGAAAGGATGGGTTTCCTTACTCGGTCGTAGTGTCTGAGCGATCATGTCTGACCGATCACGGGGCTATGCGGTCTGAACTCCGAGGTGCCTTGGCTCATTGATGGGTGTGGCGGGGCAAACAGAGTCGACACTGACGGCAGGAAGAGTTGGGTGTCACTGCGAAGCACACGACAACCGCTGCCCATCAGAGGGCCAAGCAATCGTTCCAAGCAGAAATATTCCCAGCACAGGGCGGGCGATCACTACGCACATGAAGGTTCTATAACAGTCACGAGCCTCTCTGCCGGCGATGTTGGGTGTCGTCCGGCAATGGGAGAGTCACAGTATGACTGGCACGCCCGGTATGCCGTCCACGGCGGTCCTCAAGTCCGCAGCCTTGTAATGAGCCAGGCATCTCGATGGTCCCACCTCCAAGCGGGCATCTTGCTATGCCACCCGCCCCCCGTTGCGGGACTGATACGCGTAGATTGCGGACATGGTAATACGATCCCGGAGATAAGCATTTGAGCGGTTGTTCCACATGTGAACAACGTTGCGGAGAACACGTCGGATGGGATGAGGTCAGAAGCGTTCATCTCTTGCGACGACTTGTCGTAGTGAGAAAGCTGAAACCTGCATCCGCAGCACGGACATCTCAGGCCAGCTTCTGGGGGGGGGGGG
>Ga0308169_10006718_pt1 | contig 10051 bp, 13 predicted proteins | sample PhyBR1_2_FD_202139 | JGI IMG/M metagenome (GOLD analysis project Ga0308169, IMG submission 202139) | Phyllosphere microbial communities from UC Gill Tract Community Farm, Albany, California, United States - DLSLSB.R1 | ecosystem: Host-associated > Plants > Phyllosphere > Unclassified | place... | reverse complement strand
AAGAGGTCAGCCTCGGGTCGGTAAGAAGACATTTTGACAACTTTTCGAAAAACGTACTTGGTGCCCTCCTTGGACGCTCCAGCAGTGTAGGATTTCGCAGTCTCAGCTACATAGTTAGCAGCGTCTGAGATGCTGTTGGTAATTGACTCTGAAGTCGAGGTAGCACCGGTAGAGGCCACTGTGAAGTGTAGTCTGAAAGAGTAGAGCCAGTGATAACGGAGAACAGGCAGAGAGCACAGGTTCGGGCCTCTTCCTGGTACTAGGTCAAATTCCACGACTCGCTGTGTAAGCCGTAAGCTCATAAAGGTGCATTAGCCATAGAAAGACGGGCTAACGAAAATTCGGTCTATACCCGATCTTCGTTTCGTTCGCCAAATGCCCTAATCGGAGCCCACTGAGCGTTGTATAGCATTAATCATCAGTAAAACATGAGGCTCCGCACTGCTAGCCCCCGGACTTGTGGACGACGATAGCTGCTGTCGTTGAAAAGTACCGAAGAGATGATGCGATGTCAAGTTCGAAGGATGAAGGCGCGGCGAGAGCTTGCGATCTACCGTCTACGCGAGACGAAGAAGAACGTTATATCATACGACAAATGTAGAGCTCGAGCAAGGAAGAGCAGCATCGGCGAATCGCGAGAGGCGAATCGCGAGAGAATAGTGTGGAACTGCTTGATTGATTATTCATTTTACAACCTAGGACTATGGCGAGCTGAACGGAGGGAGAGTGGGAGAGATAGTGTCTAAAACGAGGTCTTGCTAAATCATCCTAGAAATCCCTTAGTCTGTGGACGAAAAAGAGCGTTCGTTAGTTTTTGACGACGATGAAGAGACAAGTGAACGAGAACGTCGGAGGCAGCATCTCAACGCGTCGGAGGGGAGCGTGGAGGAGCTATCGAGTCGAGACACTGAACGAAGTCCCCAAAGCCAAGGATTGCTCAAAGCGAAGTCACAGGTCAAAGCAAGTGAGTCGTCAACGAGATCCGACTTCTTCACACGCAGTGACGATGGCAGACCCGTGATGCTATAGCGTAGACGTAGACGAAGAACGAACGATGTAAGTGTGACCAAGTCGGGGGTACTAATTGCGATTAAACTTCAATGAACTACGATGAGAAACTATCTTCTTCTTCTTCCCAGGGTCTTCTCTAGTTTTTGGCCGACTGTTTGTTTGCCTCAGCCTTAGCAGAGTGCTTCTCCTCATCGGCCTGTAGAAGAAGGGAGAAGTTAGCGAGAGAACGAGGGAAATAAACAAAGTAGAAAACTCACCTTGTCACCGAGAGCAGAGAATCCAGCCGATACACGGTCTCCAACGGAAGCGTCGGTGTTACCCTTGGCGACTTCCTTGTTGGCTTCCTTGGAAGAAGCAGAGGTGTACTCTTGGACCTGTAGAACGTGAAAAGAGACTCAGAAAATGGAAACGCCGATAAAAAGTGTTTGGTACTCACAGTCTCGGTAACGTAGTTGACAGCGTCGGATACGGTGTTAGCGATCGAGCTGCCGGTGCTGTTCGAGGTGGTAGAGGCCCTGTGGTAGCGGTAGGAGGTCGTCAGCGAAAGAGGATTCGAAAACCAACGTGGAAGTTCTCCGCCTCCCGCCCTCGGCAATCAAAGGCAAAATAAGAGAAGAGGAAGGACTTACATTGTTGATTAAGTTAAGTTTGAGGTGGTGGGTTGGAGTAGAGTAGAGTTGAAAGTGAACTTGTGAGTGAAGGGAAGAGAAGAGAAGAGAGGGGGAGAGGAGATGGCGGACCCCACCTGGGAAACTCAGTCGCCTTCGATCAGATCTCCTCGAGAAATGACGTAACTGTTTGGAGAGTCTGGACTTGAACACGTCAATACCGAAAAGGGAAAGACTGAAATTCTTGCGAAAAAGTTCAGTAGCCGGACTTCGAGCTTTCCGCACCGTATGAGCTTGGAGACGACGACAATGATCAAGTGTTGCGTCGAGAGCGGCCTGAGATTCTGAGGGTCGAAGGCGAAGACGTGATTGCGAAGGTTGTAGATCAGGCTTGAAGCTTGAAGGTAGAACGTCGCAGCCTCTAGTGGATCCGAAGAGTCCTATCGATAGACTGGAGAGGTCGGGAAGGGACCGAGTAGTGGAGTGTCAGTCGTAGGCGTGCCGCGAGAACCTTGTGTCGCAAATCGAGAGGAAGACTGCCTGCAAAAAGCGACGCGAATTAGCGACGGCTTTCTCGAGAACAGGTAGTGCTTACAGGCAGTCCTCGATAGTCCCTGTTTCAACTGTACGACAACCATCTTCAAGCTATAGCGTCTGTCGCCGGAAGAGAGGAAATCTGCGCGGGGTGAGTTGCGAAATCACCTTTTCGTAACAAAGTCGGATTCGGCGGAGAGAGTGTCTGGTATGTCACTCTGAATGATGGGCAAGACGTCTCGACGAAGCACAGAGCAGCTCAGAGAGAGAGAGAGAGAGTTTGCGTAAGAGTCTCGCAGTCGGCTCGAAACAACGACGTGTACAGTAGCTCCAGCTCGGTACAAGCTTCGCAGTTGACTTAGAAGACTGAAAGCGGGGGGACAGAGTTGATGGAATCGGTGGGAACAAAAGCAGTGTCAACGGTCGAAAGAGCGTGAAATCTGGAGGAGGGAGCCAGAGAGAACAAGGGAGAAGGAAAAAGGCGAAATCAAATGACGAAACGAATTCTCGCTCAGCGAAAGCAGCGCCTCTTTTCCCACTTCGCTTTCCCTCTCCTCTCTCTTTCTTTCCTTCTCTTCACTTCTACACGAACCTCTCTCTCACTCTCACTTTTACTTCACCACCACCCCAAACACGTGAGCACCCTCTTTACTCTCTGCTTGCTTACAGAACGAGATCACTGACTTCCCCCCTTTCCTCTTGCCCCACTTCCTCCTCGTCAACCCTCCTATCTTCACCTTCCTCTCTTCTCGCTCCACCCCACTTTACTGCACTCGGTAACCTTCCTCGCCGCCTCTGCCCTGCACCCTCACTTCGCTCCCGTCTCCCCTCGTCTTCTCCGTCGTCGCTGGCTCTACTCTTTCAGACTACACTTTACAATGGCCTCTACCGGTGCTACCTCGACTACCGAGTCAATTACCAACAGCATTTCCGATGCTGCTAACTACGTGGCTGAGACTGCGAAATCCTACACCGCTGGAGCGTCCAAGGAGGGTAACAAGTACGTTTTTCGAAAAGTTGTCAAAATGTCTTCTTACCGACCCGAGGCTGACCTCTTTCTCTTGCCTGTTATTCAGGGAGGTCGCTAAGGGTAACACCGATGCTTCTCTCGGAGACCGCGCTTCCGCCGCCTTCTCTGCCGTCGGTGACAAGGCTGACGAGTCAAAGGCTGACTCCAAGGCTTCCGCCTACAAAACCTCTGCTCAACGTCCGCTTCTTCTCTCTCTCTCCCTCTCTGTGCGTGTGCAGAGGTAACTGACGTTTCTTTTGCATCTACAGACTAAGGATTTCGTCGTCGTCGTCGGATCCTCGTTTTGTTCTCCCCTCAGCTTGATTTACCCCCCTCTTCACATAGTCTCGTCTCGAAAACCGACTTTGTAAAGATCAGCCATTTACCCTTGCTTTAGCTTTGAAACCCCAAATCAATACCCTCTTCTCCCAAACCTCTTTCTCTCTTTTCAGTTTGCGAGAGTCCGCTGCTTGAACGAGAGCGATATTCACAAATAGCTGCATCCTTCTCTCCTCGACGAAAGCAATCTCTTCGGCGCAGTGATGAGAGATCAGGGCAAACAGTGATTCGACAGCAAAACTCGCGGAACAAAGCGAAATCGCTGCTTTCGGCTGATCCTTTCCTTATCGTGAATCGTGGTCTGTCTCGATACGATGCACGTTCTTGAAGCAAGCACTTCAGGTGAGTCAATGTCGACAGTATGCCAGCTTTAAGCGGTATCGACTATTTCGCGAATTCGAATGTTCGCAATGCTCTCGCAGATTCAAGTACGGTGACACCTGGTCTCTCGTTACGAACACAGGCTACTCAAAGCCCTCATCAGCCTGATTCGATCCCCGGCAAAGCCTGTAATCCCTGCAAACAGATCCTGAACAAGGAAGATGGAATATGCTTTGACCTCCTCGATCAAAATTTGATTTGTCACGGTCAACACTCTTCGCAACTTCATCAGTGCAGTAGTCGATGGGTTGAGTGGGCAAGTGAACTCCATGCAAGTAAGCTATAAGCCGTTCTCTCGGGTGTGAGGTTGCGCTTCCACTCTCGCTCGATCAGTTTTGAGTCCGCTTCCGAGCCAAAAAGGACTAGGGCTCTGAGCCACGCTGCGTCAAGGATCACTGAGGGTCGCTCAGAAGCGCTTGTCCGAGATTTGATCTAGCTATCGCCGTCTCTTGCTCGAGATCCTGGATTTTGCGAAATAGTCGACTCGCATGCTCATTTTCTCTGAGGTTCCGCACCTTCCAGAGAACGAGTGCAATTGCATCATTGTCGTCGAAGAGTCGATACCGCGTGTGAAATAAGTTGACCAATCGCTGCGATTCGAAAGGATTTACAGGGGGGAAGGAAGGAGAAGAAGGTAAGGAGGGAAAGAAGGATCGCGTCTTCCTCTCCTTCCCCCTTCAAAGGATGCAATTTGTGCTCAGTGAGAGCCTCTCTGAAGACACTGCCGCCTTCTCCCTTCCCCTCGCTCTCGCTCCCCACATCTTACTTGGAATCAACTTGATCACTTCAACCTCCTACATCGCCTACGTTCACATCAAAGCAGCACGACAGTCTCGCAGATCCTCATCAACACGGACAGAGGGTACTGAGGAGGAACTGGAGCCATTTATTGGGGAGAGGGAGGAGAATGTTGGAAGAGGAGGACCGAGGAATGTTCAAGCACCAACAGGCTACGAACTACTACTGGAGGGAGTGCAAATCATAGTAGTAGTCAGCTTGGTGACAGTCAGTATAGCTCGACTCATGGCAGGGGAAGACAAATGGAGAAGAATCTTTGACGCTGGAATTCTCGCGACCGCTGTGAGTCTCTAGACCTCCCTGTTCTGCCTGCATCGGCAGCTGACAGAGACACGATGCGGCGACATAGATCTATCTCGCCTTGTCGAGCTTACTCCGACTCTTCGACGAGCGGTTTCATCGAATCGTCCGTTTTCAGCAGATTGCACTCTCCATTGGTCTCGCAATCTTCACCTTCTTCAGCGAGGTATGCCTGCAATGCTCTCAGAGCCGATTCTGCAGCTGAGAGCTGACCCTCTTCCAACGCTTTCATAGCTCTTCCCGTTTATCTTCGTCAAGCATCCCTCGGTTTCGATCTTCGCGAGGCTCGGTTTCACACAAGCCGCACTCGCCTTCGCCCTATCTACCCTCCTCCTCCTCACTCCTCCTCGCTTCTGCCCGAAACTGAAAGACGTGAGTTCTGGATCTGCGTCTTTCGCTCACTCGACTCGGAGCTGACTCCGGCAATTTCCGATACTCCCCTTCAACTCTATCAACTCGACAGGTACCACCCAATCCTGCTCAAACAGCTTCACTCCTCTCCCGCCTCTTCTTCTCTTTCCTCGAACCTCGAATGATCCGCTACTTCCTCCTTACTTCCCGATTCTTCTCCCGCTTCGTCAGCAACGAGCGATTCGATGAATCAAGTTTCAAACGCTTTGTACCGCCGTTACCAGATATCCTACATTCTCGACTGGTGTTACAGCAATTCCGTTGGGAAGGAACGGAAATGTCGGAGAAGGAGACGAAGCGAGACGAAAACGAGGAAGAACAGAAAGCTAAACCGGTCACTGGGACGACGTGGTGTTTCCTGTGGCGGTATCGAGGTGATATCTTCGAGATCCTCGCTTTCGCATCCGCTTGGATTATCTTCGTTTTCCTGTCTCCGCTCTCGATGAATTTGGTGAGTCCCGTCGAATCTATTCTTCATGTCTTCGCTGACTCTCAATGTCCCCACTCGCTTCTAGCTTCTTCGTTACGTTCAATCATCGAAAGCTCCTCCTCTCGGACTTTCGCCTTACCTCTTCGTAGTTGGCATCTTCGTCGCTCCAATCGCGACATCGATCTGCTATCAAAGCGCTCTCTATCGACTCGCGCAACTCGGACTCCGACTTCGATCGTTATTGGGTGTTGCGATATTCGAGAAGTTGATGCGGGTGAAAGCGGGAGGAGGAGGAAACAAGGAAGATGGCGAAGATAACGGTGATGCGTCGAGTAACGGTAGCGATCAAAAGTCGGATACTAAGAAGAAAGGGAGTCAAGGATCAGGAGCTGGAGGTGCGGAAGCAGTTGGTCGAGTGAACAATCTCGTCGGCACTGATGTAGACGTGATAACGTCGTCGCTGGTCAGTCTCACATCCCTTCACACAGTACCGTCTTGCTGACATCTATTCCCTCTAGACACCGGCACTCGAACTCTTCGGAATCATCCCCAAACTTCTCGTCTCACTGATCTTCCTCTACTTCCTCCTCGGATGGTCAGCTTTCGTCGCTCTCGCTGTCATCATCGCGTTTGCTCCTGTATCGAGTGTGGTGTCGAAGAAGTATGGTGGAGTGCAAGAAGAGATCATGAAGGTCCGTTTGTTGATGCATTTCTCTCCCCTTCTTTCTCGCTGACGAACCTCAACTGTAGGCTACCGACAAGCGAGTCACCCTCGTACAGGAGCTGCTCAATTCAGTTCGTATCTTGAAGATGTTTGCATGGGAGAAACCTTCGATCAAACGAATCAACGATGCTCGATCGCTTGAATTGGACAAGATCAAGAAACGAGCGAAAATCTACTCGTGCGTTCCCTTTCCTTTCTCTGCCCAATACTTGATAGTCGAGATACTGAACCCTTCAAGCTCAGAGGGATGATGTTCCTTTCGACGGGGATTCCTGCATCGGTCACTCTCGCTACTTTTGGTGTCTACGTCTTCGTTCAGAAGGAATCGCTCACAGCTTCGACTGCTTTCACGGCAATGTCGCTCTTCAGTCTATTACGAGAGGCAGTCAGTAAGTCTATACCGACCATCTCTCTCTTCTCGGGTTTAGAGCTGATCCAACTCGACTGCAGTCTCTGCTACTCGACTCTTATCCGCCTTCATGCGAGCCAACGTGTCCCTCGGTCGCATCAACAACTTCATCCAAGATACCGAGCAGCTCGACGACAAGCCGGTAGCGTTCTTTCGATCGACTTCGAACGACACTTCCTCAAACGAGAAAAAGCAAGATTCTGTAGTTCGAATCTCGAATGCCAAGTTTCGATTCTCTCGCTATGGATCGACTGGCTTCACTCTCTTCGTCGATGATCTCAAGATACCCAAGAACGCGACCACTATCATTGCTGGCGATGTAGGAAGCGGAAAGAGTGCTTTCCTGCTCGCTCTACTCGGCGAGCTTCACGTTCGAAGTGGGAAAGTCGACATTTCGACTGATGGAGGCGAACGTATCAAGACTTCCTACGCTGCACAAAGTCCATGGTTACAAGGTAAGCCGGCTCTCGCTTTCGAAACGAGCATTCTTAACTGACTTGTCCCGCATTCAAGACACCTCAATTCGCAACAACATCCTCTTTGGCGAGGAATACGACGAGGAACGTTACAACGATACAGTGTTCGCTTGTGCTCTCGAGAACGATATTGAAGGGTTACCTGAGGGAGACGAAACTCGATGCGGTGAGAAAGGGTTGAGTCTCTCAGGGTGAGTTTCCGTTTCTCGCTGCTGTTCTGCGTCTTGAATGTGCTGAAACAACCTTGCACCCCCTTCACAGAGGCCAACAACAGCGTATCTCGCTCGCTCGTGCAGTTTATGCTCGATCAGACCTCGTTCTTCTCGACGACATTCTCAGCGCTATCGATTCGTCCGTCTATCTCATCCTGTGCACTTGAATTTCAGCTCACAAGTCTTATATCGAGTAGCGGAGCTGTATCTCATGTCATCGAACACTGCTTGAACGGACCGCTTCTTCAAGACAGAACGGTCATTCTCGTCACGCATTTCGTCAAATTATGCACTCGCCGTCTCGACAACTGCGCTCTCGTCGTCAATCTACGTAACGGCAAAGTTGTTGATGCTTCACCACCTTCTCACGAGCTCTCAGCGGGAGGCAGCGGCATGCTTCGATCGAATTCTGGATCATCGCTTCACAGCAATCGAAGCAATCGATCTCGAACAAGTCAGAACCGACACGATCACCACGTCAAACATGGATCTGCAGCCGGACACGACAGGCATGGTGACAGCTCGGGTGAGGGAACTCAGATATCCTGGAAGGTGTATCGAACCTATTTCGCCGCGATGGGAGGTTGGATGTTCTGGACGAGCTACGTTCTCGTCAATCTTACCGCTCATGTGTTCATGCTTGCTCAAGTACGCTCACTAGTCCCTCTATTCATTCGAACTCGTTGCTAATACTTTGCGTCAACAGGGATGGTGGATCGGTCAATGGGTCAACGCTCCTTCAAGAGATTCGCACGCTTCAAAGTACTTCGCAATCTACGCCGCTATTCAAGTCATCTCGGCTACTTCTCTCACTGCGATGTACCTCGCTCTCATCGCAGGTGGCATCAAAGCTTCTCGAACCCTTTATTCCGATCTCACAACGTCAATGTTCTCGGCACCTTTCCGCTGGTGGGATCGAACACCGCTCGGTAACGCTCTCAACAGACACACGAAGGATACTGAGATCACCGATACCGAACAAGTCAGCATTCTCGTGGAGCGTTTCCTTGCCTCCTTCGAAGGTACTGACGATTCTTTCCCTCACAGGTCGATAACTTGCAACCGGTATTCGATTACAGTGTTCAAGTGCTCTTCGTAGCCGTCGTCATCTGCACCATTCTTCCGATCTTCCTCCTCCCTGCAGCCGTTATCGCTTTAGTCTTCTTCTTCATTGGAAAGCTTTACGTCCGGTGAGTATCCTTGACCTTTCCGCTCGATCCCCGAGCTAATGATTCATACTCTGTAGAAACGCTCTCGCAGCTCGAAAGGAGATCGCTGCTGCTCGTTCTCCGCTATTTTCAACACTCGGCGACACGACAAGCGGTGTCGTCACGATTCGAGCATTCAATCGTCAAGAATACTTCGTCTCTCGTTACAAAACGCAAACTGATCGATACAATCAGGTAAGCAGCAGTTTCATCGAGACTCAGACGAATCGAAGCTGACGTCTTTCGGCCCAAACAGGTGCAATTGTACGGTGAAGGACTCGATAGATGGCTGGAAGAAAGATCAGATATGGTCGGAGCTACAGTGTCATACATCGTCGGACTTCTCTGCATTTCGTCCGGGCTATCCTCGGGAGTCACAGGTTTCCTGATTTCGACTGGTACGCTGCTACTCACTGCCTGTCAATTGTTCCGAGCTAACAGTCTTCTGAATACGATCGCAGGCCTCGAGTTTACCTCTCGAATCCTCTACGTCGTTCGTTCCGTCAATCGAAATGAACTCTCGCTCAACTCGGTACAGCGAATCGTTCAATATAGCACCGAGATTCCTTGGGAGGAGGAGCATTCGAAGAAGAAGGAACCACCTGCGAGTTGGCCTCATGACGGCGAGATTGAGGTGGGCTTGCTGCTTGCTACCGATATCGCGAAACAGTAAACTGATTCGGTTTTGGCTTGATCAGTTCGATGGATTCTCCGCAAAGTATGCCGAAGATAGCGACAACGTCTTGCACGAGCTCTCTTTCCGAATCAAAGCAGGAGAGAAAGTCGGAATCGTTGGCGAATCTGGTTGTGGGAAATCATCTCTCTGTGCGTTCCTTCTTCCTTACTTGGCTATGACCTGCCCACTCATACCCTATTCGACTGTCTTAGCTCTCGCTCTCATGCGGTTCATCATACCTTCGAACGGAGACATCACGATCGACGGCCGGAAACTGACCGATACGAACCTCGACGCTCTGCGCTCTCGGTTGACTCTGGTACCTCAGGTGAGCAAACTATCTCATCAATCTCGTATCAAATGTTGGCTCTGACATCGAGACCTCGCAGGATCCTACACTATTCTCCGGAACTTTACGCTCGAATCTTGACCCAGAAAATGAACACGACGATCAAACCCTTTGGTCTGCTCTGCAACGGAGTGGATTCGCTAGACAAGACGAAACAGATGATAACCTCAATCTCG
>Ga0308169_10006717_pt1 | contig 10051 bp, 11 predicted proteins | sample PhyBR1_2_FD_202139 | JGI IMG/M metagenome (GOLD analysis project Ga0308169, IMG submission 202139) | Phyllosphere microbial communities from UC Gill Tract Community Farm, Albany, California, United States - DLSLSB.R1 | ecosystem: Host-associated > Plants > Phyllosphere > Unclassified | place... | reverse complement strand
ACCACACATTTCTAGACAGAGGGGTTCACATGGCGAACTACACTGCCGCGGACATCAAGGCCCTGCGCGAGCGCACCGGCGCCGGCATGATGGACGTCAAGAAGGCTCTTGACGAAGCCAACGGTGATGCCGAGAAGGCCATCGAGATCATCCGCATCAAGGGCCTCAAGGGCGCTACCAAGCGTGAAGGCCGCTCCACCGCCGAAGGCCTGGTGGCTGCCAAGGTCAGCAACGGCGTTGGCGTCATGATCGAGGTCAACTGCGAGACCGACTTCGTTGCCAAGGCTGACAAGTTCATCCAGCTGGCCGACCGGGTCCTGGCCGTGGCCGTCGAGTCCGGCGCTGCCGACCTCGAGACCCTGCTCGCCACCGATGTCGACGGCAAGCCGCTGTCCGAGGTCGTCGTCGAAGAGGGCGCCATCCTGGGCGAAAAGGTTGTTGTCCGCCGGATCTCCCGCATCGAGGGTGCAACCGTTGACGCTTACCTGCACAAGACCTCCAAGGACCTCCCGGCCCAGGTTGGCGTGCTGTTCGCTGTCGACGGTGAAGGCGAAGCCGCCGCAACCGCCGCCCACGACGTTGCCGTCCACATCGCCGCCATGGCTCCGAACTACCTCACCCGTGAGGACGTTCCGGCCGAGCTCGTCGAGTCCGAGCGCCGCATCGCCGAAGAGACCGCCAAGGCCGAGGGCAAGCCCGAAGCCGCCCTCACCAAGATCGTGGAAGGCCGCGTGACGGGCTTCTACAAGGGTGAGGTCCTGGTGGACCAGGCATTTGCCAAGGACGCCAAGAAGTCAGTGGCACAGGTCCTCGAAGAGGCCGGTGTCAAGGGAACCGCGTTCACGCGTTTCCGCGTCGGCTCCTAGTCGAACTGCAAGGGGTGGCCACTTCGGTGGCCGCCCCTTTTGCATGCTCACAATCCACCCCGCGCGCAGTCCACATCGGGCGCGGGCGGTTCCGACCACCGGAGCCGGCAGGATACCCTTTTTTCAGAGTCACCAACGGGAAGGCATCATGGAAGCCGTCAACACTGTCACGCAATCAGAGAAGAGCCGGCGGCGGGTCCTCCTGAAGCTCTCCGGCGAGGTCTTCGGCGGCGGGAAACTCGGTGTCGATCCCGAAACCGTCCGCGACGTTGCCAAGCAGATCGCCGCCGCCGTCCCGCAGGTGGAGGTAGCCATCGTGGTGGGCGGCGGCAACTTCTTCCGCGGCGCCGAACTGTCCCAAAGCGGCATGGACCGCTCCCGCGCCGACTACATGGGCATGCTGGGAACAGTCATGAACTGCCTGGCCCTGCAGGACTTCCTGGAGCAGGCGGGCGTGGAAACCCGGGTGCAGAGCGCCATCACCATGGGCCAGGTGGCCGAGGCCTACATCCCGCGCCGCGCCATCCGCCACATGGAAAAGGGCCGCGTGGTCATTTTCGGTGCCGGCGCCGGCCTGCCCTACTTCTCCACGGACACCGTTGCCGCGCAGCGGGCCCTGGAAGTCCATGCCGACGTGGTCCTGATGGCCAAGAGCGGCGTGGACGCCGTGTACACGGCGGACCCCAAGAAGGACCCCACCGCGGAGCGCCTGGAAACCCTCAGCTATGACGACGCCCTGCGCCGCGACATCCGGGTCATGGACCAGACGGCAATGACCATGTGCAAGGACAACAACCTGTCCATGGTGGTGTTCGGCATGGAGGGTGAAGGCAACGTTACCCGCGCCATCCTTGGCGAGAAGCTGGGCACGCTGGTCACCGCCTAGCTCCGGCTAGGATGATTCCAGGACAGTTCCGTCCCCGCCCCTCCCGGCGGGGACGGAAACAGCAGCAAAGAACCACGTGAGTGCATGGAGCCGGCGCCCCGGACCGCACCAGAACCGTCAGGAGACACCGTGATCGAAGAAACCTTGCTCGAAGCCGAAGAAAAGATGGACAAAGCGGTCGAGGTAGCCAAGGAAGACTTCGCCTCCATCCGCACCGGCCGCGCCAACCCCGGTCTGTACAACAAGGTCCTGGTCGACTACTACGGCTCGCCCACGCCCCTGCAGCAGCTGGCCTCCTTCGCCATCCCGGACGCCCGCACCATCCTGATCACCCCCTTCGACAAGTCGGCCATGCGCGACATCGAACGTGCCCTGAGTGATTCCGAGGTCGGCGCGAATCCGTCCAATGACGGCAACGTCATCAGGATCACCATTCCTGAACTGACCAAGGAACGCCGCAAGGAATACGTCAAGATCGTCAAGACCAAGGGCGAGGACGCCAAGATCTCCATCCGCAACATCCGCCGGAAGGCCAAGGAGACCCTTGACCGCCTCGTCAAGGACGGCGAAGCCGGTGAAGACGAAGGCAACCGCGCCGAGAAGGAACTGGACGGCCTCACCAAGGCCCACGTCGACGGCATCGATGAGCTGCTCAAGCGCAAGGAAGCAGAGCTGCTCGAAGTCTGATGGGCCAGGCAGATCAGGCCCCGGCTTCACGGGCCGGCGCGCGGGGGAAGCAGCCCAGGAGCAATCCGACACCAAAGGCCGGCAGGAACCTGCCAGCCGCCGTCGTGGTGGGCCTGGCAATGCTGCTCGGTGTCCTGGGCGGGCTGCTGTTCCTCCCGCTGGCCTTCGTAGCCATCGTCACGGCCTTTGCGGTGTTCGGCGTCTGGGAAATCTACCGCGCGCTGGAAGCCAACGGCACCAGGATGCCCATCCTTCCGGTGATGACGGGCACGCTGGCCATGCCCTTCGCCGCCTACTTCGGCGGCATTGAAAGCCAGCTGTTTGCCCTGCTGCTCAGCGCCGTCGCGGTCCTGCTGTGGCGCTCGATCGAAAGCGCCGCCGGATCCGCCAACAGCATCTTCGCCGGAGTCTTCACCCTGGGCTGGGTGCCGTTCTTCATCAGCTTCGCTGCGCTGCCCCTGCATGCCGCCGGCACCACGCCGCTGGGGCTGTGGCCCGGGGGTATTGCGCCCATCGGAGCCTGGGAGATTGCGGTCATGCTGCTCCTGGTGGTCTCCAACGACACCTTCGGCTACCTGGTGGGCGCGTCCCTCGGAAAGCACCCCATGGCGCCGAAGATCAGCCCCAAGAAGTCCTGGGAGGGCTTCGCGGGATCGGTGGGCGGGGCCACGCTGATCGGCGTCCTGGCAGCACTTTTCGTGCTGGACAAGCCCTGGTGGGTCGGCGTGCTGCTGGCCGTGGGTACCGTGGCGGCAGCCACGGCCGGGGACCTTGCCGAGTCCATGGTCAAGCGCGAGCTGGGCGTGAAGGACATGAGCAGCATCCTGCCCGGGCACGGGGGAGTGATGGACCGGCTGGATTCCATCGTCTTCGCCTCGCCGGTGGCGTTCATCATGTATGGCCTGGTAGCCGGCGCCTAACCCCCTCTACAGCGGCAGGCGCCGGGGCTGACACAAACAGTACCCGGGCGGCCGCCAAGACCCCGGCACCCTAAACTGGTGCGGAAGCACTACGGCTGAAGAGCACTGAAGGAATCGAAGTGGCATTGGACATTCATCGGCAGATCCCTGCGTCCTTTGAGCGCGTACAGCGCGGCGAGTACGGCTACAACGCCAAGCAGGTGGACCAGTTCCTGCAGCGGGCGCGGGTCTCGCTGGAAACGCCGGGCTCCGCCACGGACCCAGTGAACAGCGCCGACGTGCGGGCGGTGTCCTTCGACCCCGTCAAAGGCGGCTACTCGGCCGCCGTCGTGGACGCGGCCCTGGACCGGCTCGAAGACGCCTTCGCCCGCCGGGAGCGGGATGAGCTGATCGCGGCCCACGGCGAGGAAGCCTGGCTCCGCGAAATCGGAAGCCTCTCCGGCATCCTCCGCGGCCGGCTGCACCGGTCCGATGGCGACCGCTTCCGCCGGCCCACCAGGAAGAAGGCCCGCAGCTACAACACGGACGACGTCGACCGGCTGTGCCGCGAACTCGTCGCCTACCTTGAACAGGACAAGCCGCTGAGCGTTGACAGCGTGCGCCGCGCCGTCTTCCGTCCGGCGGTTGGCGCCGACGGCTATGAGGAATCGCAGGTTGACGCCTTCCTGGACCGCGTCGTCGAGCTGATGGCGGCCATCGACTAGCAGGCCGGCATTCTCCTATTCCCCGGCAGGAGGGGTAGGGGACAGCGGCGTGAAGCCCCGCCACACCCCGCGGTAGCCCCGGAAGCCCCGCACGGCGGAGGCCACCAGGAACGCTGTTCCGCACACGGCGCCCACCACGGGCGCGGCCGGGGTACCCGCACCCGCCAGCGTCACCAGGAGCCCGGCCAGGATGGCAATCAAGGCAGCGTTCGCCGTCGTCATGAAGATCATGCTGCTGCCCGCCACGTGGCTGAAGCTGCCGCGGTTGCCGAAAAAATAGTAGGTCTGCTTGGAGCCTGCCTCATCGTCATGGTGCGCCGCCATCAGGTACGGCGCCACACCCGGGTCAAGGTCCACGTAGGCGGCCCGCAGCCGGTTCATTGCGGTGACGTACATGAGGTCCTCGTGGGCCACGTTCAGCACCCTCAACTGGGTCAGGAGCCCGATCGCCGTGTCGATGAACAGGACAACCACGGCGAGCAGCACGAAGGCCCCGGAAAACCCTGTGGCCTGGCCTACCAGTGCCATGCTGACCACGCTTGCCGAGGTGAAGGTCAGGAACATGCTGATCCGCGTCAGCACCTCGCCCTGGGCAGTGCTGCGCGATGCCAACAGGCCCCAGTGTTCCGTGGCGAGCAGCTGGGCGCGCACGGAGGCCGGGACCCCACCTGGCTGCCGGGACTCTGCGCCGTCCTCGCTGGACATGGCGCTATTGTCCTCCCGACCACCGCTCCGTCGCCAGCGGCCGTTCCGGGGTATGCAGCCGGGTCATGATCCGCGGCATCGTGGCAGGAATGCGGTGGGCCGTGGCCCTGGACACGATCACCATGACGGCGAAGGCGGCAGGCACGCTCCAGGCCGCCGGCTGCGCCAGCCACGCCGGGACCGTTCCCGGACCGGACACGGCACCGGCGATCATCGCCCCGCCGCACAGCACGCCGCCGATTACCATCCCCGCGATCGCCCCCGCGTCTGTGAGGCCGCGCCACCAGATGCCCAGCAACAGGACCGGGCACACCGTGGAGGCGGTGAACGCGAAGACCAGGCCCACGCTGCCGGCCAAGGCTGAGGATCCGGTCATGAAGGCAAACCCGAGGGGGACAAGCGCGGAGACGACGGCGGCCAGCCGGAAGCCGCGGACGCCGCCGCCCAGCACGTCCTGGCTGATGACGCCGGCCAGGGACACCACCAGGCCGGAGGTGGTGGAGAGGAACGCGGCGAACGCCCCGGCCACCACCAGGGCGGAGAGCAGGTCTCCCGCCACGCCGCCAACGAGCTCGCCGGGCAACCGCAGGACCATGGCGTCCGGCTGCCCCGAGCGGGCTAGGTCGGGCGCGTAGGTGCGGGCCACCAGCCCGTAGGCGGTGGGGAAGAGATAGAACACGGACAGCAGGCCCAGGACGATCAGCGTAGTGCGGCGGGCGGAGTGCCCGTCCGGATTGGTGTAAAAGCGGACCAGCACGTGCGGCAGGCCCAGGGTGCCGAACAGCAGCGCCACCAGCAGGGAAACGTTCTGGTAGGGCCCCGCCGGTGCCAGTCCGGTGGGGTTGACTGCCGGAGGGGACTCCGGTCCGGTCCCCTGGCCGGCCAGCACGAAGATGATGAACAGGATGGGCACGGCAAGGGCGGTCAGCTTCAGCCAGTATTGGAAGGCCTGGACGAAGGTGATGGACCGCATGCCTCCGGCCACCACCGTCAGGCAGACCACAAGGACGACTGCGACCGAACCCACCCAGGCCGGCAGGCCGGTGGCGATCTGGATGGTCAGGGCGGCACCATGCAGCTGAGGCACGATATACAGCCAGCCGACCATCACCACCACGAGGCTGGTCACGCGCCGGACGGCCCGGGACGCCAGCCGGGACTCGGTGAAGTCAGGAATGGTGTAAGCACCGGAACGGCGCAGTGGGGCGGCGACGAAGAGCAGCAGCATCAGATAACCGGCGGTGTACCCCACGGGGAACCAGATCGCGTCCGTCCCCGAGAGCAGGATGAGCCCGGCCACACCCAGGAAGCTCGCCGCGGACAGGTACTCGCCCCCGATCGCCGATGCATTCCACCAGGGCCGGACGGTACGCGAGGCAACGTAGAAGTCGCCTGTGGTACGGGAGATCCGCAGCCCGTAAAAGCCGATGATGGCCGTGGCGAGCGACACTACTGCCACGGCTGCGATGGCGGTCCCGGCGTTCATGCGTGCCTCATTGCTCGCCGGCGAGGTCACGGTAGCGTGCCTCGTTGCGGGCCGCGGTCCGCACATACAACCAGGCACTCAGGCCGATGACCGGGTAAATTCCCGCGCCCAGCAGGAGCCAGCCGAACGGGATCCCGGCGACCGGGGCATCGGCCAGGCCGGGCACTGCCAGCAGGACCAGGGGAAACGCGGCAAGGACCAGCAGGAAGCCGCCGGCCACCACCAGGGCCAGCCGCAGCTGGGACCTGATCAGCGACCGCACGAATACCTGTCCAACTTCGGAGTCCTGCGCCGCTTCCCGCGATTCGCCCGTTCGCTGCCCGGCGCGCACCGGCGTGCGGGCGGCGGCGTGGGGCGCCGTGACCCGGACGCGCGTCATGCGTGCGGCCTGATCCGGGTGGCCTCCAGCTTCTCCCGCACGGTTGGCAGGTGCCGCCGGCTGATGGGCAGCCCGGCACCGGCCACCGTCACGCGGGGCCCGTCGGCAGCGAGCTTCATCGAGGACACATGCTTCAGGGCCACCAAATAGGAACGGTGGGTTCGGATAAAGCCGGCGTCCGCCCATTGCTGCTCCAAGTCGGCCAGCGGCACCCGGATGAGGTAGCTGGCGTCGGCGGTGTGGAGCCGGGCGTAGTCGCCCTGGGCCTGGACGTAGGTGACGTCGTCGCGGCGGATCATCCTGGTGGTCCCGCCCTGGTCAACGGTGATCATCTCCGGCGCCGTCCCGCCGTCGCGCAGTTCACTGATCCGCCCCACGGAACGGGCCAGCCGCTCTGCGCGCACGGGCTTGAGCAGGTAGTCCACGGCCGCGAGTTCGAAGGCCGCAAGGGCGTGGTCCTCGTCAGCGGTGACAAAGACGACGGCCGGCGGAGTACTGCTGCGGGCAATCGCCGCGGCGATGTCCAGCCCGGAGACTGCCGGCATATGGATATCAAGGAACACGGCGTCGATGCTGCCGCCGGACAGGGCTATGAGGGCTTCAGCGCCGGACGTCGCCCGCAGCACCTTTCCGATGCGGTCATCCCTGCCCAGCAGGAAAGCCAGCTCCTCAACGGCGGGCAGCTCATCATCAACGACGAGGACGTTAATCATGCTCTTAGGGTACTTCCAGCGGCAGGTCCTGCCTCACGCGTCGTGGCCGGGCTGGGACTTCGGCACCCGCATGGTGATCAGGGTGCCCTCACCCGGTGCCGTTTCCACCACCAGCCCGTGGTCGTTGCCGTACACCTGGCGGAGCCGGGCATCGACGTTCCGCAGCCCCACGTGGTCCCCGTCGGTGTGGCCGGCCAGCACCGACCGGAGGTGCTCCGGGTCCATCCCCACGCCGTCGTCCTCGATGGTCACTTCAGCGAAGGCGCCGGCGTCTTCCGCCGTGATGCTGATGTGCCCGGGTCCTTCCTTGGCCTCCAGCCCATGCCGGACGGCGTTCTCCACCAACGGCTGGAGGCTGAGGAACGGGATGACCGTGCTGAGCACCTCGGGGGCGACGCGCAGGCTGACCTGGACGCGCTCGCCGAAGCGCGCCCGCTCCAGCAGCAGGTAGCGGTCAATGCAGCGCAGCTCTTCCGCCAGTGTGGTGAAATCGCCGTGCCGCCGGAACGAGTAGCGGGTGAAGTCCGCAAACTCCACCACCAGCTCCCTGGCTCGCTGCGGGTCGGTGTTGATGAAGGACGCGATGGCGTTGAGCGAGTTGTAGATGAAGTGTGGACTGATCTGGGCGCGCAGCGCCCGCACCTCCGCCTCCATCAGCAGCGTCCGGGAGGCGTCCAGCTCGGCGAGTTCCACCTGGACGGCCACCCAGTCGGCCACCTCGCCGGTGGCCCGGACCAGGCCGGCCCCGGCGGACGGGGCGAAGGCGGCAACGGCACCCACCACGCGGGTGCCGGCCCGCACCGGGGCGATCACGGCGGCAAACCGGCCGCCCGTTCCGTTGGCCCCTGCGGGCAGGACAGCGGTCCGGCCGGAGCCCAGCACGTCGGCAGCGAGGTCCATGAGGCGCGGCCTGATGTCCTCGGCGCCGCCGTCCCAGGCCAGGACGCCGGACGTGTCCGTGATCGCCAGGGCGTCGCAGGCCAGCAGGGCCCGCAGCTGGCGGCTGGCTTTCGCGGCGCCGGCAGGGTTCAGTCCGCGGCGCAGGTGCTGCCCGGCCTGGGAGGCAGCGTGGAGCGTGTGGTACGTGGCGCGTTCTGCGTCAGTGCCCAGCTCACGGAAGGAGCGGAGCACCTTCAGGCCCACGCCCACGACGACGGCAATCGCCATGGCAATCACTGCCACGGCCGCGGCGGTGAGGAGGGGGGAGTCCGGCATGGTGCCCAGCGTAGCCGGGGGGTGCCGTTTGCCGCAGCATCACAGCCGTTGAGCGACCGTGCGCTGCGAAGTTCTGGAAGGGACAGCCCGGCGGACGGCAGAGTGATTGGTGTCACATCTGCGGTGTCCACCCGGGCCTGCCGCCTGGTGTGTACCGGCAACTCAATGAGGAGGAACGATGGGTAATGATGCCCATACTCCGGACGCAGCGGCGTCCGTGGACTTCGAGCAAGTCCAGTCGACCGGGCAGTTCCAGGAATTGCGCAGGCGTCACCGCAGCTTTGTTTTCCCCATGGCAGTGGTCTTCCTGCTGTGGTACTTCGCCTACGTGCTGCTCGCCGACTATGCGGTGGGATTCATGTCCACCAAGGTCTGGGGCAACATCAACATCGGCCTGATCCTGGGCCTGCTCCAGTTCGTCTCGACCTTCGCCATCACGGGCTGGTATGTCCACTACTCCAACCGGAAACTGGACCCCATCGCCTCGGAAATCCGGCAGGAAATCGAGGGGCATGAATTCGATAAGGACGGAAACCGAGTGGGCGGAGCCAACAAATGATCTCAATTCCTGCTGCGGTTGATGTGGCCGCCCTCAAGGACACCACCCTGCTCAACATGGGCATCTTCGGCCTGTTCGTGGCTGTGACCATGGTGATCGTGTTCCGCGCAAGCCGCAACAACAAGACGGCAGCGGACTACTACGCTGCCGGCCGCTCGTTCACCGGCTCCCAGAACGGCACCGCCATCGCCGGCGACTACCTGTCCGCGGCCTCGTTCCTGGGCATCACCGGTGCCATCGCCATCAACGGCTACGACGGGTTCATGTACTCCATCGGCTTCCTGGTGGCCTGGCTGGTGGCGCTGCTGCTGGTGGCTGAACTGCTGCGCAACACCGGCAAGTTCACCATGGCGGACGTGCTGTCCTTCCGACTGAAGCAGCGCCCCGTCCGGATCGCAGCCGCCATCTCCACCCTCGCCGTCTGCTTCTTCTACCTGCTGGCCCAGATGGCCGGCGCGGGAAGCCTGATCTCCCTCCTGCTGGGCATCAGCGACTGGGGCGGACAGGCTCTGGTGATCGTCGTCGTCGGCGCCCTCATGATCATGTACGTCCTCATCGGCGGCATGAAGGGCACCACCTGGGTCCAGATCATCAAGGCCATGCTGCTTATCGCCGGCGCCGCCGTCATGACCCTCTGGGTCCTGGCCATCTACGGCTTCAACCTCTCGGCCCTGCTGGGCGGCGCCGTGGAGACCGCCAACAACCCGGCCGTCCTCAATCCGGGCCTGCAGTACGGCAAGACCGAAACCTCCAAGCTGGACTTCATGTCCCTGGGCCTGGCCCTGGTCCTGGGCACCGCAGCCCTCCCGCACGTGCTGATGCGTTTCTATACGGTGCCCACGGCCAAGGAAGCACGCAAGTCGGTGGTCTGGTCCATCTGGCTGATCGGGCTGTTCTACCTCTTCACCCTGGTGCTGGGCTACGGCGCTGC
>Ga0308169_10006716_pt1 | contig 10052 bp, 6 predicted proteins | sample PhyBR1_2_FD_202139 | JGI IMG/M metagenome (GOLD analysis project Ga0308169, IMG submission 202139) | Phyllosphere microbial communities from UC Gill Tract Community Farm, Albany, California, United States - DLSLSB.R1 | ecosystem: Host-associated > Plants > Phyllosphere > Unclassified | place... | reverse complement strand
GCCCCCCCCCCCCCCGCCCCCCCCCCCCCCCCCCCCCCCCCCCCCCCCCCCCCCCCCCCCCCGCCCCCCCGCCCGCGCCCCCCAGCGACGCACGAGGCTGGCGATGAGGACCTCGGACGCGTGCAGGTCGACGCCGTCGCCGCCCTCGTCGTCGTCGTTCTCGACCGCGCGGAGCACCTCGCGCCACGCAGCGAGCGCGCGCTGCTGCACTCCCTCGGCCGCGATCTGGCTCGGCATGCCCAGCTGCTCGGGCTCCTTGCCCTTGCCCGGTGCGGCGCGGAGGAGGGCGGTCCAGCGCTCGTAAGGCGTGCTGCGCGATGGCGAGGGCGCGAGGAGCGACGACCAGTAGGCCTGGTGCGCCTCGAGGGCGACGAGGAGCGGCGTCGTCGGCGCGAGGCCGGGCCCTCCCGCAGGCGCCGACTGGTACTGCTCGAGGGTCGCGAGCGCGGCGCGCGCCGAGTCGAGCGGGGAGGCCGACGAGGGGCTGTCGAGGTCGGTCGTCGAGAAGGTGCTGAAGACGCTGCGGAGCGCGGCGGGCGAGGGGTGCGCGAGCGCGGTCGAGGTCGGCGGCGGGTCGGCGGCGGTGAAGACGAAGGGCGCCGAGGCGAACGCGCGGCGGACGCCGTTGAGGGCGGGGAGGACGTAGGCGATGATGCGGTGGCCTGCGACGAGGTTGAGGAAGAACGTTAGTTGGGCGGCGCGGGCGCGAGTCCGGCCGAGAAGGACGCCGAGCGCACCTGGGCCCTCGCGCGTCTGCTTCTCGAGCTCGGCCTGCACGTTGGCGACCGTGTCGAGGACCTTGTCGCGCGCAGAGCTGTCGGCGTTGGCGGCGCGCAGGGCGGCGTCGGCGAGGGCGAACGCGAGCTGGTCGGCCGGGGCGAGGTCGTGCGAGGCTGTTCCGGGACGTGCGAGCGAGTCAGTCGGCTGGTCGTGGCTATGATGAGTGAGACGGAGCGGAGGAAGAAGGACGCACCTTGGATGCCGAGAGCGGGCTCGAGGGACCAGCGCGGGACGGCGTCGAGGAGGGCGACGACCTGGTCGAGGTGGGCGCGGTCAGGCTTGGCGACGGCCGTGTACTCGGCAAAGGCGACCATGCCCTCGAGCTGGTCGAGGGTCTGCGGGCGTCCCGGTGGTCAGCGAGGGGGAGCCGGCAAGGTCGCCGAGGGGGTTGCGAGGTGGGGGAGGGAGGAGGTAACGCACGAGGAGGTCGCCCTCACGGTCGTGGGCGTCGCCATTGAGACGGGCGGCGATGCCGTTGACGGCATGGGTCGTGGCCGGGTTCACGGCGTCGAACGAGGCGGCGAGGAGGGCGACATCGTCCTGGGCCGAGGTCGAGGCGAGGTTGGCGGCGAGCGCGCTGAGCAGCTCTTGGTGGAGGTTGCTGCGGGTGGGTGGGCGGTGCGTGAGTAGTGCTCTAGGGAGTGGCCAGAGTGGTCAGGCTTACCCGTCGAGCGAGTCCATGGCTGAACTCGAGGTTGGTTCGAGGAGGACAAAGACGACGACGACGACGGCCGGCACCCTCTCTCTCTCTCACCCAAGCTGCCCTGCCCAGCTGCACAGCCGAGCCATGCAAGAGTCGAAGCTCAAGATCACGCCCGCCGACATCCAGTCGGCCCTCCTCGACTCGCTCAACGACGACGCCGCCTCGTCCGCCCAAGACTCCGCCAACCTCGACCCCGACTCGTCCTCCACGGCCACAGCGGGCGAGCAGGACCCGACTGCAGACGGCTACACCGACGGCGACCTCCCCGACTTCTCGGACGACGAGCCAGAGCAACCCGCCGCCCGCGCCCCTCAGCAGCAGCAGCCGTCGACCTCGCGCCTCATCCCGGGCAAGGGCAAGCCCCGCGGCAAGGTCCCGCTCGCCGCCCTCAAGAACCGCATCCAGGTCGGCGGCGCCTCCTCGGCCAAGAAGCAGCAGGCGCAGGCTGCTCCCTCCTCTGCACCCGCACCCGCACCCGCCTCCGCCTCGTCCGCGACCTCGAGCACGGCGGCGCACGACAAGGGCAAGGGCAAGGGCAAGGCCGTCAAGTTCTCGGGCAAGCAGCTCGACGACGTCGCGGCGCGCATCGTCAAGGACCACCCGGAGCTCGAGGGCCAGCTCGGGCGCGACGACGTGCAGCACCTCCTCGAGACGCTCCAGATCGACAAGGACGTCATCCGCGGCGACAAGGGCTTCATGGGCAAGGGTGCAAAGGGCATGGGGTGCGTCGTCCTCTCTTCTTCGAGCTCTCCCTCCCTGCCTCGGTGCCGTCAAGAGGACCTGCCACTGACCTCGGGCCTCTCTCTCTCTCTCTCTCCCTCGCTCGCTCGCAGCGGCCACAAGTTCTGGCGCACCCAACCCGTCCCGCAACTCGAGGAGAGTGCGTCGCTGCTCTCCCCCCCTCCTTGCAACCCTCTTCGACAGCCCGCTGACCCTCCCGGTTGGACGCGCGCGCGCAGAGCAGGACGAGTTCCGCGAGGGCCCGCTCGAGGCCGACAAGAAGCCCGACGAGGTGCAGCACGAGCCCGTCAAGCTGCACAAGGACTTTTCCTGGGTCACGGTCGACCTGACTGACGAGGCGCAGGTGCGTCTCTCTCGCGACGTCCTCTCTCTCTCTTCGCTCCCAGCCTCTCGACTGGATGGGGGCCGAGGGCTGACCTCCTGGGCGAGAGCGCGCGCAGAAGAAGGAGGTGTACGACCTGCTCACGCACCACTACGTCGAGGACCTCGACGCCTCGTTCCGCTTCGACTACTCGCCCGAGTTCATCGAGTGGTGCGTCCCCTCTCCTCTCTCTGCCTCGCGTCTCGAGCGGGACCTGACTCTCTTCTGTTGGGCGTCCGCAGGGCCCTCAAGCCGCCCGGGTACGTCCCCGACTGGCACGTCGGCATCCGCGTCGCCGAGACGGGCAAGCTCGTCGGCTTCATCTCGGGCGTCCCCATGGACCTGCGCATCCGCAACGCGTGCGTCTTCTCCCTCGCCCTTCCTCGTCGTTTCGATTCGCGCGCGCCGATGACGCTGACCCCACCCTCACGGTTTCCGCGCGCGCAGGACCAAGCGCGTCACCGAGATCAACTTCCTGTGCGTGCACAAGAAGCTGCGCGCCAAGCGGCTCGCGCCGATCCTGATCCAGGAGGTGACGCGGCGCACGCACCTCAAGGGCATCTTCCAGGCCATCTACACGTCGGGCACGTTCCTCCCGACGCCCTTCTCGCGCTGCCAGTACTACCACCGCAACCTGAACCCGGCCAAGCTCGTCAAGCTCGGCTTCTCGGCCGTCGCGCGCAACTCGACCGTCGCGCGCATGGTGAGCCACTACCGCGTCGCGGGCGAGACGAGCCTCCCCGGCTTGCGCGAGCTCGAGAAGCGCGACTTGAAGCAGGCGAGCCGGCTCTTGAGGGCGTACTCGGCCAGGTTCGACGTCGCGCCCATGCTCAGCAACAAGGACGTCGAGCACGCCATGTGGGACGGGCGCGGCAAGGAGGTCAACGGCAAGCGCGAGGGCCAGGTCACGTGGAGCTACGTCGTCGAGGTGCGTCCGCCCGTCTCTCCTCCTCCTCTCCGTCTCCCTGCGCGCCGAGCCCTGACCCGAACCCGCACCGCACCCGCGCGCAGGACCCCGAGACGCACCGCATCACCGACGTCTTCAGCTTCTACCACCTCCCCTCGACGGCGATCCAGGCGAGCCCGCCCGCGCGCGTCGAGGCGGCGTACCTGTACTTTTACGCGACGACGGCCGCCCCGTCGTGTGCCGACCTCGGCGACGGGAGCGTCGCCGTCCCCGTGCGCAACTGGAAGGACGAGACCGAGGAGGAGAGGAAGGTGCTCGGCGACCGGCTCAAGGCGCTCATGGGCGACGCGCTGACGCTCGTGTCGAGGGTGCGTCCTGCTCTCCCTCTCCTTTCTGCGTGCTTGGAGGTGGCATCGCTGACGGGCTCCGTCTCCCCGCTGCAGGCCGGCTTCGACGTCCTCAACACGCTCACGATCCAGGACAACTCGCTCTTCCTCGAGGAGCTCAAGGTCCGTCCCTTCCAGCTCTCCCTCCTGCAGGACCTCGTACTGACTCACCCTGCACGCGCTCGCAGTTCGGCAAGGGAGAGTGCGTCGCCGTCGTCCTGCCTGCCCTCCTCGTTCCCGCTCTCGCCGCTGACTCCTCTCCACCCCCTGCAGCGGCTTCCTCCACTTCTACCTCTAGTGCGTCTCGCCTTCTTCCCTCTCGCGCCCGCCTGCGCTCCGCTGACTCGCGCTCCCTGCCCTGCCTGCAGCAACTACGCGACCAAGCCCGTCCTGGGCGGAATCGACCCGAGCGACGGCGGGTCCGGCGTTGGCGTCATCATGCTATGTGCGTCTCTCTGTCCCTCTCTGTCTTTCTTGTCCTCGTGAACTCTCTCTGACACCTGCCTTCGCCGCGCAGGAGGAGAGCGGCCGGGCCGGCAAGGCCGACGGGAGCCAAAGGAGCTGGAGGGGCAGGAGCGCAATGCAGTGTCTATTTTCCTCGTCCCCTTCGGCGTGCCAGTATCAGAGCAGAGTGCAGAGCTTCCCGAGATCGCAAGGGGGAGCGTTAGTGTGCGTGCACCGACGCCGCCGCAGCGGTGCTCGATCATTCTCCTCGCTCGTCGTGCCGGCGCCGAAGCGCCGCGTCTCCAGCTTGACCACCTCCTCACACCCCCTCACGCGGCTCGAGGGTGCAGCAGTAGGCTACATAGCGCCCCACAAGCACCACCGACCTGCGCCGACGCCGCACGACATCGACCGCGCCCACCGCCTTCATCAGCTGCGCCGGCCGTTCCGACCTCACTGCTCTCTTCGACACACACCCACCGCCTGAGCAGACGAGCCGCACGACATGGCAAGGTGCGTCCAAGAATCTCCCTTGCGCCTTGTCTCCCGCCGCACGCTGACCTGTGCCCCTCCTCCCTCGCTCGCAGCCTCAAGCTGGCCTCGCTCCTCCTGCGCACGCTCTCGAAACCGATAGCGACAAAGCTCAAGCAGCAGGCCAAGGAGCACGACGGCTTCAAGAGCCGCACGGTCGCCATGGCGCAGTTCATGCACCGCGCAGAGTGCGTCCTCCTCCCCTCTGCCTCTGTCCTCCTCGCGGGTCCAGAACGAGGCGGTGCTGACCAGCTTCTTCCTCTCGCCTCGCAGAATGAACGTGAGCAGATCTCTTCCCGCTCAAGACTGCTCGTAACGAGCGCGCCGTGTGAGCTGACCCGGATCGCACCGCCCGCAGCTCCGCGTCAAGCTCCTCGGCGAGTCGCCCCGACATGTGCGCCCGCTCAGCGAGACCAAGGCCATCGAGCAAGGCGCCAACTTTCTCAGCGAGGGTGTGAGTCGACTCTCTCTCTCTCTCGGGGTGCCTGCACGAGCACGAGCGGGCTCAGAGCTGATGCCTCGCCGGCCTGGTCGCGCAGTTCCTCTTCTCGGTCGCCGCTGCCATCAGTGCGTCGTCGCCTCCCTCCCTCCCCTCTCCCTCGCCGCCGCCGACACGCACTGACTCGCACGTTCCCCGCCCGCAGTCATCGGCGAGACCTGGCGCGGCAAGCGCGCCGAGAACAAGCGGCGCGACAAGGTGGCCGACGCGCTCGAGGCGCACGAGGCGCAGCTCGAGGCGCTCGAGCTCCGGCTCGTCGAGGAGCAGAAGGAGCGTGAGGAGGTCGTCAAGCGCGAGCGGGAACTGGGCAAGGTCGTCGAGGAGGTGCGCTGCTGCTCCCTCTTTCTCTTCCTCCATCTCGGCCCTGGTGGTGCGCCTAGCTCGCGAGCTGACACTCCCCGACTCGTCGCCCGCAGATCGTCCTCATCGGCCTGCACGGCGGCTTTGGCGAGCTGCCCGACGAGTGGAAGCGGCACCTGGCAGCGGGCGAGCTCGCGCGGCGATTTGGCACGACCGAGCGGGTCCTGCGAGAAGATGATGCGGACGACGAGGGCGGCAGCGCGGCGCTCTCGGCTCGGGACGAGGACGAGTGCCCGGCGGTCGACGCAGAGCGATTACCGAAGGCGCTCGAGCGAGCGTCAACGCTGCTGAGCGTGTCGGCGGCGGCTGAGGAGGAACCGTCGGCGGGGCGAGAAGACGAGTCGCGCTCTCGTGCATAGATCCTCGGCCGTAGCTGCTAGACATGCGGTGCGATTGAAGACAGTAACAAGATTTGCGTCTAGAGAGAGACCCTTTTCCGACCCGCGCTCGCTCGCTCCTCCTCCTGACCCTCGCCGACGGCGTTCCCTCCTTCGGTCGGCTCCCCCTCTCTGAGTCCGCCGCTCGGCCGCACCTCACCGTGACCTCGACGACGATGCGCTCACTCCTGCTTGAGCTTGGCCGGCGGCGAGATGACCGTGTTGGTGACGAGCTTGAGCACCTCGTCGATGAGGATGACGGGGAACGAGATGAAGACGACGGCCTTCCACTCGGCGACGTTGAGCGGCATGACCTGGAACAGCGTCTGGAGGACGGGCACGTAGAGGATGGCGAAGTGCAGAGCCATGGAGAGAGCGACGGCGCCGCACAGGTACAGGTTGCTCCACGGCGGGAGCGTCAACAGCGACTCGTTCTCGGCGAGCGAGTTGAGAGCCTGCGCGCGCGATGAGTAAGGCGTCAGCTCGTGCGACCTCGAGGGGCCAGGAGGGAGGAGCAGGAAGAGGGACGCACGTTGAACATCTCGATGACGACGAGGATCGAGAGCGAGACGGTCGTCGCGCGCTTGGCCATCTCGTTGGTGAACATGCTGCAGCCGATCGACGGGAACGACTCGGCGCACGAGTGGAAGTGCGTCTGCGGGCGAGGAAGGGAGGGTCAGTGGCGGGACTTCAGGTGGGAGGAGGCTCGAGCGCCGATGAGAGGGACGCACGAGCTGGTACCACGAGATCTGCGGGCCGCCCTCGTAGAACATGAACCACCAGGCGTCTGTAGAGAGGGAGAGGAGGAGAGGGGAGGGTCAGCTGAGGCGGTCGGGCGGCCGAGAAGGAGCCGGCGTCGTCCTCGAGCTCGCCGGCACCCGGTCTCGCGTCTCGAGGGAGGGAAAGAGCACGCACAGCCAAAGACGGTCGCAGCGCCGACGTAGGTGCCGATGATGAGGTACCGGACGAAGAGCCACCCGCTGATGAGGGGCTCCTTGGACGACCGGGGCGGGCGGCGCATGATCTGGTGGTCGGGCGGGTTGAAGCCGAGCGCGGTAGCGGGCAGACCGTCCGTAATGAGGTTCGTCCACAGGAGCTGGATCGACAAGAGCGCCTCGGGCATGCCGAGGAGGACGGTGAGGAAGATGCTGCGGGAGGGAGGGGAGGGTCAGGATCTCGTGCGGGCGAGCCTCGTCAACAACGAGCCGATCCTGCAGCAGACTCACGAGACGACCTCGCCGATGTTGCTGTCGCAGGAAGAGAGGAGGAGTCAGTCTTGGTCGCGCGCGCTCGGCCAGGCGCAGAAGGAGGGACCGAGGCCGACCAAGGGACGGGGACGACGACGACGGAAGAGACTCGACGCACCTCGAGATGAGGTAGCGGATGAACTGCTTCGTGTTCTCGTAGATGGCGCGGCCCTCCTCGATGGCCATCTCGATCGTCGCAAAGTTGTCGTCGGCGAGGACGAGGTCGGACGAGAGCTTGGCAATGTCGGTGCCGCTGCCCATGGCGATGCCGATGTCGGCGCGGCGGATCGCGCTCGCGTCGTTGACGCCGTCGCCCGACATGGCGCACACGAGGCCCTGCGACTGGAGGAGCTCGACAATCTTGAGCTTGTGGCCCGGCTCGGTGCGGCTGAACAGGCTCGCGTTCAGGACGGCCCGGACCTTGCCCTGCTCGTCGAGCGCGTCAAACTCGCGCCCGGTGAAGCTCTTGCCCTCGAGGTCCTCGTGCTTGCCAAAGACGCCGATGTCGCGGCAGATCGTCTCGGCGGTGCGCTTGTTGTCGCCCGTGATGACGATGACGCGCACGCCGGCCGTCTTGCACTTGGCGATGGCGCCGCGCACCTCGGGGCGCGGCGGGTCGAGCATGCCGACGAGGCCGGCAAAGACCATGCGCTGCTCGAACCCGACGTACTTGGCCGGCGAGTCGACCTTGTAGTGCGCCGCGTCCGAGTCGACGTCGTCGACGTACGCGAGCGCGAGCGCGCGCAGGCCGCGCGAGCCGTACGCGAGGATGGCGCGGTCGAGGTCGGCGCGCAGGGCGGCCGTGAGGGGCTCGCGGCCCGACGCCGTCTGGATGAACTCGCACCGGTCGAGGACCGACTCGGGCGCGCCCTTGACGTACAGCGCCGCCGTCGCCGCGTCGTTCTCGCGCACGAGGACCGACATCGACTTGCGGTCGCGCGAGAACTCGAACGTGAGGAGGCGCGAGAAGCGCTGCTCGATCTCCGAGTTGACGGCGCCGACGCGCGCGGCGGGCGCGAGCGTCGCGAGCTGGTTTGCGGCGTCGGTCGAGCCGATCTTCTCGGCGAGGGTGCGCAGGGCGCCCTCGGTCGGCTCGCCGACGCACGCGTAGCTGCCGTTGTCGTCCGAGTACGAGATCTTGGCGTCGTTGCACAGCGAGGCGATCTGGGCGAGGCGGGTGAAGGCCGGGCGCGAGAACGTGTTGGCGTCGACGACCTTGCCGTTCGAGAGGACGTTGCCGGTCGGCGCGTAGGTCGTGCCCTCGACCTGGAACTCCTCGAGCGTGCCGTTCTCGACGATGGCGAACTGCGAGCGCGAGGGTGCGTCAGCCACTCCTTCTTCGAGACGACGAGGAGAACCTGCTCGAGAAGGAGCAGGACGTCCTCGAGGTGATCGAGAGGAGAGAGACGGGACGCACGTTCGAGACGCTCATCTGGTTGGTCGTGAGCGTGCCCGTCTTGTCCGAGCAAATGACGTTGGTCGCGCCGAGTGTCTCGACGCTCGGGAGCGAGCGCACGATGGCGTTCTTGCGCGCCATGCGCGACGCGCCGAGCGACAGGCACGTCGTGATGACGGCGGGCAGGCCCTCGGGGATGGCGGCGACGGCGAGCGAGACGGCGATCTGTGTGGGGGGGACAAGGTGCGTTCTAGGCGTCAGTACAAGCTGAACGAGGGCGAGGAGTGTGCGAAGGGGAGGAGGAGAGGGGGGGGGAGAAGGCGGAGTGGGGGTGGAAGGAGGGCCGAGCGCCGGCTCCTTCCACCACGCTCGTCCCTCCTCTCCGGATCTCGAGAGGACGCAGGGACTGACCTTGAAGTAGTAGATCGAGCCCTTGAGGACCGAGCCGTGCGACGGGTCGAAGAAGTTGCGCCAGTTGATGAGCCACACGAGGACGCAGATGACGGCGATGACTTTCGCGAGCTGGTCGCTGAACTCGTCGACCTTGACCTTGAGGGGCGTCTTCTGGCCGATCTGAGACGTGATGGACGTGTGGATGTCGCCGATGGCCGTCTCGACGCCCGTCGCGACGACGAGCGCGAGGCACTTGCCCGAGACGACGGTCGTGCCGGAGAAGAGGAGGTTGGTCATGTCCTGCTTGACGGCGTGCACGTCGCTCACGACGTCGGTCGACTTGGACACGCTCTGCGACTCGCCCGTGAGGAGCGCCTGGTCGATTGTGAAGCTCGCCGAGCTGATGCTGAGCACGCGCGCGTCGGCCGGCACCTTGTCGCCGACGGCGAGCGAGATGAGGTCGCCCGGGACGAGCTCGACGGCGTGCACCTTGGCCGTGCGCCCGTTGCGGATCACCTTGGCCTCGTCGGGCGAGTACTCCATGAGGGCCTGTCGCGCGGGCGAGGGACCGAGGTGAGCTCAGGCGGCCCGCTCAGGACGGAGCGAGTGAAGGAGGAAGGGGGACGCACCTCGATGGCCTTTTCGGCGCTCGTCTCTTGCGCGACGCCGACCCAGGCGTTGGCGACGAGGATGGCGAGGATGACGACGGGCTCGACGTAGGCGGTCGCCTTGTCGTCGCCCTCCTCGAGGAAGGCGAGGACGAGCGAGACGCCGGCCGAGGCGAGGAGGATGAGGACGAGTTGGTCCTTGAACTGCTCGAGGATGAGCTTCCACAGCGGCGGCGAGTCCTCTTGCGGCAGGACTGCGGGCGAGGTTCGATCGAGTTCCCGAGGAGGAGGGTCAAGGAGGAGGAGGAGAGACGGGCGA
>Ga0308169_10006715_pt1 | contig 10054 bp, 10 predicted proteins | sample PhyBR1_2_FD_202139 | JGI IMG/M metagenome (GOLD analysis project Ga0308169, IMG submission 202139) | Phyllosphere microbial communities from UC Gill Tract Community Farm, Albany, California, United States - DLSLSB.R1 | ecosystem: Host-associated > Plants > Phyllosphere > Unclassified | place... | reverse complement strand
CGGTTACGCTCAATCCCACCAGTGCCTGGTCGATCGGCATCCATCTTGATCACCAGACGCTGCTGCTGGTTCTGGTCGATCTCAGCGGCGAAGTGCGTTTCCGCCGCCTCGTTCTGGTGCAAAAGCCTCAGCCTGCTGCCACCCTGGCGTGCATTGCCAGCGTGCTGGAGGAGATGCGCGCCTTCCTGGGTACTCAGTGGCAAAAAGTGCTGGGGATTGGCGTGGTGATGCCAGGGCCTTTTGGTGTGGAGGGCATTTCATCAGTGGGGCCGACCACGCTGAACGGCTGGGAGCAGGTCGATATCGAGGCTGAACTCGCCACCATTAGTGGTCTGCCGGTGACGCTGGAAAATGATGCTACGGTCGCCGCCATCGGCGAACGCTTTCACGGCACAGCGCGCCACCTGAACTCCTTTATCTATCTCTATATCGGCACCGGCCTGGGGGCGGGGATCTTTACCGATGGCCATATCTATACCGGCCACGCCCATAATGCGGGCGAAATCGGACACATTGTGGTGGAGCCGGGCGGTCGCGACTGCTACTGCGGAAATCAGGGCTGTCTGGAGCGTTACGTCTCGCTGCAGGCCGCCTATGAATTCTGCGGTCTCGATCCGATGCGGGCGCTGCCCGAAGATCTGTTGCAGATTGAACCCGCGCGTTTTACCGCATGGATTGAAAATGTGACGACGCCGTTGCGTCAGGCGATCAATATTCTGGAGTCGGTGTTTGATGCCGAGGCGGTGATTATTGGCGGGATGATGCCTGCGCCGCTGCTGGAGCAGATGGTACAGCGATTGCCACCGCTTTATCAGTCGGTGCGCGGACGTTATCTTAATGATATGCGACTAAAAATTGGCATGACCGGCAGCGATACAGCCGCTCTCGGCGCCGCCGCTTTACCGATTTTCGATGAATTTAATCCGAAGTTTCAGGTGCTGATGAAGTAGGCAGGGAAAAGGGCGCTGCTGCAGGCAACAGCGCCACAGGCATTAACCCGGGTAGATACCGCGATCTTTACGCGCCATCAGAATACGCTCACAGGCCACGATATAGGCCGCGGTACGCAGCGAGCAATCTTTCTCCTTCGACTTTTCCCAGACGTGTACCATCGCTTCCGTCATGATCTTGTCTGAGCGACGATTGATCTCATCTTCGCTCCAGAAGAAGCTGGCCATGTCCTGAACCCACTCGAAGTAGCTGACGGTCACGCCACCGGCATTACAGACCACGTCCGGCACCACGATAATGCCGCGGGTGGCCAGCATGTCATCGGCATCCGGATAGGTCGGGCCGTTTGCGCCTTCCAGCACGATTTTGCAGCTCAGGACTTCAGCACGCTCACGGGTAATCTGACCTTCCAGCGCCGCCGGGATCAGAATATCCATCCCTGTGGTCCAGAACGCCTCTTTATCAATGCTCTGCGCGCCAGGGAAACCGGCAATCTGCTTATTGGCGATCTGCCATTCGCTCAGGGCAGCCATGTTGATGCCATCGGCATTAAACAGCGTCGCGGTGTGATCCTGAATCACTACCACACGAGCGCCCGCCTCATCAAACAGACGTGCCGCTTCGCTGCCAACGTTACCGAAGCCCTGAACTGCAACGCGTGCGCCTTCAATCTCAATACCTGCACGGCGTGCCACTTCGCGTCCGGTAATAAACACGCCGCGACCGGTGGCTTTTTCACGCCCCAGTGAACCGCCCAGATGAATCGGTTTGCCGGTGACGACGCCGGTAATCGTTGTGCCGTGGTTCATGGAGTAGGTGTCCATCATCCACGCCATCACTTTGCTGTTGGTCCCGACGTCTGGCGCAGGAATATCTTTTTGCGGCCCGATGATGATGCCGATCTCGCTGGTGTAACGGCGTGTCAGTCGCTCAAGTTCACCATCGGACAGTTTGAATGGATCAACGCGGATGCCGCCCTTAGCGCCGCCATAAGGCAGGTTAACCGCCGCACATTTGATGGTCATCCATGCGGAGAGCGCCATCACTTCATTAAGGTCGACATCCGGATGGTAGCGAATACCGCCTTTTCCTGGGCCGCGCGAAAGGTTGTGCTGAACGCGATAGCCTTCGAAATGGCGAATTGAGCCATCATCCATCTGGAGAGGAATATCAACAATCAACGCACGTTTTGGATGACGCAAAGTATCTATCCAACGTGAAAGATCGCCCAGATAGGGCGCAACCCGGTCGATTTGCTGTAAATAGGTGGACCAGGCAGATGTGCTGCTTTCAGACGCATAAGATAACTTATCCATAAAAAACCTTTCTTAATGAAGTTATTTATTGTGTGGAGCCGTGGATGGAGAGCGCATTGCATTGCGCCGACATAATCTAACACTCCTGAAACAAATAAGATGTGGCATCAGCCATGCGACAACGCAGCAATGCCCTGTTTTAGGGCAGGGTGAGTGAATAGATTAGTATTGCTGACCCGTCACAGGCGAATAAAGATGCGCGTGAAGTGCGTATTTTCTGCATAGGACGGGAAATATCGCTATCTTTCAGATCTTTGAGGGCGTTCAAAAAGTTAAATAATTGATCGTCACCCTGTTGACTTTGCTGCACCAATTAAGTGCATGAGAATAAGTAATCAAAGGATTACATAAAGTAATGGATTGGATGTTAATAGCGCAGGCTAATCAGGTATTTAGAAAGGAGAATGGGTCAGGGCTGAGGAAGGGAGAATAACGGCCAGCGCAGTGGCTGGCCAGAATGAGTTTTACTGATGCAGAGCCTGTTCGGCTTCTTTCAGTTCCTGGCGTGCGTCAGCCAGTTTATCTTCGCGCTTCTGGATCTTGCTGGCGCTGCGTCCTTCTGCTTTCGCTTTCGCCAGTTCCTCTTCGCGTTCCTGTACCTTCAACTTTTTCTCTGCCACTTTTTCCTGACGCTGCTTTAGCAGACTGCTTTCGGTACAGTTCTGATTCACTTCGCTCAGCGCTTTTTCAAGGCCGGCAACCTGGTGGGTATTATTGTGCTGGCGGGCAAAAGAGAGCTGAGTCTCAATCTCCTGCTTTTTGGCTGCACAACCTGTCAGGTCAGAGGCCGCGTGCGCAGCAGTATAAGTCAGGGGTAACAGGAGAAGGCTGAAGGTCAGTAAGGTCTTTTTCATCTTAGTCTCGTCAATGAGTCAGGGTTGTGGCACCAGTATACGGAACCACCTTAAGAGATTCTTAACGAAAAAAAATATTTACTGGCGCGGAAAAACGGGGGTAAAGATTGTGCTGCCTGCTTTCAGGCAGCGCTGGAGGCCCTGGATTGGGAAAATTGCAGATTACAATCAGGTCCACTAAGCATTACCGGATGACCATCCTGACTCTGCTGTTCAAAATAGTCCTGCATCTGCTGGCTGATGCCGGCACCACACCACATCACATGATGCTGATGGAGATCAGTTTTAACGGCTGGCTGACCAGAAGCACGCGAGTCAACCTCGACATTAAAGCCCATCGCAGTAAGACGAATGGCTTCAAGCCAGATTTCGGTTTTATCCAGTACGCTCACCGCTTCCAGAAACAGGGGAATGGAGGATTCGTTGCGCGATGAGGCGCGCATGACTTTATCCGCCTGCTGTTGAACAGTTTGCTCAAAACGGTTGAGACGCCGTGACGCTCCCCGACGGAGATCGGTGTAAAGCCAGGCGCTTAGCGGCCGCAGCAGATTAATGACGAAATCATCACCGCTATAATGGCTGGACATTGTGTGCATCTGACGTGAAAGCGACAGCGGTGTGCCAAATTCAAGTTGCCAGAGCAGGTCGCCTTTGCGCGCCGCCCAGCCAAAGGTGGTAACCGTCGAAGCAGACTGCTGACCTTGCCAGATTTCGTCGAGCGTCGCGCCAGTGGCCGTTAAGCCAACCAGGGTCTGGATTTCACTGAGGTGATGTTCACTCCAGCGTTCCTGATACTGCTGCGGCGTCAGTAATCCCTGCTTCATCCAGCTCTTCAGGTTCGCAGGATGTGTGCCGGTTATGGCGCAAACAGTATCGGTGGTATAAGAATGCATATCGTGCCCTCTGTTGAGGGAAAGCCCCCCGGGATCAACCGGGGATGAACCACCACTATGAACCTTATAACAGACGATTAACAGAGGCAGAATTAAGGCAAACTGGCGCTATGTGCCTGTGACGCTACGCTTATTCGTTGTTATTCTCTGATTAAATTTATGCTGATCAGCAGGTTAAAAGCACTACGATCAGGCAATAAAAACACTGTGTATTTATTCAGTAAATATTCTTTACGCAAATATACCTGGAAATCAGCACATTTAAGCCGTTTTTAAGAGCATGCCGACTCTTCTCCCCCTTACATCCTCCTGCTAAATCGCTAAAATAGCGGGTTCTGATGATCAGGAGAAAGAGTGCCCAATGCGTTATCGTTATACTCTCGCCGTTGTGACGGTTGCTGCTGTGCTGGCCGGCTGCGCGAAGAAAAATGCCGCCAGCGATGCGCCAGATGAATTTGCTGCTGGCCCGACGCAGATTGATGTCTCACACATCAAGACCCGCACAGATGATGGCTCCAGTGTATTCCTGACTGTAGATGGTAAAGACGCCGGAAGATTGCCCAACGGCGAAAGCATGCTGCTGCATGTTCCGGCCGGCAAACACCAGGTTGGCGGCTATGTCCCCACCCTGTTTGGTATGGGTCGGGTGACCATTGCGCCGGTAGAAGTGACCACGTCACCCGACGATGTCAAAAAGGTGGCTTATACGGTCACACGTAACAAAGCGACCTTTGTTGAGAACAAGGACCAGCAGGGCTAAGTGGATGACGGCGGAGAGCCTGGCTCTCCGCTGGAAGGGCTGACGCTATAAGCCCAGTTCGCTCAGTGAAGGATGGTCGTCAGGACGTCGGCCCTGCGGCCAGTGAAACAGCCGCTGTTCTTCACTGATTTTCAGATCGTTAATGCTGGCATAACGCTGCTGCATTAAACCCTGCTCATCAAAAGCCCAGTTCTCGTTGCCATATGAGCGATACCACTGCAGTTGCTCATCATGCCATTCATAGGCGAACCGCACCGCAATCCGGTTCTGGTCAAAACTCCATAACTCTTTAATCAGCCGATACTGCTGCTCCCGCTGCCATTTTTGCTGCAGGAAGGCGATGATTTCTGCCCGGCCGGTCAGAAAGGTATCACGGTTACGCCACTTGCTGTCCGCTGAATAGGCCAGAGCGACTCGCTCCGCATCCCGGCTGTTCCAGCCATCCTCAGCCAGCCGGACTTTTTCTATCGCCTGTGCAGCCACAGTAAATGGCGGTAAAGGCGGACGTGAGTTTTCCAACTTTCTCTCCTTAACAGCGCAGGCAAACGCATTGTCAGCATTCGTTACAGTCGTATCAGAGTTCCAGGGCGTGAATCTGGCAGACGGCACGCGCCGCTTCCTGACCTTTTTTCACGAAATGCTGAGTATAGAAGTCGATAAACTCGGCCGATGGCTGGAAATTATGCGGCGTGAGTGACACCGAGAAGACGGGCACATTGGTTGCCAGCTGCGCCTGCATCAGACCACTTACCACAGCCTGCGCGACGAAATCATGGCGATAGATGCCGCCATCCACCACCAGTGCTGCACAGACAATCGCATCGTAGTTGCCGGTCTGCGCCAGGCGTTGCGCCAGCAGCGGCATTTCAAAAGCGCCCGGAACATCCCATGTCTTAATCTCGTATGATGTACCGCGGCTTTCCAGTTCCTGTTCGAATCCTGTCAGAACCTGAGAAACGATTTCGCTGTGCCAGTTAGCTTTAATAAAGGCGACTTTCAACGGCTGCATGACTTACTCCAGTAAAAGGTGACATCCAGTGGTAACGGGCCAGATTGCGCCTCTGCACCCCGAATCAAAAATAGTGAGCCCGGCAGGCCAGTAACCTGCTGACAGCCTTCACTATACTGTAATGTAAAGAGTCTGTGTCCATCATTGTGATTATATGTAAATAACTGAGCGATGGATTACCCGCTTATGCTGCAGCAAAAGCCCGCAACGCCTCCTGCAAGGCATTCCACACGCACTCTCCAGCCCGAAAACCGCCTCACACCCCGCTGTTTGCGTAACAGCTTCCAGTTACGTTACTGCTTAAATAAAATACTGGATATTTGAACAGGTGTTTGTATAATTAATCGACTGCCCGCCGGGTATTGGTAGCGTTAGCGAGGGGTGAACCCATGATGATTTCAACTGAAAGCCTCAAATCTCTGGAACAATCGGTCACAATGAGCAGTCGTGAACTGGCTCAGATGACCGGTATTACACACGGAGAAGTGAAGCGGTTAATCAAAAGTCTGGAGACGGCTCAGCGTCTCTCCCAGCCGCTCAGCGTGAATGAGTATGAGCGGGAAGGGGAAGTGCGTCAGGAGTACCGTCTGTGCAAGCGTGACTCGCTGCTGGCCGTGGCACGCCTGTCGCCAGGCTTCACTGCAGAAGTGCTGGATCGCTGGCAGGATCGCGAGAAGACGACCCATCTGCCTGACTTTACCAATCCGGCTGAAGCCGCTCGCGCCTGGGCTGAGCAGTTTGAACAGCGTCAGGCGGCGGAGCAGCAGCTGGCTCTCTCGGCACCCAAGGCGGCGTTCTTTGATAACTTCGTTGAGGTTGATGACTCGCTGGGTTTTCGGCAGCTCTGCAAAATGCTGAAAGTGAAAGAACCTGAGTTCCGCCAGTTTCTGCTGGAGCGCAACATCATGTATCGCGCAAAAGGCACCCTGACGCCGCAGCATTACCATCTGCAGGCCGGCTACTTTACGCTGCATACCGGCACGGGCGAAAATCAGCACGCTTTTTCTCAGGCACGTTTTACGTCTAAAGGGGTGAAATGGGTCGCCAGTCTGTGGGCAGGGCATCTCTCTGCTCAGCCAAAAGGCGCAGCCGCGTAACCCTTCCTGTGACCTTGCGGGCAGGCGCGGATGTAGCGGATGTATAAGTGCTGGCAGATGTGCCGGTAAAAGTGCAGATATAAAAAAGGCCGCAACAGAGTGCGGCCTTTTTTGATCGTTAATGATCGATTATCGGGCGACTTACCAGCCTTTAATCGCATCACCCTTGTAAACTTCTTCGGCTTTGGCCGCGACTTCCGGTGACTGCAGCGCAGACTTCAGCTTCTGAATTTTATCGCTGTCTTTATTATCTTCACGTGATACCAGCGCATTGACGTAAGGCGATGAGGCGCTTTCCATAAATAAGCCATCGCGATGTGCTGATAATCCAGCCTGGGCTGAGAAGTTAGTATTGATAATCGACAGAGTGACGTTTGGATCGTCTAAGGTGCGGGTCAGCTGTGGTGTATCCACTTCAACCAGCTTCAGGTTTTTTGGATTTTCGATGATATCCAGTGAGGTCGGTAAATAACCCACATCCGGTTTGAGTTTAATCAGACCCTGCGCCTGCAGCAGCAGCAGGCTGCGTCCCAGCGTAGTGGCTTCGTTAGAGATGGTGATAGTGGCACCATTCTGCAGCTCACTGATGTTCTTGATTTTGTGCGAATAGGCAGCAATCGGGAAGACGAACGTTTTACCCACCACCGCAAATTTGTAGCCGCGCTCTTTAGACTGGGATTCCAGATAAGGCAGGCTCTGGAAGGCGTTAGCATCAACTTCTTTGTTATTCAGCGCTTCATTTGGCAGTACATAGTCATTGAAGTTAAGTACTTCAACATCCAGCTTGTATTTATCCTTCGCCACCTGCTTTACCACCTGCCAGATTGCTTCATCAGGCCCGGTATTAATTGCTACTTTAACTTTGTTATCGTCATCTTTTGAGCAGGCGGATAATAGTAGAACAGAACTGGCGAGTAATGCCGTAAACAGACCTTTCATTATCAGAAATCCCTCAGGTGGTTGATGGCTTCAAAGATAATACAGATCTCACAGGTTGCGTACTGACTGAGGAATATATCTTATAACCACAACGCAAATATTGAACATTAATTAATCAGCGATTCAGCCAGTCCGGTAATGTCCGGTTTTCATCCCTGTGTTCGCTGGCGGAAAATTCCTGTTAACAGGCTTATTAAAACGCAGGCGGGCATCAACACAGTTTTCTTCTAAGCTTACCTATCGGTCACTACTGGCATTCTATTGATTATTAACAGGGATTAACCATGTCGAAGCAAGATAACGAAATTAACGCGGTTGAAGTGATGCGCAGCAGCCAGGCCTGGAACGGTGAAGTGATTGAGGCCTATCCCACCGGCGAACCTGAGCTGACCGTTATGCGGCTGTCACTGCCTGCCCATACGTCATTACCCTGGCACACCCATCCAATGCCTAATGCGGCGTTTATTCTTTCCGGCACCCTGACTGTTGAGGACAAAGAGAGCGGCGAACAGCGCACTTTCCATGCGGGTGAAGCCCTCAATGAGACGGTCAACAGCGCGCATCGCGGTTACACCCTGGATGAGCCAGCCGAACTGGTGATTACCTATGCCGGTGTTAAAGGGCAGGAACTGACCGAGCCATTGCCGGGCGAGCCTGAAGAGTTTTAAACATCCTTACTTCATAATGCACCACAGTAGCGCCACCGGGCAGGCTGAACATATCAGTCACAAGCTTAAGGTGGATTTCGCTAAGCTTTGATGATCTGTGTTTCGCGCCCTTAAAGCGATATGCTGACAGGGCGCAAAGTCATCCGCGACAGAAAAGGCATTTACTCCCCGCCAAACCCCGCTTCCCGCAGCACCGCTTTTGCCTGCTCCGATTCTAAAAAATCCGCCAGCCGACGCGCCTCTGGCGTAATGATCGCACAGGCGTAACGCGCAACAGGATTGAAAGCTGCAGGGATTTCAACGACTGTCAGCCCGGCAATCTGGCTCAGGGCCGCCCGATAGCTGGCATAACCGATAAACAGATCCGCCTGATCCTCCAGGATAATCCATTCTGCCGCCAGCCTGCCTGCGGGAATCGGTCCAGAGTCACGCCCACCCACCAGTGCCTTTGCGCGCTGGCGCACCGCTTCACCAGCGTTGCCCATCCGGGTGAAAAGGGTCTGCGCGTAGTCGCCAGAGGGATCGGCTGTGGGTGTAGAGGTTGCGATCCGCAGTGTGTCGCGGGTCAGTAGCTGATACCAGTCGTCTCCCGCCTGTAGCCGATCGCTGCGAACCGTGATGCAGAGTTTATTGGTCGTGAACGGTATGACTGCCAGCGCTCGCCCAGCGTTCAGCAATTTTTGCGGATGCTCCTCACTGGCTGAAGCAAAGAGATCGCAGGGCTCACCGGCTTCAATCCGTTCGCGGAGCAGACCGGCGGGGCCAAACCGGGTTTCAACTGGCTCAGGAAAGTACGCCATCAGCGCGGGCCAGACCGCTTTCAGGCTGCCCGCCGCCAGTACGCGCATCACTCTGTTCCCTGATAAGCGGTGCGATAGAAGCGCTGATACCACTTATTGGCCAGCTTATTCATGTCCACATCCTGAAATTTCTGCGGATAGAGTTTTTTCGCCATCCACAATTCGCCAATCCCCATCGCTTCCGGCATTGGATAACCCCATGCTTTGGCGTAGTCCGGCATCAGCCAGACGCGATGATTTTTTACCGCGTCGATAGCCTGCCACTGCGGTGAGCTGTTGATTTCATTCACGACGGAGGGATAGCGAGCCTGCACAAAAATCACCTGCGGATCCCAGGCGATTATCTGCTCCATCGACACGGTTTTGAATCCCTTTACGGTCGCTGCGGCGACGTTGACCGCGCCCGCATGCAGCATCATCAGGCCGGTATATTTCCCTGATCCGTAGGTGGTCAGTTCCGGGTTCGCCATATAGGCGCGAATGCGTTTCTCCGCCGGAACATCCTTCAGGCGATCGCTGACGATTTTGCGGCCCTGATCGGTGGCCGTAATCAGGGCTTTTGCTTCTGCCGGTTTATTGATGATCTCGCCGATAAGCGTAATCCCTTCACGCAGTCCTTTGTCATAGGCCATTTCCTCGTCGCGGATAGACGGGTTCATTTTTGCCTTTTCACCCGGCTCGTCATGACGCAGTGAGATAGCCACCACCGGAATGCCCAGCGCGGTAATGCTGTCGATCATCTCATGCGGCGCATAGTTGGTCACAAA
>Ga0308169_10006714_pt1 | contig 10055 bp, 10 predicted proteins | sample PhyBR1_2_FD_202139 | JGI IMG/M metagenome (GOLD analysis project Ga0308169, IMG submission 202139) | Phyllosphere microbial communities from UC Gill Tract Community Farm, Albany, California, United States - DLSLSB.R1 | ecosystem: Host-associated > Plants > Phyllosphere > Unclassified | place... | reverse complement strand
CTTGGACGGCCATGTTTGGAGTTTCGAGGAGTATGTGAAAAAAAGGGGACAGATGTATTTTTAAATCCTCTGCTACGCTGAAAGCTTCCACGGATGGAGGAACCCTATATGCCCAGAATGGGACGTATTGTTTTACCGAATTACCCGCATCACGTAGTGCAGCGCGGCAGGTACAAGCCGTTTCGTAGATGAGGTCGAGCGTATTGTTGGTGTGCGGATAGAGCAGCGAGGGCAGGGGCGGCCGAGAGCTGAGTCGGGAAAATAAATCTGTCCCCTTTTTCCGGTAGGTGATCCGGGTGCATATGTTGTCCCGATGGGTCGAGCGATTGGTACTTCTGGAGAAACGAGTATTAAAATTATTGTTCGGCCTGGGACCAATCAGGTCATTACCGCCTATCCTATTAAATAGAGACGTTTTGTATGCTGTGTCCAAGGTGTGAGCAGGGAGATGTTGTCAAGGCTAGAATTATAGCTGATGACACTTGCTTGTTCGTATGTCAAGAGTGCGAGGCCTCATGGTTTTTTTACGAAGACATTGGGGTTAAGGCCTTTGTCGATTATGGGGCTTATATGGAGGGGCGAGGGCTGAAACCACTATGGAGTGAGTTGCAAATCATTCCTGAGTAGGTGCAAAAGACGCAGGCAGTGCCACACTTCATGCGGCTGATGATATTCGGTTCTCGCAAAATAGCGTTTCATTCAATAAAACTGACCGAAAAACGGGTACAAATTACACATACGACGATTTGGTTCAAAGCATGCGGACTAATGGTTGGAACGGTGATCTAGTTGACGTCGTTAAAATGCCTGATGGCAAGCTGACTAGCATGGATAACACTCGAATTGCCGCAGCCAGAGAGGCGGGGATTGACGTCAAAGCTAGCGTTCGTGGATTCGATGATCCGTTGACGCCAGCTATTCAAGAGGCTAGGGGATGGCAGAGTTTTAATACTTGGGGAGAGGCCATTACTGGTCGTATAAACAAACAGTCAGGTGGGTTTTCTACTTCCAATCCTTACGGTTCAACAGAACCACCACGTATTTCTGGAGGCGGTAAATAATGAAGGCTTTTTTGTACGATCTTCCAATTTTACCTAATGGTTTTAAATTCCCTATTGATTATTTAGATATGGTTTTAGCTGATGATTTTGTAGATATAGAACCTTGGCGGTTTCTATCGAAAGATATGGCGACATCTCTTTTTTATTATAGCTCAATGCTTTTGAAGTTTTCGGGGGCGGCGCTAGTTCCCTTTGCAATTATCCAAGATGAGTCAGGGCTGTATAATGATGGCTGGGTTGTTCTTGCTTGTTTTGATGGGGACGGCAAGGACGGCAGTTCATGTGTGCGGATTTATGATTATTCAAAGCCGAAGTTAAGTCCTTGGGGTAATTTGGCTTACTCTGGTTTCTCTGAATGGTTAAGTGCTGCCAAAGAAGAGTCTTCCCGATATAAAGCTGAGCGAATCGAAGACAAGGGCGATTCCTGATGTATGAAAAAATTGGGGACGTGGTCCGTTAACCATACGTCGTTCTCAGCCTGAAAAAATTTGAAGCCCTGTTGGTGCATTCGGAGGGCTTCAACTTTTAGCACCTCAGGCTTTCCATATCGCTGTCCGACAGCTACGGCTGTGGTCATGTCTTGTGATAAATGCACATGATGGCGAGAGCCTGCAATTAATCCTTGTTGCTGAATTGACTCTAGAAAGCGAGTTGCAGTTCCGTGGTACAAAAACTCGGGGGGCTCTTTCTCAATATGTTGGAGGTCTACACTTTCGGTTGAGTGCCCCTGCACAGCTCGAATGTATTGCGCATCATTAGATAGAAAAACGCTTTTTATCGCTGTTGCTAACAATAGACAGAATTAGATCTCGATCTAAGATTCGCCCTTCCTTAGCTGCGCCTGAAATTAAACAATCAATTTCTGCCCAACCTTCCGTGTCCAGCTGAAGTCCAATGGACTGTGGCTCATGTCGCAAGATATAACTTAGAAACTTGCTTGTTTCGTTCAGTTGCTTTTTATTCATGATTGCCCTGCATTCATTTATCGATTTTTCAGGGTTTATCTGCTTTGGCTGATATCCGGTGCACTCTTGTGCCAGTATTTTCAGTTGCTGTTGCACCCTACATGCACCCTGATTGCACTCTTTTTGCATCCTATTTGCAACCTTCAAGGATTGATCGGTGGAAATATTGGCAGCGCTATAGGGGGCGCTGCGGCGCCTTATCTGGCGCAGACGGTCAAGGACATGACCGAAGGGGATGCAACAGCCAACTTGATGGCCCATGCGGTTTTGGGAGCTGTTATCGCGAGAGCGGGCGGCAATTCGGCCTTGGCGGGCGCAACCGGCGCGGTCGCTGCCGAGGTAACAGCACGCCTGATCAAGGAAGAACTCTATGGTGGACTTAGCGACGAAGCGCTGACGCAAGAGCAAAAACAAACCATTTCTGCGTTAGCTACATTGGCTGCGGGGATTGGGGGAGCTGTCACAGGCAAGGACGCATTGTCCGCCGTGGCGTCGGCTCAGGTCGGGAAGAATGCGGTAGAAAACAATTTCCTCAGCCCTGCTGATCAGACGCTACTGGACAAATTACGGCAGCAAAGGTTGAGCGGCGATACCCGCGTCTCGGTTGCCAAGAAACTGGTCGAGCTGGATAGGCTGGATCAGATTTCCAACGCATTGCTGGAACGTTATCGTCTGCACAGCGACACGATGTCCGGTGCTGACAAGGCGCAACTCAACGCCTACTTACAGGAGTACACCTACGCACTGATAAATGCTTATGGCCCAGAAGCGGCGCAAGCAAAAATTAATGCGATGACACGGAGCGGGCCATTAAAACAAACCGATATCGTCGCCTATGCCGGCTACGGTGCGGATAAGCAGGCCTCATTGGATAGGTTGTACCCGGGCGGAATCATCGATCAGATGGGGCGCCCATTAAGCCAAAACGAGCAACTTTATCTTGATTCACTCGGCACTCTGCGTATCAATCAGGACTACCAAGCGCTTGCCGATGTAGGGACCCCGGCACTGTACCTGATGAGCGGCAGCCTGGGCGCGGGCATTCGTCTGCTCGCTGCTGAAAGCGGAGCGCTTCAGATCGCGTATGGTGGGGTACAGGCCTATCAAGGAGATGCATGGGCGGCCGCTGGCAATATTGTGATGGGGGCTCTGAACGTAGTAGGTTCGGGGGTGGCTGGGGGGGTGAAAGGGGGAGTAGTTGGGAGCGGTGCAAAAAGCACTGAGGCCAATACAGGTTCAAATCTTGGTCGTTCTGATCTAGGAGACTTGCTAGGCCGAGGCGGTAATAAAAATGTCTATGCTTATGGAGATAATCAAGCGGTGGGCGTCTTGCGTAATGGAACGGATTCGCAGACGATTTCAGAAGAAATCGCGATGCTCGGCAAGCTGCGTGACGCAGGAATTCCTACAGTGAACCCTCAAGCGGTGAGTGTCGACGGCATCCCAGGTATGTTAATGGATCTTTTTGCTCAAGGGTCGAAAGATATCGTGAGGCTTGTGGATGGGAAGGTTCGTATTGTCGGCGACTCGCCGCTCCTCAATGAAGCATTTCAGATCTTCAAGGAATTCGAAATACATTAATAAATAGCAATATTCAAATCAATGACCTGCAGTTTTTGATTAGCAAAGAGGGACGCGTTGTGGTTGCTGATCCGCTTGCTGTAAATTTTAATACCTCGCCGTCAAAAAACAACCTTCGGATGATTGATTTGTTAATTCAATCGGCACACAAAAATGGACCGCTATAATGAGTGCTAAAAATACGGCTTCAATGGTGCCGTCTGTGGCAAATGAGCTACTGCGTAATATTAATGGTAGGCGGGTTGATAAGATTGTTAGGTACAGTTGGTGGGCCGCGTCAGAAGTTTCCGTTAATTGTGGTGTTCAGGACGAAATGGCCTTCTCCTTAACGGCTGGGCCGTTAGTCATTTATTTTGAAAGTGGTGTGGTTCTGGGGTTTTCAAGTGATCCCTCTCTTAATAGCGTCATTGTTTGGGATGAGGCAGCTAGGAACTCGGCGGAATCCCACTCATTGGAGAGTGATGATGACCTGTTCGCCATTTTTGTAGCTGGACGATTTGCTACTGTTTTCTGGAAGAAGATTGTTGGGGATTGTGTAAGTGATGTAACTGTACTAAAGCACAGGGAGATGAGTGCGAAAGAGCGCCAGTGTCCCAGCGAAGTGGGACTGCGTTTCCGTTTTTCAAGTGGCAAGAGCTTTGTGGTTTCCCATGGGCTGCATGATAACTCTGACGATTTTTCAGTACTAGAAGAGTCGCAGATTAAAGTGGATGATCTGGAAGAGATATCAGTAAATCAATGCTGAGATTTTTTCCTTGTCTCGATTTATCCCAGAGCCGGCTCTTGGAATGTTATCGTCTAGTAGGGACGAAAAGTTAGCTAGTGCAGATGTTCAAAATGCGCAGCCATAAATAATGGTATCCGTAATGATGTATTAATACGGTTTTTCATGGGCGAGCCTTGAGTAACTCACCTGAATTCCCTCTCGCGCTAGCGTTTTGATGCCCTGTATGAAGAAAGTCTTCTCGGGGCGTTAGAGAGGCAGAAAATGGTTTTTTTAATTATCCAATTGGAGTTTTTTATGAAAAAAACCTCACTGCTAATGCTGGGCTTAGTTCTGATATTGACTTGCTGTAAATCCAACGTCAGGGACTCATCTCCTACCTTGCCCAACAACGGTATTCAGCTGCACCAAAACAAAGTGACCGCTGATCCCCAACACGCCAAGGTCATCATGAAAGCGTCGGGCGCTACCTATCCGGTGGAGTTTTCGATCAGGCGCACAGCGGATGCTGACCAGGGTATGAATGTGCAAGGCACCGTAGTTGATACCGGTCGGGGCAAGGTGTTCGGCTGGATTGCCAAGGTCAACGAAACGGTCCATAGCGCAACCTTGAAACACTTTCCGCAGTTAGAGGTGCAAGCTGATCCTGATCAGCCGTTCGAGGTTTCGGGTTACGCCAGTGGCAGCAGCATCAATAGTGGCTATCGTTGTGGCCCGCTCAGAAGCACTTTCACGCCTGAAAGAAGCAAAGTCTATCTGGTGGAGTTTCAGTTTGTCGGCAGCCGCTGTGAACAGCATGTTTACGATGTTACTCAGCCACAGGAACGTATCCCTGTGGCGAGCGTATCGGGTCTCTGAATCCGATTTAAGGATTGAGAAAAGGGCGACCTTCAAGTCGCCCGTTTTCACTACTCTGCAGCCTGCGCCCGCAACCGTCTCCCAATCACATCCATCACATCACACCCATCTCGCAACGCTATCGTCAGCATTTTGCAAAAGTCAGCAAGCACCACCGTATCGGAGCTGATATCCGAACGAAACGCGATGTTTTTCCAATACCTGAGTCACGGTGCGAATACGGTAATCGGCGGTTTCAAAAAGGACGTCAAGCGGGGCTTCGGTGTCGATGAGCAGAGTAGCGGGGTTGCAGTCGATGCCAGTAATGGGCATGTATCGTTTCATGTTTGGCTTCCTCTATTTAAGTGAATGCCATCACTCAAACGTCGCCAAACGAATGGGTGACAGCTGTACGCAGGTTGGCGAACCGGCAATAGAGAACCGGCAGACCCGAAGGTCTCCCGCGCACAGCCGCCATAAAACGACTTTGCGGGTGCGCAAATGACTGCAAAAAAGCACTCAGCTTGCGCATTCTCTACTGTCAGGTCGCCAAACCTGAATCGCCATTATTGGGCGACGGGCGGACTATAAGCTTCATCCATTCAACGCTGCAAGGCGCAGGTTCCTGAGGTTTATGTAGGATTATTTAGCAAGGACAGCATCCGAACATCAATGGTCCCCAAAGGTCCGCCTCACCTGCGAGCGAGTCGCCGCGCTGACCCACGACATCGTCTGGCTCGAAGAACACGAAGTAAACGGTGAAAAAGTCCTGGTGCCGGTGTTGTACCTGGCCCAGGCCGAAGGTCGCCTCGGGCCTACCGGTGCGTTGATCGCCGGTAATGACGTGACGCTGATCGCCGGCCAAAACCTCGATAACGTCGGCACCCTGCGCGCGACCAACAATCTCTCGGCCAGCGCAGGCAAAGACCTGGTCAACAGCGGCTTGATCCAGGCCGGTAATCTTCTGGACCTGTTGGCGGTTAACAACATTGTCAACAAGGCAGGCGGCATTATCACCGGTCGCGATGTGAACATGACGGCGCTCACCGGGGACATACTCGTCGAGAGGACCCTGACGTCCTCCGACAACAGCACCCGCTTTGGTACCCAGCATCATGACTACGCGGACAATGCCGCGCGCATCGAGGCCGCGAATAACCTGACGATGGGGGCGGAGCAAGATATCAATGTCATTGGAGGAGTTCTGCAAAGCGGCCGGGACATGAAGCTAGATGCTGGCCGAGACGTCAATGTCCTATCCGTGGCAGTCACTAACAGCGACTTCCGTGACCGCAACCACAACAGCAGTGACGTCACTCAATTAGGTGCAAGCCTCGACGCCGGACGCGACTTTTCAGCCCTGGCGGGGCGAGACATCAACCTCATTGCCAGTCAGGTCGACGCCAAGCGCGACATCGCGATGGCTGCGACGCAGAACCTCGGCATCAGCTCCGCGGCGGACGAAGAACATTCTCTGTCGAAAAGCAAGAAACTGACTCGCCAGGAAGATCATGTCAGCCAAGTCATGTCCGGTGTCACGGCCGGCGGCGATGTGAGTTTGAGCGCCGGGAAAGACATGGCACTTATCTCAAGTCGAATCAGCGCGGGTGATGAGGCGTATCTGGTGGCTGGCGGGAATCTGGACGTGCTGGCCGAGCAGGACAGCGATTACTCGCTGTATGACAAGAAGAAAAAGGGCAGTTGGGGAAGCAAGAAAACCAAGCGTGACGAGGTCACCAAGGTTACCCATGTCAGCAGTGAGATCACCACAGGTGGTGATCTGATCCTGGAAAGCGGAGGCGACCAGCGCTACCAGGCAGCCAAGCTTGCCAGTGGCGATGACCTGATTGTGAGCAGTGGCGGCGACATCACGTTCGAGAGTGCCAAAGACTTGCAGCAAGAAAGCCACGAGAAGAGCAAGTCCAACGCCGCCTGGTTCAGCATGAAAGGTAAAGGTCACACGGACGAGACCGTTCGCCAGAGTGAATTGACTGCCAAAGGCGACATGGTGATCAGCGCGGTGGGCCAGATCCATGCGGACGTGCGGCAGGTCAACAAGCAAACAGTGACCGAATCCATCGATGCGATGGCCAAGGCCGATCCGAAGCTGGCGTGGCTCAAGGAGCTGGATGCCCAGGGCGGTGTTGACTGGCAGCAGGTGCAGGAGATCCACACTAGCTTCAAGTACGCGAACTCAGGGCTGGGCCCGGCTGCGCAGATGGTAATCGCCATTCTCATGACCGTTATGCTCGGCCCTGCGGGTGCTGGCCTTGGCGGCTGGGCCCTGGCAGGTGCGTCCAGCCTGGCAACCACCGGCACGGTTGCGACCATCAACAACAAAGGAGACATAGGCGCCGGTTATAAAGCCGTTCTTAGCAAAGATGGCCTTACCAACGCCGCGATCGCAGCCATCACCGCCGGTGTAGCCGAGAACTATCTGGGCGATATGACCATGACCAAACAGGTCAATGGTAAGACAGTGATCGACTTGGGGTCGGTCGAAGCCGTTAGTCATTTTGCAGGCCAGCAGTTGATCAACAACGCGTCTGCTGCTGCGATCGCCAAGGCCTTCGGTCGGGACGTTACGTTGGCGGGTATCCTCCAGTCGACAGTCTACAGCACTTTGTCGGCTTACTCTTTCGACCAGGTGGGCAACCTCGCCCTGAAGACTGGCAGCCCGGAAAAGATCGCTCTGCATGCGTTGGTAGGCGGCATGATCGCCGAAGCATCGGGCAGCGACTTTGCTGTCGGCGCGATGGCGGCAGGCGTGAACGAGGCGTTTGCCAACCAGTTGCGGCGAATGTCGGCCCAGATGAGCCCAGAGAACCGCGACCACCTGATGCTTATGTCCTCTCAGTTGCTCGGCATAGTGGCCGCTGCGGCCGTGGATGGCGGCGACGCGAATAGCCTGCAGACAGGCTCGTTTGTAGCTGGCAGTGCGACCCAATATAACAACCTCAACCACCACGACATGAGTGACTTTGTCGGGGATATGAATGCCTGTGGTAGTAACGAGACTTGTCAAAAAAACACATGGGTAGGGGGGAGGTACGAACAGATCAGCAACGAAATCACCGATTGGTCGGAGAAGGCCGTCAGTGGAGCTTTTGCCAAATCCTTGCTGACCTCGATCCAGGGCGGCTTGACCGCATTGCAGGATCTCAACTGCACTACGGCAACCTGCACGCAATACAAGGACACCTTGACCGAGCGTGCATTGGATGACCTTACGAATCTGGCCAAGGTGACGGATCAGTGGGAAAACGCAACCAGCTTGGCCTCGTTGGTGATACCCGGCTCTGGCGGTGCACGAGGGCCTGGCGCTGCTGAAGGAGGGCTTACGCCTCGGGTTCAGGCGGCTCTTGATAAGTTCTTGGAGGCCAGGGCTACACGTACCGGAGGTGGTAAGGGTACTCCGCAGAAAACCGTTCTACCTGAAGGCTATCGTGAGGGTAGTTCAGCTGGGGCTGCTTTTAATGAGACGGGAGGGCTACCCGAGGGGTATCGCCGCGTGATCAATACCAAGACTGGTAATACGGAGGTATTGGCGGCGGACGGAAAACTATATTTTGAGACCAGTAATGGACTGAAGCCGAAGGCGGGGGGTAATCTTGCTGAGCTTGTTGAGGCAGAGAAGAATATTGCAGCGGCAAAAAATATAAATAACGTCGCTGATAAAATTTTGTCTGCTAATCGTGTGGGTAGTGGTTTGAAAGATGATATGTCACATATTGCAGCTAGCTACCTAACAAAGGAGCAATTGGCAGCTGGTAAGGTTTTCACGTTAACGGGTAATGACGGGGTTGATCGGATCTTGTTGCAGACTTCAGGCGGGCTCAATGGAAAATCAGGTGTTTATGAATATATACTTGATCCCTCAGGTAGCGTGACTCATCAACGCTTCATTGAGAATGGAGTAGTAAACGGCATTCCTAATCAGCGGCCATCGAGGGTTAAGTAATATGTTTTTTCCTCCTGTTCCAAATTCGTTTATTTATAGCTGCGGGTATCTAGGTTGGCGAGATGTATTATGGGGGTATAGGCGAGAACTGGTGAGTTGGGAGTTTGTTGTAGGGTTCGCAGAGTTTTGCGTTTCGAATGGTTCGGCTTGTACTCAAGAAATTGATATGGTCTGTTTGGGGTTGACAGACATTCAAGAAATTGAAGCTAAGCTTTGTTCTCTAGCGGAGAGCGAAACAGATATACTAGAAGTTGGACCTAAAGAAAAATGGTTATATGTCGGTCTGAAATGGTTGTTTGAACATAAGTATGATGTCGCTGATCCCCTTGGGCTCGTTGAGTTGATGTATGAGGATTTTGATTTTCCTGTAGAGATGGAATGTTTTGTTCGATATATGCCTCCTTTGGATGGGTATAACCCTAAAGAGTATAGCGATGATCAGAATTTAGATAGGATCTTTTTAAATTGGAATGATTATCTTGCGAAGGTGGGTTGTGCTTTGGGACAGAGTAATAGAGCTTAAATAAAATAACAGAACCGGTGCAGAACCGAGGACAGATCCTGAGGGATCCCCACAAATCTACTCCAGGCTCTGCGCCTGATAATGCACCTCGTCACGCAGGGCCTGCTAAAAAAAAGAAAAAAAAGGAAAAAAAGGGGACAGATTTATTTTTAAATCCTCTGCTAAGCTGAAAGCTTCCACGGATGGAGGAACCCTTTATGCCCAGAGTGGGACGTATTGTTTTACCGAATTACCCGCATCACGTTGTGCAGCGGGGCCATAACCGGCAAGTAGTGTTTGCGGTAGCAGAGGATTATCAGCGCTATCTCTCTGATCTGCGCGAGCTAAAAGATGGGTCTTTTAGTTTGGTGTCCGTAGAGTCTTCAGAGAAAAAAACAGGTGGGTTACTTATGGTTGATCGCTT
>Ga0308169_10006711_pt1 | contig 10058 bp, 2 predicted proteins | sample PhyBR1_2_FD_202139 | JGI IMG/M metagenome (GOLD analysis project Ga0308169, IMG submission 202139) | Phyllosphere microbial communities from UC Gill Tract Community Farm, Albany, California, United States - DLSLSB.R1 | ecosystem: Host-associated > Plants > Phyllosphere > Unclassified | place... | reverse complement strand
ATCCTGGGCCGCAGAAAACAGGGAGACTGCACAATCCCGATCAAAAGCGTGCTGCACGGACGAATACAGATTGCGCAGGAGATCAGCGTAATGTGTCAAGCCAAGTTGAAACGGTAAAATCCCGATGCGCGCCGTGGTCACGAAGCCTGCATGTAACGAGGCCGTATGCCGCTGTGCCCAGCTTTGCAGATAACTGCAGAATTCTGCTTGCGCCAGACCGGCCGGTGCAATGAACATGAATTCAGTCGGGGTGATATGGTAAATCTGGCCGGTAATGCGGCTCGTGTGCAGCATCGGAGCGGCGTGCGCCACGAGTTCGTCAAGATACGACGGTCCGGACTGACCAGGTTGACGAGGGCAGCGAGGCGCAACTGCCCGCGCGGGGCATCCATGCTTAAATCCTTGAAATCTTCAATAAACTGGGTCTGATTCGGCAAGCCACTGGAAGGATTGATGCGCCCCAGCGCATACTGCAACTCGATTTGCGCCACCACCATCGCCGCCATATCCCGCAGTGCATCTTGCTCTGCTGACGTAATATGGCGCGGTTCAAAACCCAGTACGCACAGCGCACCGAGACTGAAGCCATCGTGGGTAATCAAAGGCGCGCCGGCATAAAACCGGATGCCGGCATTGGCCAGAAAACTGGTCTTGTACTCATTGTCAGCCAGCAGGTCGTGGATGACCAGCATGGCCGACGTATGGGTTACCTGCGCGCACGGGGCCTGCAGACGGGGGATCGTGTGATGCACGACACCGACACGCGACTTGAACCATTGCCGGTTGCTGTCGGTCAGCGACACTGCCGCAATCGGCAACTTGAACAATTCCGCGACCGTCCGTGTCATGCGGTCGAAAGATTCATTTGGCGCGCTGTCAAGAATCTTTAGTCTATGGATTGCATTGATGCGTGCGATCTCGCTGGGCAGACACGTTGAGGTGTTAGGCATGATGCATCGTATTTTTTTTAGTTATGGCTTCATTTTTTCAAGGCGACCGCATCCGGCAATCACCTGGTCAATCTGCATTTGTTGATCACCATTTTATGAATAATAAAATGGTCAGCGCTGATAAGCCGTGTGCGAATGACGCGAAAAATTCGATGGCACCTGATACGCCACCAGCGCTAAAAAAGGGGGTTCATTGATCCGTTGCGTGCATTTGGCAAGCGCAAATTTTCTGCCGTTGAATTCAAAATTTCCAGAATGAACGGTGACGCATTTTTCATACCGTGTTTCCGGCACCAAATGACAGATTTTTTCATCTGCATTCACTTGCAGCGCATCGCAAATTCTGTTGAGTCGTTCGGCATACAACGATTGCGCCATGTTCAAAATTTCGTCCTTGTCCTCACCGAGTGGCAACAATATTTCATTGACGTCCGTGCTGGCAATGGCCGTGATGTGACCACTGCGTTCGGACACACTGAATTGCTCGACGTTCCACCCATCACACACGGCATTGGCCATCAAAAAATTGATTTCGTTGCTGTTTTTGCCAATCAAAATCTTTTTAATTTTATAACTGTCACTCATTTTAGTAATGTCATCAATAATCATGGCAGCAGTGTTTTTGCTGTCGGGCAGTCACGGGGCACCTGATCAGGCTGCCCCTGTCTGTGTCAGGCCGGACGGGACGCCCGGCCTGGCATCAACCGCGGAAGAACCGCACGACCGAACTCAACACACGATTGGTCGGATAAGGCAAGCCATTGCTCTTCGCCGCTTCGCACGCGCTGTTGTCACCGCCCGCCGCACACGCTGCAGGCAACACTTTTTCTTCCACCGTACGCGTGGTCGACAAGGCCTGATCGACCGTTTCGGTGCTGCCCGGCAGACGCGAGGTCCCGTTCGAACCAAACACGTTATTTGCATCCAGGCCGCCAATCAGGCCAGGTTGCAACACCGCCGTCGCAGAAGCGGTACCCGGCAACTGACGCGTGCTGGCTTCTTGCAGCGCCATCGCCTGCTGCACGATCGCACTAGTGACAGGACCCGTGCCTGGCACCGTTACCGGCGTCGTGCCCGTACCTGGCACTGTTACTGGCGTCGTGCCCGTGCCTGGGTTCGTTACCGGCGTCGTGCCCGTACCCGGGTTCGTTACCGGCGTCGTACCCGTGCCTGGGTTCGTTACCGGCGTCGTACCCGTACCTGGCACCGTCACTGGCGTCGTACCCGTACCCGGGACCGTCACCGGCGTCGTGCCCGTGCCTGGGTCCGTCACCGGCGTCGTGCCCGTGCCTGGGTCCGTCACCGGCGTCGTGCCCGGATTCGTACCTGGATTCGTACCTGAATTCGTGCCCGGGTCCGTTACCGGCGTCGTGCCTGGATTCGTACCTGGATTCGTACCTGGATTCGTGCCCGGGTCCGTTACCGGCGTCGTGCCCGGCGTCGTGCCTGGATTCGTGCCCGGGTCCGTCACCGGCGTCGTGCCGGTGCCTGGCGTGATGGCGCCCGCGTTGATGGTGAGACTGCCCGGCACGATCTGCATCGCGTAGTTGGCCCCTGCCGTCAAGCTACCCTGTTTGATGGCATACGCCCCTGCCTGCTCTCCGCTGTCGCGTCCTGCTGCGCCGCTGATGCCGTCGCCGGCGATCAGGCCCGAGCCGCCCACCGTGTAGGTGAACAGCGGATCGATGGTGCCGGCGGTTTTTGCCGCATTGTTCATCTGCACCAGCAAATCGCGCTGGGTGACCGTACCGGCAGCATCGACCAGCGACACCACGTAGTTCACACCACCGTTGCCGTCGTTGACGCTGTAGTCCGCAATCTTCAAGCGGCGATCGCCTGCGTTCTTGCTATCAAACACCTGGGTGGCACTGGCGGCGTCGCCGGCGACCACACCGGACACACGCACCTGGCCCGCCGACGCGGTCGTGCCGTCGTACATCTTGCTGTCCGCAGCGGCCGTCAGCGTCAGCTGCGCCCGGTTGATGTTGGCCAGGGCACGTACTGCATCGCTTGCCAAAACAAAGTTACCCGAGGCATTGTTGCTCAAGCCGAAGCCGGCCAGATCCACCAGCTTGCCGGTGCCTGCATTGCGGTCGGCAAACTGGCCGCTGACCGCTGTCATGTCGAGTGCAACGCCGTCGGCAACGAGCATGTTCTGGGTTGCCGTATCGCCGTTGGCGGCCACGAACTGCAGCGTACCGAGTTGGTCGTTGCCCAGCAGCGTGGTGCCGTCATAGGTCTTGGCGCCGGTGCCCGTCGCACCGATCGTCACTGCCCGGGCCGAGATGGCGCCGATGTTCGACGAAATCGCCGTCGACAGCAACTCGTAGTTGCCGGCATCGAGGCCGTTCAAGGCCATGCCCGACACCGTCACCAGCTTGTCCTTGCCGACATTCTTGTCGGCATAGTTGGCGCCGGCCACGGTCAGCGTCAAGACATCGCCTGCCACCACGCCGTCCAGGTTCACTGGCAACAGCGTCGCAGCCGTGGTGCCGTCGTAGGTCTTGCTGACGGTACCGGTGACGGCGCCCGTCAACTGCTTGCGTGCAATGACGCCTGCTGCATCGACCTTGGCCAGCGTGTAGTTGGCGCCGCCATTGCCGTCTGCCAGCGTCAGCACGTTGGCCACCAGTTTGCCGTTACCCGCATTCTTGCTGTCAAACGCCTGGTTGGCCGAAGCCGTGTCGCCAGCGACCAGGCCGCTGATGGCGACCGTGCCGGTCGACGCCGTGGTGCCGTCGTAGCCCTTGTTCTGGCCCGATGCGGTCAGGGTCAGCACGGCCTTGGCGATGTTGGCGGTGCCGTTGGCAACCGAACCGACGACATAGTTGCCGGCATCGGCGCCGGTCAGGCTCACGCCGGAGACGGTCACTGCCTTGCCGTTGCCGGCATTGCGGTCGGCAAAAGCGAACTGCGCTGCGCCGCCCAGGCCGATGCGGTCGCCCGATACGATACCGGTCAAACCACTGATCGAACCGGTCGCCACGGTGGTGCCGTCATAGGTCTTGCTGTTCACGCTGGACGAGACTTGCACCTGCTTCGGTGTAATCAGGCCGGTGGCGCTGTCGCCGATCGTGACGCTGTAGTTGTTGCCGTTGTTACCGTCATACACGGTGCTGGCGCCGTCGACCGTGATCAGCTGCTGGCCAGCGTTCTTGTTGCCGAAGCTCTGGGTGGCGGCAACACTGTCGCCGTTGACCAGGCCCAGCGCCGTCACCTTGCCGCCCGACGCGGTGGTGCCGTCGTAGACCTTGGTGTCGCCCGTTGCATTGAGCACCAGGCTGGCACGCTGAATCGTGGCAGTGCCGCCAGCGACGGCGCTGAGGATGTAGTTGCCTGCATCCGCACCCGTCAGGGCTGCGCCGTTGACATTCACCGCCTTGTTCAGACCGGCATTGCGGTCCGCGAAGGACAGCGTGCCGCCGACCAGTTCGACGTTCTCGTTACCGATCTTGCCGGTGAGATTGCCGAGCGAACCATTGGCCGTGGTGCTGCCATCGTAGGTCTTGTCGGCCACCGTCGCCGAAGCCGTCAACACGCGCTGGGTGATGGCGCCCGAGGCGGTCTTGTCGACCGTGACCAGGTAGTTCTTGCCACTGTTGCCGTCGTTGACGACATAGCCGCCGTCGACCGACAGGGTATGCGCCGCCGCGTTCTTGCCATCAAAACTCTGGCTGGCCGTGAGCGTGTCGCCAGCGACCAGGCCGAGTGCCTGCACCTGGGCCGACGACGCGGTGGTGCCGTCGTACTGGCGCACATCGGTCACGGCGTTCAGCACCAGGCTGGCCTGGCGGATCGTCGCACGACCGGTACTGGCCAGCGGATCGAGCGCATAGTTGGCCGCATCCGCACCCGTCAGGGTGCTGTTGCCAATCGTGACCACCTTGTTCAGCTCGGCATTGCGGTCAGCGAAGTTCAGCGTGGCCGACACGCCCAGGTTGTCGCCGGCGATCACATTGGCCAGTGGCGAGAAGGTACCGCTGGCCACGGTGCTGCCGTCGTAGGTCTTGTCCTGGACCGTCAGGGTCGTGCTGACCAGGCGCTGGGCAATCGCGCCCTTCGCATCGACCAGCGACACCGTGTAGTTGCCGCCTTCGTTGCCGTCGTTGACGACGTAGCTGGTGCCCACGGTAACGCTGCGCGCATCCGTGTTCTTGCTGTTGAAGGCCTGGGTCGCGCTGGCCGTATCACCGGCGATCAGGCCGTTGATGGCGACCGTGCCGCTCGACGTGGTCTTGCCGTCGTAGACCTTGCTGTCGTCGGTCGCGGTGAGCGTCAGACGGGCGCGGGCGATGTCAGCCACGCCCAGCGCCGCATTCGACGCCAGGGCATAGTTGTTCAGGCTGTTGCCGGTCAGCGTGTAGCCCTTGAAGACCACGCTCTTGCCGGTGCCGGCGTTGCGGTCAGCCAGCACGCCGGTGACGCCGTCGATATTGAAGGCGACATTGTCGTTGGCCATCAGTTGCTGCGTGAGTGCGTCGCCCTTGGCCGAAACCAGGTGCAGCGAACCGAGCTGGTCCGAGTTCAGCGCCGTGCTGCCGTCATACGTCTTGGCGCCGCGGCCGTCGACGTCGATGGTCACGGTGCGAGCCGAAATGGTGCCGACATAGTCCGAGGCAGTGGTGCTGTTGAGCACGTAGTTGCTGGCATCCACGCCGCTCAAGGCCATGCCCGAAACCGTCACCAGTTTGCCTTCGCCGGCATTCTTGTCGGCGTAGGTGGTGTCGGCAGCCGAGACCGTGACAGCGTCGCCCGCCACCACGCCGGCCAGGTTGGCGCCCAGCAGCTTTGCCGTTGCCGTGCCGTCGTAGACCTTGCTGACCGTCCCGGTCAGGGCGCCGGACAGCTGCTTCTCAACAATATAACCGGCAGCCGTGACCTTCTCCACGGTGTAGTTGCCACCGTTGTTGCCGTCCTGGATATCCCAGCTGTTGGCAGCGAGGACGCGATCCTTCGCATTCTTGCTGTCAAACGCCTGGGTGGCGCTGGCCGTGTCACCGGTGACCAGGCCGCTGATGGCGACCGCACCGCTGGAAGCGGTGGTGCCGTCGTAGGTCTTGCTGTCGCCTGACGCGGTCAGGGTCAGTTTCGCCTTGGCGATGTTGGCCGTACCGTTGGCGACATCCGAGAGCGTGTAGTTGCCGGCATCGACACCCGACAGGGTCAGGCCGGTCAGGGTCACGGCCTTGCCGTTGCCAGCATTGCGGTCGACGAAAGCGAACAGGCCGCTGCCGTTGACGGTGACGTTTTCGGCGCCGACCACACCGGCCAGGCCGCTGACATTGCCGCTGGCGGCGATGGTGCCGTCGTAGGTCTTGCTGTTGACCGTGGCGGTCGCGTTCAGCACCTTCTTGCTGATATTGCCAGTGACCTTCTCGCCCAGCGTGACGAGGTAGTTGCCACCGCTATTGCCGTCCAGCACGGAGTAATTCGCGACCTGGATCAGATGCTCGCGCGCATCCTTGCCATCGAACGCCTGGGTCGCCACAAAACCGTCGCCCGCAACCAGGCCCTGCGCCGTGACACGGCCGGTCGACGCGGTGCTGCCGTCGTAGGCACGGGTGTCATACACGGCATTGAGCACGAGTGCCTTCTGGGTGATGGTGCCGGTGCCGCTGGCCACGCTGGCCAGCGTGTAGTTGCCCGCATCGACGCCGCCCAGGGTGGCGCCGCTGACGTTGACTGCCTTGGCATTGCCCGCATTGCGGTCGGCAAAGGCGAGCGTGCCGCCGGTGACGGTGACGGTTTCGCCGGCCACGCCGTTGGTCAGCGTGCCGAAGGTGCCGGTCGCGGCGGTGGTGCCGTCGTACTCTTTGGTGTCCACGTTGACCGAGGTCGACAGGACGCGCTTGGTGATCGTCCCGACCGAGTTGGCGGTCGTGACGTTGTAGTTACCGCCGTTCTTGCCGTCGTTGATGGTGTAGCCGGCATCGACGATCAGGTTGCGGGTGCTGGCGTCCTTGCCATCAAAACGCTGGGTGGCGCTGAAGCTGTCGCCAACACCCAGGCCGGTGGCCGTGACGGTCCCGCTCGAAGCGGTGGTGCCGTCGTACTGGCGGCTGTCGGCGCCGGCGGTGAGCACCAGCTTGGCCTTGAAGATCTCTGCCAGCGCATCGGTCACAGGTGACAGGACATAGTTGCGCGCTTCGGTGCCGGTCAGCACCGCGTTCGATACCTGCACGGCCTTGAATTTGTCGGCATTGCGGTCAAAGAAGTTCAGGCTACCGGTCACGCCGACGGTTTCACCGGCAACCAGGTTGCTCAGCGCGCCGAAGGTGCCGGTCGCGGCGGTGGTGCCGTCGTAGACCTTGTCGTCGGCCGTGACGGCCGTGGTGATCACCCGCTTGGCGATGCTGCCGCCCGTGGTCTGGGTGATGACGGCGTAGTTGCCGCCGCTGTTGCCGTCGATGGCCGTGCCGTTCTCGACCACCAGGGTGCGGCTGCCCGCATCCTTGCCGTCGAACTTCTGGGTGGCGCTGAAGGTGTCGCCAGCGACCAGGCCCACCTGCGTCACACTACCGGTCGAGGTGGTGCTGCCATCGTAGGTCTTGCTGTCGGCGCCGGCCGTCAGGGTCAGGGTCTTGCGACCGACATCGGCCACGCCCTGGGCCGAGTTGGCCACGACGTAGTTGCCGAGCGCGTTGTTGGCCAGCGTGTAGCCCGACAGCGTCACGATCTTGCCGGTACCGGCGTTGCGGTCGTTGGCCACGCCGGTCATGCCGGCCGTACTGAAACCGACGCCATCGGCAGCCATCAGCTCCTCGGTCGTGCTGTCGGCTGCGGCCAGCGCAATGCTGCCGATCTGGCCGTTGCTCAGCATGGTGGTGCCGTCGTAGGTCTTGACGCCGCTGCCGCTGGTTTTCACGCCGACCTGGCGCGCCGAGATCGTACCGATCTTGGCCGACGCCTGGTTGGCGCCGAGTTCATAGTTGGCCGCATCCGCACCGCTGAGCAGCATGCCGCTGACGGTGACGATTTTGCCTTCGCCGACATTCTTGCTGTCGAAGGTCGCTTGCGCTGCCGAGACAGCAACCACGTCGCCTGCAATCACGCCGTCCAGGTTGGCCCCGGCCAGCACCGCGTTGACGCTGCCGTCGTAGACCTTCGAGACGGTGCCCGTCAGGCTGCCTGCCAGCTGCTTTTTCGTGATCACGCCAGCGGCATCGACCGCGGTGACGTCATAGTTGCCGCCGCCGTTGCCGTCCAGGATGGTCCAGCCATTGACCTTCAGCGCGCGCGTCGTGGAAGCATTCTTGCTGTCAAAGGCCTGGGTCACGCTGACCGTGTCCTCGCCCAGCAGGCCGGCTTTGAGCACCTGGCCAAGCGAGGCCGTGGTGCCATCGTAGGCCTTGCTGTCGCCCACTGCCGTCAAGGTCAGCGCGGCCTTGGTGATGTTGGCCGTGCCGTTGGCAACGTCCGACAGCCTGTAGTTGCCGGCGCCGGCGCCGGCCAGGGACAGGCCCGTGACGGTGACGGCCTTGCCGTTGCCGGCGTTGCGGTCGATAAAGGCGAACTGGCCCGTGCCGCTCGAGGTGACGTCTTCATTGTTCAGGATACCGGACAGACCGGTCACGCTGCCCGTGGCAGAGGTCGTGGTGTCGTACACCTTGTTATTGACCGACACGGTCGCATTCAAAAATTTCTTTTCAATGGTACCGCGTGCCGTGTTCAACGCCGACACCGTGTAGTTGTTGCCGTTATTCCCATCGAACAGGGTGTAGTTGGCCACTTCCAGCGTGTGGTCTCCGGCATCCTTGCCATTGAAGACCTGGGTAGCACTGAAACCATCGCCATTGACGATACCGTCGGCCGTGACGCGACCGCTCGAGGCGGTGGTGGCGTCGTACGCACGGGTATCGGCCACGGCGTTCAGAACGATTGCCTTCTGCGTGATGGTGCCGCTGCCGGTGGTGAGGCTGGCCAGCGTGTAGTTGGCGGCATCGGCGCCGCCCAGCGTGGCGCCGCTGACGTTGACGGTCTTGCCGTTGCCCGCATTGCGGTCAGCAAAGGCGAGTGCGCCGCCGGTCACAAACACGCTCTCGTCGCCGACCTTGTTGGTCAACTCGGTAAAACTGCCGGTCGCCGCGGTGGTGCCATCGTAGACACGGGTGTCGACGTTGACGCCGGTGGTCAGTTCGCGCTTGGTGATGGCGCCGGCAGTCGAGACCAGGCTGATGGCATAGTTGCCGCCATGGTTGCCGTCGTCGACCGTGTAACCGGCGTCGACCACCAGGTTACGGCTGGTGACATTCTTGTCGTCGAAGTGCTGGGTCGCCGCAACCGTGTCGCCGCTGATCAGGCCAATCGCGCTGACCTTGCCGGTCGAGGTGGTGTTGCCGTCATAGACCTTGGTGTCGGTGGCGGCCGTGAGGATCAGGTTGGCCTGGTAGATCGTGGCCAGGCTGTTGCTCACATCGACCGGAGACAGGGTGTAGTTGCCTGCGGCGCCACCGGTCAGGCGCGCATTCGACACCGTCACCTGCTTGTTCTTGTCGGCGTTCTTGTCAGCAAAAACCAGATCGGCAGTGACGGCAAGGTCGTCGCCGGCGACCAGGTTGCTGATCGCCGCGAAGGTGCCCGTGGCGGCGATGCTGCCGTCATAGGTCTTGTTGTTGGCACTGACGGTGCTGCTGACCGTGCGCTTCTCGATGAGACCGGCGGCATCGAGTTTCACGACGTCGTAGTTGCCGCCGTTGTTGCCATCGACCACCTTGAATTGATTGACGATCAGATTCTGGTTGCCAGCGTTCTTGTCGCTGAAGACCTGGGTCGCGGTGGCGCTGTCGGTGTCGACCAGGCCGGTCTTGACGACCAGGCCCGAGGACGCCGTGGTGCCATCGTAGACACGGGTCTCGCCGGTGGCGCTCAGCGTCAGGGTTGCGCGCTTGACGTTCAGCACGCCCTGGGCCGCAGCATTGGCCAGCACATAGTTGTTCAAGCCATTGTTGGTCAGCGTGTAACCGGTGAGGGTCGCGCTCTTGCCGCTGCCGGCATTGCGGTCGACCAGGGTGCCGGACATATTGGCCGCGTCGAGGGCGACGCCATCGGCGCCCATCAGTGCAGCCGAAGCCGCATCGATCTGGAAAGTCAGATCGCCAATGTTGCCGG